>WNFJ01174764.1_pt2 | contig 12399 bp, 9 predicted proteins | sample 5400461 | NCBI WGS metagenome assembly WNFJ01 (sample SAMN13153349, study PRJNA577476) | soil metagenome | isolation source: 115 cm saprolite on Douglas fir-dominated hillslope | place: USA:California | collected 2013-09-17
TGATTTTCGCGAAGACAGAATCACGAGCGCGACCATCGGCAGAGGCAAGACAAAGCTCAATACCACCTGGCTCAGAATCATCGCGGTCATCGTATTGAAGCTAAGCGCAACGATAAAGGCCGGTACCATCGTGATCAGGCGGCGCGCCCAGACCGGAATACTGAATCCGACAAAGCCCTGCATGATCACCTGACCCGCCATCGTGCCGACTACGGAACTGGAGATTCCGGACGCCATCAATGCGACCAGAAAAACGCTTGCTGCGCCGATCCCAAGCGCCGGAATCAGGATGTGATATGCGACGCCAAGATCTGTGATACCCGGCGTCAACTTGCCGAATACGGACGACGACATCATCACTATCGCAAGGTTGACCAAGCCGGCGAAGCCGAGCGCGACGACGACCTCCCGGTTCGAGAAGCGCAACAGGCCGCGGCGTTCGCGGTTGTTGCGCGCGGCAGTTCTGTTCTGAGTCAATCCTGAATGCAGGTAGAGCGTATGCGGCATGATTGTCGCGCCGACGATTCCGACGGCGAGCGTGACGGCCGATCGATCACGCAATTCGGGTACCACGGTGTGAAAGAGTGCGGCGCGCCAGTCCGGCGGCGCGGCTACGAGCTCACACAGACAGCTGAGGCCGATGATGCCAACGAAGGTGCCGATTACTAGTTCGAGCGGACGGAAGCCTCTCTTGTCGAGCTGCAGGATCGCAAAGGTTACCGCTCCGGTAACCATCAAACCACACAGCAACGAGACATGAAACAGCAGGGACACCCCAAGGGCACCGCCGAGGAATTCCGCAATGTCAGTCGCCATCGCGGCGATTTCTGATGCTATCCACATGCCAATCACGATCGGCCGCGGCAACTGCTCCCTGCAGAGTTCCGCAAGGTTGCGTCCCGTGACGATACCCAATTTGGCGGACATCGCCTGAAATAGCATTGCAACCAAGCTCGCCGCCAGCACGACCCACAGCAACTCGTAGCCGTAGGTGGAGCCGGCTTGAATGTTGGTCACGAAGTTGCCGGGATCCATATATCCGACCGATGCGATGATGGCGGGCCCGGCGAAGGGCAGGAGGGCCCGCAGTCCTTTGCGGCGTCCGTCCAGGACGTCGCGCGCTGCGAGTTCGGTTTGCAACGTCGTACCGGTACTCAGGACAAGGTCAACCGGAGGCATATTCAAAGGAGGCGACATGAGTTTGGATTCCCTACCTCCTGTTGCAACCCGGCCGCACCATTGGCTGTTCATCCGGATTGCAGCGGGGGTCAATTAGCGCGGCGGCGCGGCTACATAGGCATCAAACCCGGGCGGTTTCGTGGGAACTTCGCCAGCGTTTCAGCACTGATGTTCAGGTGCTGCATCACCAGCTGCGGCGGAGTATGAGCCAGCCAGTCGGACAGTGAGACTTCCGCATAGTGGTCCGACTTGAAGAGCGCCAGGAACACCAAGTCGGTATTGCCCGTATTCTCGACGTAATGCCCCAGGCTCTTCTTCACATAGCCGATATCGCCCGCGCGGAAATCCGCCGTGGCCGCCGCCGGACCGGTGTCGAACACCGTCATCCGCGCTTCGCCCTTGAGGTAGTACTGCCATTCATCGGCGTTCGGATGCCAGTGCAGCTCGCGCACGCCGCCCGGCTTGACCGTGACCAGGGCGGCAGCGGTTGTCGTTGATACATTGAAATTGCGGCTGTCGACGATCTTGATGGACCCGCTTTTGTTCTGCCGGTCCGGTGCCTGCTCGCTAAACGCCCATACGTACGGATGGGGTGGTAGAGCTAAGCCTGACTGTGCCGACTTCTGAGCATCGGCCAGCGGTCCCGGATTCTGACCCTGAAAAATCCACAGATTATCGAGCGGAATGTTCTTGAAGGCCTCAGCCGGCACACCGAAGTTCTTGGCGAGCACTTCCGGCGGTGTGTGCGCCATGAAGTCGGTCAGCAGCAGCGTATTGAATTCCGAGGCCATGCCGTTATCAAAGGCGAGCACGAACTCGCTGCCGGTCGGACCCAGACCCTGCAATGAATGCGGTAGACCTGGTGGGAAGAACCACAGATCGCCCGTCTTCACATCGGCCACCTGCGGCCGACCTTGTTCGTCGAGGATCGTGACCCGGCACACGCCGTCCGTCACGATGGCCCACTCGGACTGCTGGTGCCAGTGCATTTCGCGGATACCGTTCGCCGCCAGACGCATATTGACGCCGGAGATATCTTTCGAGATCGCGAAATCGGCTTGTGTGACCTCGCGCGCCCAGCCGCCATTTTGAAACGGCATGCCGTTGACGTCAGTGGCCGGAGGGTCCTGGAACGATGGGAACTGGTTCGCGAGCGCCGGATTTTGCGGGCCCGGGTCATCTAGGCTCGTGCGGCTCCTTCCGTTGATCCTCCCCTCTGGTGGAGAATCCGGGTTGCCAAACGAGGCCGCTGACGCCGCAGCCGACACGCCGAGGGCAGCAGCAGAAGCAGCAGCGCCCAGTAGGATTTCGCGTCGTAACAAATTAGTCATTGGTTGTCTCACTCATCTGTATCTCGGTGAGAGTCAGTGTTGAGGCCGACCATTTCCAGACAGTGTCGGTGGGCTCGCCGATAATTACGATTGCAACCGGTTGCCGGCACTCCCGGTTGGAGCACTCGTACCGAGTGGGCAAAAATCACGTAATCAGGATTCCACAGGACAATCAGTGCGCAGTCGATGCGTTTTGCGCACGGATTTGCTCGGGAGTGATAGTGCCTTGGCGACGACCGAATTGGCCGATGACGAAGTTGCCAATCGCAGCCAGTTCGTCATCCGAATAGCCAGCGGTGAATGAATGCATGAACATGGACCCTTGACGGGTCTCGATCTGCGAGCCTTGGATCAGTACCTGCACCACGTTTGTACCCGACGACTCGCGCGTGCTACGGTCGCCACGCAATGCAGCCCAGGGAGATTGCCGACCCTCGCCGTCCAGTAGGTGGCACCCAGTGCACGCCTGTACGAACAATCGACGGCCGCGTGAATCTGTCGACGCCAGCGGCGCCGCAGCTTGTATCTTGTAGCCGCTGCTCTGCGCAGGGAGACCGCGCAAGTAAATCACCATGGCCTGGATATCTTCGGGCGTCAAATAACGCGTGCTATTCTCCACGACCTCGGCCATGGGTCCGGCGGCGGGTCCACGCTCCTCCGCATACCCGGTCGACAGGAACCGCTGCAGCTGCGCATCCGTCCATTCGCCCAGTCCGCTCGCGCGATCGCTGGTGAGATTGTAAGCATACCAACCCGACACCTCCGCTCCTGCGTAGGCTTTACTGGTGCTCATGCCCATCAAGATGTTTCGGGGCGAGTGACATTCGCCACAATGGCCCAGCGCGCGATGTTCATCCAAGAATAGCCATTTCCAGAAGGTCAATGTCCAACGCTGATTGAACGGGAACGGTAATTGGTTTGGTGTGTCGGGTGCGTGCATTGCCGCTAGCGAAAACAAATAGGCCTTGATCGCCACCGCGTCATCACGAGTCATCGCCGTGTAGGAAGTGTACGGGAACGCCGGGTACAGATTCCGGCCATCCTTCGCCACGCCCCGATGCAACGCGCGCACGAAGTCATCATCGCTCCACTGACCGATACCGGTGTCACGGTCGGCCGTTATGTTCGTGGAGTACAGCGTGCCAAACGGAAGTTTGAACGCGACTCCGCCGGCAAACGGCGTGCCGCCCGGCCGGGTGTGACACGCTGCACAATCCGCCGCGCGTGAGAGGTACTCTCCCCGCGCCACCAGCCCCGCAGTGGGTGGGACATCGGGGACCAAAGCATCGATCTCTTGCGTGGCGAGGCGCCGGCCAATGAAACCGACCGCAACGACCACCGCCAACGTGATCACGCTCAGGCTGATGCGAAGAATAGTACTAGGCGAAGTCGCACGGGCAATCATGTTCGAAGCATCGCCGCCTTCACCTTATCGGGCGTGAACGGCACCGAGCGCAAGCGCACGCCGGTCGCTGCGAAGACGGCGTTCGAGATCGCCGCCGGCACGACCGACGCCGACGGCTCCCCGCTACCCCAGGGTTTTTCGTGCGGACGATCGATGAGGTCGATCACGACGTCCGGTACCTCTGGAAAGCCGATGATTCGGTAGCTCCCCCAATCGAGGCTGGTAACGCGCGAGCGATCGAAAGTCACTTGCTCCATCAACGTTCGGCTCACAGTCTGCACGATGTTGCCCTCGATCTGGTTCTTCACCCCGTCCGGATTGATAATTTGGCCGCAGTCCTGCACCACGAAGAACCGCTTGACGCGAATTTCACCGATAGCTCGATCGATTTCGACATCAGCAACGACACCCACGTACGTCCGTACGAGCTCGTATTTGACGAAGGCCAAGCCCCGGCCGGTCGCGATCCGAGCGCCATGGTCGCGCGGCTTCGCAGTCGCTCTCTCCCACATCGCCACCGACGCGAGACGCTCGAGAAGTTCGGCGCCTCGCGCGTCCTTAAGGTGGCGCAGCCGGAATTCGAGCGGATCGGCGCCTGCAGCCGTCGCTAGCTCATCGAGAAATGACTCGTTGGCAAAGGTATTTTGCATGCGACCCGGCGCTCGAATCCATGCGGGCCTAAGAGGTGTCGTCTCCAGTCGGTGCGCGACTGTTCGCATATTCGGCACCGCGTAGGGTATCGCTGTGTCGTTGAGGATGCCGCCCGGCCCGATATCCATTTCGCGTGGCAGACTGGCGAGAGTTGCCGCAACCAAGGCGACCGGGGTGGCCGCACCCTGCGGCAGGAAGAATGCGGAAGACCAGGCGATGAGATTTCCCTTGGCGTCCAGCGCGGCGACGAGATCGATTAACGTGGGCGGACCTTTCGGATCCCAGCCGTGTTCGTCCTCGCGCATCCACTGCACGCGAACTGGCCGCCCGACCGCTCGCGATAAAAGCGCGGCATCGCCCGCCGCGTCCTCGTGACCGTTACGGCCATAGCAGCCCGATCCATCGATGTAGACGCAACGGACCTGCTCTTCGGGCATCGACAACATTGCAGCCAACTGCTTCCGCAAGGCATGAGTTCCCTGCGAGGCGCTCCAACACGTGAGTGCTCCATCCTTGAACTCCGCGACGGAACACGAAGGGCCAATCGATCCATGGGTGTGAATGGCAAAATCATAGGTCGCACGTAGTCGGGTCGCGCCCGGAGGCAAGGTGGCCGTTACCTGGCCTACATCGCTGGTGACATCCTCTTTGACGATCTTGGTGCGGCGGACGTATTCCCAAAGTGCGCTCTGATCCGGCAGGCCCTCCCATGGCGACCAATTGACTCTTAGTCGCCGAGAGGCTCGGATTGCGCCCCATTCGGTCTCGGCGATGACGCCCACGAAGTTGCCGATGCGCACAACGCGGATCAAACCAGGAATGTCGTCGACGGAATCTTCATCGATGCCTTGCAATGTGGCGCCTATGCCTGAGGGGCGAACCACGCGACCATGCAGCATGCCCGGAAGCCGAAAGTCCTGCATGTAGGTGAATTGTCCCGTGACCTTGCCGGGAATGTCCACGCGCGGAATGGATCGGCCGACTATTTTGAAGTGGCCAGGGTCTTTGACCGCCGCTGCCTTGTCGACCTTCAAAGAGAAGTTCCGGCCGCCGATGAGAGCGCTGTAGCTGACCGATCGACGGGTCGCTTTCGACGTGATTTTTCCGTCGGAAACCGAGAGGTCGCTGGGTTCAACCTTGAGTTTCTTGGCCGCCATAGTCAGCAGTGCTTGGCGCGCCGTCGCGGCGGCCTGCCTGATCTGCGAGCCCCCGTTTTGAATTGAGAAGCTGCCCGAAGTCACTCCCTGATCGGGCGTCAGCGCGGTATCTCCTTGTATCACCGTGACGGCCGAGAACGGTACATCGAGTTCTTCCGCAGCGATCTGAGCAAGAGCGGTTCGAACGCCTGTACCGAGATCCACCTTCCCGGCGTAAAGGGTCACCTCACCCTTCCTGTTGATGCCGATGAAGCCGTCCACCTGTTCCGTTGAAACTGTTTTCGATGACGACTCGTCCTGTGCTCGCGCGGTTTGATGCCGGTCGATCGAGAAGCTGACAACGAGGGCGGCGGTTCCCTTCAGAAACTCGCGGCGAGTCGTCGCGATGTCGCGCATTCGATGGCTCCTTAGGTTTGTGCCGCTGCCCGTTTCACCGCCCGCAGGATTCGCAGATGCGTGCCGCATCGGCAGAGATTGCTGGCTAGTGCCTCGCGAATTTGAGAGTCGCTCGGATTTCTCGTCTTGGCGAGAAAGGCGGCGGCTTCCATGATCATGCCGTTGATGCAGTATCCGCACTGCACTGCTTGCTCATCGATGAAGGCCTGTTGCATCGGATGAGGTTTCTCGGGCGTACCGAGCCCTTCCAAGGTAACAATGGGACGATCACCAACCAAGGACAGAGGTGTAATGCAAGAGCGCACGGCGTTACCATCCATGTGGACCGTGCAGGCGCCGCACTGGCCGAGACCACAACCAAATCGTGGACCACGTAGCCCAAGGTCGTTGCGCAGCGCATAGAGCAGCGGCATGTTCGGATCGTCGACCATGACTCGGGCTGTCCGTCCGTTAACGTTGAGAGCTATTGATCTCGTCATTGATTGACTCTCCTACGTTTGCAAAGCTCTCGCCTCGGACTCATTGAGCGCGCTTGCCGGGTGAATGACGGTCGCCATCTTGCGGCACAATGAATGCTATCGAATACTCGCGGCTTTGTCCTTGTTGGCCCGTTCGATTCGCGGATCGCGGTTGCGGCGTTGCGATCGAGCAGCTTCAAAGTAAAGACCCTGCTCCACCCGGCGTTGGACACATTTCAGCCGTAACACACGGCTCGCACGGCGCAACCAGCCCGTAACCGCCTACCCGAACACTGGGGGAGCGCATTTATCGGCTAGCAAGACTCCACGTCTTCGAACTGTTCTATTCACGTGCGCGGTAATTCGACGCGACCGCCGGCGGCCAAGAACAGCTTCACCGCATCGACGTACCGCTGGCTATTCGCCTGCACTTCACCCAGTTGTGCCTGCTGGTGCAACCGTTGTGCATCCAGCACCTGTACGTATCCCGCGTTGCCCGCCGCATACGCGTCGCGGGTCAGTGCGAGCGATGCGCTCGCGGACTCAAGTGCGCGCCGCTGCGTGCTCAACGACTCTGCGTCGTTTCCCAGCGCTTGCAAGGTATCGGCGACTTGACTGAAAGCGTCCACCACCGTCTGGCGGTAGGCGGCAAGAGCCGCCCGGTACTCGTCTTGGGCCGCGCGCCGCTCTGCTGTCAGAGTGCCACCATGGAATATCGGCGCCGTCAATCCTCCCAGAACATTCCATGCAGTTTCCGACGGACCGCCGCCGAGCAGTCCTTGCTCGCCGATGGCGGCGCTCAGGGTGAGATGGGGGTATAGGTCCGCGGTGGCGATGCCGACGGTGGCGCTGGCTGCGTGCAACTGTGCTTCAGCCGCGTCGATGTCGGGCCGACGATGCACCAGTTCGGACGGCAGCGCCACCGGTATATGCTGCGCCAGCTTGAGATCATCCAGATTTACATCGGGCGCCGTCCAGTCGGATGGTGGCGCTCCGACCAGGCTGCTGAGCGCATCCCGGGCGACACTCAACTCCTGCTGCAGCGGCGGCAGGAGCGTGCGGTCGTGGTCGGCTTGGCTCTGCGCGCTGAGCACGTCCATCTCGGACACCGCACCGGCCTCGCGCGCGGCGCGGATGAGGGCAAGCATGTGCTCATCGTCAGCCACGATGCCCTGGGCCACCCGGATCTGCGCGCGCAACGCGGCGATCCGCAACGCCTCGATCACTACATTGCCACTGACGCTGAGCGCGACGGCCTCAAGCCGTGAGGACTCGTATTGTGCCGTGGCGGCGGCCGCTTCAACCCGTGATCTCGTGCCGCCGAACAGGTCGAAGTCGTAACTGACCATCGGACCGGCGGCGTAGGCGGAGAACAGCGGAAAATCCTTAGCGAGCGGGCCGAGCACCGTGGCGCCGAAGCGGGTTCGCTGTGCATCAACCGCCCCATCCACCTGGGGATACAATGCGCCGCGCGCTGCACGAATTCGCTCCCGCGCGGCAGCCAGATGCGCCTGCGCGCCGGCGATCGATTGATTGTTCTGCAAGGCCAGCGACACCAATCGATCGATCTCTGTCGATCCCAGCAGTGTCCACCAGGCATCCGGGGGGCCACCCCCGAACGACACCTGTGGAGTGCCTTCGCCGGCCGGCGTTTGAACATACTTGGTTTGTGAAGGGTCCGTCGGGCGCACATAAGGACCGGAAGCCGCACAACCGGTGCCAAGTGCGGTTGTCAGCAGCAGTGCCAATGCGGCGGCCGTGCGCAGGAAATTTGAATGGAAATTACTCAATGGCCCTGCCCTCCTGCGGACACCTGGGAAACTTTGCGCAAGAACAACACGGCCGCCAGCCCAAGTCCCAGCACCGCGCTTTGCATGATGATGGTGTCGCTGAATCCAAGTAGAAACGCCTGGTGCCGGATACCGCGCCCTACCGCGACCACCGCTTCCCGATACGCCGTGCTCGAGTCGCTCACCCCGGAGCTTAGAAAATAGCCTGCCAGATGCTCGATTCGCTGGCGCGTGCTCTCATCGAGGAGGGTTACCTGCGAGGATAGGATGGCGGAGTGGAACTGCTCGCGCTTCGTGAGGAAGGTCTGGATCATGGCGATGCCGACGGCTCCCCCCATATTGCGCATCGCATTGAACAACGCCGACGCTGAGCCCGCATGTTCGTGCTCGATTCCGGCAATCGCGATCGCCGAGAGCGGCGCCATCGTCAGTACTTGCGCCAAGGCGCGGACCAGGCTTGAGCTCAAGAACTGCGGGCCGGAAAAATCATCCGACAGGCGCATGGCGAGGAGGCTGCCGGCGATGAACAGCATGTAGCCGACGACAACCAGCCGGCGCGTATCGACGCGTTGCATGACCTTGGGAATAAACGGAATGAGCAGCAGTTGCGGCAGCCCAAGCCAGATCATCACGCCGCCGATCTGTTGGGAGCTGTAACCCTGCATGCGCGACAGATACTGCGGGACGAGGTAAATCCAGCCGAACATCGAGAATCCGAAAATGAAGTTCCCACAGGTGCCAAGACCAAAGTTGCGGCGCGCCAACAGCCGCAGATTGAGCAGCGGCGCGGCGCGCTTCAGCTCCACGTAGATAAAGGCGCCGAGACTCACTACGGCGATCACAGCGAGGCGCACGATGAACGGCGAGCCGAACCAGTCGTCCTTGTTGCCTTCCTCGAGCACGGTCTCCAGACAGCCGAGACCAACCGCCATGGTGAACATGCCCAGCCAGTCACCCTGACGCAGCAGATGCCACTGACGCGGCGCGGATTCGAGCGCGTACCAGAGCATGGCGACCATCACCAGCCCAGAGGGCAAGCTGAGAAAGAAAATCGACTGCCAGCCGAATGTGTCGCTGAAATAGCCGCCAAGCGCCGGGCCGATGGAGGGCGCGAAGACCACCGCAATGGAGTAGACCGCAAGGCCCACGGGGTGCTTGGAACGCGGCAACTTGGTCATGATGATTGTAAAGGCCAGCGGTATGAGAGCCCCCCCCGCGAAGCCTTGTGCGGCCCGGATCACGATCATCTGGCCCAGCGTGTGCGCAGATGCGCACGCCGCGGTCAACCCTAGGAACACGACCGTGCTACCCAGCAAATAGGTGCGCAGCGAGAAGATGTTCGCGAGCCAAGCGCTCAGCGGGATCACGATGATTTCGGCGACGAGGTAAGACGTCGTGATCCACCCGCCGTCGTCGAGGCCGGCGCCGATGCCGCCTTGGATGTCAGCCAGTGAAGCACCGACCACCTGAATGTTGAGGATGGCCAGAAACGCCCCAATCGTGGACCCGACCACGGCCACCCAGGTCTTGAACGACACCTGATCGGGGGCGTCCGCCGTCGGCGGCAGCAAATCGGCGTCGCGTTGGGGAGTGATGCGGGACGAGAGAGTCGCGGCAGTGGACATGAGGCGCTCGGCGGCTCAATGAACCGCAGGTGGCGAGACCATCGCAAGCGATGAGACGGCAGGAGGCGCACAACCCGCAGCCGCCACTCGCTCGGGCTTGGTGTCGATCGATGCCTCGACCGACATTCCGGGGCGCAGGCTGCCGATCAGCGTCTGGCGGGGATCGAGCACGATCTTCACCGGAATGCGCTGCACGATTTTGGTGAAATTCCCGGTGGCGTTATCGGGCGGCAGCAGACTGAACTCCAGTCCGCTCGCGGGCGCCAAGCTGCCGACGCAGCCGTGCAACTGGGTGCCGGGAAAGGTGTCCACGCGCAACCGTACCTGCTCGCCGGCGTGTACATGAGTCAGTTGCGTTTCCTTGAAATTGCCGATGACGTATACCTCGCGCAGCGGTACCAGCGCGGTCAGCTGCGTACCCGCCTGGACGTATTGACCCAAACGGACGGTCCGCGCCGCGACCACGCCATCGATGGGCGCGATAATCGTGGTATAGCCGAAATCCAATGCCGCGCGCTGTTCGATGGCCTGCGCGCGATCCTCGAGCGCCTGGGCCTGCCTGAGCTTCGCGCGCAGCACCTGCACCTGCTCCTGCGCTGTGCCAAGGGCTGCCCGGTCTCTCGCAACATCGGCGGTGCGCTCACGCGCTTGAGCGTCAGCTTCCTGAGACTGCTGAGCGCACGCGATTGAGGCTCGCCAAATCGAGCGCTGCGTCGCTTGCGGCGACGTTCGCTCGTGCCCCGGCGATCTGCGTATCCTGCCGTGCGAGTTGTGCGTGGAGATCGGCGACCTCGGCCTGCGCGCCCTGCACGTCGGCCCGCGCCTGATCCAAGGCCGCGCGGAAATCCCGGTCGTCAATGCGCGCAAGCACTTGGCCGGCGCGCACCGGCTGATCATCGTCCACGAGAACGGCCGAAATATAACCCGATACCCTGGAGGCGACGATGGTCGAGTGGGCCTGCACATATGCATCATCCGTGGAGACGACGAAACGCGCGGATGCCCAGTAGAACCCTCCCCAGGCTACCGCCAGAATCAGTACCAACGGCCCGGCGACCATCCGCAGGAAATGCCGTCGTAGCCACTGCATGAGCGCACGCAGCCGGCCCACGGTCGCCAAGATATCCGCCGGCGCGGTTTGAGTTTTCGTCAACATGGGACGCAGCCTTTCATCGTAGTCACTCATTCGGTAGCGAAGATTCCCGCGCTTCGACGGACATCTGGTGATTGAGATAGACGGCGACCGTGCAACGATCGACGTCCAATTCATCGTCTTCAGTTGTTGGTGGACCGCCTAGTGGGAAACGAAGATCGAGTCCACGACCCGTGCCACGCCCGGAGTTTCCTCGGTGAGCGACTCGGCCGTTTCGCGCTCTAAGCCCGTACTGACCTCACCGTACAGATACACCACACCGGCCCGTGTCTGCACGGTGATTGAATGAGGGGCCCCCAAATCCGGATGTCGATCGAGCAACGCCTGTACATTCGTCGTGATCTTCGCATCGCCGGAACATCCACTGGATTCACATTTCCCGTGCGCAACCGCCGCCGCGCTTGCCGTCGCGAGCGCAATCGCCAATGGAAATCCGAATCTCCACTTTGAATTAGTCATATCGCTTCTCCTGTATCCGGCGAGCGGGTGTGCCGCCAGGTCTGAACAGAGTGACATCCGAAGAATTTGCGCCTATTGCAGGCGCTGCGCACGCCATTTCACCCGTAACAGGCATGCTAACGAGTCATTACAGCGCGCAACGTTTCGATTGAAATGCTGAACGCCGGGCAATGCAACATGCCATCTATGGCGCGGCGCCAAGATTATCCCGGACATCTACTACTGACCCACGACGAGGAGACGGATATGACCGGTTACCGAATATTGATTCTTATCGCAGCCATTGTGATCACGGGATGTGAAGCGCTGGTCTTCGTCGGCACAACGGCCGTGAACTAACCATTGGTCCCGCACCGCCCTGCTTACGGCAGGTGCGGTGGGGAACGGCCGCGCGAAATGGATCACAGGATTATTCGAATTGCAGCGGCGTCAGCAGCCTTCGCACGGCGTAGCCAACCCGTAACCGCCCGCCCGAACACTGACGATCTTCGTCAAGAGGACCCATAGTGGATTGGAATGATCAACTGCGAACGAGCCTGATTTGGCTGGGCAAGGCATTCGTCGTCAGCTCGATTGGATTGACGATCACTATTTACCTCCTGGCCCAGTTTAGCGAGTGGGGGCGCCTGGTACGGCGTATTTCATGGGAGTACTTCAACCCTTCTCGCAGTACGGTTCCTTTGGCCTGGCTCGCCCTGATTGTTCTCATGACGCTGTTCTCCGTGCGCCTGAGCATCCTCCTTTCGTTCTGGTACAACGGGTTTTACAGTGCCATGCAGAAGCTGACGTTGGGTA
>WNFJ01513893.1_pt3 | contig 12398 bp, 8 predicted proteins | sample 5400461 | NCBI WGS metagenome assembly WNFJ01 (sample SAMN13153349, study PRJNA577476) | soil metagenome | isolation source: 115 cm saprolite on Douglas fir-dominated hillslope | place: USA:California | collected 2013-09-17
GTTGGCGTTGAAGATGGCATCCGCGCAGTAACCGTTAGCCGGAACTGAACATCCCGGCCCCGGAAGAAAGGTTGTTACCTTGCCCAATTTCTCCGTATGGCGCGAGAAAAGATCATACCGTAACCCGATGTTGAGAGTCAGCTTCCTGCTCACTTTCCAGTCATCCTGAAAAAAAGCCCCAATCTCCAGGTTCCGCCAGTGCCGGAAGTTATCAGCCAATTGCGCTGGCTGACTGGAGATAAAGCCCGGGTCCACGCCGGCGACCAGCCCGTAAGGCGCATCCGCCGCGAAGAAAAGTTGATCGAAGAAATAATACGACGGCCGCGCGATGTTGAATTCGCTGTTCTCGATGTTCCGCCGGAAATCCCCGCCGAACTTGAGACTGTGTTTGCCCTTCTGAAGAGACATCAGGTCGCCGTAGCTATAGATATTTTCGTGAAAGAACTGCGGGTACCCATTGTAGGACCCAAATCCCGCGGAGCCATCGTCAAACCCGATGGAAGGCACGCCCGGAGTCGCCACATTCGTATCCGTGCGATTGAGAACATACCCGGCCTTGGCTTCGTTGATCAAGTTCGGGCTGAAGGTGTGCACCCAGCTCGCCTGAAGATTGGGGAAATGGCTCGCCGTGGGGTTCTTGAAACCGTGAATGCCGCTGCTGGCGTTAGAGGGCCCGAAGCTATCGGCCGAGTGCAGCCAGTAGTACTCTCCGAAGACGCGGTCGTTTTGCCCCTTAACCCAATCAATGCGCCCAGACCACTCATTCCCGTTGAACAGATTGCCCACGGATTGCGAGCGGAAAACCAGGGTGTTGTCGTTGAGGAACGGCGTGTTGCGGGAAATCAATCCCACTCCCCCATTCGCAACCAAGCCGGGACATGCGGTCGCCTCTGCAGCCGTCACACCGAACAGATTCTGGAACGTCTTCGCGATGTTCGTAAAACCAGTAGGGTAGTTGCTGGGACATGTGTAACCGGTGAAGTCGGTACCAACGAATCCCTTCACATCCGTGCTGTCTGGGCCGTTATAGTTCCCCGGACTAGCCGTCGGGAAATTGGCGTAGACCTTCGCAGCAACCGAATTCGGCAGGGCGGCGGCCACCGCGGCGCGCCATTCGGGCGTCTCCGATATGATGGGTGTCGGCGGGGCAGCGGTGATAAAGCGGTCGCCCTGATAGGACGCCGTGAAAAAGAGGTGGTCCTTCCAGATCGGACCTGTCACCGTTCCGCCGAACTGGTTGAAGTGCAGGGGCTGCCTCGGTATACCTTGCTTGTTGAAGAAAAATGAGTTGGCATCCAGCTTGTTGTTGCGCAGGAACTCGTACGCGCTGCCATGTAAGGCATTCGTGCCCGACTTGGTTACCACGTTGACGATTGCCGCAGCGCTGTTTCCGTATTGTGCGGACATGTTCAGCGTAAGTTCCTGGAATTCTTGCACGATGTCGGCGTTTGGCGTGGTCACATTGCCACCGCTCAGGCCCTTGTCGGACGACCCATTTATCAGAAATCCGTTGAAGTTCGGCCGCAGGCCATTTACCACAGTGCCGTGGCCGTTCTCGAACGAAACGCCAGTCACGTCCACTGCGCCGGGCGCCAGCGAGATCAAATCAAAAACGTTGCGTCCGTTCAGCGGAAGGTTTGCCACCTGTCCCGCACCGATGGTCTCATACAGCCGCGAATCCTCCGTCTGCACCTGAACCGCGCCGACCTCCACGACTACCGTTTCCGTCTGCGCACCCAGCTCAAGTTTAAAGTCCACCCGCTCGATGGCTCCGGCGCCGAGATAAAGGCCAGCCTTCACAGCCTTCTTGAATCCCGTGGCTGCCACTGTAAACTTGTAGGTACCGACAGCCAATTCCGGAATCCGGTACAAGCCTTCGGCACTCGTCTTAATCGTGACCGTTGCGTTCGTGCCTATGTTCGTGACGACCACGTCGGCACCAGCCACCGTCGCACCCTGCGGGTCCATAACCGTGCCCGTAAAGATGCCGTTCTGAACTTGCGCGTTCGCAGACACTGCCGCTATTGCAAAAAACAGGAGCGCTGCCGCAAAGCAGGAGATCAACGCGCCACTAAAGAACTTTGCCGAAGATCCCGAACAATTGTTCGCAGAACTCATGCCTCACCCCCAAGTGAAAACGCGGTGGAATTTTTGGACGAAATCTTGAAAATCGGCATCACACTCGCACACGTCCCCATGGACTTCCACCCCGTTGCACATCTATATCTCTCACTAAGCCCTCTCTTGTCAATAAGTTTTTTATTTTTCTTAGCTCAGCGGAATGTTGCATCTGTCTCGTCCAAAGATTGGATATCCGTAATTATGGATAATCAAGCCAAAGAGTGGACCGTACAGTTCAGAAATCGAGAGAAATGCCAGCGTTTTCCAGCCTTACGCGCGCTCTGGGTATGCGCGACCTTCAAATCGCGTTCTCCAGCCATCTCTATCTGTAATTCCGGCGAAATCTATCCTATCGCTTGGGCTGGATGGGGATGGCCTCCCCCGCGCCTTCCCGTAACACGGTTTCGCGGTCCGCGGGCACGCTCACTAACCTCTCTACCAGCCCGGAGGGCCATCGGACCACCACCTGATCCACGCGCGTGGCCGATCCTAACCCGAAGTGCAATCGCGAATCACTGGCCGACAGAAAGCTGCTGTTGGCCCGAACTTCATCCATTTGCTTCATGCCCGCGGCAACAATTTCGACCCGCGCGCCGTACGCGTCGCGGTTCGAACGGACACCGATCAACTTCAGCTGCAACCAGTGGCCGCGCGGCTTCAACGCGTTACGCAGCAACGTCGGTGTGCCGTCAAGATTCGAAATCAAGGCTCCCACCGCCCCATCCTTATTAAAGTCGGCGACCGCCAGACCGCGGCCCACCCGGCGCTGTCGCAGAGCAGGGCCGGCACGGAGGCCAATCTCCTCAAAGCGGCCGTCGCGCAAATTGTGAAAAAGCAGAGCGCGTTGCGCATACGTAACTCCAAATGCATGCTCATCAACCTGGGGATTTACGTGGCCATTGGCGACAAGAATATCCTTCCATCCGTCGTTGTCGTAGTCCAGAAAATGCACGCCAAATCCAAGAAAAGGAATGCTGACCTCCGCGAAGCCCGCCACGTCGGCGCGGTCATCAAACGTGCCGTCGCCATTGTTGTGATATAGATTGTTCGCATCGTCGGAGAAGTTAATCTTGACCAGATCCGGCCAGCCGTCATTGTCATAATCCCCGAAATCAACGCCCATCCCGGCCTGCTCGTGCCCGTCGCTGCTGTACGCCACACCAGCCGTCATCGCAACCTCGGTGAATGACTTGCCCTGATTATTGTGATACAGCAAGTTCGGCGAGGAATCGTTGGCCACGTAGATATCCGGCCAGCCGTCGCCGTCGTAATCGGCCCAAATCACCCCCAGGCCATAGTAGGAGCCTGCGTCGATGTTCATCGCTTCGCTGACGTCGGTGAACGTCCCGTCCCCGTTGTTGTGATAAAGGCGATCTCGCGATCCTGCAAGGCCTCGGGGACCGCAAGAAACCGCAATGCCGCGGTACTTGCAAAATGGAGTGCTGCCGAACTCCGGGAGCTTGTTGAGATCGATATCCACGTAGTTTGTTACATAAAGGTCTAAATGCCCGTCCCGATCGTAATCGCCGAAAGCCGCGCTCGTTCCCCATCGGCCGGGGTTCCCAACGCCTGCCTGCGCTGTCACGTCTTTAAATGTTCCGCCGCCATTGTTCTTATATAGGAAGGAGCCTGTGAGGCATGTGATGTAAAGGTCGTCCCAGCCGTCATTGTCGTAATCGCCCACCGCTGCTCCGAAGCACCAGCCACGGGGCGCTAGACCGGACTTCTCCGTCACATCCGTGAATGTGCCGTCATGGTTGTTGTGGTACAGCTTGCTCGTGGGGCTCTTGCCCGTTTTCAAACCTTCCAGTGTCGCGCCGTTCACCAGGAATATATCCGGCCAGCCGTCGTTGTCGTAATCAATGAACGCAACGCCGCCGCACATCGATTCCATGATGTACAGTTTTTGTGGGCCGCCGCAGGTCAGATGAAAATCGATGCCGGAAGCACGCGTCACGTCCACGAACACGGGCGCCGGAGGTGGCCCCTTCTGCGTCCGCAGCGCAGAGAAAAACAGGGGAAAAGCAAGCACCGCGCAAAGTGCAACCGAGTACCGCACGGTGCGGGGGAGAAACATCTTAATTGGGCCGGTAGGCCATCCCACCCGTTGCACCTTGCTGCTTCTTGAGTTCCGTAAACTGTTGTAATGCTTTGGTTGCTTCCGCCTGGTTTTGCACCTTGGCATAAGCGCGGGCCAGTAGAAAATACGCGCTGGGGTCTTTGGGGCTCAAGTCAACCGCTTTGCGCAGTGCCTCGATGGATTCCTGCGGCCTTCCGAGTTCCAGCAGCGCCTTTCCCAATGCGCATTGCGCGTCTTCATTCTCTGAGGCCAACCGCAGCGAATGGCGGAGCTGAACGGCAGCCTCCTGCGTTTGGCCGGAGTCGAGCAGAGCCCGTCCCAGGCGGTAGTAAACTTCGCTATTGTCCTGGTGAAGATTCAATTCCTTCCGGAATTCCGCGATTGCTTCCGCGTCGCGCCCCAGGCTCTCATACGCGTAGCCGAGATGGTAATGCCCCAGCGGAATATTCTTGTCGATCGCGAGAGCCTTCCTGAACTCATCAATCGCCAAAAGAGTGCGATTAGTATTGACGTAGGCGCGCCCCAGTAGGATGTGCGGAAGGGGCAACTCCGGCTTGAGCCGAATCACCACCTCGAGTGATTCGCTCGCTGGGAGATATTGCTTCGTGCTCAGATAGGCAAGGGCGAGATCTAATTGCGGTTCGTGGCGGTTTGGCATCAGGCGTGTAGCCTGCAAGAGTTCCTCAATCGCCGATTCGGTCTGTCCACTCTGAAAGTATGCGAATCCCAGTAGATGACGCATCTCCCCATCATCCGGCCAGCGCTTCGCAGCATCGCGTGCCAGCTCCACGGCGCGCACCTTTTCTCCCAAACGCAAATAGCTCAGGATCAGGCCGTGCCACGCTTCTTTTTTCTCTGGAGCGGCGCGTTGTACCTGTTCGAAACCGCGAATTGCGCCGGCAAAGTCGCCCCGCTCGAACGCCTGCTGCGCCTCCTTCAAGACCCGGTCGTTCGAATTGGAACTCATCTGACCGGACGCGTTCGAAGCCTCATTTGCCACGGCCTTCAAAACCCGGCCCGAAACTCCATTGGAAAGCCCGCTCAAAACAAGGACTGCGCAGATCAGAATTCGCTTCGCCATCCTGCTGGTTCTTCTCCAAACTCGGGATCTCGTCCACATCGTCTTGATGGAAATGATATAACACTTAGCTTCCCGCTTTGTCACCTCGGCCTCACCGGACATCAGCAATGCTTCGAATGGCCTGTTTGTTATACTGTTTGCGCTCCAGGGATTCGAAGACAGACTGGCGCGGGAATTTGGCTCTACCCACTGAGCACGCCCGGGCGTCCTCACCATTAGCATCGGAGAAGATGAAACGATTTCCCAGATCGCTGCTCGTCCTTGGCGCGGCCGCCCTACTCGGCGCCATCCTGGGTGTGTCATGGCTGCGAACGCGCGGTGAGGAATCGCCCGCGCCAAAAAAAAAGAAGCTGTTGATCTTGGGCATCGACGGCATGGATCCCGAATTGTTGCGGCAATACATGAAAGAAGGGAAAATGCCGAACTTTGCTGCGCTCGCCGCGCGCGGCAGTTTCCTCAATTTGCAGACGAGCACGCCGCCACAAAGCCCTGTGGCTTGGGCCAATCTGATCACGGGCATGAATCCGGGGGGGCACGGTATTTTCGATTTTATTCATCGCGATCCGGCGACCTTGACGCCGTATTTCTCCACATCAAAGGTAACGCCTCCGAAGCACAACCTTCGGCTGGGGAGTTGGGTGATTCCTCTCTCCGAAGGAGAAGTTTTACTTCTGCGCGACGGCAAGGCCTTCTGGCAATACCTTGATGAAAGGAAAATTCCTCTAACTGTCTTCCGCATCCCTTCGAATTTTCCGCCGGTGCCCACAGAAGGCAAGACTTTTGCAGGCATGGGCACGCCGGACTTGCTCGGCGGGTATGGCACCTTCTCGTTTCACACAGACGACTCGATTTTCTCGCCGGGGCCGGTGAACGGCGGCGTGATCTATCAAGTGCAGGTCGTAGGCGACCACATTCAAGCGCAACTGCACGGGCCCACGAACACGCTCCGCAAGGAAAACCCGGAACTCACCATCCCCTTCGCCGTTGATCGCGATCCCTCTGAACCCGTCGCGAGATTCTCTATCCAGGATCAGACGTTTATTCTCCGCGAGCACGAATGGAGTCCTTGGATACCGTTGACGTTCAAGTTCATTCCGGGCTTGGAAAGCATCAGTGGGATGTGCCGTTTCTATCTCAAGCAAATCCGGCCGCAGTTCGAACTCTATGTTTCGCCCATAAATATCGACCCATCAATGCCTGCCCTCCCGCTTTCCACTCCGCAGAGTTATACCCGCGAAATCTCGGGCGATGTTGGATCCTTCTATACACAGGGAATTGCAGAGGACACCAAAGCCCTCACGAGCGGTTTGTTGAACGATGACGAATACCTGGAGCAAGCGCACACTGTATTCGAGGAACAACGCCGTCTGTTCGAACACGAGTTGGCGCGGTTCCGCACGGGACTGTTTTTCTTTTACTTCTCCAGCTTGGATCTAAACGGCCACATGTTCTGGCGGGCGATCGATCCGCGTTCCCCCTCCTTCGATCCGGAACTTGTCGCGAAGCATGGCAAAGTGCTCGAAGACTACTACCGCGAAATGGATGGCATTCTGGGTAAGGCGCTCCGGGTGTCGGACGAAAACACCACCGTGCTGGTGGTTTCCGACCACGGTTTCGCTCCTTTTCGACGCTCCTTCAACCTGAACACGTGGCTCGTCGAGAATGGCTATCTGGTGTTGCGCGCGGGAGCGCCTGCGCGAGGCCGCGACATCTTTCGCCACACGAATTGGTCGCAGACACGCGCCTACGGGCTGGGCCTTAACGCGCTATACGTGAACGTCAGGGGCCGAGAAAAAAACGGAAGTGTGAATCCGGGAGCCCAAGCCGAAGCACTCCAAAAGGAAATCACGGAGCGGCTCCTGGCCATGCGCGATCCAATCGATCAGCAGCAAGTGATCACGCGTGTAGACCATGCTGCCGAGGCCTACTCTGGCCCGGACGTCTTTCGGGCGCCAGACCTCATCGTCGGGTACAACCGCGGGTATCGCGTGGGCTGGGACAGCGTGCTGGGCGGCATCTCAACGAGCGTGATAGAAGACAATACGCAGCCCTGGAGCGGCGACCACTGCATAGATTTCACGAAAGTTCCCGGCGTGGTCTTAAGCAACCACAAGATTCACGCGGAACACCCAGCCCTGACGGATATTGCTCCGACGATACTCACTGAATTCGGGATCGCGAGGCCAGATACGATGAAAGGAAGCAACATTTTCGACGGGTCAGGGCAGAATGCGAATAGCGTCGCGGCAGCATTGGATCCGTGGGGGAAAGCCACATTGAGTCTGCTGCTGATCACGGCGATCGGGCTGGGCGTGGGCTTGCTCCTTGGCTTGACGGGAATCGGAAGCGGGTCCGTGCTGACGCCCCTTCTTATCCTCGTGGCAGGGCTGGTTCCGGCAAAGGCCGTAGGGACTAGTCTGGCTTTTGCGTTCGCCACGAAAATTGTCGCGAGCATCAGCTTCCACCGGAGAGGGCTGGTGGATTTCCTGATTTTGGAAAGGCTTGCACCGGGCGCGGCGGCGGGCCTGCTGCTGGGTTTTATCGTTCTTCGAAACCTGGGTGGGCGAGCTCCGCAAATCGAGAACGCCTTTCTCCAGCGAGCTATTGGAGTGGCGCTGCTGGCCGTGTTTGCGCTGATGGGCGCACGGCTCCTTCCCAACACCGCCGGAAATACCCTCGCCGGGCGCATGATGAGTTTTGCGCAGGCACACGAGCGCAAGCTCGCTTTCGCGGCGGGTTTCGCCGTAGGCTTGAGCGTTACGCTAATTTCGATCGGGGCGGGAGCGGCGCTGATACCAATGCTGTATCTTTTGTACAGGCCGGATTCGGGCCGCCTTGTAGGAACGAGCATCTTCTTCGGGACCATTTTGAGCGCGGCGGGGGGCCTGCTCCATGCGGGGCAAGGGGACCTTGACGTGCGGGTGCTGGCGGAGTTGCTGATGGGTTCGCTGCCCGCGATGTGGCTGGCGAGCCACCTGCATGGGAGGTTGCCACGCTTAGCTTCCGAGGGAATCATCGCTGCCGTCATGCTGGTTCTCGGTGTGCGGCTTTTCTTCCGATAGCCCCTCGTCGCCGCGGACCACAAAAGTGAGCTCTCCTTGCCAAGAACGCGTAAGGTTTTCCAAAATGGGAAGAATATTCGTCTTAGGAGTTAGCGTCCGGGCCACCCGTCCCAACAATCTCAATGAAGTAGGACTCCCCAGTCGGGAATCGCTCCGAGAAGTTGACACAATCATAGGTAGCGGGCGAGGTCGGGTCGGGGGGAGCGCCGAAAGGCTAGGATTCTAGCTAACCGGGCGGGACGAGAGCGCTCAATTAACCTGTCTATTTAGGAGCTTCGAGCGCCACTGGCAAGTCGGCGGTGCCGACGTATCCGCTGTGTTGATCCACGACACCCAGGCGGAGCGTGTAGCGGCCGGGTGGCAGTTCCACATCGACATGATAAGGAACTCCTTGCTGGAGGATGCGAGTGAAGTCGGAAGGTTTGAGCGTAGGCTTTATGGCGACGTCTTTTTGTCCCGCTAACTTGCGGTCGGCTGCGTATGCAGCGACATGAAACTCCAAAGCGAGCGCCTTGCTGCCTCCTCCGGCATCTTCCGCGCTAATCGTCGCGGGATCCACGATGAAATCAACACCCACCTTGGCTTTGGCGGCAGGAGGCGGCGGAACTACGCGTGCGTCGAAGGTAACGCCGGTTGCCCCTGGCGAACCTAGTTGCATGGCGATTCCGACCTGGCCTTCGCGCTGCTTCACGGTCTTAGTATCTTCACTTAATACAGGCGCGTAATAGCCGCGCCGCGCGCGAACGGTGACTCCTGGACGGTTGACTTTCACCTCGATCTTGTGGAATTTGCCGTCTGACTTGCCCTGAGGCGTGTAAGCCAGGAGATAGTAAGACGCCCCATCCGCCAGGCTGAGTGCCACGGAGTGTTCGAGGTCATTCTGATTTATGAAAAACCTGCCACCAGTGTCTCCCGCCATCTGTTTCATGGTGGCCTGCATCTCCTGGAGCGACCCGCTCGCGAGTTGCAGATTCTGAGCATATTCCGCTCCTCCGACAAGCAACCCTGCGTTGTTGACTCCCTGGTTTTCCGCGCCGCCGAGTAATTGGCCCACCAGCCCGCGTGCATCCACGGGGTACACGGCAAGCCGCGCGTCAGTCAGCGCCGAAGTTGCTTCACGAATTCTGTCCTCGTACACCTCGTTGAAAGCTACACGATTCGGATCATTGTCCCCGTCGGCGCTGTACTTAATGATTCGAGTATAGGTCGCGATGGGAAACGATCCCGAAACCCAGATCAAGCTTTTCCGGCCTGGGAGGCCCGACACGGCTTGCGCGATTGCACGGAAAGCCGTCAGAGTCATTCCGACGCGCATATCGATCGCCACGTTGGCTTGTTCATTGTAAAAATCCGCCATTCGATCAAGGAAGACCCCCGCGTTACGGCTGGTACGCTGTATGTCAGGCACCGCACCAGACAGACGCGGCAGCCTTTGGTCCACATCGGACAATTGCAGCTGCTGCGAGACTGTAGGATTGAAGCTTTGCACGGCGGCTTTGACCACAGCAGAATCATCCGTGAAGTCCTGCAACATGCGCAGGGACCGCGCCAGTGTGTAGACTGCAATCGGCTGCCCAGGCTGGAGCTGCGTGTCCAGATACTTCAGCAACTCCATGCGCATCCGGCCTTGATCCTGGATGGGTGTGTTCAGGGCGTCGAGCAACACGACTACAGAAGCTCCCGGCGACATGCGATATTCCGGCCGGCTGGTTGTGACGTTTGGGGGCAAATTGCCACGCCGGACGCTCAACGCCCGCGCCAGCTCTGCAGGTTGCTCAAAAGAAACGGAGGTTACTTTTTGGGGCTTGCCGTCTTCGAGCACGGTAAAATCTTGCCCGCCCAAACCCGTCACCAGTTTTCCGTCCTTGTCCGTGACCACAGCGTCGGCGAGTACGAGGCGCACCGTGACCCGTACGGCTGGTGCAGGCACCTCCGATTTCAGGTCCTGTGCCCGGCCCGCCGGACACAGGGTGAATATCAGGCCCGCCAATGCGATTGCCGCGGCCTGCATGCGGATTCCCCTCCAACACGCTCTTGGACCCTTCATAGCACACCTCCTGATGAATCTCTCTGTAGAAGAAAGTCCCTGGAGGATTGAAGCTTCGCATCATTGCCGGCGGTGCAGCCACAACAGGGGCTTCTTCTTCCACCGTCGCACAGCCATCTTTTATCATTAATTTACGTCGGCGTGCAGCCCATTTGTGATTGTGCCGAGTAACGACCGAGAAGCGAACACACCTGCAACCAAAGTCCTAACCACAAAGAGACTCGGCGTGAATCAGCCGAATCACAAGCTGAAATTGCCCGTTTGCCTATTCGATTTTTTCGCCAAACAGGCGTTTGGCGAGGCATCTCTAACGCCTCCGTGCTACGGCTCGAGGTAGCCCAGCCGGACGAGGCGCTCGCGGATACGCGCTTCTTCTTCGGGAGTGTAGGCGGCTTCCGGATACGGTTCAACATAGCCCAATTCCACAAGACCTCGCAGAATGCGGGTCACTGACTCCTGCGGGCTCTCCATTTCGGTCTCAATTGTCAATTCGGGTTTCAAGGGAGGTTCATATGGGTCATCTACGCCGGTAAAACCCTTTATCTCGCCAGCGAGAGCTTTCTTGTAAAGCCCCTTGACGTCGCGCCGGATGCAGGTTTCGACCGAGGCCTTCACGTAAACCTCTACGAAATTGCCGATGGACGACCGCACTTCGTCGCGAATCGCGCGATAAGGCGAGATGGCAGCGCCGATTGCCGCGGCGCCGTGCCTGGTCAACAAGCCGCAGACGAAACCGATCCGGCGAATGTTTTCGTCGCGGTCCTCTTTGCTGAAGCCCAGCCCTTTGCAGAGGTGCCGGCGCACCACGTCGCCGTCCAGCACTTCGACGCCGTGGCCGCGCTCCTGCAGCTTGCCCGCCAGCAATTCTGCCAGCGTAGACTTGCCCGCCGAAGGCAAGCCTGTGAACCAGACGGTGAAGCCCTTCTTGGGTGGCATCATTTTTCGCGGTACGCCCTCTCCAGAATCATGGCCACTTCGGAACGCGTGAATTCGAGGGGCAGATCCTCGCCATTGCGCAACAGTTCCCGCACTTTCGTGCCGCTCAGGATCAACCGATGTTCCGGCCCGTGCGCGCAGGTTTTTTCCGAAGCGATCTGGCCGCATTTCCTACAGTAGAAGGTGGCGTCGAAGCACAGAGGCGTGATGCCGAGTTCGTCCGGTTCGAAAGTGAAGAATTTTTTCTGCGCGTCGAAGGGCCCGTAAAAGTTGCCGACGCCCGCATGGTCGCGCCCAACAATGAAATGCGTACAACCGTAATTCTTCCGTGCCAATGCATGGAAGATGGCCTCGCGCGGCCCGGCATAGCGCATGGCCGCCGGATACACGCTGAAAACGGTGCGCGCGGCCGGCAAGGAAGTGCCCAGCAGCGCCAGGTAACACTGGATGCGCACATCGGCCGGCACATCTTCGTCCCGCGTGTCCCCCACCAGCGGATGCAGCAGCAGGCCATCCAACGTTTCCAACGCGCACTTCAAGATGTATTCATGCGCCCGGTGCACGGGATTCCGAGTCTGGAAGGCCACGATTGTTTTCCATCCATGCTGGCCGAACAGATAGCGCGTCTCCTTCGGATCGAGCCGGTAGTTCTCGTAGGTCTTGTCCACGCGGCGTTCTAGAAGGTGTACCGGCCCAGCCAGCCAGGCAGTATTCGCCAGCACTCTTGAGGTAGCGCACGCTGGGGTGCGAGTCCTCCGTTGTTCGCAGCACAATCTGCGCCTCGCGCTCGCGGTCATACCGGAATATCTCGTCCAGGAGAAGCACCCCGACTACATGGTCCTCCTGGTCAGTGAGAGATACGGCTTCCGCTTGACCGATCGAGTGGCGCGTCTCCTCGGTCACACCCAGCGTCACAGGAATCGTCCACACATCTCCCCTTGCCAGCCGCTCGTCGTGGAGGACGATCTCGTAGTCCCGGCTTCCCATGAACCCTTCCAGCGGAGAAAATGCTCCAACGGCAATCATCTCTACGTCTGAGAGTTGACGCGCGTTCAAGCGCACCCGGGGAAG
>WNFJ01168016.1_pt1 | contig 12396 bp, 6 predicted proteins | sample 5400461 | NCBI WGS metagenome assembly WNFJ01 (sample SAMN13153349, study PRJNA577476) | soil metagenome | isolation source: 115 cm saprolite on Douglas fir-dominated hillslope | place: USA:California | collected 2013-09-17
CGCCGCTGCTGAACTCTCCCAAGGGTTTGTTTTTCTCTCATTCCCCCACTTCATCACGCTTGCTTCTCGTGCGCTAGGTGCGTTCCTCTGACGCATACGAAACACCTTTCCACCTGCCAACGCAGCGATCCGGTAGGCATAGGTCCCTGGGTATGGTCCGTAGTAAAACCATCCGGCTGGAACGGGATCCGGGAAATACCACACCTGTTTTTTCATGCAGTTATCGGGGATCTGAGCCGCGGATGGAGCGCTAAAAGCGGATTGCAAAATCGCAAAGAGGAACAACACACCACACATTTTCTTGAACACGACCCCACCTCCGTACCTTGAGCACAAATGATTCGAACTGAAAGACGAAGCCCGGCCACGATCAACAATCTGTGGCCACACTTACACCAGCAAATATCACCGGCAACTGACGAGAGGGCGCGAGCACGGGCGGGCTACGCCAGGTTCAGGAAAGAAAGCAGCCCAGAAAACCAGCGCAGGGTGCTCAGCGCCTTGACGAGGAGGCGATATTGCACAGAGGTTTATATTCGGTCAATAACATTCAGATGAAAATATTGCGAGCTGTGTTTATGCTTTAGGCACAGATATAATAAGTTGGTACCTTTTGTTGGACTTGTACTGTGGAAATAATGTCTATTCCTCTCGTCGCTTGGCGTGCGTTGCAGTGTCGCGTGGGCGCCACGACACGCAGCTCTACACCGGCGACAAAACGCATCTAACCAAGCAGCTCTCGCGCGATGTTTCTCACCGGTCCCGCGATGGAGCAAAGTCGCACGCCGGAATTCGCTTCGGCCAGGTCAGCTGCTCCTGTTCGACAACACAGCGGTTGTCCATGGTCTCAGTCAGCGGCAACGGCGCGAACCTTGGCAAATGCTGCTTGGACTACCGGTGGTGTGGTGCACGTAGCCCGATTTGTAGCCAATTGAGAGTAGGGGTTTGAAACAGGCATGTGACGCCGATTCATCAGCTTGTGGGATTTATTGGTACGGCTATGAACCAGAAGGTCGGTCGGAGCGGACTCGGCGCGCCCCATTCGAGCGTAGTAAAAACGTAGTACAAATACTGGAAAGCTCTGATAAATTGCATACAAAAAGCGAAAAATGAAGGAGAAAACGGCTTGCCTCGATTTGCTGCAACTTGCTACTTTTTAGCGGGTTGCGTCGGCTCCGGCAAGATTTCGTAAGTTTGATTCCCCGCTTCGAAGGCAGACGCTCTATCCAGCTGAGCTACGGGCGCTCTCTCCCTAATTTCTCATATTGCAATCACTTACGCTACAACCTGCTCTACTTGTTCGACCGCCATTTTCGGTACATTCGGTACAACTGAGGCCGAAATCGAGTTCGGCAGCTCGAACCCGACGCTTTGATGAAGGCGATTTCCTGGTGACCAAGATCGTGAAGATGTTCGAGGGCCAACCGCGCGGCACGCTTGTGATCCAGGACGATGTTGGTCAAGCCTTCGGCGCGCTCATGTCCGGCAACTGCAACGGTAGGCAGAGCAAGCTTCTCCGTGAGTGACGTATCGGTGGTGATGAAGCCTTCCACGCCTCGCGTCAACAGCATTTGCGCGTAAGTTTGTAAGAGCTTCGGATCATGCCGGTGGATCACGGTGAGGAAGAAATAATTGTTCTTGCGCAAATACTCTTCGATGCCGCTGATTACCAGGGCGCCATACGCGTCGCCGATTTCTTCGGCGATTACGCCAATGGTATAGGTTCTCTTTAATCGCAGGGTGCGCGCAAAAAAGTTATGCCGGTAATTGAGGGCTAGCGCGGCTTCGATGGATGCGATTCTTGGTGAGCGCAGGAATGGAACGCGCGGCGGCGAGCTGTTCAGGGCGGTCGAGACCGTACCTGGGGTGAGCCCAGATTTTCCGCTGTGGTCTTTAGCGTGACCTTGCCCTCACTGCCGGGGCCCGGCCTCTTCCTTGGCGGCGGTGTCATAGAGAGGTGTTCCGCGCATCCTCCAAAATTGGGACATGGGAAATGGTGTGCCCAACCGCAAAAAAAGTAGCCCTCCAAGATCACTCGGCGTCCTGTAAGCCGCGATTCTAGGGCAACTTGGACCTTGACAAGCAAGTTTTCGATGGAAAGTAGCGGCACGAAGTTTCGCCAGAGGATAGACCTTGTTCTGCCCCTATATTGATAGCGCGCGTCCTCAGGGATTGTGGGCCAAGGCAGGGGGTCTCCTCACCCTTCCTTCTTGCTGGCCGCAGAATATCAATATTTTTCTTTAAAATATCCATATTTTTGCTTGACAAACTCCCCGGAACGGATGTAAACACCGCACTAGTGCAAAAGCATTAGGTCCCGTAATGCTTTAGGGGTCGGGTTCTTTCCTAAACCGTGGTGGGTTTGGGCAAATATGAATTCGTGGCTAGCGTCTGCGAAGCATCGATTTCGTATTTGTTTCTCTTGAAAAAACTTCCTCGAGGTGTACTTACATGAAGATTTATTTTTCAAATTCGAATAATGCATTTGGCAAATGGCGCTCGATCGGCTCCGTGATTGCCGTGCTGGCGCTCGTTCTCGGTACAATCGCCTTTGCAGGCCTGTTGGTGTTGGCTCCTTCTGCTTCAGCGCAGAAGACTTCGGGCACGATCACTGGCACGCTGACTGACCCGAGTGGCGCCGTTGTTCCGGGCGCGACGGTCAGCGTGGTCAACGAACGTACGGGAGCTACTCGCGAGGAAGCGACCAATGAGGAGGGCAGCTTTTCCTTCCCTGAGCTCGAGGCGGGTACCTATCGCATAAACATAAATAAGGGAGGCTTCAAGAAGCTGGCGCTGAAAAATGTCGAGCTGCACGTCGCCGACGTCACGACTCTGAATTTGAAGATGGAGATGGGCGCAGCGACAGAAACGGTGATGGTGGAAGCTGCCCCCATCGTCGTTAATACTTCGACGGGCGATGTTTCGAACATCATGCTGGGCGAACAGATTCGCGAACTGCCCATAAATGGCCGGAACTTCGTGCAGTTGACCACGCTGGTTCCCGGCGCCGCCGTCGGCGAGAGTTTCGACAACAAGAACAAGGGATTGTTCGCGGGCGTGGATATTTCCTTCAGCGGTTCGCCTTCGGTGAACAATCAGTGGACCGTGGACGGCGCGGCGAACAACGATATCGGCTCGCAGCGCACCATTCTTATCTATCCCTCAATTGACGGCATCGAAGAGTTCAAAATCCAGCGCAACAGCTATGGACCCGAATACGGCGGCGCATCCGGCGCGCAGATCAACATCATAACGAAGGGTGGAGCCAACCAGTACCATGGTGACCTCTACTACTTCGGCCGTAACGACCTTCTGAATGCCAAGAATTACTTCCTACAGAGCGGCTGCACCGTGCCAAGTGACACCAGCTGCAAAAAGCAATTGCTGCGCCGCAACGATTTCGGTTACACCGTGGGCGGACCCATCAAAAAGGACAAAGTATTTTTCTTCTGGTCGGAAGAATGGAACCGCGAGCGCCGTGGCAGAGTACATCACCACTGCGTACCCACCGCGGCGGAGCGAGGCGGCGATTTCAGGACCCCATCGTGCGGGCCGGTTCCTGTGGATCCCGCGACGGGAGGGGCTTTCCCCACACCCGGTGTCATCCCTGCCGCCCGCGTCAGCCCCGGGGGGCAGGCATACATCGCGACGATCGCGCTGCCGAACCTCAGCAAACCTAACGCCAGCGGGGATAACTGGGTAGACCAGGTGCGCATACCGGTCGATTGGCGCGAAGAGAATATCCGCGGCGACTGGAACATCACCAAGAAGACCAGCCTGATGCTCCGGTTCACGCAAGATGCCTGGCTTAACTCGCTGCACGCGGATGAGGCCGCCGGCTTATGGGGAGACAGCGATTATCCCGCGCTTTCGGACACCTGGAACCAGCCAGGCAAAATGTCCGTCGCGAAAATTACAACCACCATCAGCAACACCGCGGTCAATGACTTTCAGTTTTCCTGGTCTGGAAACCGCATCTACATCAGCCAGGCGGGAGACAACCCGAAGCTGAACAGCGCGATCAACGCGGGGATGCCGCGCCTCTTTCCCTTCACGGACAAATCTCATGGCACCAATGTGCCAGAGCCGACCTTCTGGGCTGGCACAACGCCCTCGGGTCTACTCGGCATTCAGGGCCCCTGGGTGAATCGTCAGGACCTGTTTGTCTGGAAGGACGATTTTTCCAAGGTCTCCGGCAAGCACACCTTCAAGGCCGGATTCCTCTACAGCCGCAACGCCAAAGATGAAACGGTTGGCGACGAAGGCGGTGGGCTTTGGGGAGATACGCCGGTTGATTACAACGGACCGGGGTGGACAGCGCCAGACCCAAAGGTCTGCGGGCGCGGTGGCGGCTGGGGGCCTTGCAGGACCGACACTGGCAACTTTTATGCCGACCGCCTGCTGAGAGGCGAGACCTTCGGGTACGACGAAGTACAAAGAAACAGCACTGCCTTGGTGCGCTGGCGCGATTATGAGTTTTACGGTGGAGACACCTTTAAGGTCAGCCGCCGGGTGACACTCAATTATGGGGCGCGTTGGTCCCTCATCCGCGCTCCTTATTTGGATGACAACAAGTATGCTGGCTTCTCACCGGCGGTCTATGCAGCCGAAACTTCGCTCGCGGCTAACGATTCTTGCCGCGGCATGATCCTGGCGAAGGGCGCTACCAATTCGTGTGCCGCGATCGGTTCCTCGGCTACCGCACCCGTTTTCGAGAACCGTTCGCTGATCCACAATAATAATCATATGATTATGCCTCGCTTCGGCATCGCCTGGGATGTATTTGGCACGGGACGATTCGCGATCCGCGCCGGTGTTGGCCAGTTCGAATCCCGTGACCGGCTGCTGGCCATCAGCATGCGCTCCAACAACCCTCCTTTTGGTGTGGGTACTGGCGCCGTCAGGACGCTGGACGGTCCCGCGGGCGGATTTACTCAGGACGTAACGATTATCAATCCTACGCTGTCTGACGGAAAAACTCCTAATCCGTTGCATGCTGGGAACGCAGCAATATGCTCTACACAGGGGTGCGCGTTTGATGCTGTTCTGGGTGGAATTCCCCACCAGGGGGTCGATCCCAGTTCGAAACAGGCCACCAGTTGGCAGTGGAACCTGACCACCGAAACAGCCCTGTGGAAGAACAGCAAGCTGGAGGTGGGCTGGGTGGCGAACCGCGGAATTCACTTGCAGAACGCCGTGGATGCGAATCAGATTCCCCTGGCGAATCGCCTGCAGGCCGCACAGCTGGCGGTTACGGGAGGAAAAACGGGCTCTCTCCATCCCTACCCGTTTACACCCGGCGGATCGACGCAAATCACGATGTGGAGCCATACCGGCGATTCCATTTACCACTCCTTGCAAGCAATGTTCAGCAATAAGTTCCAGAACAACTCGATGCTCCAGGTCGCCTACACGTGGTCCAAGAACTTGGGCGACACGACGTTCGGCTATGTGAACGCGCAGACTGTCTTCGCGGACAACACCAACCATCGAGCCAATCGCGGCCCCGTGGACTTCGATCGCAGGCATGTTCTCAGCGCCACGCTGATCTATAACCTGCCTGCGCTGACCAACAAGAATGCCGTTCTGCGGCACGTCGCGGGCGGTTGGGAAAGCAATAGCATCGTGAACTACGCCAGCGGCAATGCGATAACCGTCCAAGGGAGCAACGGCCTGGGAGACGCGTCCGGTACCGGAACCAACGGTACGTTTACCGGCAGGCCGCTGCGGGTATTTAGTCAGCCATGCCTCGTCAGCGGCGATAGGGCGCAGTGGCTGAATCCCAAAGCATTTACGTGGGACGGCTATCGTTTGGCCACTTTCGGTAACACCGGCCCTGGCCAATGCGCGGGTCCCCCAGTTGCCAACGTGGACTTCGCCATCGTCAAGAACTGGAAGATGACCGAAAGGTTGAAGCTACAGCTTCGCCTGGAAATGTTCAACGTGTTCAACCACCCCCAGTTCCGATTCAATGGTCAGAACTTGGGATTCAACGTGGGCGGCTGCGCCACCTTCGTAGCGGGCCCTGGCGGTGTAGGTAAAGTGTGTGACTCCAACAACCCGGTTAATCCCGATCTCGGAACTTGGGCTGTGGATGCCTCGGGCCTGTCCTGCAAGGCTACCCCTTCCTCATGTGTGGCCATTAAGGGCGGCCTTCTCAACGGCTTCGATCCAGCTACGGGCAAGAACACTGGCTTCGGAAGACCTCAACTGACGAGTCAAAGCGGCAACCGGGAGATTCAGTACGCGCTGAAGCTGATCTTCTAGCGTCTTCCGAGAGCTTCAAGTTCGCCGAGCCGGGCCTGACTTTCGTCAGGCCCGGTTTTTTTCATGCCATCGAGTTAGGAGCAGGATTGCAGAATCCGTCCGACTACAGCCGGATTGCGATATCATTGCTCTGTTAGGGCAAGAGTTCTTAGGCCAGGCCGTTTCCAGTGCTGCACAGAGAGAGCCAGATGCCGACGAGTTGTTGGGAAACGGGACACATGGGCCAAAGTGACATTCCACCCCTAACACGTTGCCTTCGCGTTTGCTATCTGTTGCTGGCTGGGCTGGTGATCTCGTTCATTGTTTCTCCGCAGCCTCTATGGGCGCAGTCTACGTCGCGCAACGCTATTTCCAGGCTCATCGGTCAGAACCGGCTCGACGAGGCAGAAATGCAGCTCTGGAGCGTCTTATCGCAGCAACCCGATCAAGGCTGGGCGCTTGACCTCATGGCGGAGATTCGAATGCGCCAAAGTCGCGCGCCGGAGGCGGAGGCTTTGTTTCGCAGGGCTCTGACGGTTAGTCCCAATGATGTCCAGGCCTACCGTGGTTTGGGTAAGTTATACGGTTCACTTGGGAACAGCCAGCAGGCCATTGACTCCTACTCGCACGCGGTCGCTAACGCGCCAGCCGACATAGTGGCAAACGTGGAGTTGGCTGTTCTTTATCAGAAGGCGGGTCAATATAAGGAATCAGTAGCTGCCGCGCAGCGGGTCCCGATCGCCTCGCGTCCTCCCAGAATTTTGCCCGTCCTGGCGGCCGATTACTTTGCAACCGGTGAAGCTGCCAAAGTCCCGGCATTGATACCGTCTTTACTGCTCCACGCGAACTCGGAGCCCGAAGTCCTGCGAGACTTTGTGACCGTGCTTCTCCGCAACGGATATCTTGACGATGCGGCGGGGATTACGGAGACCGTTAAGCCGGCAAAGCCCTCTGCGGATCACCTGCAGACCCTTGCGCTTGTCCGTACGGCTCAGGGGAAGCCCCAAGAGGCTATGGCATTACTCTCGCAGGCGCTGCAGCTGCAGCCCAAGTCTTTCGAGCTGCTCTTTGATTCGGCCGGCCTTGCTGCGCAGCTGAATCGCTGGAATGAAATGATCGAGTTCCTTCGCCGCGCGGACGAGGTGCGGCCAAATCGTCCCGACGTGTTGCGGAAGCTGAGCCTGGGGTTGTTGAAGACAGGCCGGCGCGCTGGGGCCGTCGCGGTGGCTAGGAGACTGAATTCCGTTCAGCCCGATAATCCGGATAACGAGTACGTTCTGACCTTTGCTCTAATCGAAGCTGATTTGCCGGAACAGGCCGAGCCCATCGCCCGAAAGTTGGCGGCAGCCCGTCCGGACAATGCTAATAGCCAGTTGCTGCTGGGGATTGCGGAATTCAAGACCGGCGATACTGCCGGGGCCAAGCGCGACCTGCAGCGCTGCCTGACGATTGATCCTCATTCCGCCGACGCCCATTACTATTTGGCCTTGATGGCCAGGCGGGAAGGCAACCTTGATGCAGCACGTGCGGAATTAGAAGAGGTTGTTCGGAGGAATCCGGAGCATACTTCGGCCGAAGCGGAACTAGGGACGTTGTACCTGCAAACCGGAAACCTGGAACAGGCCCGGACCGTTCTGGAGCAAGCTGTAAAGCTTGCTCCGTCCGTTTCTCAGTACCATTATCATTTGGGCCTGACCTATTCGCGACTGGGGATGCAGGAACCTGCACGGACCGAGATGGACGCGTACAACCGGCTCCGGCAGACGGAAGATGAGGAGCGTAAACGCGAACGCGCGGTTGCTCAACCTCCCGCGTCGTCGGAGGAGCCGTAAACGGAGCGAATGGTTTCGCCCGAAAAATTTCGAAAGGATACGATGTTTCGCACACGCATTCGCGCGAAGCTCTGTTTGTGGGTGTGGTGCGGCCTTCTTCCAGCTTCTGGCACGCAGGCTCAGGACAAAGCCAAGGCTCCCAACGAGACAAATTCTTCTGAGCAGGCCTTTCAATCTGCAGAGACGTTCCAGGTCGCAGGGGATTACGAAAAGGCAGCCGCGGCGTATCGTGAAGCCGTCTCCGTAGCCTTGCAGCAGTTAGGGAACCTTCGCGTTTCCCACAAGGAGTTCACCGATGGAATTGATCTGTTAGCCCGAGCCGTGCAGGCCGCTCCTGCCCGGGTGACGGCGCGCGTGGACTTGACCATCGCCCAATTTGAGGTCCGTGATTTCGACAAAGCAAAGACGGAGATTGAAGCAGCATTGCAAAGGGAACCGGGAAATGCGCGCGCCTTGAACCTTGCAGGCAAAATCTATTTTATGAAAGGCGATTTCGCCGCCGCGGCCAATCGCCTAGAATCGGCGCTGCGACTACAACCGGATTTCGATACCGGCTACCTGCTGGCTCTGGCTGATCTAGAGCTGAAGAACCCGGTTCCCGCGGGCGTGATTTTCGATGAGATGCAGGCTTCCTCCCAACCCAGCGCCAGCATGCACGTCCTGATTGGCCTCGCTTATCGGGAAACCGGCTATCTGGATCAAGCCGCCATTCATTTTGCCAAAGCCATTGAACTTGAACCTAAAAAATCACGCGTGCGCTCATCCCTCGGACTCACCTATTTCCTCCAAGGCCCCCAAAGCTACGCCAAGGCCCGTGAGCAATTCATGGCCGAACTTTCGATAACCCCCGATGACTCTAACAGCCGCTATTACCTGGGGACAATCGCCGCAAGAGAAGGGAAAGCAAACGAGGCGGAGAAGTGGTTCGAACAGGTTGCCTCCAGTCTCCCCGATGATCCCGAGGCCTACTTCCGGTTGGGCCAGGCCAGTCTCAATGCCGGGCACATGGAGAAAGCCGTGGCCGCGCTTCAGAAATCGCTCGCACTCGCTCCACATGCGGGGGACGATCCGGATGCGGCAGAGGCCCACGAGTTCATGAGCAAGGCGCAGGAAAAGCTGGGCCGGCATGCAGAAGCGGAGTCCGAACTGGCTCGAGCTAAACTGCTTCGCAGCCAGCAGGCAGAGCGCGGTTCACGGCAGATCCGGGATGCTTTTTCTGGAGCTGGATCCGGCGAAGCTGCCTCAATCAGCCGTTCCGGCCAGCAAGAGCTGCGCTCCATGTTGCTGCGCCGACCGCAAGCATCTGAGCTCCCTGGCAGCCAGGAGGCAGAATTCGTTAAGCGCGTTTCCGCGCTGTTAGGAGAGGCGTACCACAATCTAGGCGTGATTGACGCGCGGGCCTCCCGCTACGCCAACGCTGAGGAGGAATTCGCCGAAGCCGCAAGGTGGAATCCCGGGATCGAAAGGTTGGATCGCAATTGGGGACTGGCAGCTTTCCGCGCGGAACGTTACGAGCACGCGATTGGTCCTATCGAGCGCCTGCTTCGCCAGTCGCCCAAGGATAACAACCTCCGCCAGATGCTCGGCCTCAGCTACTATATGACCGACCAGTTCGCGAAAAGTGCGGAGACCTTCCGCCCGATACTGAATGAATTGCCCGACAATCCCGGGCTGCTCTACGCCTCCGGTGTCGCGCTGGTGCGCAGCGGTGATTCAGCCGCTGGCGGGCGCCTCTTTTCGCGAATGCTGGAGCATGGCGCGAATTCCCCTGAAGTCCATCTTATGGTGGGCCAGGCACACTACGGGCAGTCGCAATACCCTGAGGCGCTGCTCGAGTTCCAGCGCGCGCTTGATCTGAATTCAAATTTGGCTGAGGCGCACTACTTCATCGGCATGGTCTATTTCAAACAGGGCAAGCTCGATCAGTCTGTAGAGGAATTGAACGCAGAATTGTCAGAGAATCCGAGGTCCGTCCCGGCCATGTATCAGCTCGCTTATGTCCGGCTGGAGCAGCACCAAACCGAAGAGGCCATCCGGCTGCTCAACGCGGCACTCGCCGAGAAGCCCTCTTACGGGGATGCGCATTATCAGCTCGGAAAAGCGCTGCTGGATAAGGGCGATGCCAGCGGGGCGATCCAGCACCTCGAAACGGCGACTCAGTTGCAGCCCGCCCAATCCTACGGTTATTACCAGCTGAGTCTTGCTTATCGTCGCATCGGCCGGGTCGAGGATGCGGATAAAGCTCTCCGTACCTACCAGCAACTGAAGGAGAAGAATTCCCGGAAAAATTCAGGTGAGGGCCCTTCGAATTAATCGGGAAAACTTTTAGTGGGCAGGATCCCCACCTATGGTGAGCGGAAGCTCCGACGTCCCGAATTGCCCCGTTCGATTATCGCGAACACCGAGGCGCAGCATGTACTGGCCCGGTGCGAGTTTTATGGACACGGGCATCGGAAGACCGCTCTTCTGGATACGGTCGAATGTTTCCGGCTTAAGCGGAGCTTCGGCTTGCTGCACCTCGGCCTTCACCAGCTTGCCCTCCGACGTGAAGGCTTGCACCTGAAATTCAAGATTGCAGTATCGTTGGTTCTCCGTTCGCGTCTCGAATGTGATGGTGTGAGGGTCCACCAAGAATTCGACCTTTACGTCCGTATTGCCCGATGGCGGCATCGCTCGTGCGTAGAACAATACGCCAGTGGAAGCAATGGAAACGTTTTCCAAGGCCGCCTTCATCTCCCCTGCGCCGCTGTGGCGCCAGCTCTCGGGATCGATGGCGTAGTAGCCGCGGCGATGCCGCACAACTAGCCCGCTTCCTGAAACCTTCACCTTGATGGTGTGGAACTTGCCGTCCCATTGTTTATGGCTAGGATAGTAGCCAACTTCGTAGAAGGTGCTGCTGTCCTGAATGCTTTCGGCTATGGCACGATCTAAGTCATTCGTGTTCAGGAAAACGCGGCCGCCGGTCTCCTGGGCGACCTTGGTTAAACTCTCCTCTTTGTTGAAGCGATCGAACACTTCCTTGCTGTTTGCATTCATATGCGCGTCTACTGTCAGGGCCATCCTGCCGTTCGCATCCCGGCCTGTATCGCTCGGATCGGAGATCGCGTTTCCCGTCAGGCCTCGGGCGTCCACGGTGTAAATTGCGACCTGGGCGTCCGATAGCTGATTCGTTGTGGCGCGGACCCGGTCGGCATAAGAGCGGTAAACATCGAAATCTTCCGCATCGACAACGGAGAGGTTCAGTGGAAAAGAAGCCGAAAACCAAATGACGACCTTACGCCCGGGGAATCCGGCTAGGTAGCGCGCAATCGAGGAGAGTGCGTCAGCCGTGTGCGCCACGCGCATCTCTATCGTATTTGCGTTGCTTTCTTTCTCAAAACGGGCCAGTGCATAGCCAATGTTCATAAGCGATCGCCCGTTGGATTCCAACCCGATTGCCCCGCTCTGTGCCGGCGCCTGCGGCGGAAGATTCGGTCCGTCAAACGACGGTGCTTGCAATTGGACGTCCGTGCCTCCCAGCCGTCCCGCGGCGGAACTCTGCGAACGGTACTTCTGCATGGCGGCAATCAGCAGTGCCGGATCGGATGTGAAATCCTGCAAGACCGTCAGTTCGTTGCCCAAGAGGAACACCGCGATGCGCATGCGGGGGTCGAAATGATCCGCCAGGAATTTGAGCATCTGCTGGCGTACCACCATCTGGTTTTCCACGGGCGTATTGATGCCATCGAGCAGCAGGATGATCGGTGGCCCCACGCTGCGCCTGTATTCTGGCCGGTTGGTGGCCACGTGCGGTGGAAGCTGTGAAGGCTGTGGGAGCTGCGGCTTTTCTTGTCCCTCGAACTGCTGAAAAGAAAAGTAGGAAACCTTTTGCGGCTTTCCATCTTCGAAGATCGTGAAGTCCTTCTCGCTGAGATGATCTTTGACCGGATGCCCGGATGAGTCGGTTACGACAACGTCCACCTGCACCAGGCGCGTCGTCGCGCGGATCACCGCGGAGGAGTCAGACGAGCTTTGTTTTACTTGAGCCCGAGCGAGAAGCGCGCTCGCGCAAATGGTGAGTACAAGTACACCGGCCCTGGTGATTTTGCCCATATGCGAAATAGCCTCTTCAAGATATTATTCAGTATTACTTAAACGAGCAATGATTTGGTTGACTGGGACTCAAGGTGACCGGGTGGGACCACTTGCGACATAACAAATCTGATCCGCACTCCGGATCGATGCTCATAGTCACTGTCCTGGCCCTCTCCCTCTTATTTTCCCTCGTATTTGCGATGGCCCAGACGAAAACTCCATCGCCGGCAGCGGCTCCCCAATT
>WNFJ01254686.1_pt3 | contig 12396 bp, 15 predicted proteins | sample 5400461 | NCBI WGS metagenome assembly WNFJ01 (sample SAMN13153349, study PRJNA577476) | soil metagenome | isolation source: 115 cm saprolite on Douglas fir-dominated hillslope | place: USA:California | collected 2013-09-17
CGAGACCGACGCCTACAATCACGTCTTCCAGGACTGGGACGCCTGGCTGCGCGAGGGCATCATCGACGTCGCGAGCCCGATGCTCTACAAACGCGAGCACGTTGCGCGCGAGCGGACGCAATTCGACGACTGGTTGAAATTCACCACCGCGACAGCGCATGAAAACGATCGCCTGGCGGTAGCCGGAATCGGCGCGTACATGAACGGCATCGAAGGCACGCTGCGACAGGGACGGCGTGCGCGGGCGGCCGGCGCGGACGGGATCCTGATGTTCGCGGTCGGCGACACCGCGCCATGGTCGACTGCCGACAACAGCACGAACATCGCGGTGCGAAAGAATCCGTATTCGCTCTACGCGCCGGGAAAATTCACGCCCAAGCGGTCTAACGAAGACTTCGCGTCGGCCGTCGCCAGCAAGAATGCGGGCTTCGAGCACGCGTCCCGCCCAATCTTTTCGCAGAGCGCCGCCCCGCCCGCGAAACGGCCCGCGATGAGCGGGAGCGCGATGGGCTACACGCATCAGGATGGCGCGATGGTCACGATCGACTCCGACAGCGTCCATCGCAGCATCACCACCGACGGCAGCGGCTTCTACGGATTCCTCGGCCTCCCGCCGGGCGAATATCACATCGAAGACTGCGCCGTTCAGATTGTTGCGGACAGAGTGAGCCGTCTCGATCTTCCATGTCGGAACTAGATCCCACAGTCGCCAAAGCCATCGAATTCCTCGGCGTGCATTGCGAAGTCCTCGACTGCAATCCGGAGTGGGCGGACACTGATATTTTCTGCGCGAGCTATGCCATACCGCGCGATCACGCTGCCAATGCGATTCTGATCGGCTCCAAGAGCGAGCCGAAACAGTACGCGGTGTGCGTCGTTCTGGCGACGACCAAGCTCGATGTCAACCACGCGGTCAGCAAATTGATGGGGATCAAACGCCTGTCGTTTGCGTCAGCTGACGAGACGAAAGCGGTGACGGGTCAGGCGATTGGTGGCGTCACGGTGTTTGGACTTCCCGACACGATTCCGCTCTATGTCGACAGCCGCATCATGGCGAATAATTACGTCATCGTCGGCGGAGGAAACCGATCGACGAAAATCAAGCTTGCGCCGGCCGAGTTGCGTAAAATCCCGCAAGCCAAGACAGCCGATATCGCCATCGAAAGAGGAGGACCACCGTGAAATTCATCGCCCCTTTGTTACTCATCGCAACGACCGCGTTCGCACAATCGGCGACCGATCAACTCAAAGCGCTTTCCGGATTCGTCGGGAATTGGAAGTGCTCGGGCAAAGCATTCGCGTCGGACATGGGGCCCGAGCATTCGACGACCGCAAACGTCACCGCCAAATGGATCCTCAATGCGAAATGGCTCGAGATGCGGTACACCGAGGAGAAGAACAGCCGCAATCCGAATCCGGTGGCGGTCGTCGCGCAGCTCGGTTGGGACGAAGGACAGAAGAAATACGTCTCGGGCACCGTCGACAACATGGGCGGCTACGCTGTGGCGCAGTCGTCGGGGTGGAATGGCGACGAGCTCGCCTTCGAAGGACCGAGCCACATGGGACCGATGACGATGAAGGGCCGCGACACCTTCACGCGCAGCGGCGACAACCAAATCACGCATTCCTTCTCGATCCAGGACAACGCCGGCGGCTGGAAAAAACTCGACGAAGAAACCTGCCGGAAGTAGGGTCAGGTCTGGAAAATCAACTTAATACGTCCAGAATTCGATCAACTCTCTCGCGATAGCGTCGGTCGCGTTCATACAGTTCGCGGCCGGCGCTCCGCATCTTCGAAACCGCCCAGTCGGTGACGCCCATCCACTCGCCTATGGTCCGAAGTGACAGACCTGCTTCATCCGCCGCGAGCATCGCCTGCTTTTCACCATCGAGTGCACCCGATCGCAAAAATCCTCGCCGCCGAGGTAGATCTGCCCGACGAGCGATTCCCATGGGTTGTAAGAGGCGCCGCGCGCATCGGCAACAAAGGTTCGATAACGCTGTTGGGCTGTCGCGCGATCCTCTCCGAATTGGCGAAGCGTCCACTCGACTTCCAGCCACGGCGGCGCAGGCTCCAGGCCAGCCGTCGCGCGATAGTTACTCCATGGATAATCGGCCGCGAACTGCACGGCGCCACATCGAACGGGGTTGAGGACGACATAGCGAAGCAGCTCGAGAAGATGACCTTCACGCTCGACGAGGATTCCTTTGAATCGTCCCTGAAAGAGGTGGCCGACTCGCTCGTACTTCTCGTTGAACGTCATGGCGCACATCTCGTTGAGCCACTGCACACCGTCCGAAAGTCCGACCTCCGGAGTCTCAACGAGCAGGTGGTAGTGATTCGACATCAATACCCACGCATGCAGAAGCCAGCGGTGCTCCAGCACTGTATGCGCGAGAAGGCTCACGAATCGGCGGCGATCGTCGTCATCACGAACGATGTCGCGTTTCTCGTTGCCACGGCTTGTGACATGCCAGATCGCGCCCGGAAATTCGAGGCGCAGCGGACGGGACATGAGGTGAGACGAAAAGCGGACGGGTGGAAAGAGAGCGAGGTCTCGTGTGGGCGCGTCAGGATAACACGGACCATCCCCCGCTTAAGTAGAGATTCCAGACCTGACCCTACTTAACGCGGAAGCGGCCGAGGAGCTCGCGGTTGGGCGTGCATTGGTTGACGACGTCGAAGACATCCTCGGAAACTGCGCGGATCTCCAGGCACGTGCGCGGCACGGGGTACGGATCGTACGACTGCAGATATCGGCGAAGCCTCGCATGCGAATCGGATGGCGCCGGAACGGACGCGAGGGCCGTCACCGTGATGGTCTCGGTTACGGTCACCGGCGGTTCCTCACGATCGTTCGCGAGAATCGCCCAAGCGGTCAACAGCAGAGTTGCGACAGTGAGGATCGTTGCGTAGATTCGGCTGTTTCGCATCATCCGCATTACTGCGCACAAGCGTTTCTGCTGAACGCGACACAATTTTGCTACTCGAAGAGTGTGTCGACGTACGCATTCGGATCAAAAGGGATGAGGTCGTCGGCGCTCTCCCCCACTCCGATGAATTTCACGGGGATGTCGAACTGCCTCATGATCGAGAGGATCACGCCGCCCTTCGCGGTACCATCCAATTTTGTCACCACCATGCCGGTGACTTTCGCCGCTTCGAGAAAAGCAGCAGCCTGATTCACACCGTTCTGGCCGGTGGTTCCGTCGATCACGAGCAACGTCTCATGAGGCGCTCCCGGCAATTCCTTTTCGATCACGCGGCGCACCTTCGAGAGCTCCTGCATGAGATGCGATTTGTTGTGCAGGCGGCCGGCGGTGTCGATGATGGCGCCCCGGGATCCGATCCTGCCTTGTGCTTGACCATCTGGACGCCGATACGCTCCGCCCACATCTGTAGTTGCTCGATGGCCGCCGCGCGAAACGTATCCGCCGCGCCTAACAGCACGCTCTTCCCCTCGGCCTTCCATCGCTGCGCGAGCTTCGCGATGGTCGTCGTCTTTCCGGTTCCGTTCACGCCGACGACCAGGATGACAAAGGGCTTCGCGCGCGTGATGTCGATCGTCTCGGCATTTCGCTGCGGAATCAGCGCACGCGTTTCTTCGCGAAGAACGGCCGTGAGTCGCTCCATGGTGCGGATGCTCTCGTCGCGGACGCGCTGCTCGAGCCGGCCGACGATCGCGCCGGTCAGCTCGGCGCCGACGTCCGCGCCTAACAAGCCTTCTTCGAGGCCGTCGATTGCCGAGCGATCGATCGGCAGGTCGGGCGTCATCGACTCCTTCACCTTGTCGATGATCTCGGTGTGAGTCATGAAGAGGCCGCGCTTCAGTTTAGAGAAGAAGGTCTTTTGCGGTTGATCGTTCATGAGAAGTTCGAAGTGCGAAGTTCGAACGTAGAACGAAGAAATGATGATTCTTAATTCTTCGTTCGAACTTCGAACTTCGAACTTTATCTCTTGGATGCCGTCCCCTGCTCCCGCCCTGAGATGGCCGCCTTCACCATGTTCTCGTCGATGGTGATCACGCTGCCGTTCTGGGTGGCAGGGTCGAATTCGAGACTGCGAATCACGCGGCGGAAGGTCTCGCGCAGCGCGCGGGCGCCCAGGCGTTTCTGACGGGCGGCGTCCCAGGCGATGGCGATGAGCGCACCGCGCGTGATCTGCAGATCGATCCCGAATCTCTCAAAGTACGCGCGCGAAGTGCGGAAGATCGAGCGATCGGGCTCGACGAAGATGCGGGCGAGATCGGGCTCGTTGAGATCGTTGAGCACGATGATCGATTCGAAACGCGATATGAACTGCGGCGTCATGCCGTAGCGGAAGAGATCGTCGTACTTCAGATAATCGCCCAGATGGAACGGCATTTCCTCGCGGACTTCGCCTGAGGCCGAGACCACGACTGTCGGCTTGAGCGGAGCGACATCCTGTCCGATTGTCGCGCGTCGAAGGACGCTTTCGTACAGCTCTTCGAATGCGCCGCCGGCCACGAAGAGAATTCCGGACGAATTGACAGCCTGCATTTTTCCGTCGACCTCGAACTCGACGTTTTCGTTCTCCATCAGCGTCAGAAGCGCTTCCTGCGCGACGATGCCGCGCACGTTCGGCTCGCCGCGGACGTCGGCGCGGATCTTGTCGACCTCGTCGATGAAAATCATTCCGTGCTCGACGGAATGCCGCAGCACTTCGAAGGGCGTGTCGGGTCCGAAGATCTTGCGGGCATTCGCAAACAGACGCGCCAGCACCGCCCTCCCATACCCCTGTCTCTCCTCGGCCAGCACGTTGGCGTTGATGCGGATGAGATTCGCGTATTCGGCGAGATCGGTACGGCTGGCCAGGAACTGCTCGACCGCGCGCATGAGCGTGGTTTTTCCCGATCCGGAATTGCCGACCAGCAGGATGTTAGGCGCGGGATGGCCAACCAGATGTTTGACCAGCGCGACCGAGATCTCGCGGATGGCGTCATCCTGCCCGACGACGGTCTTGCGCAGCTCCTCGAAGACCTCCTTCGGGCGGAGGGAGAAGGATTCCATTGCGGGCTATTGTATGAGTTCGGCCACTTTGCGAGCGGATTTGGCGAGTCGCGCGTCGGTCGTGATCAGCTTTACGCCGAGGAGTTCCGCCAGCGCCACGTAAGCGGCGTCGTACGCCGTCATGTTTTCGCGAAGCTCCCACATGCGATGCAGCAGCGGCAGATGCGGGTATCGCTCGATGGGCAGAGCCAGAAAATCGTCGATCGCTTCCAGCGCACGCGGTTCGTCGATCTGGCCCGAGGCGCTGTACCTGCGAAGGACCTGCGCGATTTCGACATCGATCAGGTGCGGCGCGACGATCGTTTCGCGCGAGCGGAAGAGCCAGCGCTGAATCGGCACGGTGCGAGAAGTGTCAAAGAGAACGTCGAGAACCGCTGAGGCATCTATGACGATCATCGCCTGTCGCGTTCAGCGCGAACAGCCTCTGCCGGCGATTCGGTCAGAGGTGGGGCGCCGCGCCGTTTGATGCGTTCCATCAACTCTTCGACGGTCGGCCGTTCGGCCGTCTTGCGAATTTCGTGGAGGAGATAGTCTGACAGTGACAAGCCCGACGTAGCGGCCCGCGCCTTCAGTTTTCTATGAAGTTCGTCCGGTACGTTGCGAACCTGAATCATCTTGGCCATGCGAAGAACATAGTTGCATGTCATGCACATGTCAACCTGCCGTGCACATGAACTCCATGATGCCGCACAAAAGAATCGGCGACCTCGCGATCGCCGACCTGGGAATCCGCGGTTAAGGGTCGCCCGAAATTGAATTCGTGCCCGCGGACTCGATTCAGGATAGATATATTTACGTCATTAGTTCGTGATGCCGCTCACGTTTTGGCGTTACGATGCCGCGATGGACGAGTGCCAACATCTCCGCGCCATCACGCCGCAACAACTGAACCGCAAAGCCAACACTCCCGACGGATGCCAGGAGTGCCTGGCCATCGGCGACGACTGGGTACATCTGCGCCTGTGCCTGTCATGCGGCCACGTCGGCTGCTGCGATTCTTCCAAGAACAAACACGCGACCAAGCACTATCGCGCGTCGCAGCACCCAGTCATCCGCTCCTTCGAGCCGGGGGAACGATGGCTGTGGTGCTACGTCGACGCGGTCACTAAAGAAATGTGATCAGTGGTGTCCGGCCGATCCCAGCAGTTCGATGGAGCGCGCGAGCATTGTGTGATCCTGCGCCTCCACTGCATCGCCGACGTGGATGTCGCTCAGCGTGATCTGACCATCGTCGCTGCGAATTCTGGTGTTGGAGTCGGTCTTCACGACGACATCGCCGCTGCGGCCATGGACCGTAATCTGATCGGATCCAACGGCCGTCACAACTCCGTTGACGTTGGCCTCCTCCCTCTCCTGCTCCGCGCCTTGGGCGTGGATCGACACCGCGGTGTTGACGCCAGCGCTGACCGAGGCCTTCACTTCCACCCGATCGCCGATCGCGAGATCGCCAGTGGTCGCGATGTGGTCACCCTTCCGAATCACGGTATCGGCCGTGATTTTCACCGTGACGTCGTGCAGTTGCGCGTCCGTGACGACCAACTCGGCAGGCGAAACGCTCTTGATCACGCCGTTGATCTCGACGAGCTCGGGATGTTGGTTCTCCGCGCTCTCGAGCTTGATGAGGGCGGCGGTCAACACGTTGTCCTTCATCACGGCCTTCACTTCCACGCGGTCGCCGACTTTGAGAACCGCGGGCGCGATGGCCAAATCGCCCTTGCGAAAAATCGTATCGGCCGTGATTGCGACCGATACATCGTGATGGCCGCCGATAGTCACGACGATTTGTGCCGACGAGATGCTCTTGATGACGCCCTCGACCTCCACGGCTGGAAGTGCCGGCGACGAGCGATGCCGCGCAAGCGCGGTGCCGGCCGACATCAGGATTGCAGCCACGACGATGAGCATTCGATACATTCGCATTTCAAAAACCTCCTGGACACACGAAGAGGGGCGATACGCCCCCCTTTTCGAAAAACCGCGAACTATGTGTTGCGAGCTATTGTGGATGCGAATCGTGCGGGAGGATGTGATCGTGATCACCCGTTTTGTGTTCGCGAATTTGAAAACGCAAAAACTGATGCACAGCATCGAGCGCGCGGGAATTCTTCGTCGTAATTGTCACCCGGCCGCCGGTTTCAATCTCGCGGTACGCGTAGCCGATGTCACGACGCAGTTCCTTCATCGTCGCGGCGCCGTCGGGCATTTGATCGTGGACCGCTAACGGCTTTGCAAAGTCGCCGTCCGCGAACTGCTTCGCGATCATCTTCAGATGTTCGCGAATCGCCTTGACCGTCGCGGCATCATCGGATCGCACTTCGATCGCGCCGCCATCGCTGAACAGTCGAAACGTATGTTTGCTTGCCGGCTGCGAGAAACCCATCGCATGTACGGCGTGATCGGGACAGGACATCTGCAGCAAGAGAAGAAATGTAATGATCACAAGGCCTCCAAAAGATGGGCCGGCTCACCGCCTGCCAGTCGAACGTCCCAGTCACGAAGAATCTCCGCCAGATGATCGCGCAGCGCGATCATCTCCGCGATCCGCGCGTCAACCTCCGTGAGCTTCGCCTCCGCGACCGCGCGGACTTTGCGGCATGGCGGGTGTCCCGCATTGCGCTGCCGGAAAAATCCAGCGACGTCTTCGACCGAAAACCCGATCGCGAGCGCACGCCGCAGAATCGAAACGCGCCGAACGACATCATCGGGATACGCGCGATAGCCGTTGGATGACCGGACGGAAGCGATCACGCCGTGTTTTTCGTAATAACGGATGGTGTCCGCGCTGACTCCGCATGCTCGAGCGACTTCGCCGGTTGTCATGTCCGCAAGATAGACCCTCGAACCAGTTCCAGGGTCAAGGGTGTTAACCTAATTGCCACAATCTCATGGCCGAGCAGAAACAACCGTTCCACCTCATCGGCGGAGCTGCGAACCCCAAGGCAGCCGCGGCCGAGCTGGCGCGCCTGCGCGCCGAGATCGAAGCGCGCAATCGCCAGGAAACCGCAATCGCAGAGCTCGGCCAGGCCGCGCTCACCGGCGTCGATCCATACATTCTCGTCGGTCAGACCTGCGCGCTGGTCGAGACGACGCTGGGCGTCGACCACTGCCGCGCGCTGGAGATCACGCCGGGCGGGCGTGTAGTCCTCCGCACGGCCCTCGGCTCCAACGCGTCGTTCAATCACTGCACGCGCGACGACGACGAAGATGAAGCGATTTCGATGTATGTTATCGTGGCATCTAATCCAGTTACATTTAATGATCTCGATCAGGAGACGCGCTTCAAGTGCTCCCACCTGCGCGACTTCCATCATGTGAAGAGCGGCATCGGCATCGCAATCCCCACCGGCAGCGGCGTCTTCGGCGCGATCCTGGCCTACTCCAGCGAGCCGCGCACGTTTGAAGATTACGAGATCGCATTCATGAGATCAGTCGCCAATCTCGTGGGCGAAGCGGTCGAACGCGGACGGGCAGAGCAGGCGCGGCGACGATCGGAATCCCGCTTCCGGCAGTTGATCGCCTCCACGCTCGATACCGTCATCAGCATCGATGGCAAAACGAACGTCATCGAGTGGAACCCGCAGGCCGAAGCGGCGTTCGGACTCCGCGCGCGAGACGTCGCCGGCAAGCCGCTTCCCCGCGATCTTCTCCCCGCGCTGCTGGAGGCGATCGCCAGCGGACTTCCGCACAGACGCATCGAAAGCGTCGCGCGGCGCGCTGACGGTCAGGAGTTCCCGGTCGAAGTAATCATCGATCCGATCGGCAGCGGCCAGGACCAGAGCTACACGGCCTTCATCCGCGACATCTCCGACCGCAAGCGCGCGCAGCTCGAGCTCGAGCAGCGCGAGCAGCGATTCCGTGCGCTGGTCGAGAAAAGCTGGAGCGGCGTGGCGCTTCTCGATGCCGATCTGGCCTTCACCTACGTCGGCTCCTCGACCCAGCGTCTCCTCGGATACAGCGAACGCGAATTGATGCAGACCAGTTTTCTCGGATTCATCCATCCGCGCGACCGGCAGGCGGCGCGGGAGGTCTTCATCGAGCTGGCGCAGACTGCCAATCGCGAGGCGCAAGCCGAGCTGCGATTCCTCCACAAGAACGGCACGTGGATCTGGCTGGAAGCGTTCGGACAAAATCTTCTGCACGACAGCAGCGTGAACGCGGTCATCGTCAACTATCGCGACATCACGCAACGCAAGGCGACCGAGAAGCAGCTCGAATATCAGGCGTACTACGACGCACTCACCGGACTTCCGAATCGACTTCTCTTTCGCGATCGCGTCGTGAACGCGATTGCACAGGCGAAGCGGCATCGCCGAGGGATCGCGGTGATGTATCTCGACCTCGATCACTTCAAGATGGTCAACGATGGACTCGGACACTCCGTCGGCGACGGGCTGCTCTCCGAGGTGGCGGCGCGACTGCAGGGATCGATACGCGCCTCCGACACCATCTCCCGCCTCGGCGGCGACGAATTCACGATCCTTCTCAACGACACCAGCAGCACCGACGCGATCTTCGCGATCGCGCGAAAAATCCTGCAGTCGCTGTCGAAGCCATTCCGCGTGAATGGACACGAATTGTTCGTGACGGCCAGCATCGGCATCAGCCTCTTTCCCGCCGACGGGGAAGACGTCGAGACGCTGCTGAAGTGCGCCGACAGTGCGATGTATCGCGCGAAAGAGCTGGGCCGCAATCAGGCGCAGCTCTTCACCGCCAGCATGAATGAGAAATACGTGCGGCGGCTGGCAGTCGAGCAGAGTCTCCATCACGCGATGGAGCGGCAGGAGTTCGAGGTTTATTACCAGCCGATTTACGACGGCAGCGGACGAACGATCGCGGGAGTGGAGGCGCTGCTGCGATGGAACGAGCCTGGACGCGGCGTCATCGAGCCGGTCGAATTCATTCACCTCGCCGAAGAGACCGGCCTGATCGTGTCGATCGGCGAGTGGGTGATTCGCAGGAGTTGCGCCCAGCTCCGAGAATGGCACGACGCCGGTTTCAGCGACCTGCGCATGAACGTGAACATCTCCGCGCCGCAGCTGCAGCAGCCTAACTTCGTGGAGATCGTTGCGGGCGCGCTGCGCGAAAACCGGTTGCCGGCGAAAATGCTGCAGCTCGAGATCACCGAATCCGTCGCGGTGCAGAATATCGATCTGACGATGCAGGTGCTGCGCGAGATGCGACGGCAAGGCATCGGAATCGCGATCGATGATTTCGGCACCGGACAATCTTCTCTCATCTACCTGAAGAGATTTCCGATCGACGCCATCAAGATCGATCAGGCGTTCGTGCGCGACGTCACTGGCGAAGAGTCGGCGGCCGCGATCGTGTCGTACATCATCAACCTCGCGCACATGCTGCGCCTCGAGGTGATCGCGGAAGGCGTGGAGACCGAGGAGCAGTACGAGTTTTTGAAGAAGCAGGGATGCGATCGCATGCAAGGCTTTCTGCTCAGCAGGCCGATGCCGGCGGCCAAGACGCGCGAAGTTCGAAGTTCGAAGTTCGAATTAAGAATCAAGAAGGTCACTCGGCAATTCTCATTTCTCCGTTCGAACTTCGAACTTCGAACTTCATTCTCTCGGTAGAATCGCTCTATGCACCGCATTCTGCTCGTTCTCATCGCCGCAACCGCCTTTGCGCAACAGCCCGATGACGCAATCTTCAAAGTCCGCACCTTCCACGAAGTCGCCATCTCTCCCGATGGCAAACACGTCGCGTGGTCGGAGCGCGATCACGGGATCTGGACGGCGGACGTCGACGGCACGCCTGGACGGCGGACGTCGACGGCACGCATCAGCGGCAACTGACAACCGGCGACGACGCCGGGATCGTCTGGTCGCCGGCCTCGGCATCGCTGGCATATGTCGGCAAGAAGCAAATCTTCGTCGACGGAAAACAAATCACGAAGGTCGAGGGCAATGTCGCGGAGCCGCGCTGGTCGCCGGACGGAAAGTCGATCGCGTTTCTCTTCATCGAGAATGCGAAACGCGCGGCCGGACCGCTGGTGGCGATGTCGCGCGCGATCGGCGTCATCGAGGAGAAAATCGATGAGCAACGCGTCGCGATCATCGATGTCGCGACGAAGAAACTGCGCGTCGTCACGCCCGCTGACATGTACGTCTACCACTTCGACTGGGCGCCGGATTCGAAACACATGGCTGCCGAAGCGGCGCCGGGATCGGGCGACAACAACTACTGGATCGCGCAGTTGCTCGTCGTCGACCTCGAAGCCGCCACGGTGAAGCCGGTCTATAAGCCGCAGTTGCAGATCGCGAATCCGCGATGGTCGCCCGACGGCTCGCAAATCGCGTTCATCGAAGGTCTGATGAGCGATGAGGGATCGACCGGCGGCGATCTCTTCGTCGTGCCAGCGGGCGGCGGATCACCGCGGAATCTCACGCCGAATCTGAAAGCCTCCGTCACCTCCTTCGATTGGCTCACACCCGATTCGCTCCTCCTCGGCGAAAACGTCAGCGGCGAGGCGGCGCTCGTGCGCATGCAGCTCGATGGAACGACGAAGGAGCTTCGGCGCGGCTATTCCGTTGTTTCAGCCGGAAGCGGGATCGGAGCATCGGTTGCACGCGATGGACACACGAGCGCGGTGATCCACACCGGTTTTCATCACCCGCCGGAAATCTGGGTCGGTCCGATCGGCGACTGGCATCAGCTCACGCACGAAAACGACATCAAGTTCGCGTGGGGTGAAGAGAAATCGATTCACTGGCGCAGCGATGACTTCGACGTGCAAGGCTGGCTCCTTCCGCCCGCGAATGTCGATCCTTCGAAAAAATATCCGATGGTCGTCAGCGTTCACGGCGGGCCGGCGTCGGCGGCGCTGGCGTCGTTCCCCCGAGAGCAGAACGCGGCGCTGGCGGCGGCCGGCTACTTCGTGTTCATGCCGAACCCGCGCGGAAGCTACGGTCAGGGCGAGGCCTTCACGCGCGCGAACGTCAAAGACTTCGGCTACGGCGATCTGCGCGACATCCTCGCGGGCGTCGACGCAGTCGTGAAAGACAATCCGATCGATCCGAATCGCATCGGCATGTGGGGCTGGAGCTACGGCGGCTTCATGACGATGTGGACCGTCACGCAGACAAATCGATTTCGCGCGGCGGTCGCCGGCGCGGGAGTCGCGAACTGGCAGAGTTACTACGGCGAGAACGATATCGACGCGTGGATGATCCCGTACTTTGGCGCGTCGGTGTACGACGACCCCGCAATTTACGCCAAGAGTGCACCGATCACCTTCATCAAGAATGTGAAGACGCCTACGCTGGTGCTGGTCGGCGAGCGCGATGGCGAGTGTCCCGCGCCGCAGTCATTCGAGTTCTGGCATGCGCTCAAGACGTTCGGCGTCGACACGCAGCT
>WNFJ01043307.1_pt1 | contig 12394 bp, 13 predicted proteins | sample 5400461 | NCBI WGS metagenome assembly WNFJ01 (sample SAMN13153349, study PRJNA577476) | soil metagenome | isolation source: 115 cm saprolite on Douglas fir-dominated hillslope | place: USA:California | collected 2013-09-17
GATCGCGTCCCATTTCTTCCCGGCCACCCCCACGCGCTCGCGCTTCAGCACCTCGACGATCACCGGATTGCGCTCGGGGCGGAAGTAGCGGCGGTACTCGTAGCGCTTGCCGACCTCGAGCGGCACCGTGCGGATCCAGTAGAGGAACGCCGCGTCGTCGAGCGGGTCCGTCACCGTCGCGACCGTCGTGTCACGACCTGCTTCCCGGTAGAACCCGGAGTCCGGGTAGATCTCGAATTTCCGCTCCCACGTCTTGCCTTTTTCCTCGGTCTGATTCAGGAACCGACGCGAGCGGAAGTCGTGACGTCCCACCCACGACTCGAGGTTCTGGTGGATGTGGTACCACAGCGCGCCGCCGTCGATCAGGAACACGAAGTGAACTGCCTCCACCCCGCGGACCGTGTCGATACCGGCGACCTCCATCGTGGCCGTGCCGACGCTGAACGGGCCGTATCGCGCCCCGTAGACCAACCGCTCGCCTACCGCGAACGGGACGCCGACGGGTGCGGCCGTCCGCGCCGTCGTGTCGGCGACCTTCGTCGCGTCGGTCCGCGTCGAATCCGTTCGGGAGGCGCTGTCCGACTGGGCGTGTAGCCCGACCGCCATGAAGAGCACCGCCACCACGGTGCGCGCCGCGCGGATGACCGACCGGGCCCGCCACGCCTCGAGCAGCTGGCGCCACGGCTTCACGCGCGACGGGCGCTGGACCAGGTCGTAACGCGCCGCCGCGGGAACGGTATCGAGCCGGCGGGCGTGCGGCGCCAGCCGCGCCACCAGCTCCGCGCTCGCACACCAGCCCTCGGTCTGGAGGAACTGTGGCGTATCGCGGCGCAGCGCCTGCCGCAGCACGATCAACCGCAGGGCGACGAAGCCCGACACCGTGTCGCGCAGGCCGGCGACGCGCAGCAGCCGAGGGGTCCAGCGGCGCGCCAGGCCCTGGGCCCGCGACACGCGGCCCCGCTGCTCCACCAGTTCGGCGACCACGAGGTCCGCCCCCGATTCCAAATGCTTCACCATCTCCTCCATGCTCTCGGGGGAATGGACGAAGTCGGCGTGCAGAGTGATGGCACAGTCCCGCTTCGGCCGGTCGGTCCGCTGGAGCGCGAGACGCAGCAGCTCCTCGAGGCTGCGCGCGTACCCGCGGCGCTCGCGGTGCGTCACGATCGTCATCGGCAGCACCTTGGCGTACGACGCCAAGACTTCGCGGGTGTGATCCGTGGACGCGTCGTCCAGGACCAGGAGCTCGTACTCGCGCGGGAACGCCGTGAACACCTGGCGTACCTTCCACAGGACGAGGCCCGCCGTGCGGGCCTCATTATGCACCGGTACGCAGACATAGATCATGGCCCTGCAATCTAGACGAGCGAGCGATACACGGCCAAGACGCCGGCGGCCGTGGCGGAGGCCGTGTACTGCGGGGCCAGGGGGACGGGAGAGGGGTGATCCAGCGCTTCAATCACTCTCCGCGCGAGCGCGTCGGCGTCCCCTACGGGGACCAGCCACCGGGGGGGCACGATCTCGGACAGCCCGCCGCCCGCCGTGGCGACTACCGGTTTGCCCAGCGCCAGCGCGTGGAGGACCACGGTGCCGAGGCCTTCGGCCCGCGAGGACATGACGACGACATCGCTTTCGCGCAGCAACGCGTCCGGCTGAGAGGCGTGGCCGATCAGGTGGACACGATCGGAGAGCTCGAGGCGGCGCACCTCGGCCGCCAGCGCACGACGCTCGGGCCCGTCCCCCGCGATGACCCAGTGGAGATCGGGGCGGGCCTCCCGCGCGGCGCGCGCCGCGCGAATCAGCGTACGCTGATCCTTCGCGGGCTCGAGCGCGGCGACGTTGGCGACCACGGGCGTCCCAGGCGGGACGCCGAGCCTCGCGCGAATGCCGAACGACGGTGCGGCGGCGCGGCGCACCTCGTCCGGATCGATCCCGTCGTAAACGAGCTTTACTTCTCCCGGCGGAAACCCGGCAGCGAGGAGCGTCGCCCGCACGGCTTCGGAGATCGCCACGACCGCGTCGGCGTGGCGCAGGGCGCTGCGACGGCGTACCGGGAATACGACTCGACGCGTCGCGACCACACGCGGCGCCGTGCTCGCGTAGCCGAGGAAGCGACGCGCCCAGATCGCGAGCGTGACAGCGTGGTTGTTATGTGCGTGGATGAGATCGGGTGGCCAGGCCAGGGCTTCGACGACGAGCCGCCACCAGGCCCGCGGGTCGAGCCCGAGGCCCCAGGGGATCTCACGGACGGTCACCCCCTCCGCCGTGGTCCGGCGCGCCAGCTCGCTGCCTCGTTGCGTGACGAGCCGTTGCTCGACGCTGGGGTCGCGCGCCAGCTCGCGGGCCAGCAGGCGGACCTGGTTCTGACCGCCCCGGAATTCCCGGCCGGAGTCGACGTGGAGGACGCGCACGCCCCCTCAGGCCGGCTGTTTTGCGGCATGGCCGAGGGCGGCGCGCAGCTCGGCCAGCGTGAATGGCTTGTGCAGGTAGGGCCGGCCGAGCGCTTCAAGGAACTGGAGCGTGTCGCCACGCACCGTGTCGCCGGTGGCGAAGATGATCCGTTCGGCCACCCGCGGGTCCTGGCGGGCGAGCTTGGTGTACATCTCGCGCCCGGAGAGGTGCGGCATCCGCAGGTCGCAGATGATCACGTCGAACGGACCCGCCAGGGCACGCTCGAGCGCATACGTGCCGTCGCTCGCCACCTCCACGGTGTGGCCCCAGCTCTCGAGCGTGGCCCGCATGTAATGCAGGATGTGCGGCTCGTCGTCCACGACCAGGATGCTCAGCGGCTTCGACTCCCCGGCCGGCACGGGTGCGGGCTCGGTGCGCGCGGCGCGCGCGCCGATCGGCAGCTCGAGCGTGAAGGTCGCCCCGGCGCCCGGGCGCGTGTCGAGGGTGATGCGCCCCCCGTGCTCTTTCATGATGCCCTGACAGATGGAGAGCCCCAGTCCTGTGCCCTCGCCCTCCCGCTTGGTGGTGAAGAACGGCTCGAACACGCGTGCGGCGAGCTCCTCGGTCATACCGGGGCCCGAGTCCGTGACGCTCACTGCGATGCTGTCGCGCACCCGGCGCGCCGCGATCCAGATCCGGCCGGACGACGCATCGCTGGCGATCGCCTGGCACGCGTTGTTGATCACGTTCACGAACACCTGCTTGATCTGGTTCGCGTTCACTTCGACGTCGGGGAGCCCGGGCTCGACCTCCACGGTGGCCTCGACCTTGTGCGCCATCAGTTGGTTGCGCAGCAGGGCGAGAGTCGAGTCCAGGAGCGCCCGAATCGCCTGGTGGGTGCGCTCCCCCTCCTGGCTGCGCGCGAAGGAGAGCAGGTTCTTGACGATCGTCGCGGCCCGCTCGGCCTCCTGGCGGATTACCTGAAGCGGCTCCTGGAGCGAGGGCGGGACGTCGCCCGCCTCCGCGAGGAAGTCGCTGAAGCCCACGACGGAGGCCAGGGGGTTGTTCAGGTCGTGCGCCACACCCGCGATCAGTTGGCCGATCGCGGACATTTTCTCAGACTGTATGAGCTGCTCCTGCAGCCGGCGCCGCTCTGTCTGGTCCTCGAACACGAGGACCGCCGAGCCTGGCTCGGCCATGGGGATGGCGGTCAGCAGCAGCACGCGCTCCCCGGCGCGGATCTCCGCGGTACTCCCCGACGGCTCGGCGATGGCGCGCGCCACGGGGTCCGCCCAGGCGGGCGGCAGGAGGCCGATCCAGGGGCGGCCGGGGATCGCGGTGACCGCGGTCTGAATCAGGTCGGCGAACACCCGATTGGCGCGGCGCACGGTGCCGTGTGCGTCCACGATGCAGATCGCCTGCGAGATGGCGTCGACGGTCTTCTCCCATTCGCGCTTGGCGGAGGAGAGCAGCTCCACCAGGCGGGCGTTCTCGAGCGCGATCGCCGCCTGCGCGAGCACCGCGGAGACGAGCGTCAGCTCAGCGTTCCCCAGCCCGCCGGACCGCCCGCTCGACAGCGAGACCGCGCCCATCGTGCGCCCGCCTGCCACCAGGGGCGCGCCGAGCCAGGAGCCGGGGGAAGCCGCGTCGTCGGGCAGAGCCGACCCGCGCCGCCGGGCTTCTTCCCGTACGTCCTTGGGGAACGCGAGCGGCCCGCGCCGCAGCGCGAGCTGGAGCAGGGGGTCGTCGGTGCGCGCCGGAACGGCGTGCGTGTCGTAGGTCACCGCCAGGCGGTTGGACTCGGCGTCAAGTAGTATGACCGAGAGCCGGTCGGGCTTGAGCAGCTCGGCGAGCGCGCGTGCCACCGCTTCGATGACGGTGGCCGGCCGGAACGCCCCGGCCAGCTCTTGGGCGAGCGTCGTGAGGCGCGCCAGCAACTCGGGCGCCGGTCGGGGGGTAGCAGGGCTAGAGGGAGGTTTGGGCATGATTCTGGCCAACGTCCGTGGTCGGCTGCGTGCGCAGGACTTCCTGCTCGTCGCGCTCGCCCTGGCGCACGGTGACACTGCGCGCCGCGCGCGTTACGAGCGGCAGCTCCTCGAGGAGGGACCCGACGAGCTGCTCGACGAGCCCGGCTTGCTCGCCGCCCTCCTGGCCCTGCGCACGCTCATGGTCCCATCGCCGGCGCTGTTCACCTACGTGGCGGTGCGCCACACGTTGCGCGCCGCCGGGGTCGACGACCGAGCGCTGGCCGACTACCTGGCCGCCCTGCTGCTCGAGTTCGGCGATCACGACCGGCACGTCCGCATCCGCCGCAGCGACGACGAGACTTACCACTATCTGGTCGACATGGTGGAGGACCTCATGGGGCTCGACGACGCCGGGGAACGGGCCTTCCTGCTGCGCGCGCATCTCGGCAACTACAGCCTCTGGCTCGCGGGGCTGTTTCCGGACTACATCGCCGCACGACGCTCCCGCAAAGGGGGGCCCGACTTGCCCTACTACGACGAACTGGGTCGACAGGGCTTTCGGCTCGCCGCGGAGCACCGCCTCGCCGAGCACCTCGGCGTCGCCACCATTTACCGCGCCGCCGCTGAGCGCTTCCCCACGCTGCGGGTGGCGTTCAACCGGCTGAGCGATCGGGTCTTCTTCCCCAACGTCTCGACTCCCGACAAGATACTGCGCAATCTCTGATCGGTAGGGGCGCAGCAGGCTGCGCCCCTCCATCGTCATTCCTACTCGTCCAAAAACCGCGTCGGCACAGTCGTCGCCGCCTCGACCAGCTGCTCCGCGGACTTCACGAAGCGCACCACGATGGGCAACGACCCTTTAAGCACGAGCTTGCGCTGCATGATGCCCGCGATGGGGCCCAGCTCCTTCCGGATCACGCGCTTCCAGTGCTGATAGTCGCCCGAGATCACGAACGGTGCTTGGTCCGCCTCGCCCTCCGACACCACCTTCGCTTGGCGGCAGGTCCCTCGATCGAGGTCGAGCCAGATGCCCACCGGATCGCCGATCCCGATTTCCGGCTGACGGTTCACCACGAGGGCGACCGGACCGTGCGTCCACTCGAGGGAGGCGGCACGATACGCGTCGCTCGCGTTGATCGCCACACCGTAGGCGCTCACCCACTCGGCCGACGGGAAGGCGATGCTCACGCGATCGCTTCCGCGAAGCCGCGGAACAGCGCGTCCTCCACGTCGTCCTCCGGGTGCCACTGGACCGCCAGTACCCGCGGTGCCCCCGGATCCTTCCACTCGGCGCCTTCGATGACCCCGTCCTCCGCCCAGGCGGTGGCGCGGAGCGCCGGCGCGATGTCGCGGATCGCCTGGTGATGCCGGGCGTTCACGCTCGCGTCGACGGCGCCGAGCGTGCGGTGGAGCAGCGTGCCGGATTCGATGCGCAGTCCGTGGCGTGAGCGCGTATTCGCGTGGTCGAGAGGGCCGGGGCGCTCGCTCGTCAGGTCCTGGTACAACGTGCCGCCCAGGGCGACGTTCAGGATCTGGATGCCGCGGCAGATGGCCAGGATCGGGAGCCGGCGTCGCTCGGCGCCCGCGATGAGGGCCAGCTCGACCGCGTCGCGCGCCCGATCGGTCTCGCCCAGCTTGGGGTGGGGCGGCGCCCCGTAACGGCCGGGCTCCACATCCTCGCCCCCCGTGAGGACGAGACCGTGCACCCCGTCGAGCGCGGCGCACGCCGCCTCGGGGTCGAGGATGGGCGGGACGACGAGGGGAACGAGCCCGGCGCGCATGAGGGCGTACACGTAGGCCGTACTCAGCGCGACGCGCTCCCGCCCCGCGTCGGTGCGGCGCGTCGCGCTCACCGCCACGATCCGGGTCACTGCGCCGAGCTTGGGGGAGCCGCCGGTGTGCCGAGCAACGGGCACTTCGGGTTCGAGACGCCCGCCCAGTCCACGAGGGAGCCGATGCTCGGGTACCCCTCCGGCGGGCGGTGCGACTCGTAGATCAGCACGCCCTGCGCCCGCTGGGTCGAATCGTCCACGACGAGCACGGCATAGGTGGTGGTATCGCTGACCGAACTGGCTGGGAAGCCCGCTCCCTGATACTCCATGGTCAACGCGCCCTTGGTGTAGGTGACCAGCACCGTGCTTTGTTGGGGCGTGCCGACAACCCGAACGGGGAGCGTGCCTGGCAGCCCGCGCGGCGCCTCGGTCAGGACGAACGGCAGACGCCGCAGCCGGTCCTGGATCAGGGATGGCCCGATGAGCTGCGCCATGCCGCACGTGGGCGAGCGGGATCGGTCGCCGCTACAGGACAAAAACGGCGTCAAGCAAAAGAGCGTCACGCAGAACAGCGTCAAGCGAGACGGCGTCATGGGGTGGTCACCACTTCGAGGACGGTCGCCGGATATGGGGCGTCGGGGCTCACGCGCCGGAGCTCCAGGCTGTCGGCGTCGGGCACGAGAGACGTACCGAAGCGCAGGGTGTCGCCCACGAGCCAGGCCGCGGTGCGCGCGCGTGCCCAGGCCGGCTTCTCGATCTCGACCCCGATGATGAACCGCCCTTCTCCCCGGAGTGGGCCGGCTTCGACCTTACTCCGATCGGGCTCGCCCCGATAGCGCCGGTACAACCGGCCCGAGATCCAATCACCGACGTGGGTCTCGAGGGTGATGCGAAGGTAGACGGTGGAGTCGATCGGCACGGCGCGCGTGGACGGGACGGGGCCCGCGCGGAAGATCCGGGTCAGCTCCCAGGTGCCGTTGAGGGGGGACGCCTGGCCGGCGTGCAGCAGGAGCATGGCGACCACGCCACAGGGTCCCATCATGGTACCAATCTAATACGTCCACGTCAGGACCACCGAAGCCGTGCGGACGGGCTCGAGGGTGCGGGGGACCAGGTTATAGATGTCGTTGAGCGCGTTCGCCACAAGCAGCCGCGCCGACACGGGTCCGCGCTGCCAGCTGGCGCGCAGATCGAGAACCCGGGCCGGCACGCGCGGATCGCGGCCGAAGACGGGCTCGAGCTCGATCCGCTCGATGCGGCTGGTGTAGCGGAACTCGGCTCCTACCGAGAGCATGTGCCACTGGTAATCGGTGCCGAGCGTGAGCACGTGCCTGGGTCGGAAGGAGAGCACCGAATCGGTCGTGAGGTCCCGGGCGTCGACGAGCAAATAGGCAATCGAGGAGGTCAGGCCGCGGACCAGCGACGAGACTGCCAGCGACGCGTCCAGGCCCCGGAGCCGCGCGCGGGAGATGTTCCGGATCTGGATCTTCTGCACGCCGCCGTCGAGGACGAACGTCGGCTCGAGCAAGCGACGGGCCTCGGTCCAGAAGAGCGCGGCGTCGAGACGCCCCCAGGAGGCGATGGGAGCCCCGTTGCCGAGCTCGAACGACCAGGCGGTTTCGGGATCGAGGTCGGGGTTAGGGATGACTTCGAAGCCGAAGGCGCGGGTCGTGACGTACCGCTCCGCGGGGGTCGGCGCCCGGAAGCCGCGGCCCGCGGACGCGCGCCACGTGCCGACGGGCGGCGCCGATCCGTGGACTCAGGACGGTGGCCTTGCGGGCACCGTCGACGACGATATCGTCGAGCCGCAGACCCGCCGTCAGTCGCACGCGGCCCAGACGCTGCTCTGCCTCCGCGTACGGCCCGACGTCGACCTGCGTGTGGCTGCCGACTCGTCCCGAATCGCCGAAAATGTCGCTCGTGATGTCGGTATGCGCCCCCTCGACTCCGACGGTGACCACGCGGTCGTCCCCACCGGCCACGTGTAGCACACCGGTCAGCTCGGCCCCGAGGCGGTCGGCGACCGACCAGTTGTCGGGGTTGTAGTCCGTGAAATGGCTCCGGAGCCAGGAGCCACGCGCTCGCCACGCAAAGGCCCCGGACGCGGTGCGGTCGAGGGTCGCGGCGAGATATCCCTTGTTCGAGCGCGTGTAGCTGCCGCGACCGGACGTGTCGATCATGAACGGCTGGAACGCCTGCCCCCGCGGGTCGATGCATGCGCCGGGAACGCACCACGTGGGGAACACTTCGTACTGGTGGCTGGTCCACGCCCCCGACGCGGTGATCCGCGTGCCCGGCCGCGGCAGCCATTCGGCCCGGCCGGCGGTCTCCCACTGGTCGCTGCGATCCTGCTCGCGGTAGCCGTCCGAGTGCCGACCGCCGAGGGTCAGGCTGCCGCGCAGGGTCTCGGTTCCGTACGAGCCCGTGACGTCCAGGCCGCCGAGCCCACCCGTGTGGTCGCGGAACGTCCAGGCCTCTGAAGGAGGATTGGCGTACGCGCCACCCGTGGCCCGCAGCCGCCCGTGCCACCCAATCGGAATGTCGTGCGTGATCAGGTTGACCACGCCGCCGAAGGCGGCAGAGCCGTAGAGCGAAGACCCGGCGCCCTTCACCACCTCGACCCGCTCTACCTCGGCGAGCGGCACCATGTCCCAGTCGATCCCACCCCGGTCGCCCTGGTTCGCCGGCACGCCGTCGACCAGCAACAGCACGCGCGACCCGAGGCCCTCGACGAAACCGCTCGAGCCACGGATGTTGACCTGGCCATTGAGGAACAGCACGCCCGGCGCTCGATTGACGGCTTCGTCCACCGTGGTCACGGCGCGGCGCGCGAGATCGGTGTCATTCATGACCGCGACGCTCGTCGCGGACTCGTCGAGGAGCTGCGAGTGCTTGGCCGCCGTGACGATCGTGGGCTGCAGCTCCACGGGGGAGGCCGGGAGCCGATAGTCACGCTCGAGCGAGTCGCCGGCGGCGATCGTCGTCGTGTCCACCTGGGACCGGAACCCGATGTGGCCGGCGCGCGCGATCACACGCCCAGCCGGGACGGCGAGCCGATAGCGACCGCGGCCGTCCGCAACGGCCATGGCGGGGCTGCCGACGACGCGCACCGTGGCACGGAGCGGCGGCCGTGCCCTGCGCCGCGGCGGCGACGCCGGGCACGATCGCCAGGCAGGCGAGCAGCGGTGCGCGCATCACGGCGGGCACGGCGGGAAGTAGTCGCAGATCCGATGCATGTTGGTGAAGTCGATCGCGAAGTTGATCGAGTCCGCACCCGCGTCGGTCACGTGCACGCGCCCGGTGCCCTGTGGCGTCGCGTCGGCCGGGTTGCGATAGAACCCGACTTCACGCAGCAACGAATCCGCGGTCTGCGCGCTCAGCCCTGTATGGCTCTTCTTTTCCCACACGGCGAGCACCCATTCGTACGTCCCGTTGGGCACCTGCAGCACGTAGCGTCGGGGCGGTCCGCCGGTGTCGACGAGCGCCACGGCCTGGAAGAGCAGGAGGTCCGACGGGCTCTGGGGGAACGTTGCGAACGCCACGATGAGCACGGCTGCGGTACTGTCCTTGAGACTGTCGGGGAGCGAGCCCTGGTAGGTCACAGTGCCGCAGATGCCTGAGCACCCGGTAGTTGGCTGCAGCCCTGCGTTGCAGGCGAGGGCGGCGGCGCACAGCGCGGCGCACGCGACGCGACTCCGCATGGCTGCAATCATTGCGGCGCGCTGCGGCAGCGTCAACTTGACCCGGGTTTCGGCGGGGAATAACGTACAGCCCGCTATGCCGATCTACGAGTATCGCTGTACGAAGTGCCACACGCGCTTCAGCCGGCAACAGGGAATCGACGAGCACGGACACAAGCGGCCGGCCTGCCCCAAGTGCAAGTCGCACGCGGTGGAGCAGGTGTTCTCGCCGTTCTTCGCGAAGACGGTCCGGAAAAGCTAGCGTCCGGTGTTCGAGCGCCTGCGAGACGCGTTGCGCGCCGCCCTGGACGCGGCGACGCCGCCGGGAGACTTGCGCGACCTGGCGCGGCAGATGCGGGAGGCGGTGGTGGAGGCAAAGCTCGCGGTCGGCGAGGCGCGCGAGGCCGTGGCGCGTACCGAGCGCGACCTCGGCCAGGAGCGCCAGCGGCTGGCCGATGCCGAGCGCCGCGGCCGGCTCGCGTCCGAGATCCAGGATCGGGAGACGGTAGAGGTTGCCCAGCGGTTCGCGGTGAAGCACCGCGAGCGCGTGGAGGTGCTCGCGAAGAAACTGGCGGCGCTCCAAGGCGAGGTCGCACTGTACGAGCGTGAACTCGGGGACATGCAGGCGCAACTGGGCCGGGCGGAACGCGACCGGCCGCTCACCGAGGCGGAGCGCTCGGCGGAACGTGCCTGGCGCGACCTGCAGGCAGCCGGGGGACCGCGTCCCGGCGTGGATCCGGCGGACGATCTGCTCAAGGCGCAGCTCGACCGCGCGACCCGCGAGGCGGCCGCCGACCGGCAGCTCCGGGAGCTCAAGAAGAAGATGAAGAAGGACTAACCATGAGCGTGATCCGCGGCGTACTGTCCTGGTTCCGTGACGCCTTTGGGCCCGGGCCACGCACCGCGGACGGGCGGCGCTCCGGAGGCAGCATGGACATCAAGCGCGACCGCATGGTCTTTCTCGGCTACGGCAAGTACTGGCGCTCCGACGGCATCATCGGATTGATGCCGATCGAGGATGAGCGCGGTCCGAAGCGGCGGACCAACGTCTTCGTGCAGGGGCGCGCGGAGCCGATCATCGCCTCGCGCACCGAGCAGAGCATCCTCGAGGACATGGGCGCGACCGGCGATGGCTTCCAGGTGCAGGCGCTACGGGAGGCCGTCACGGAGCTACTCGCGGCGTTCCACGAGTTCTCACCGGCCCTGCGCCGGGCGCTTCAGACCGAGCACCACGTCGACGTCGAGCAATGGGAGCAGCGGCTGGGCGAGCTCCTCCGGGCCCCGCAGCGCGCGGAGCCCGTCGAGCAGAACGACCTCTTCGAGTGACGAGTCCCCCACCCGGCTCGTCGTGGTTCGGTCACCCCCGCGGTCTCTCCACACTCTTCTTCACCGAGATGTGGGAGCGCTTCAGCTACTACGGGATGCGCGGGTTCCTGATCCTGTACACCACCGCGTCGATTGCGTCGGGAGGGTTGGGATTCGACGTTGCGCATGGCGCGAACGTATACAAGTGGTACACCAGCTCCGTCTGGCTCACTCCTATTTTGGGCGGTCTGATCGCCGATCGGTTTCTCGGGCAGTATCGCAGCGTGTTTCTCGGCGGCGTGATCATCGCGCTGGGCCACTTTACCCTCGCCCTCAAGTCGCTCCCCAGCTTTTACACGGGCCTCGCCCTCATCGTGCTTGGGACCGGTCTGCTCAAGCCGAACATCAGTGCCATGGTCGGCTCGTTGTACGACCAGGGCGACGCCCGGCGCGACGCGGGCTTTTCCATCTTCTACATGGGCATCAATGTCGGCGCCTTCCTCGGCATTACGGCCGCGGGATGGCTTGCACAGAAGATCGACTGGCACATTGGCTTCGCCGCCGCCGGCGTCGGGATGACGATGGGTCTGATCCAGTACGTGCTTGGAAAGAGGCGCCTGCAGCCCGCCCTGGATCGGCTCGCGGCACAACGCGGGCAGGTCTCCCCCCTCGCCATGGGCTTGGCCGAGGCCACGATCGGACAGCGCGCGCGCCAGCTGTGGGACTCGGCACGGAGCTTCACGGGAGGGGAGCGGAAGCGGATCGCGGCGGTGTTCGTGTTGTTCGTGTTTGCGGCGTTGTTCTGGGGTGCTTACGAGCAGGCAGGGTCAACGCTCAATCTGTTCGCTGATCGGTACACGGATCTCGACGTTTTCGGCTACGTGATTCCTTCTTCCTGGCTCCAGTCCGTACAGCCGATAATGGTGATCATGCTCGCGCCCGTGATGGCTTGGCTGTGGGTCCGCCTTGGGCCGCGGGAGCCATCGAGTCCGACGAAGTTCGGGATCGGCTTGCTCTGCGCCGGGCTGGCGTTCCTCCTGCTCGTGCCCGCCGGGCTCATCGCGCAGAGCGGAGCCGGAGTCAAAGTCAGCCCGCTGTGGCTGGTGGCCGCGTACACCATTGAAGAGATCGGGGAGCTGTGCCTCAGCCCGGTGGGCTTGAGTGCGGTGACAAAGCTTGCGCCCACGCGTATCGTGAGCCTCATGATGGGGGTCTTCTTCCTATCCAATTGGCTCGGGAACCTGCTCGCAGGCTGGACGGCGGGCTTCTTTAGCTCGCTGCC
>WNFJ01616229.1_pt1 | contig 12393 bp, 8 predicted proteins | sample 5400461 | NCBI WGS metagenome assembly WNFJ01 (sample SAMN13153349, study PRJNA577476) | soil metagenome | isolation source: 115 cm saprolite on Douglas fir-dominated hillslope | place: USA:California | collected 2013-09-17
ATGAACAATAGCAACATGACCGTTAGAGTAACTGCCATATGCGGGGTCGAGTTCGCTCTGTTTCATGCCTGCGACCACTAGTCCTGAAGCCGCCCAGCCCATCGCTTCTGTCGGATCCATAGTGGTCTTGCTGAAAGGAGCGCCATTAAAGGCATCCACGATTCCATCAGCATTTGTGTCTGGAATGGCAACGCCAAATTGTTGCCCAACCTTCTTGACGAATGCGTTGCAATCCGTCATGACCGGGTCGTTATTCTGGTCTAAAGATACGCAATAAGCGAGGATGTTATCGGCTATCGTGAGAACCTGCGGCGCGATCATTTCGAGTTGCGCCATCGGTTTGGCAGATGAACTTGGATATCGGACGTCTGCGATGCGAGCGCTTAAGGTGAAATTTGGGAAGTTGAGATTTGCTTGAACCTCGAACAATCCGATGCCGTTAGGGAAGAGTCGACTTTGCCCCTCCGACTCCGAGGCACGATCCAAAACTTTCCCTATGATCTCCAATACCGCAGCGGCCAACTCTGAGTGACCCTCACTTGAGGGAAGTGTACCCGACCTCCGCATGCTTGCGCTGTTCTTAGGCATTACGTACGCTGCTCTCCTGTGACGCTCGTTTGTCGTGCCTTCATATAGCCGCACGTAATTCTCTACATTTCAGCATCATGGTCCGAGTGGTTGTGGATAGCTGGGACTGCACGTCGATGTGCTCAGAGCAACGGTCTATTGAATGTCTCAGACTTCGAGAGGCCCCTGCAAGAAAACCTCCCGTTATCATTGGAGCGTCACCTGGCCAGTGAGGCGTCTCGTGTTCAACCCAGTTCCGAAATCGTATAGCCCCCAGGGAGTGTTGGTGATGGGCGGCGCGCGGAAGACCGTAACCACAGGACCATCGCCGAGTTGCGCGTATGCTTCATAGGCTGGGAAGTCGCCCAGATTCGCAGCGAAAGTAAGCTTTTTAGAGTTCGTATCGTATGTCACTGCTGTCCGGTTAAAACTCGAATAAAATCAACTGGTTAGGATCTCCGCCTAACTCGTTTTGGGAGTCGATCGCTTCCAAGGCCTGTAAAATGGGCATTTTCTCGAAGAGCGTGAGACTCAAAATCTGTAGGATCTGGTAAGAGCTCACTTCCAGCCGCAGGCGCTTGCGAACGATCGCAACTAATACATAAATGGAGACCGCGATCCAAATCTGGGTCTTCACGGCGTTCTCGCTGGTGCCATAGAACGACTTGATGCGGAGGTGCTGTTTGATAAATTTGAAGAACAGTTCCACCATCCAGCGTGACTTGTAGATTTTCGCGATCGTAAGGGCGGGAAGAAAGAAGTTATTGGTCAGGAACTTCAGCCGCTTTTGGTTCTGGAGATCGAAGTAAGTGACACGTCGCAGCGCATCCGGATACACCTTGGCTGATTCGCTGGCCGTGAGAATGACAGTGTGATCGGAGCGCACACCGCTGCTCCGGTCCACGGGATGAGAGTAGCGTCGTCCGAGCAAAATGTTTTCTTTGCTGCGCACAACAAAGAATGCGGAACACCGTGTGAACAGGTAGAGGCGTTCAAAATCGACATAGCCGCGGTCCATCACGTAGAACGAACCCGCCTCGGGAATGATCTGGTCGAGAATATTGACGTCGTGCGTTTTCCCTTCTGTAATGCGGATAAACGTGGGGATGCTGCCATGCAGGTCCAGCAGCGTATGCATCTTGACCGCGGCTTTGTGCCGGCGAAATCGTGCCCAGGGAAACAGCGACAGGCAGAGATCGATGGTCGTGGAATCCAGGGCATACAGGTTTTGATCCAACTCCACGCCCAGGGGATCGTCGGCATACAAGGGGCGCGCGATACCGATAAGAACCTGAGCGAAGTCGGCATAGATTCGCCAGTCGCGCAATTCGTTAGCATCGGCAAGAGTCGAGCGGGACACCTTACCGCGGAAGCCCATGTGATACAGCTTGCTCTGCATGGAGCGTAGGCAAGCTTCGATATCGCGGAGACTCTCCCTGTAAGTCAATTGTGCGAAACCCATGGCGAGAAACTGATCCCAACAGGAGAAGCTCTTCAAGTAATGATCGCCACGATAAAGAGCTACGCACTTTTGAAACTCTTTGTGAGGCAGATGCTCGATCAATTGGGAAAAGACCGTTTGGCCAAGGTTCATGGCCCATTGTCGCTCCCCGACGAAAGGCCTCAAAAATGGTCATTTTCCATCCAATCAAATTCAAATCGTTCCCGACTCCAATTGCTGCAAGCTCTTCATGGACAATAGATTGCCGGCGGGGACCAACTTTTACCCGGACACCAGTGATCGTATGTATAGTCAATGCTGTAGTCGATGGCAGGGGAGATCAAAGGCGGTGCAAAGGGGTTCGTGGTCGCGACGCCGAAGATGACCTGCACCTGAGTGCCCGCCACTGCTGGTTTGCCAATAGAATCCTCGGGAGGGGTGCTGCCGATGGAATGTAGCTTTGAGAACAGACCAGGCTTTTGTCCGATCACGGCTCCCGTTGAACAGTTGACTTTGGTTGAAATGCCAGCGGTGTGGATGTGAGGTGCGGGGACTGCCACCTCCGTGGTAGCTGAGTTGCCGTTGATGGCCAAGAAGAACTCAGTGGTCACTCTCGCTGAAGCGGATCGATCAGACGAGAAATCATGATGGTCGGTAAAGAAGCACTGATCGAGCAGCGTGGGGCCCGGAATCATCCACTTGCCTGGTGCTCCAGGGACGGGCTTCACGTACCCTGGGTTGGTAGGATGGGTTTTCGGAATAAAAGCTTTGACCCATAAATGTACGCGAACGGGCTGATCCGGGAGGGCTGAGACTGATGCCGCAAGCACGAACCAAGCCATTGTCGTACGGGCAAACACTCTTGCGCTCATGCAATGCCTTCCCTGCGACACATTATCGGCAGCTGCATTCTATGGAGTACTTCTACTGTCGTTGAATTACTGGCCGGAGGGCGGCCGCAAGTCGAACAACCGCCTACCTTTGAGTAAGGAGTTATAAGTATTGCACTACATCAAGTCAATACCAAAGATTGACGGTTGTGGAAAAACTGTGCAAGCTCGACGAAGAGAACTTATCTGAATGCAATGAGATGTTTATAAGTGCGTCAGAGAAACTGTGTAGACAGAGAAAAGCTGAAGGACGGACCACTGGTGGGGAACTTCGGTTGAGTCGAGTCGGATAGGGGGCAGAATTGTTGGGAGCAATCGGGTATCTCAATCTGCTACCCCTTTTATTGAATATCGTTCAACTTAATCACGATAGCAGCAACACAATCTGAATGCATTCGTTATTGAGAAAGGGCGAGCCCTTTGGCTCGCTAAGCGCGCGATTAGTTTACGAACGAGAGTGTTGCGCCAAGATCAGTCGAGCTTCTGCAGAGGTGGCCCGAGATTTCGCTCGGCGTTCTGAGCAGATTAGAAAGAGTGAGTCTCGCGAGGAGGTGGTGAGTCATGAATGGCTTCTTTGCCGACGATTACCAGAGTGCCCGCTCGAAGTTGGACGGGCCATGTATCTGTATCCTTAAACTTATTGCCAGCCGGCTTGGCTGCCGCGAATCCAACCATGGCGGGTAGCGGCACTCCACTATTCTTGCCAGGCTCGTGCCGGATAATACTAAAGCCCAGGCAGCCCGCGATCTTTCCGCTAAAATGCCAGTGCAAATAAACCATGTCGTTATTGGAGATAGCTATGGCGCTCATAAAGGCCTTTCTGCGAGGGCGATTAGTAAAACTTGATTTGCGAATAGTCAGTGAGCGGTAGGGTTAGGGCCTCTTCACCATTCCTCAGCGGATCCACCGCGCTAAGTGCTCGGAACTTGAGGCCGGATCTAGCCTCGATTGTGGCAACCGGTATCTGCGACGTCTCATGCTGACCGAATACGAACTCTTCTTCCCTAAGAAAAGAACGCTGCGACATTGTGTAACCGGTGGCGCACAACTCTTTCGTATCGTCGTGGATAAAGGCAATAATCTTCCAAAACGAAACGGGAATCTTGATGCCGTGCATAACAGGGTCGTTTTTGGTGAAGAATGGACCGGTGAAGACTGAAATCAGCATATCTTCTTCACGCGCGTGTTCAAGAGCGTAGTCCTCAAGTCCCAACCAAATGGGTGCGTTAAATGGCTGCATTTGCGGGACTACATTAGTGACGTGCATGGAGTCTTGATTGCCTCGTGTGGCATCGGCTGGGCTTCCCCAAATGGGATCTTCCCTGCGAGTCATGTGACCGCGGCTGAACTTGGGAGGGTTTCCATAGCATTCTTTCAAGATTTGAAGATCTTTCGGAATGCGCGGATCGATCTTCCAGCCACTCCGTTTCATCTTTCGCGAAAGGCGTCCGTTCACATTTGCAGCGCTGAAAAAGCACATTCTACGGCTACGGCTCATGACTACTGAGAAGTGTTCGTAGCGAAGAACCGTTGTCTGCTCGCCCTTATCGTCAAACGTCACAACGTCGTGCGCGGCAATCGCTGGCAATGAGACTTGTTCGTTCGAACCCAGGAAGTCTTCCCTATAACCTTCGCGGTCTGAATAATCCTCGGCTCTTGCTTCGAGAAAAGACTCGTCAGTTTCGGCTTCAACGTTGGCGGGAACATCGGTCGTAGGAACGTTCGAAGGGCGTGGCAAAAGTAGTTCGCGCGGAGTCCCAAGGGTTACGGTAATGGTAAGCGGAACTTCGAAGCTAGCTTTCGCATCGTGCGTACTCCGGACAGCTTGCTCTATAGCGGGCACGAGAGGAGAAAGTGTTGAATGTGCCATACGCGCCGCCGAACTCGCTCCACCGCGACTAAGTTTGTGGAGTCGGTCAGCTACGAGAGTTGCGGGTACAGCGTAGTTCGACTCTAAGAAGCGTCCGGAAAAATGGAGGGCGACAGCTTCTCCCGTCGACAGGCTCAATACGACGGAACCAGAATTTCCGCCAAGCGTGGAGCAGTCATGCTGGACCATCTCGTCTGCGGCTGACATCACCTGCCCTGGGGCAAGCCGTTTTTTGTCATAAACATTGCCAAAAATTCGATCCATCAAGTCTTGCTCAGGAATGCGGCTGTCCCGCGCTGGATACCCAATCACCGCGACAAAGTGCTGTGGCGATGGCGTGTCAGTCGAAAGCATTATTGGAGAGGCGAATGGACTGCCTGAGCGGGCCCGGAGACGCAGAAAGGACAGATCGGGACCACCTTCGGGCTCGATGTAAAGAACGTCAGAGACTTCAAAACTGTATGTGCTTGAATTATCTACTTCCCTCAAGAAATCGACGGAAGCTGTGATTTGTCCCATCGGACTGCCACGGAAGATGAATCGGTTGCCGTCGCTTCGCGCGAACTCAGACGCGACATGACGGTTCGTCACAACAGTATCCTCGCCGACCAACCAACCCGTTCCTACCCAGTCATAACGAGGGTCATTCTTAAGTTCGATTCTGCCGACTGCTGGAATAGCGGACATCAATCGTCCGCGCGCGGTGGTCAACCGTTCTCGCCAGACTTCGCTTTCTGCATCGTCAAAAACGAGTCGCGGCTCCTCATGAGATACTGCGAGTACCGGTCTGCCTGTCCGGAGAACGATCGTCTCGAGCGTCAAGTCTTGAGCGAAGCCGGGAATTCCCACTCCTGGTATAGGAGCCATTTCAAGAGTGGTAGAGCGGTCGCGCATGGAGCGCATTTCCAGAGCAAGGTGGGGGTCACGATCTTCGATGGCTTTTAGCGCACTTCGGAGCCGATCCTCATGGCTGGCCATTGGCGTCTCTCCTCTCGCGCTTCAGACTAGCTTTGTTTGACCAACTACAATGCCATCGGCGTCATGCACAATTTCTTCGATGTGATCGGCATTTCGTGATTCGAATTGCACGCCCTCCTGATTGTCTTGTCTCGTCTGGGCCGGAGTTCGATTAGTCTCTGTTGTTCCTCTTTTTTTGTGCCTGCGTAATAGACGTCGCCAAGGTGCCACGCTGCCTGGACAGAGTTTTCGAGCTTTGCGATTGAATCCGAGATGACCGGCGCGCCGTAGAGTCGGTTCCCCAGTCGGCAAACAGCGCAATTGTGGCATCGTCCGGCAAGTGCGGGACTTCGGCGGAGGCTGGTAGGAGTGTGCGTTTCCTAAATTGTTTGAGCCAGTCGAAAAGGCTCGTGAACCAACCTGCAACGTCATGCTCGTCAAATTTGACTTCGAGTGCGGTCGCTGCGGCAGGATTGTACCCACCGAACGCCCGCGCATGCTCAGCAGCAAAGCTTTGTATCATAGCTCCCATCGCATGCTGTGGGCTACTCATCACGTCAGGCAAAGACTCGCTTTGCTGAATGGCCGCCAGGCCAGCTTCGATCTCTTGGCTCAAACCGGCTTCTTCCACAGTAGTGCTCATGGATTCTCTTATTGCCCGCTGACGTCCACCACGAATCACAGGTGCCAAGGATCACGTACTGACGATAGAGCGACGTATATCCATGTACGCTCCATTACAGGAGTGCTGCTGAGGGCGATATATTAGCTCAATTCCGGTAGTTGTCAATTGATTAAGTGCCTTGTGTCGATCATAGCATAGTGTTAGATTTCGCTGCACCGGGCGAATGCCGAAAGGAATCGCCAAGCGAGAATTCCGTGGTTTCTTTCGGCGAATCGGGCCCATGAGCGTGCGAACTGTTGCAGGGTGATGTGCGAACAGGTGTGCAGAAGGAGTGCCTGAAGTCGTGAAAGAAGAGCACTTCGATAGAGAATCCGGCGAAAGGCTTGTTCGCCTGGCGCGAAGGTTTCTATCTCTGGGTGGAAATCTAGAGTCAGGCGAGCAAACGGGTCCCATCGACCAAGAGCGGCTTGCGGCCGCTCTCGAAGCCCACCTATTGGAAGAGATTCATAGTGAGTCCGAGGGGCCTACGCGCGGTTTGACAGCCAAGGTTGCCGCCGCTGAAGTCCTTGCCAACGTAGAGAGAGGAATAAAGAGAATTGCGGATGGCGGCGATACTTCAGACCTGAGCAAAGCGGAGTTCGCAAGCCTTGAGGCGATTGTGCGGGTTACAGGCCGACCGTCAATGCGATACAAAGGTGGGAGAGTAGAGTCGCCGAACAGCGTTGGCGAGAATGAGCATTGGGCGGTTCTAGTGGCCGTCGCACGAGGAAAAATCAATGCGGCATCGGCTTCTGTTGGGCGAGTCGAAGTCTCTGGCTCAGGCGGGAGCGTGTTGTTGGGAACGGGTTGGCGTTTAGGAGAGAACCTTATCGTGACAAATCGTCACGTAGCCAGTTTTCTCTCAACAAACAGCAATGAATCGATAGGGCAGTGGAAGCTGGATCGTGCGAAAGCTCCTCTGGTGAATTTCGGAGACGCGCCGGGCAATAACTCGGAGCGTAGATTCGCCATTACGGAAATTAGCTATTGTGCTGCTGAACCGGACGTCGACTTGGCTATACTCAAGCTCGATTGCAGCCAGATAGGCGTCCCTCCTGCTCTGGAAATCGATCTGTTGCACGAATCGTTGGGACAAGACCTCGAAAGTACTTCTGGAAGCGGCAGCCGTTTTAAGGGATGCGAAATCTATGTTGTGGGCCACCCTTACGGCCCTTCCAAGTCCGACGCTATTTCCTCCGTCTTTGGCTCTGCGGATGGTTCCAAGAGATGGTCTCCAGGTTATGTGACAAGTATTGAGACTAGAAATCCCGTGTTCCAACACGATTGCTCAACGCTTGGAGGGAATTCCGGATCCTGTGTGCTGACTACAGGGACTCACGCAGTGGTCGGTCTGCACTTTGGTGGCAGGGGGGTTGACGCATTTAGCGGGATTGGGAGGACAAACGTGGCACTGGCATTTTCCTTACTCGCAGCCGCGATGCTCAAGTCGGGCAAGGTTTAAGGAGGTTTGAGGCGCTTGGATGATGATGACGACGATGGCGACGATGATGACGATGATGACGATGACGATGATGACGATGACCAAGACTTAGACGACACGGTTGGCGACACGATAGACGAGGACGATTTGGACGACGAGCCAATACCTCTGACGGAAGACCAACTTGAAGACATTGGGGAGCTTCTCGCGAATTCTCTGTCGCGAGAGAACGTGATTTGGCTGGCCACGTCTGTACTTGGAAGGGATGGAGTACAGGACGCGGGAAATGAGATCGGCGACCGCCGTGCTTTTGCGCGTAGCATCGTCTCTGGAATGAACAAGGCCGGTCGTCTTCAAGAAGCAGTGCAGCTGCTTATTCAGGAGGCTCCACGTAACGGGTCTCTAGGTTGGAGTCTCAATCACATACTGCGTGGCAACCGCTTGGATGACACGCAAAAAATGCAAGCCTTCGTGAATGACCTGCAGCCGTTTTTCGGTGTTGAAGGATTGGAGGAATCTCTCAGGCGAATCAAGCGAACGATTTGTGCGGTAGCGTTGGGTGCTCCGCACAATCGGATCATGGGTTCGGGTTTTCTGATCGCGCCCGATTTGGTAATGACAAACTATCATGTCGTCGAGTACTTCGTCACCATAGCAGCAGACCAATCTGTGCAGACTGTCGTAAGGGGCGGTCAAATTTACTGTTTTTTTGACTACCTAATGGAACCACGACCGCCTGTGCCCCCCGGTGCGACGAAACACGCTTGTACTTTGGTTCACGGCGCCGCCAAATGGCTTGTTTATGCCAGACAGAGTCTTCCCTATGACGGCACGTCTAAGAGCGCGGAAAAAGTGAGCTATGAATACGATTACGCAATCATTCGATTAGACAAGGCCATCGGCAATCTTCCCATAGGCCAGGGAGGTGGGGCGATACGTGGATGGCTTCCCATACCCGGCACGATTGACGTGTTCCTTCCGCAAAGGCGGCTGATGGTCTTCCAGCATCCAGGCGGATATGCGCAACAGATTGATATTGGTGAATCCCTTGGGCTTGATCAGACAAGAACGCGGATTCGTTACAAAGTGAGCGCCGCAAAAGGTTCTTCTGGAGGTGCTGCTGTTGACACCGAAGGCGGATTATTTGCATTGCACAATGCCGAAGTAGAAGTGCAGGGCACTCCGCTTGCAGTCCATGGAAAAGTGAATCAAGGAGTCCGGATCGACAAAATTGCAGCAGATCTGGTGGCTGCACAGATTCCCATTCCACTCCCAGGAACAACACCGGGCACCCAGAAGATTCAATTTTGGTCGCTAAACGACAATCCGAAAGACCCACAACCGATCATTGGGCGCGGAAAGTTTCGTGATTTTGTGGCAGACATTCATGCCTCGGGCAGTCCCAGAGTGGCGGTTGTCCCAGGGCCACCCGGGCATGGGGTACAGTTTTCGATTCGCCTTCTCCAGAGGACTCTCGGCGCCCAAGTTCCTGTCGTAGTGTTCTCCCCTAAAGAGTTGCAGAGCTTAGGACCAAGGGATTTTCTGCGTGCTCTTTTGGACCTGGTCGGGATTCAAATCGAAGCTGGGGACAACATTCCAGAGCCTCGAGACACGGAAAATGTCCCAGGCTGGCTGCGGCTTGACCTGCCAGATTGGCTGCGCAAGTATCTCAACAGGGACCAAGACAAGAAGCTGAGGCCCTATCCAATCTGGATTGTGCTCAATGCTATGGCCCCAGCCGGCGAGAGTGTATTGTGGGCTGAGAATCTGAAGGATTTTGTCGCAACGCTGGCGGGAGCACACGATCCTGGTCAGGCGTATGTCGACCTCCCGCAACTACGCTGGCTTTTCCTCGGACCGAAACTTGATGCACTGCCAGTGAGTGGGATACAGCATCGAGCTGAGGACGTTGGGAACGACAATTCATATGATTCTGATTTTGCCGAGTGCATGCGGCTGGCTTGGCGTTCCGTCGTCGAAAAGGCCGAAGAAGAAATCCCTGAGCTAGCGTTGTTTCGAATGTCGGCTGTCTTTCGCGATAGCGCTGGGGATATTCCGATTCGAAAGGCCTTGGCCGCTGGAGTCCGTAAACTCATCGTTGGATCGTCGGGAAAAGGAAGCGAAGTATGAATGGACCTCCGTCGAAATGGGATCGTTTAGACCTACCGGGCTGGGCGCGCACCGCGCTTGAGGTTTCACTCGATTCGCCGCGCGAGAAAGCAGCGCCTAGCCCCAGCCGAGACGAGCCCGCTTGGCCACTCTTAGTTGATGCAGCCGTTGTAGCAGGATTTTTGCCTCGAGATCTAGCCCCGGGTGTGATCTATGGGGAGACGCGTTCCATGGCGGAGAGTTCCGTCCTTGGTTTCGCTGAGACAATGCATGATCGCAGCGGCCTAAAGTGGTCACTAAAACTTGATAGCAGAACAGCCGTTCTCACCGAGGCGTTACGTACCGGGGATTTGAAAGACGCTTTGAAACGAACGTCAGATCAATTCCAGGACCCGATCAGTCGCGCCCTTCGTCTGTGTTTGACGGGCCAGGCAACGGAATCTGGATCACCCGACTTGAAAGAGCTTGAGGCTACTCGGACCGCAGTGAGTTGGCTTTCTAGGGTGCCTGGTTTGACTCTTCCGCGGATCGAAACCCTTGATCGAGAAATTGAACTGCGACGCTTACTTGCTCCGCTGGAACGCATGATCGGGCAAAGTGTCGCCGGGAGTAGTCCTTCCATCACGCACCGATTCTTCGGACGGAGCAAGGAACTCGAACAGCTGCGGGACTACGTTGGTGTGATTCCTGCAGCGTCCTTAAGCGCGATCGCTTCGCGTGCCTTCAATATGCTCGCAAGGACACTGAAGGGACGTTCACCGTTAGCCGTCTGGGGTGTGGGCGGAGCGGGAAAAACTACTCTAATCGCCAAATTTGTGCTGGAACATGCCGAGGCGGCCACTTCCCGGTATCCCTTCGCGTATCTCGATTTCGACCGCACGACCATCAGCGCCAGGAACCGCGTGGGATTGATCAACGAAATGTGCCTTCAGGTTGGTGCGCAATTCGATGGCCTTTCGGCGTCAATGGCCGATCTCAGGGCCCGTGTGAGCGAGTTTGCTTCCGGAAGTGCGGAAGGGACAGATCGCGATTCCATTTCGCGTCTTTTCCCGTACATACAAGAATTTCGAAACCTCATCGACAATCACATGAAGGCTCTCGAATCCAGCTTCGAATGGGCGCGTCCTTTTCTTTTGATTTTGGACACATTTGAAGTGGTCCAGTTTGTGACGGAAGATGTGTCGGGTCTGGAAGAGTTCCTAGGGGCATTTGCTTTTGGTTCGGATGGCAGCTTGTGGCCGCGTATGCGATTAATCATCTCGGGTCGCAAACAGGTTATTGTTCTTGGTGGTCGCACCACAGAGGAGCTGGCCCTGGGGGCGCTTGACAACCAAGGCTCTATCGAGATGGTGCGAGAGTCAGCTTCTTCTGTTAAGAAACCGATTACTACGAAGGACGCTCAACTTCTGGTCTCTGTCATCGCAAATGCTACTGACGAGCGAAAAGGTGGAGTGCAGCCACTGCGGCTGCGGCTTCTGGCCGAGATATTTTCAAAATCCACTCAAGATGGGCCAGAGCTGGTGGAATCTCTGGTCCGCGAGTTTCAGGAACCACTCACTCCTAACGGTCTTGCTGGCAAGATCCTCATCGATGGAATTCTGGTGCGGCGAATTATTGGACATATCAGTGACCTGCGGGTGCGTGCTCTAGCTGATCCCGGACTCGTGGTGCGCCGAATCACACCTGAAGTCATTGCGAAGGTCATGACGCGTGGGACGGTGAAGCCGGATGACACCCCTGAATCCTCCGAATCGTTGGACGCTGAAGTGAAAGAACCATGGATCGTCACCGACGCAGAATCTAAGGATATCTTTGAAGCGTTCAAACGCGAGGTCAGTCTTGTAGAAATTGACGGAGGCGCATTGCGGCATCGCCCCGATGTGCGCCAGGAGATGTTGCCATTGATCCGTGCACGCAGGCCGAATCGATTTAAGATGTTGCACCACTTGGCTTTCGACCATTTCTCTTCTCTAGTCAAGGCAAACCCGAGCGACCGCGCATCCGCTGGCGAAACTTTGTACCACGGTCTTTGGCTCGGCCAGGAGTTGGAAGAGCTCGACCGACTTTGGTCGAGAGACCCCGCCTTTGATCCGCGAATCGACGGGGAGGAATTCCCTGAAGGCAGTAGAGAAAACATCTTCGTACGGGCAAAATCGCACAGACAGCTCAAGGAAGAAGAGCTCCAAAAGCTTCCAAGAGAAGTCGCATTCGAATGGGTAAATGCGCGCGCCGAAGCTCTTTTGGAGCAGCAGCGTTTCGACGACAGTGACCTGTCCGTAATCCGGTCGGTTGCCGGCGAGCGATACGAGTCGCTTCAAGATCACATAGAAGCCGCGGCAAAGGTGGCGCGGTTGCTCTATCGGTGCGGTCTTTGGAATGAGGCAGTGCGATTGGCTAATCGGATTGTGTCGCGTGAGGAATCAGTTGTATCAGGACGCTCTCCCGAAGCGATTT
>WNFJ01145310.1_pt1 | contig 12392 bp, 9 predicted proteins | sample 5400461 | NCBI WGS metagenome assembly WNFJ01 (sample SAMN13153349, study PRJNA577476) | soil metagenome | isolation source: 115 cm saprolite on Douglas fir-dominated hillslope | place: USA:California | collected 2013-09-17
CAGTGGAGTAAACGTCGATCGCCGCGCCGCCCAGATGGCCGGAGTTCAGAGAGTGCGCGAGGGCCGCTTCATCCACGATGGCGCCGCGGGAGGCTTGAATCAGGATTGCTCCGGGTTTCATGGCAGCGAGTTGGCGCTGGCCGACGAGCCCCTGCGTGGCGGGCAGCAGGGGTACGTGCAAGGTGACGACGTCGGCGGCTTTCCACAAATCGTCGAGTGAAACGGATTTCGCGCCGAGCGATTCGGCGGCATGCGGATCGCGCGGCGCGGGATCGTGGTAGCAAATTTGACAGCCGCGCTTGTAAAATGCCTCGGCGACAGCCAAGCCGATTGCGCCGAGCCCAACGATGCCGGCGACCAGGCCATCGAGTCCGGCAAGATTAGCGGCGAGCATGCGCGCGCGAAATTCGCGGTAGTTGCCGGCGCGAATCTCAGAATCAGCCCATGCGAAGCGACGCAGCAGAACGGATGCGGCGGTCACGACGTATTCGGCGACGGCGCTATTGCTACCGCCGGGAACATTAGCTAGGGAAATGCCGAGCCGCTTTAACGTGGGTAGATCGAGGCGGTCGAGGCCTGCGCCGGTGATTTGAACAAATTTGATGGAGCTGCTTTCGAACAGGGATGGAGGAAGTTTGGGGCCAACAGCGGAGATCACGAGGGCACGCGCTTGCTTCATCAGCGCGGGAACATCGGGGTCATCGGGAGCGCGGTAAACAACTTTGAGCGCACTGGGCGGCAACGCTCCGGCTCGCTGAAAATCGGCTTCGGGGCGCAAGCAGAGCACGTCGAGGGTCATGGACGATGAGAAGTCCGGGAAGTAAGGCCGGGCTCCACGGTGCCTTTGGTGATATCGGCGGCGGGAAAGAAACACAAAAGAAGGAGCGGTTCGTTGCCGGTGTTGCGCGTCACGTGCTTCTCACCGGGAGGAATCAGGAGAGTGTCGCCGGGTTTGAGCGGGAATTCGCCGCTGTCAGCGAAAGTCGTGCCTTTGCCGGACAAGACATAGACGCATTCTTCGTGGCCGGAATGCTGATGCGGGGCACGGAGCGATTCACCAGGACGGGGCACGGGAATCTCAGCGAGCCGCAACGTGACACCTAGCGCACCCTTTTCACCGGAGACTATCTCGATAGCTTTACGACCGGGAAGTCCAAGTTGCTTCGCTTGCGCCTGTGTGAAAACGCGGGCCATCAGCGCACTTTGCTCAATTGCTTGATTTCCGCGACGCCGCCCTGGAGCTTGTCGAGCTGTTTGAAGATTTCGGAGGACTGGTTGGCGATGGCGTCAGCAACATCGTTCAGCATCCGGCGGGCTTTTTCCACGGTGGCGTGCTGGGGGCTGCCGTACCAGCCGGTTGGCGCGATGGATCGCACATCGGACAAGACCGGCTGATAGCTGCGCGTGCGGCGAAGGGCATCGATCTTGCGCCCATGCTCGTGGTCCGAGGAATAATCGATGCGATCCAAGTGCACCAGATCAGGGCGGTAGGCAAGGACGGCGAGCGCTTCGATTTCGCCGCCGTGTGTGAGGCCGCCGCACTCCTTGCCGAACATGTCTTCGGCGACAAAACAGGCCTGCACGGTGAGCACGGTCATTCCGTGTTGGCGATGGAGCAGATCCGCGGCGACGGCAAGCGGCGGGATATTGAGCTCGTGCCAATTCAGGATAAGGAGATATTTGGCGCCGTGTTGCGCGGTGGAGGCGCAGGTTTCCGTGACCACTCGCATGTAGGTGTCCGGGGAAAGCGTGATCGTGCCTTCGAAGGGCATGTGCAAAGGCGTCACTCCGAGCGGGCCTCCCGGCAAGACGAGTCCGTCCATGCGTTCGGCGACGGCATGGGCGATAACGTTCGAAGCAAAAATGTCTGTGCCGGTGGGGAGGTGCGGACCGTGCTGCTCGACACTGCCCTGCGGCAAGATGACAAGCGGGTTTTTCTTCAATTGCGCGGCGATTTCCGGCTGGGTCAAATCGATGAAATAGCGGCTAGGCAACATCGTGGATCCTCTCGGCAACCCGGGCCTGCGCGTCGCTGACCACATCGGCGATACGCGTGTACTGCCCGTTGTTTTCGATGGAGCGGAGCGCTGCGTAGACGATTGCCACCGCGAAATTTCCGTTGTAGGCACTCAACTCACCGGGTTTCCCCGTCCTGCAACTATCAGCAAACATTTCGAGTTCCGTTCGAAACATATCGCCTTCGGGGACCCTCAGTTCTTCGCGCCTGGCGTAGCCGCCCTTGCCGCGCTGAATGTAAAGCGTCGAGTTCCTGTGAAGTTGGCTGGGAGTATCCCAGGTGTTGAAGTCGATCTCATAGTGCATCAAGCCCTTGGAACCGAATACACGCACCGCGAAAATACCAGGAGAGGTCCAGCAGGAACCGACGTAGCCGACCTTGCCGTCGGCGAATTTGAGAAGGGTCATGGACTGATCGTCCACTTCGGCGCCCACAGGTGAAAGTTTGGAGGCCATGGCGCTGGCTTCGATGACTTCGCCGCCGAGAAAGTGGAGGACGTCGAACTGGTGAATCGCCAACTGTGACAGCGGCCCTCCGGGCGCCTTGTCCTTGTACCAGCGCCAGGTCTTCGGAGTCAGCTCCAGCGCACGCTCATTCGAGAAGTTTGCTTCCATAAAGGCAACGCGGCCTAGCTCGCCGCTGTCGATAGCCTCACGAATTTTCCGAATTCCTGCCATCAACCTCGCGCTATGACCTACGGTGACGGTGATTCCGAATTGCTGCTCGAGGGCCGCGATCTTCAATCCGTCTTCGAGCGTGCTGGCAATGGGCTTCTCGGTATAGACGTGCTTTCTGGCCCTGGCGACTTCGGCGGCAACCGGAAGATGCTGCTCGTTAGGGACGGTGAGAATTACGCCCGAGATCTCGGGGTTTGAAAGCATCGTCTTCATGTCGGGAACAGCGGGCACGCCGAGATCCTGTTGGAACGCCTGACGTTTTTCTTCGGAGCGGCTGTAACCGGCGACAATTTCTATTTCTTGTGAATTGGCGGCGGCTCGGGTCAGCACCTTGGCCCAGCGGCCAAGACCGACGATGCCGACTTTGACGGGTTTTGCTTTCACGATAGGAACATTCTACTCAATCCTGGTATTAAAGCTGAAAAGCATCTGCCAGCGGCCATCGCGCTTCACCCACATGCGCGTATTCCAAAATGCATTCGCCATCCGGCGTTGTTCGTGCGCGATCATCATTACCGTGTCTCCGAGATCAAACATTTGAGCGGAGAGCAGCAAGGGTGGCACTGACCTGGTCCCCGAGAGTTTTTGTTTCTTGATTTGGGCGATGCGGTCCGGCTTTTCGTAGGGATGATCGCGGTGGGTATCGGTGGCGCTAAATTCGTCGGCGATTAGGGGAGAATAGGCGTCCGCGTCATTTTCCGACATTGCTTTCATCACGCCCTGCCAGGAAGCAATCGCTTCTTTTTCGGATGGCGTCTCCGGCTGAAAAGGAATGGTCTTGCAGGGATTTTCGCACTCGACCGAGCCAGGGTCCGTGAGGAGCGGTTCGGACTTCGGCACCTGCAATACTTCCTGATAATCAATCAAATGCCACGCGGTGCCGCGCCTGACCCAGACGCGCAGGACGTTCATCCTCTCGCGGTTGGCCCTGACAATGGCGGCGCCGCCGTAAACGCGGGTCTCGGCTTGCATATCCGAGTTCGCGACCGCAGGCAGGTCAGCGAGGACTTGGTTCCTCGTCAGGCGGACACCTTTCGAATTGATCCAATTGAAGCTCGAGTCGAGCAGCGACGCTAGAGCCTCTTTGTCTGAGGTTTCAAAAGCCGACAGCAGGGCACGGTCGGATTGCAGGACCGCTTGCGTCTCATCGGCGCGCAGCACTTGGGAAGCACCAAAGCCCAGCAAGAATATCGCGTGCAATAGAGCACCGGAGCGATAGCGGCGGAGATGAAAGTTCAAACGCTACTCCCAAGTAGGCCGTGCATTAGCGAAGAGCGTGAAAAACTCTTCAGGATTTCGCTGGAGCAACCCGCATCGTCGTCTGATAGCTGATCGACATAACCCACTGGCCGTTCCTCTTGATCCACAGACGACTCACATGAACCGGCTTGCCGGTATAAGGCTGGTGCTGGCAGGTCATCACGACGGCGTCTCCGAAATCAAACATCTGAGCCGAAACGAGCGGAGCCGGCGCGGAAGCGAAGCCGGTCTGTTTTTGCAAATTGAGAGTGGCAATGCGGTCCGCCTTGGCGAGGGGATGGTCATTGCTTGAACCGAGCATCACGAATTCGTCGGCGATGTGCGGGGCCCAAGCTGCGGCGTCATGATTGGTGACGCCGGTCTCGAGCGCCTGCCACGAAGCGATGATGCCTTGCTCGGCTTCGTTCCTGGGTTTGTAGGGCACGGTCTTGCAAGGATTTTCGCACTCCTTTACGCCGGGACCGGCGGGGCCCGGAGCCTGCCGGCCGAGAATGACCTCGTGATACACCAGCAAGCGCCAGCCGGCGGGGCGTTTGACCCAAATGCGCAGGACGTTCGTCTTGTCGCGGCTGGACATCACGGCTCCCACCTGACCGTACGTGCGCTGTTTCAGCTGCGCTCCGCTTTCGTTGCCAAGCGCGGGCGTCGGGACGGAGGTGAGGACTTCCGCTCTGGTACGAGTTTTTCCATCGGCGTCCGTCCAGGTAAAATCAGCGTCGAGGACTCTGCCTACCGTTGCGGTATCACCTTTACCGGCGGCTTGGACAAAATCGTGGTCGGCTTGAAGAACCGATTGATCATCGCCGACAGCAGCGGCTGAGTTGAGAGACACAAGAGCCAAGATGCCGCCGAGCAGAACGCTGAAGACTAACGCACTGGTGAGGAAGAGGTAGCGTCTCATCGTTTATGTTGCCTCCCAAGAAGCTTTGTAATCCCTTATACATGAGGAAGGGGCCGGGCGAATGTCCGGCCCCTTCCCGATTTCCATCCGGCAACAACGGTTAGAAGATGAACTTCAGTCCCAACTGGATGGCGCGGGCACTGCCCGAGCCGAGAACGGGATTGAACGCAGCGTTGTCCGGTGTGGAACAGCCGCAGCCGAACAAACCAGCCTGTGAGGGATCGGCAGTCGCCCCTTGGCCATAGGTACTGGTGCCGCCATTCGGATTCGCGAAATTGGGATGATTGAAAATATTGAAGGTTTCAACGCGGAACTGCGCCTTCATCCGTTCCCCAAATTTGAAGCTCTTACTGACCGAAAGGTCCACGTTGTGGAAACCGGTATCGCGGAAGATGTTGCGACCCATGGTGCCAAAGGTACCGAATCCATTCGGAATCAGGATTGAACTGCCGATGGCGTAGCAGCCAGCGGCGCTGAGCGAGGCTGTGTATGGTGTAGCCGCATTCGACCCGTCGAGAGCTTTAGCCTTCGCCTGACAAGCGGCGTTGCTAGTCCGTTGGGTCCTTGCGATTTGAAATCAGATGGATTTCCGTAGAAATTCCAGCGGTCGGTGGCTTCGTTGACTCCACTAAAGTTATTGGACTGATCATTGACATTCCACGGCTGTCCAGATTGCATCGAAATGATGGTATTGACTTGCCAGCCTTCCAAGAGCTGACTCTTGGTCTTCATCTCAGGAAGGGTATAGGTCACGGAAAAAGTAAAGCGGTGGCGAAGGTCTTCGTCGCCGCTGGCATGTTCCAAGAGCGGATGTGCGCTGTCCTGGGGGAGGAAGGCAATCCAGTTAGAGGACAGGTCATCCAGGGCGTGTGAATAGGTGTACCCGGCCACAAAATCGAGGCCATGATAGTTGCGGGCAGTGAGAGTGGTTTGTAAGCCGTGGTAAGTCGAGCCGTAAATATTCGAGAGGTAGTTAATTTGGCCGAGATATGGGTAAGTGGCGGCAAAGGGTAGGGTGCCGTTTTGGCCCGGAGTCGGAGGAGCTTGATTGAGATCAATGACGCCGGGAAGTTTTACAGCGTGATTGCCAACGTAGGTGGCGTCGAGCGCAAGTTTGCCAGAGAAAGAATGTTGGATGCCCAGAGTCCAGTTCTCTACATAAGGACTGCGGAAATTGCGGCTCATGGCGAAGGTGTTGCAAGGACCTGGGTCCGTTCCGATTCCGTCGCCGCACTGAACTAGCCCAGAGACGTTGGTGGGATAGATTGGGGTCGTTTGATTCGACCAATTAAGGCTCCCCGGACCAGATAGTGGGAGGCTGATGGCGGTGGTGAAAATGTTTCCGATGGCCGGTTTGGTGACAGGGGCAACGGGGCAGTTACTACCGACTGGAGCCACAGGACAAGTTATGATCGTGGCCCCAGTGGGAACGACGCCAATGCCAAAGAGTACGGGCCCACTTTGGAGGTTTTGCTGAGACAGGAACGTGCTCATGGGTATCACATCGTAAACAATGCTGCCGCCGAGGCGAACGATGGTGGTACCTTTACCCGTAACATCCCAGGCAACACCCAAGCGCGGGGAGAAGTTCTTGTTGTCGCGTTTGTAGATGGAACTGATGTTCTTGCCCACCTGTTCAAAGCCAACAGAAGGCTCCCAGTTTCCGAATAGATTATTGGCTTCCGTCGGAACACCCTGGAGTTCATAGCGCACCCCCAAGTTGAGGGTCACTCGCTTGGTGATACGCCAGTCGTCTTGGGCGTAGCCAGCATAAAGCCACTGCGAGATGTTCCGGATGGGATCTCCACCCAAGAAGCCGGCAGCCGATGGAGTGCCCTGAAGGAAGGCTTCCAGAGTGGGAAACGTGATCCGGCCCCGCCCGCCGCGGTAAGTACCTTGATGGACCAAATCCCTACGGAGCTCGCCGCCGAATTTGAAGGCATGCTTGCCGCGCAAATAGGAGACCTGAGGCATGCTTGCCGCGCAAATAGGAGACCTGATCAACAAAGCTGTAGACCTTGTCTGGCCCGACAATCTTTGGAAAGTTGTGGAAGGCGCCCAGTTCCGTGAACCCGCCGACGCCACCGACTCCCGGTATTTTGATATTAGGTATGCCGCTCAAGAGCGGATTGGAAATGCCTGTGTCGATTTTGTAGGGAAAAGTTGTATCGCTGGGGATAATCTGGAGAATGTAATGGGTAAGACCACCGCGCAATTCGTTGGCCCAAGTGGAACTGGGCGTCCAAGCCCAATGGCCAGCGGCGGTTTGAGCGCGGGAATGGACCATGGTGCGGAATTGAGCAAGGAGTTCATTGGAATCCATGCCGATGATAGTGTCATTGCCAAAGAAATAGGAGCCGCTTAAGGAGTTGTGATCGTTTGGATGGTAATCCACTTTCCCAATGGCATTCTTCGAGCTGTTCTGGTTGGGATAGGTGAGGGTTACGAATGTTCCCTGCCCTGCATTGGGAGTATAAAAGCTGAGCAAATAAGCGCTGAGCGGATTGACTTTACTTTGCCCGCCGATTGCCGCGATCGCGTCAGGAATGCTTATTGCAGGATTGCCCGCAGGGTTCGCCGTTGTTCCAAAAGAAGCAGTAGTCGGGGCGTGTCCTGGAAGCGAGTTGCCGACGGTGTAACGCTGCGCTTCAAAACCACCAAAGTAAAAGAGCTTGTCCTTGATGATATGTCCACCAGCGGTGCCCCCATATTGTTCGAGTTCCACGGGGGTCTTTGGAGTTCCAACCGGATCGAAGTAATTGCGAGCATCAAAGGAGTCTGAGCGGCCGAAGGCATACGCGGTACCGTGAATCTGATTGGTGCCAGACTTCAAGCCGACGCTGGTGATGGCGCCAGGCTTCCAGCCGAACTCGGCTTTGGGATTGACCTGCGTGTTGAACTCCTGAATCGCATCGATGGGAATAAGCGTCGCGGCGTCTCCCAAGACGGCTGCCGCGTTAGTTACACTCAAGCCCATAAATGCTTCGTCATTGGTGATACCGTCGACGATAAAACTGGTGTCTTCAGGACGAATGCCGTTGGTGGTCTGAGTCCAAGGGCCGCCGCCCGGGTAAATCGCGGTGCCAGGACGCAGGGAAATGAGATTCTGGTAGTTGCGGCCATTCAGCGGAAGGTCGTTGATGATTTCGTTGCTGATGGTGCCGCCGAGCGTGGTGGAGGTGGTATCCACCATGGGGACTTCCTCGGTGATCGTGATGGTTTCGGTTGTGGAGCCAGGTTGAAGCACGGGGTCGATACGGACGTCCTTGCCAACCTCAAGCAAGATGTTTTTGCGGTCAAAAGCTTTGAAACCCTTATACTCGACACGAACGGCATAGGTACCGGGCAGAAGGTTCACGGCTGCGTATGCGCCATCCGAATCGGTGGTCAAAGTCTGCGACACACCTCGAGCAACGTCCGTAATGGTCACCGCGGCATTGCCGACGTTGCCGCCGGACTGGTCGGTGACGACACCCAAGATTCTGCCCGTGCTGCCTTGCGGGTAAGCAGCGACAGTAGCGAGTAGCACAGCGCAAACCACCGCAAGGACTCGAAGGACGTTGGTCAAGCTGGCACACCACCCCGGGACTTTCAGCTGAGCATTGGACTGCATGAGGGCCTCCCCCACAAAATAGGTATAGTCGCTGTACCACCATATGATGCGAGCTGTCAAGCAATTCCTTAATTGCCTGCATCTAGAAAATTGATAGGGTCAGGTGGGGCAGAATACTGGTATGGAGGTTGGACCACGGTCGCTGTCTATGTTTCGGGATTCCTCCTTCTTAAAGTTGCAGTCTCGCCCGACGTCCCATTAAGAGTAAGCTGGATTGCGCGGGAGCGAACCGGAAGAGATTCTTGAAGGTTAAGTTGATCCGCCTCCAAGGCTACTGACTCAACCTCAGTGTAGGGCTGTTTCCGGTATGCCGGTTTCGAGCAACTTGGCGAACTGCTGGGCAACTACCGGGCGGCTGAAAAAGTACCCTTGGGCTTCGTCACATTGGTGAGCCTGAAGAAATGCCAACTCTTCCTGCGTCTCCACGCCCTCGGCAACGACCCGCAGCTTAAGGCTGCGCCCCATGCTGATCACTGCGGTCACGATAGTCGTCTCGTCGGGAGCGGTGGTGATCTGGCGGACAAACGATTGGTCGATCTTCAGGGCATCGATCGGGAACTTCCGTAGATAGCTCAGGCTGGAGTAACCCGTGCCAAAATCATCAACCGCGAGCTGCACCCCTCTCGCTCTCAGTGATTTGAGGACAGATGCAGCAGACTCGGCACGCTTCATCAGAACGCTTTCCGTCAGTTCCAGCTCAAGGGATCTCGGATCCAGACCAGTCTCACTAAGGATTGCGAACACACTCTCGAGAAAGCTGTCGTCCCGGAACTCCATCGCGGAGATGTTCACCGCCATACTACCCAGTGGCAGGCCTGCATCCACCCAGGCCCGGGCTTGCTTGCACGCTTCACGAAGGACCCACTGGCCGATCGGCAGAATCAGTCCGCAGTCTTCCGCAACGGGAATAAATTGTGCTGGGGAGACCGGCCCTCGAATGGGATGAGTCCAACGTATCAAGGCTTCCGCGCCGGTAATTGCTCCTGTCCTCAGACTGATCTTCGGCTGGTAGTGCAGCGCGAATTCGTTCCTTTCCAGGGCGCGCCGCAGATTTTCCTCGATGGATTGCCGCTCAACCGCCCGGACGTTCATGGCCGGCTTGAAAAACTGATAGCTCTGGCGCCCATTTTCCTTGGCCTGATACATCGCCGTGTCCGCGTTCTTGATCAACGTCTCTGCATCGAAGCCGTCGTCGGGATAGATGCTAACGCCAATGCATGTGGTGACGTGAAGGTCGTGCTGGTCGATGGAATGAGCCTCCGCCACCGCCTGAAGCAATCTTCTCGCGGTAATGGCAGCATCTTCCGGTTGTGCCAATTCTGAAAGCAGCACGACAAATTCATCGCCTCCCTGCCGGCTTACCGTGTCTGAGCCACGTACGCAATGCACCAGGCGTTTTGCGATGGATTGAAGAAGTTTGTCGCCGATCGGATGTCCCAGAGAATCGTTAATGTGCTTGAAGCCATCCAAATCCAAAAAAAGCACCGCGACTTTTCTCAAGTGGCGCGGGGCCAAAGTGATCGCCTGGCTAACCCGGTCGTTCAGGAGCATGCGATTGGGCAAACCGGTCAGAAAGTCGTGCTGGGCCGAATGGGCCATCTGCAGTGCCATCGCCTGGGCCGCGCTCGCGTCGCGGAAAACGATTACTGCTCCGGTAGCCCGCCCTTCCCGGTCGCGGATGGGGGCGACGGAGTTTTCGATCGGAATTTCAAATCCGTCACGCCGGACGAGGATACAGTTCGAAGGCAGGTGCACGGTTTGGTTTTGCCCAACTGCCGTCTCCATTGGATTTGGGGTGGTTTCGCGACTCGTGGCGTCCAGGATTCGGAAAACTTCTGTAATGGGCCGGCCTGCCGCTTCTCGCCGAGACCATCCCGTCATTTTTTCTGCGATGAGATTGAGGAAGGTGATATTCCCCGAGATGTCCGTGGAAGCGACGGCATCGCCGATACAGTTGAGCGTCACTTGGGCGCGTTCCTTTTCCACGAACAACGCCTCTTCCATGGACTTGCGCTCGATGGCGTAGCGCAGGGCTCGCATAAGCCCGCACGCATCGATTTGGCCTTTGATGAGGTAATCCTGGGCGCCTTCTTGCAAAGCTTTTACGGACAGCGACTCGTCGTCTAGGCCCGTCAGTACAATGATGGGGACGCGGGGCGCAGCTGCGTGAGCCCGTCGTACCGCTCCTAGTCCTTGTGCATCGGGCAACGCCAGGTCGATCACAATAATGTCAACGGCATGCCCCGCAAGATGCTTCTCGGCCTCGCTCATGCGCTCCACGTGCGTCAACTCAGTCTCGAGCGATCCGGGCTCTATAAGCATCCGGCGCAATAATCGGGCATGGTCGGGATTGTCTTCGACCAAAAGTACTTTAACGGGCATGTCTCTTATTTCACCCACCCATTGGGGAACCTGACTTTTGACAGCCGGAAGTCGGAATCGAAGTTCTATTCCGGACACGACCCTGAAGGCTGAAAGAGGGCAGCCTGCCGTCGCGCGCCGGTTTCTTAGAAGGGAATTTAATCCTAAACCAGACTTAGGTAAGGTCAAGCTGGGTTTGCAGGCAGGTGTCCAATAGACCATGAGCGGAGAACCCTTGCGCGTGAATGCTTGGAAATCAAGCGAGCAATGCAAATCTTACGGGAATGCGGTTTTGGCCCGCGCTCGCTAGAGTTGCAATTGACCCGGCAGCGACATGGGAGCTGACTCGACTTGCGAGCCAATTCCTGACAAACGCTTTCGGCATCCGAAGAAGTCTTAATGCCATTCGCTGACAATCAGGAACATCGTTCCGGCACAGCGCGAAGGAATTTCAAGGATCCAACACGCTTGTGGCACGATCCAGACCGGAGACGGTGGCCACAGGCTCACAATGTAAGCTAGAATAAAAACTTAACTATGTCGGGGCGTAGCGCAGCCTGGTAGCGCGCCTGCCTTGGGCGCACAGCCCGCGACTCCAACCACTCCATCCTTTTCTTCTAAGTACTAACGTTTCCAATAAATCGGGGAATCTGCTTTTCGCTCAAAGATAACTCAAATCGATTGAAAACGTTGGATTCTGGCACAGTATTGGCACAGTGATTCCCAGCATTCTGTTAACCTCGCGGCGGCACCCGATGGTCCGAACACCCGTCCTTGGCGTTCTCGCAAAGCTGCTTCTATGATTTCCTTTTCTTGAGTGGCCACCTTCTCAGAGAGGTAAAGCTGGCTCTCCGTGCATCCCTGCCAGTCCCCAGTGGCCCTGAGGATCGATTCCGCATCCGGCGTCACGAATTCGCATCACGCTCTAGAAGCGATAATGCGGCGTGCTTACGAACAGTGTCAAAGCTCTGACGGATTTGTTATCAGCCCGTCGCGGCCGCCGTAAGGCGGTTTCAGTAGATTTTGCCCCGTCCGTAAGTCGAGATTTTGCAGGTCATTAGAGTGGGCTTGAGCCCAGCCGGTTGGCCATTCGCGTGAATATGATGCGAGCCATTAGTCGTTATAACGACTATTCTATTAAGAGGAGAATGAAAATGAGCAGCATATTGGTTCAACCGGAAACGACCACTAGCACCTGGGTTATCGATCGCGTTCACTCCACAGCCCAATTCAAGGTCAAGCACATGATGATCTCGAACGTGTTGGGAGAATTCACTTCGATCACCGGCGTTCTGGAACGTCATGAAAATGACGTCACCAAATCCAAAATTCGGGCGTCCATCGACGCGAGTACCATCAACACCCGGGAGCCTCAACGAGACGCACACCTGAAGAGCGCGGATTTCTTCCACATAGAGAACCATCCGGACTTGACCTTCAACTCGACATCCATATCAAAGAACACAGATGGGGAGCTGAAGGTCAGCGGCGACCTGACGATCCGCGGAGTGACCCGAAACGTGGTTTTTGATGTTGAAGGACCGAGCCCAGCGCAAAAGGACC
>WNFJ01558648.1_pt1 | contig 12391 bp, 13 predicted proteins | sample 5400461 | NCBI WGS metagenome assembly WNFJ01 (sample SAMN13153349, study PRJNA577476) | soil metagenome | isolation source: 115 cm saprolite on Douglas fir-dominated hillslope | place: USA:California | collected 2013-09-17
CCAGTCCTGTTCAGTGACCTAGAACCAATTCGTCTATTGGTCGGCGGGGGCTTACCGCTCCAATAGACGGCGGTCAGGGGATGGCGATGATCGTGGAGCGCCTGAACTAAGGCACGACGATCCAGCGCTCCAGGTAGTCGGCCGTCAGCGCGGCGCCGAGCTGGACGCGGTACCGGCCCGGCCCGGGAATGCAGACCGTGATCTCGCCGGTGGCCGGCCTCGTGAACGTGATGCCCCAGTCGGAGAGCTGCACAGGCCGGCCTGCTGCGTCGAACACCTCGGGCCAGAAGTAGTCGTGCTGCAGCTGCATGTATTCCGCACTCATCCAGCTGCCTGCGGGTGCCCGCAACCTCTTCTCCTGGTCGAGAACCGCTCCATCGACGGTCCAGTGAATGCTCAAGGTGGTCGCGGTCGAGCGAATCGAGGTGAAGGTGTAGTTGGCCTGCGAGGTGTGAACCGGCGCGGGCAGGTCGAGTGTATGAGCAGGCTCGGCGACCAGCGTTGCGTGCAGCGACCAGTCGCCTCGGACCTCGCCGCCGCCCCGCAGCCAGATGGCATCGATGCTGGTCACGTGCAGCGTCAGGCGCGCGCCGACACTCGAAGCCGGCCAGAGGAGCGGTGTGAATGGAATCATGGTGGGACCGCCCACTCCGTGGGGTTCGTAGTAGCGGCCGAACTGATCGCTCAAGGTGTACTCGCCCAGCCCGTAGTCACCGGGGTTCATGCCGAATCCTTTCGGATTGCCCTCCAGGCCCTTGCCGTCGACGGATACGAAGAGAACCGTTCGAAGACCGTCGGCATACCCGGAGGCCAGGCGCACCGTGTGACCCGACGAAGTCGCGGAGTCGTTGATCGCTGTGATATTTCCGGCGTTCAGGCCAAAGGCGGCGAGGACAATGCTCGTGGGGCCGCCGATGCCCGGTGCATCAGCCAGCGCCCGGCTATAGGTGGGCGCGTAGTACGCGGCGACCAGGTTCGCGAGCATCACGAACGCGATGGCTGTCGCAACGGCGCCGAATCGAACGACATGGCGCCGGCTCGACCGCGCCTCCCGTGCCGCCGGCCTGGCGACGGCAGGAATGCGCAGCTCGACGATTTGCTCCAGGGCTCGCGCATCCTCGGGCCCGACGATTAGCGAGCTACCCAAAGAGCGCAGGCGCTCGTCGATCTCTGCCGCGGTGACGGACTGGGTCATGACGATTCCTCCTGGAAGCGAGATGTGAGGCGAGCCCGCAACGCGTCGCGCCCGCGGAGCAGAAGCTGTTTCGCGGCGGTTTCGCTGCAGCCCATGATCCGGGCGACGTCCGAGACCGCGAGATCGTCTACGTACCGCAGCCAGAGCGCGGAGCGCTGTCGCGACGGGAGGACTCGCAGGGCGGCGACCATCTCGGGGTCGATCTCGGATCGAAGGCTTTCAGGCGCCGGCGGATCCCAGCCCGAAGGGAGCGGCAACCACTCCGGTATTCGGCGACGGCTCAGGCGGTAGACGATCGCGAGAAACCAGGGTCGAAACTCACCGGTCCGCGTCGACCGGTAGCGCCAGCCCCGGAGGGCGGCCTCCTGGACGATGTCCATGGCCTCCTCGGTGCTTCGCCCCAGCTGGCGCGCGAGCAAGAAGGCCGACCGGCTCACCTGCCGAAAGGCGGTTTCGAATTGCCTCGGATCGTCGGAGAGGATGGCGACGTTCGGGGTTCGGCCGGTGCCAGGCGCCGCTCGGACGATCACGCCTGTTAGACCTGTTTTCGGCCTGGAAGGTAACGGCCGAAGCCGACCAGTATGGTGGCTAGGCCTTGACCGGTTCGGGGGTGGCTCGGAGCAGGCCGTCCATCACCCGCCGCAGAAGCTTCGCGAGTGTCGCCCGTTCTTCAGGGCTCAGCTCAGCGAGGATCTCCTCTTCCAGGCCTTCACGGGCTTTTTCGGCGCGGGCGACCGCAGCCTTGCCCGCTTCCGTGATCTCGACCAGGTGGCGGCGCCGGTCGTGCGGGTCGCGTTTCCGGACCGACAGCCCGGCCGCTTCCAGCTCGTTCAGAAGCAGCACCACCGCGTTGGCGTCGATCAGCATCGCCGACTCCAACTCCTGCTGGGACACGCTGCCCCGGTCTCGTACGTAACCCAGGGTCATGAACTGCTTCAGGCGCATGCCCAGCAGCTCTTCCGTGGTGCGCCGGTGCAGCGCCTTGTTGATCTGGGTGAGCAGGGCGATCAGCCCTGACCCGCTGTCTCGCATCTTCGCCTCCATTGATCCTAGCACCAGATGACAATCATTCCCACCAATCAGATAATCCATGCAATAAGGACGATAATGATCCTGTTATAGTGATCGTCCCGATGGCTGGTTCGTCTGTGGAGGCATTATGAAAATTCATTCTTCGGCACTGCGACCCGATCCGCGGCGGTGGCTGGCCCTGATAGTGGTTTGTTTCGGGCAGCTCATGATCGTCCTCGACTCGACGATCGTGAACGTCGCGCTGCCCTCGATCCAGCGCGACCTGCACTTCAGCCAGGCCGATCTCACCTGGGTCGTCAACGCCTACCTGATCACCTATGGGAGCCTGCTGCTCCTGGCGGGACGAGCGGGGGATCTCGTGGGCCGCAAGAAGGTCTTCCTGGCAGGGGTGGTGGTTTTCACGGCGGCCTCGGTTCTGAGCGGGTTTGCGCACGACGCGGTGAGTCTCGTGGTCGCCCGCTTCCTCCAGGGCGCCGGCGGGGCGCTCTCGGCCGGGGTCATCCTGGCCCTCATCGTCACCGGCTTCCCCAAGCCGCGCGAGCGTGCGCAGGCGATGAGCATCTTCACCTTCGTCATCGCCGGCGGCGGCTCCATCGGCCTCCTCGCGGGCGGGCTGCTGACGGAATCGATCAACTGGCACTGGATCTTCTTCATCAACCTTCCCATCGGCGTCGCGACATTTCTGGCGGGAGTCCGGCTGATCGACGAGACGGACAGCATCGGCCTCGCCCAGGGAGTGGACGTCGCCGGATCCATCCTGGTCACAGCGGCGATGGTGCTGGGCGTGTACGCGATCGTCACCGCCGCGACCTTCGGCTGGACTTCGGCCCACACCCTCGGCTTTGCCGGGGCGGCATCCGGCCTCCTCGTGGCGTTCCTGGCACTCGAGTCGCGCATCGACAACCCGATCCTTCCCCTACGTATCCTCCGGCTGCGGAGCCTCACAGGCGCCAGCGCTGTACGCGCATTGCTGGCCACTGGAATGTTCACGACCTTCTTCCTCGGCGCGCTCTACCTGCAGCACGTCAAGGGTTACACGGCTCTCGGCACGGGCCTGGCATTCCTGCCCTCGACCGCCGCGCTCGGAGTGCTTTCGACCGGGATCACCGCTCGGTTGATGGGCAGCTTCGGTCCGCGGGCACTGCTCATCCCCGGCCTCGCGACCATCACCGCCGCGCTGGCTTTGATGGCGACGGCGGACGTGCACGCCGGCTACTTCCCTGGCATCTTCGGCAGCTATCTGTTGTTCGGGATAGGGGCGGGCATGTCCTTCATGCCGCTGATGACGATCATGATGGCCGAGGTCCCCATGGCGGACGCGGGCGTTGCCTCAGGCGTGGCCAACGTCACGATGCAGGTCGGCGCCGCGCTCGGCCTGGCCGCGCTGGGCACCATCTCGTTTGACAAGAGCCAGTCGCTGGCCGCTCAGGGGGCATCCGTGGTGAACGCTCTCACCGGGGGCTACCAGCTGGGATTTGCGATCGCGGCCGCGTGCGTCGCGGCGGGTTTGCTCACCGTGATCGTAGTGGTGCGCTCGCCGGCCCAAGCCCGCCCGAGGGTCGTGGCGCCGGAGCCCGACGCCGGAACGGAGGCGGAGGCCGCGTAGCCAATAGAATCCGCTGGTGGGAGACGATGCCAGCCGCCGGCAATGGGCCGCCTGGGTGGCGACCCAGATCGGCGGCGACGAGTGGCGCCAGCGCACCGCTCTCGAGGCGGCTATGCAGGCTCTCCAGACAGGACGGACTTCAGGCGAAGCCGCCGCCGCCGCTCGGGCGGCGATCGGACTAGCGGGGCCGGCACCGGCGGCCCCGGCGGCGCCCGCGACCCAGCAGGCGGCGCCGATGGCGCCGGCCGGGGTCTATCGGTGCCGGTTCTGCGGCTCGATCCCGGCCGCGGCCATGACCGTCTACGAGCACAACGGCTTCATCGTCTTGATGACCTTCAAGAATCTGAAGGGCCCGTTCTGCCGAAGCTGCGGCCTGCACACGTGGCGGCGCATGACCGACACGACCCTGCTTCGAGGCTGGCTCGGCGTGGGCTCGTTCTTCATCGCGCCCATCACGGTGCTGATCAACCTGGTCAACCTGCGCAAGCTGACCAGCCTGCCGCCTCCCGACACCAGGTACGCGGTGGGGCGCCCAGCCGAACCGGGCCCGGGCATGTTCAGACGGTTCGGCGTATATGTCTACGCCGGAGTGCTCGTTGTTGTCCTGTTGATCGAGATCGCCACCCTCGCCGGGCGCTGAGCCACCGAGTTAACCCAGGAGGTATCGATCCAGGAACTGTGCGATCCGGTCGAATACGAGCTGGCGGCTGTCGAGGCGAATGAAGCCGTGGCCTTCATCCCCGAGCGTGACGTACTCGACCGGCCGCCCCAGCTCGCGCATCCGGTCGACGAGCTGGTCTGACTCCTGGCGCGGGACACGCGGGTCGTTGTCGCCCTGGATCACGAGCAGCGGGCAGCGCACGTTTTCGACGTAGGTGATCGGCGACCGCTGGATGAGCGATTCGCGGTCGTTGTCGAGATCGCCGATCCACAGCTTGTTCCAGCGCCGCCAGTTGGGAGGGTCGTTCTCCAGGATGGTGACGAGATTCGCCGGTCCGAAGACATCCACACCACAGCGCCAGAACTCCGGCAATCGAGTCACGCACGTCAGGCTGGCGAATCCTCCATATGAGCCTCCCATCACCCCCAGGCGGTCCGGGTCCAGCTCCGGATGGCCGCGCATCCACTCGGCCACCGAGCGAAGGTCGGCGAGGTCGATTCCGCCCCAGTTCCGGTGAATGCGCCGCTGCCATTCCTTGCCGTAGCCGGTGGAGCCGTGGATGTTGGGGACGACGATCGCCACGCCTTTGACCAGCAGGTCCAGGAGATAGGGATCGTCCATCGACGGCCGCGACTGGCCCTCGGGCCCGCCGTGGATGACCAGCAGGGCGGGCATGCGTCCGGCCGTGCGGGCGGGCCGGTAGAAATAGCACGGGATGTCGCCTTGGGTGCCCTTGATCCGGAGCGAATCGGGCCGTGGGCCGTATCGAGGCAGCGGCTCGCCCCTCAGCAGCAGACGGTCCTCGCCGGCCGCCAGGTCCAGGACCCTGATCTCTTCGGGGCCCGCCAGCGGAAAGAGCGAATAGGCCGCGAGCGCGCCGTCGGGTGTCAGGACGACTTCGCCGACCTGGCCGTCGGTCTCTCGCTCACCTGCCGGGCCGCCGGCGAATCGCCAGCGCAGCCGCGAGTACCCGCCCTCGTTCACGGACCACACCACACCGCGGCCGTCGGACGAGGCCGCGGCCATCTCGACATCGGCGTCCGGCTTGTCGAAGACCTCGCGGGCTCCTGTGTGGAGGTCGATCGCCTCGAGGTGCAGGAACGCGCTGTCATGGTCGGTGATCGCGAGCATGCGACCGTCGGCCAGCCAGCCGGCCGGCACGTTCTGCATCTCGCCTTCGTGCGGGGTGACCTCGATGATCTCGCCCGAAGCGTCCTCGAGCGCCAGGAGATCCTGGTCCGTGTTCTGCGTGACCCGCATCACCGCGAGCCAGCGTCCGTCAGGCGACCATGAGCCAGCGACGTGCCAGGCCGGGCCGCTGACGACCAATCGCTGGCGGCCGGTCGTCGCGTCGACGATCGCGATGTCGACGTCGCCGGCGTCGCGTGCATTGGTAGCGATGGCGACGCTGTGCCCATCCGGGGAAACCGCCGACTGCGACAGGTGATGCTGCACGCGTTCACCATCGCTGACGGCGAAGTCCTCGACGCGACCGTCAGCGCGCCGGACGTAAACCTGCCACTGCTCGGAGCCGGCGCGATGCGCGGTACAGAAGAGCTCGCCGTTCCGCGACCACGACAATCCGTGCACCGACGCGCCGGCGACGGCGAAGGCCGGTCTCGGCTCGCCGCCCAGCGTCGAGACCTCCCACACCGTGGCGGGGCCATCGACGTGGGAGGCGATCGCGAGAGCCGAGCCATCTGGCGACAGCGCGAGCTGGGCGGTCCCCGAGTAGCGCCGGACCGTGTGCCACGGCGCATTGACGATCGGCGGCGCGGGCGCTGACTTGGGCTCGACCTCGTCTGTCGTCATGTGGCGGCCCTGACACTGTAAAACCGGCACGGCGGGGACTCCGCGGTGGTGTGGAAGTTCCAATGCCGGCACCAGGCGGTGCCGTCGAACTTGCGGCACGTACCGCAGGTCACCTTCGGATGTTCGATCGGCGACTTTTTCATGTGGTGCTCTGGTCTCTCTCCCGCAAACCCAGACTTCACAGGAGAGACCTTAGTTCCCACAGGTCGGGATAGAAGCGCTTGGCCAGAGTGGTGCGCAGGTACTGGGCGCCGCTGCTGCCGCCGGTGCCGGGCTTGGAGCCGATCTGGCGCTCGACCATCAGGACGTGGCGGGCGCGCCAGTGCGCGAACGTCTCGTCGTGGTCGAGCAGCGCCTCGCAGAGGTCGAAGAGGTCTCCGTGGTGTTCGCGGTCGTGGAAGATCTCGAGCAGCGACGGTGACCCGCGACGCCGGACGAGCGCCGCGAAAGCGTCAGCCACAGATGGCTCGTCAAGCCTTCGCTGCAGGCGCAGCTTCTCGTCAGGATTCGCTTCGATGCGAGCCAGGTACCTCGCATCCTTCAAGCCAGACAGAAACTCGATCTCGCGGAACTGGACCGACTGGAAGCCGCTTGCCGGAGCAAGCTGAGAGCGAAAAGCGAGAAAGTCCTGCGGCGACATCGTCTCCAGGACCTCGATCTGCTCGACGAGCAGCCTCTCGATGACATGAACGCGGCGCAGGTAGTGGCGCGCGAAGAAGATGTCGTCGCCGTCGATTCTGCCTCGCGCCGCTTCGAGCTCGTGCAGCACGACCTTGAACCACAGCTCGTAGACCTGGTGAGCGACGATGAAGAGCAGCTCATCGTGCTCGTGGCTCAGTCGCTGTTGCAGCCGGAGCAGCTCAGGGATCTTCAGGTAAGAGCCGTACGAGAGCCGGCGCCCCTCTTCACCGAAACCGGCGCTCGCCGGCTTTTCAGCGCTCGTCATTTCGAAGGCGGAGTGTCCGGGTACCGCTCCTTGTACCAGCTGGGGACGAGCCACGGCGGCGAGATGAGGCCCAGCACGAAACCCGCGACGGCGATCGCCAAACCCACAAGCGCCGCCGCGAGCACGTGAAATATGCCCGCGACGCCGAGGGTGATCATGCCGACCCCCATGATCGCGAGGTCCGCATGGGTACCGCCCCTGAACAACCCTGTCCGACGCACCGCGGGATACCACCCGATCCATGAGGCGATGCCAAGCCCTATCGAGATCACCCCCAGGACGATGACCAGGTTTGCCATCAGTGCTTGAAGTTCCGCCGGCCGGTGACCACCATCGCGATGCCCGCTGCGTCGGCGGCAGCGATCACCTCATCGTCCTTCAGCGACCCGCCGGGTTGGATCGCGGCGGTGATGCCGGCGTTGATGCCCTCTTCCAACCCGTCGGGAAAAGGAAAGAATGCGTCGGAGGCCATCACCGCACCCTTTGACCGCTCGCCGGCGCGACGGACGGCGATCTGCACCGCCTCCACGCGCGACATCTGGCCGGCGCCCACCCCGACGGCGGCGCAGTCCTTGAAGAGGACGATGGCGTTGGACTTGACATGCTTCACCGCGGTCCATGCGAGGCCGAGCTGCTCCCACTCCTGCTCCGTCGGCTGCCGCCTGGTCACCACCACGCTTGATGCGCGGTCGAAGCCGGCGCGATCCCAATCCTGCACCAGGAAGCCGCCGGAGACGGCGCGAACGTCGTAGTCGAACAGGCCGCGCCTTGCCTCCTGCGCCGCCCACACGACCATCCCCTTCCTACGCGCGAGCGTTTCCTTCGCCTCTTCCAGAACCGCGGGCGCAATCACCACGTGGGTGACGATCTGGACGATCAGCTCGGCGGTGGAACGGTCCAGCGGGCGGTTGACCGCGACCACACCGCCGAAGGCGGACACCTGGTCGCACTCGTAGGCCATCCGGTAGGCGGTGGTGATGTCCTCCGCGACCGCCAGCCCGCAAGGGTTCATGTGCTTGACGATGGCGGCGGCCGGCCGGTCGTAATCGCTGACCAGCGCCAGGGCGGCGGCCGCGTCCTGGATGTTGTTGAAGCCCCTGCAGCTGCTTGGCTCCACCCAGACCGCCGGGATCCGGGCCGAATCGATAAAACGCGGCGCGTTGATGGTCGTTTTCGCCGTACTTCAGGGCTTGAGCGAGCTGGCCGGCGACTGACAGCTCGGACGGGAAGCCGTGCCCACCGGCCGCGTGAAGGTACGCGGCGATCCAGGAGTCGTAGGCGGCCGTGTGGGCATACGCCTCTGCGGCGAGCCTGCGCCGCATGGCGAGGTCCGGCCCTGCTCCCTGCAGCGCGGCCAGCACTTCTGTGTACCGCTCTGGCCTCACCACGACCACGACGCTTTCGTGGTTCTTCGCCGCGGCTCGGATCATCGCGGGACCGCCGATGTCGATCTGCTCGACCGCCTCTTCGAAGGCCACGTCGGCGCGGCTCACTGTTTCCACGAACGGATAGAGGTTGCAGCAGAGGAGGTCGATGGTCTTGAGCCCGTGACCCTCGAGCGCCTGCATGTGCTCTGGCTTGTCGCGGCGCGCGAGCAAGCCGGCGTGCACCCCTGGGTGCAGGGTCTTGATGCGGCCATCCATCATCTCCGGAAAGCCGGTCAGGTCTGTAACGGGATGCGCATCGATCGCGGCGTCCGCGATCGTCTTCAACGTGTTGCCGGTCGCGTAGAGCTCGAAACCGAGGCGCTGCAGACCGCGCGCGAACCCGGTCAGCCCGCTCTTGTCACTGACCGACAGCAGGGCTCTGGGCAAGTCTCGTCTCCAACAACCGGATGGCCGCGGGCAGGATCCTGTACTCCGCTTCGTGGATACGTGTGCGCAGCGTCTCCACCGTATCGTCCTTCAAAACCGGGACCGCCTCCTGGACCAGGATCGGCCCGGCGTCGAGATCCTCGGTGACGAGGTGCACCGTCGCGCCCGTAACCTCGACGCCGCCCCGCAGAGCCTGCTCCACGGCGTCCATGCCGCCTCCGAACTCGGGCAGAAGGGATGGGTGGACGTTGACGATGCGGCCCCTGAACGCGTCCAGGAACGGACGGGTGTGGATGCGGTCGTAGCCGGCGTCGACCACGAGCTCGACGCCATGCGCGGTGAAGAAATCGCGCATCGCCGCATCGCGCTCCTGCTCGGACGCGAATCGTTTCAGCGAAAGCTCTCCGAGCGGGATGCTCCGGCGTCGCGCAAAAGCGGCCGCTCCGCACGACGGGCGGTTGGTGGCCACCGCCGCCACCTCGAACCCGCGTTCCACCAGGTTGCGGAGATTGGTGCCTTGCCCCGAGACGACTACTCCTAGCCTCAGCTGATCACCACGCGTTCACCGGAGTGATGTGGGATCACCTCGCCCACCACCTGGGCGCTGCGCGGAACCTCGTCGGGATCCACCACGAGGATCATCCCCAGCCCCATGTTGAACGTGCCCATCATCTCGTCGTCGGCGACGCGGCCTCGATTGCGAATCAGGTCGAAGATCGCAGGCTCCACCCATGAGCGGCGCCCGAGGCGCGCTCCGAGCCCAGGGGGCAGGCAGCGCGGCAGGTTGCCGAAGATGCCGCCGCCGGTGATGTGCGCGGCGGCTTTCCAGTTGATCGAGCCGAGCTCCTGCAGGAAAGAACGGTGCGGCTCGAGCAGCTCCTCGCCGAGCGCCCGCCCCAGCTCGGGATACACATGGCTCAGCGGCACGTCCTCGAACACCTTTCGCACCAGCGCGAAACCGTTGGTGTGCAGGCCGCTCGAAGGCAGCCCGATCAACAGGTCTCCGGCGCGAACCCCGTTGGGGTCGCGCATGAGCCCCGGCTCGACCATGCCGACGATGAAGCCCGCGAGGTCGTAATCGCCAAGCGCGTAGACGCCGGGCATCTCCGCGGTCTCGCCCCCCAGCAGCGCGCACCCGGCTTCGCGGCACGCGGCGGTGATGCCTTCGATCAGCTCGGTGAAGACCGCCGGGTCGAGCTTGCCGGTGGCGAAGTAGTCGAGGAAGAACAGCGGACGCGCACCGGCGGTCGCGATGTCGTTCACGCAGTGGTTGACGATGTCGACGCCGATGCCTCGATGCGCGCCGGCCGCGATGGCGACCTTGATCTTGGTGCCCACCCCGTCGGCGCTCGCGGCCAGGTGTCCTCCGCCCGGTAGCGCGTACAGCCCGGCGAACGGGCCGACACCGAGCGCAACCTCCTCTCCGTGGGTCGCCGCGATCAGCGGCTTCACCTTTTGCAGCACCCGCTCGTACGCCTCGATGTCGACGCCGGCCGAGGCGTACGACAGGCCTTCCCCCGCCATCAGCCCTTGTTGTCGAGCAGGACGGGGTCGGGAATCAATTGCGGCTCGAACTGCATCTTGTCCATTGACAGCTGCTGCGGCACGGGCACCGGATAGGAGCCGTCGAAGCACGCGCGGCAGAACTGCTCGGCGGTGCCGCGGCCGATGGCGCGCATCAGGCCCGGGATGGACAGGTACGCCAGGGTGTCGGCGCCGATGTGCTCCCGCACCTCCTCGACGGTGCGTCCCGCCGCGATGAGCTCCTTGGTCGAGCCGATGTCGACGCCCATGAAGCAAGGAAAGCGCATGGGCGGGCTGGAGATCCGCATGTGGATCTCGCTCGCGCCCGCCGAACGCAGGCGCTCGATGATGCGCCGCGAGGTGGTGCCACGGACGATCGAGTCGTCGACCGCGATCACGCGCTTACCCTTGATCGACCTGGGCAGCGCGTTGAGCTTGAGCATCACACCCGCCTCGCGCAGCGCCTGGTCGGGCTGGATGAACGTGCGGTTGATGTACCGGCTCTTCATCAGTGCTTCGCGGAATGGAATGCCCGCAGCCTCTGCATAGCCGATGGCGGCGGGCGTGCCCGAGTCGGGGAACGCGATCACCATGTCGGCGTCGACCGGCGCCTCCTTCGCGAGCTCGTTGCCCATGCGCATGCGCGCCTCCTCCAGCTCGCAGTTCTTGAGAATCGAGTCGGGCCGCGCGAAGTAGATGAACTCGAAGACGCACATCGCGTGCTTGCTCGAAGTCTGGAAGGTGAGGTTGTGGACTCCGTGCTCATCCATCACCACCATCTCGCCGGGCTGCACCTCGCGCACGAACGTGGCGTTGACGGTATCGAGCGCACAGGTCTCCGACGCGACGACGTGCGCGGGCTGGCCTGGGAGCGGGATGAACCCGATGCACAGAGGCCGGAATCCGTAGGGGTCGCGCAGCGCGATGAGCTGCGTCGGCGTGATGATCCCGCACGAGTAGGCGCCAACCACCCGCGCGAATGTCCGCCGGATCACCTCTTCCCAGGTGCGCCCATGAGTGTGCTCGATGAGCCGCGCCATGACCTCGGTGTCGAGACCGGAATCGAAGGTCGCGCCTTCTTCCTCGAGCTGCTTGCGCAGCGCCTCGGCGTTGAGCAGGTTGCCGTTGTGAGCGATCGCCCCCGGTCCGAGCTGCGGATGGTGGAAGGGCAGCGGATGAGCGTTCTCGGAGCGGCTCGAGCCGGTCGTCGAGTATCGCGTGTGGCCCAGCGCGATGATGGACCTGTCGCCCATGTCCTTGACGATCGGAGGCGTCAACACCTGGGCCACCAGGCCCATGCCCCGGTGCACGCGCACCGACTTGCCGTCGGAGACGGCGATGCCGGCCGACTCCTGCCCGCGGTGCTGCAGCGCGAACATCCCGAAGTAGGTGACGTTGGCTACGTCCACCCCGTGCGCGGCGCAGATGCCGAAGACCCCGCACATCAGACGACCAACCCCGATTCCCAAGCCTGGCGCATCTCCGCCAGCGACATCCGGAACTGGCCTTCGAACTCCAGCGTGTCGCCGCCGGCCATGCCGAGCAATGAGATCTCGACGTGGTGGCGCCGGGCCAGCGTCTGGAGCTCGGGCATCGCGCGCGACGGCGCGCTGACGATGAAGCGTCCGGGCGTCTCGCCGAAGAAGGCGGCATCCATTCGAAGCGGCGGCTCCGGGCGCATAGCCGGGCAGCGGATGCCCAGGCCGCCCAGCAGGCAGCATTCGGCGAGAGCGACGAGCATGCCTCCTTCCGCACAGTCATGGGCGGAGCGGAGCATGCCCGCCTTGGCGGCGGCCAGGAT
>WNFJ01291560.1_pt2 | contig 12390 bp, 10 predicted proteins | sample 5400461 | NCBI WGS metagenome assembly WNFJ01 (sample SAMN13153349, study PRJNA577476) | soil metagenome | isolation source: 115 cm saprolite on Douglas fir-dominated hillslope | place: USA:California | collected 2013-09-17
GACCGGTGCGAGAGGCGGTGCGCCGGCTGCTGGACAAAGGAGCTTTGCGATTGATCGAACGCAGCAACATCGGCCACCTGGTGGAGGTGCGGTTGCCGAGGGAGGTGCGCGCGCCGCGCGGCAGCCGAACCGGAGTCGGCGGCACATTTGCGCCACTCCGTGCAAGCGGAGGCAAGCTGCCCGACGGAACCAACCTCGAAGAGGTGGATTTCCTGCGGACGGGCGCTCTGCGCCAGGCCATCCACGCGCGCGAAGGTGGCGTGTGCTTTTACTGTCTGCGCCGGACCGCCAGCCGGGCCCACTGCCTGGATCACGTGGTGCCGCTCGTGGAGGGCGGGAGCAATTCGCACCGCAACCTGGTTTCCTGCTGCATGGGATGCAACTCGGAGAAAAGAGGGCACTCGGCCGAAGATTTTCTGCGGCGGCTCTACCGCGAGGGCCGCTTGTCGGCCAAGGATCTCGGCGAACGCCTTCAGGCCGTGCAGGATTTAGCCGCAGGAAAGCTGCGGCCAAGACTTTCCACTGACGAGGACGCAGGAAGCGCCGGAGGCAAAGGAAGCAAGTAAGCTAAGGCGAGCTAGTTTATCTGCCAGCGGACCGCACTTGGCCTGCACTGCAAGAAATGTCATTCCGAACGGAGCAGGCCGACGCTTTTTCTTCCGCGTTCGCTCCTGCGAACGCGTCGCCTGCGGACGTGAGGAATCTCTCTTCATTCCTCAGAGATTCGCCCGCGAACTTCTTCCCAGGAAACCGTCTTTGCCCTTCCAGAGTCCAGATCCGCAATGCGCCGCGCGATCTCTTGCTCCCAGGCGCTTTCCGCGTCGTCATCGACTGTTGCGTCCAGGCTGTCAATCAGCGAGCACGCCAAATCCGCCCGTTCTTCCTCGGACAGGCTCAGCGCCTTCTGCATTATCTCGCTGACTCGTTCGGTCATGGCCTCAGTATACCGCGGCTGTCGGTCAGCAGCAGCACCTCGTCTTTCGCTTCGAGGACGAAAATCACATCACTGAGACCTTCGCGTCGGGCTCCGGTTCCGCTCCGCGCCCCTGCTTTCGACCAGACGCGGATAACTTCTTGCGTAAAGAGTGAAGAATCTTGCGCATTCTCATATAGTTCGCGGTTGAATTCCAGACCTTTTCACTGAAAAGAAAGAACATAGAAGTCTGCGTTGATTTGGACCCGCGCTTGCGGCGACCACCAGTTGCTCCGTCTTCCGGACTGAGGTGTGTTATGAGCAAGTTCCGTGGCTTTCGGCAAATCCTAGTTGCGGTCCTGTTGGTGACCCTGGGGGTGTTGACGGTGGCATCCCCCGTCCGCGGGGATAACATCACTATTGCGAACGCAACTACCTGTTCGGGAACCCCGCCGGGCGGGACTATTTGTAGCAACGGCTCGGGCGGTTTGCAGGGCAGCGGGGGAACCCCGCTCAGTTTAAGCGGCATCGAAAATGGGACGATCGTTCTTCTAGCGGTCATCGGGACCCAAACTTCCCCGGTGTATGAGGTGGTCAACAATACCGGGTCTACGGTTACTTCCTTCTCCTTCGTGTTCACCGGCTCCCTGCCATCGAATCAGTTCCTGGACTGTCAGGTAAACGGCGGCTTCTCGGGTGCTTCCTGCACGATCAGCGGTGCTGGTGGAACGGTTGGCACCAATGCGCAGTACGGTCCAAGCGCGCTTCTCCCCGCAACCATTACTTTTAGCGGCCTAAATATACCCAACGGGGGCACCTTCGACATCGCGTTTTCCTCGTTTGCCAACGGTGCCAGTGGTTTCGTGACTGGCGTACCAGAGCCCGGCACGCTAGGCCTTCTCGCTGTGGGGGCATTGGCGCTGGGTTTCCTCGGCATAATCCGAAGGCACCGCATTTAAGCGCGCCGCATCTCAGGCCCGGAACGGTGGCCGCCGTTCCGCACGAACGGGAATTCCCGGGAACCTCGTCCGAAGCTCCCGCCCATCTGCGCAGTCGAAGACCCCGGGCAGCAGCCGGGGCGCCCATCCACCGGGCCAGGACAAACCAGCGGGCTTCGCGTCGGGCTCCGGTTCCGCTCCGCGCCTCTGACCTTTCAACGAAACGATTCTTCAGCGCGTGTCGAGGTCCAAATCCTTGATGGGCAGGTCCCAGTGCGCGTCGAGAATTTCGAAGCGCCGCTGTTCTTCCTTCTTGTACGTTTCCTGGTCGGGATAAAGCTGCTTGATGATCGTCGAGCTGTCGAAATTGTCGTTGGCGATGGCTGCGTTCTTGAAAACGATGGTGACGCGATAATCCCAGCGCTCGTCTTCCGTCATGTGATACCGCGGCGTCACCATGCTCACCTTCAGCATGCGCCCCAGCTCGATCTCTTTTTTCAGAACCGGGTAATGATTCTTCTTGAAGAGCGCCAGAAACTCCTCGGCGTGGCCCCATTTCGCCTTATAGTAATACTCGATGACGTACGGATGCTCCTTCGCATCTGCTGCCATCGTGCTCTGTCGTGCGCCTAATACCTCATGTCCTGCCACTAGCGCCGCCGTCAGAGCAAAGACCGCCACGCCGCCCCATCGCACTGCCGCTGATTTCGTCCTCATCATTACCCTCCGTGGGTCTTTCTGAATTCGTTCCAAATCATACGCTCAAATCTGTTTCCGCTTCCCATTCGGATTGTGTTCGTTCCGGCTCCTGCTATGCTTTCATCGGGAGGCCACATGCAGACTGGAACTGTAAAGTGGATTGGCGAACAGAAATTCGTGGCGACGGGCCCGTCCGGACATGCGGTGACCATCGATTCCGACCGCGTGTCGAATAAGGCGCCTGGCCCGATGGAGCTTCTGCTCCTGGCGCTAGGCGCGTGTACGGCCACCGACGTCGTCAGTATTCTTCAAAAGAAACGGCAAAAGCTGGAGTCGCTTGAGATTATTTGCTCCGGCGAGCGTGCGCCGGAGCCGCCCACGGTCTGGATCAAGCTGGAGTTGCTCTACCGCCTCCGCGGGCAGCTCGATGACGCCGCCGTGAAACGTGCTATTCAGCTTAGCGAGGACAAGTACTGTTCCGTTGCCGCCATGCTCAGAAAAACGGCGGCGCTTTCCTGGCGTTACGAAATCCTCCCGGCGGCGACTTAAGCGGAATTCATTCTCCGTAGATTGCCTGCTTCCACATGCTGAGGTCATGCGGTTCTCGCCGAGGGATCCGGCGAGGTGCTGGTGCCGATATATTTCGGCCCCAGGAGCAGAAACCTCGCCCCCAGCGCCGCCAGGATAATGATCTCTGGATCGATCAAGTGCCGGTAGCGAATCTCCGGATGAGTGAAATAAAAGATCAGTGGATAAACTCCCAGGAGAAACAGATATGGAAGCACGGTTTGGCGGGCCTCCCGGAACGCTTGGCGGAGACCCATGGCCATCAACAGCGTCGAGGCGACCGTCAGGAATACGTTGCCGGGGTAATGGAGCTCAACATCGAGATTAGAAGGGTCGAGGTTCCAGAACGCCGTCCACATGTAAGCAAATCTTCGCAAGCACATGGCAACGAAAAATCCCGGATGGTGGGAAATGAAGCCGAGGGCCTCGCGCCGCTTCTGCTGCATAAACGGAATTTCTCCCACGTGTGCATATTCCTCCAGCGCTGTTTCACTTGTGGAAGGGTGAATCGCGTCATCAGCCTGGCTCTGGGTATATCCATCATTGCCAACGGAGACTTCGAGCCAGAAATTGCTGCGAAGAGGGATGAACTTATGAAAAGTACGATAGTTGCGCACTTGCCACGGCAGAACCATAATGGCGAACCCAAGCCCCACTAGGACCGCCGCCGTAAAACACTTCCGGCGGATCCCGCCCAGCGGATAGAGCGCCCAGCCAGATAGAAAAGGGAGAAGACACAGCAGAGAAGCATTCGACAGCGCCGCGAATCCCCAAAGCATCCCGAATCCAAGCCAGTGCCCGCTGCCGCCGCGCTGCTCCTTGAGCCTGAGGGTCCAGAGGAAGAGAACCGCCAGAAGCAAGACGCTCAGGCACGTTTCCCATACGAAAGAACTCGAAATGTAAATGGAATAAGGTAGCAGAGCCCACATCCAGCTTGCGACGACCGCCACACTCCGCCCAAAGCTGCGTTGCGCAATGAAGAACACAGGAATACATACCAGCGAGGAAAACAGACCGTTGAGACTCAGGATCGCGAGAGCAGAGGTCCGGCTGTAAATCCCGAATAGTTTGAAGATTGCTGCGAGCAGGTAGGGATAAACGGGCGTCATCCAGGCTGTCGGTCCCGTTTCGGCGGAAAACGGATTACCATAACCGTGTCCCGCGGCGATCGACCGTGCGATTCGGCCAATTTCAAAGCCGAATAATAAGTGGTCGCGGAAATCGTTCCACGTCGCCCGATAGAGGAAACCAACAAAGATGAGTCGCACCGCTAAAGCCAGGAATGTAATCGCGGGCAGCGATTGCCAAAGAGGTCTCTTTTCCGCCGCGTCTCCCATGATCCCCATTCCGGCGTAATATTTTGTTCGTTGGTTACGGTTGAAGTATCCGATGATGGGCTTACCCACCGTGTAAAGCAATCCGATTCTCTTGACACTTTCTCGTTCCGTGGCCGGTGCCGCCGCATGGTCGTAAATCCGGCCTTGGACAATTAGGCCACACCGAGGCTTTTACTCTTGCGTAAAGTTCCCCGGCGAGTTATACAGACTGCACGTGCATGGTGCCCTGTATCGGTCTTCTTTCTTTAAGGGTGGCCCTTTTTTGCTTCGTTGCAGCGGCAGTGGAAGCTCAGACTCTTCCTCTCCCGTCTCGCGGAGCCACGATTCCGCTCGCCAAAATCCCTCGTGTCACTCATCCGCCGAAGCTTGAAGACTTTCTCGAAGACCGCCCGCGCGAGGCAGAACTGCGGATAACCGATTTCCGGCAGAACTCTCCTGGCGATGGCACACCCGTAACCGAAGCCACAACTGCCTACCTTTCTTACGACGATAAGAATCTTTACGTGGCTTTCCTCTGCCACGATGCGAGCGGCGAAGTTCGCGCGCATCTCTCCAAACGGGAAGACTCCGACCAGGACGACGGTGTCGGAGTCTTGCTCGATACTTTCCGGGATTCTCACCGCGCCTATTACTTTTTCTCGAATCCGCTCGGCGTGCAGACCGACGCGATTTACACCGAGGGCCAGGGATACGACTACAGCTTCGACACGTTATGGGACAACGCAGGTCGCGTGACCAAGGACGGTTACGTGGTTTTCTTTTCCATACCGTTCAAAAGCCTGCGCTTTTCGCACGAGCCCGAACAAACCTGGGGCGTGGCGCTCTATCGCACGATTTTGCGCAAGAACGAAAATGACTACTGGCCGTATGTGACGCAGCGCGTCGCAGGACTCACCCAGCAATTCGCCCCGGTGGGCGGGATCGAAAACGTTTCGCCGGGCCGCAATATTCAGCTTATTCCTTACGGAATTCTTGCTGGCGATCATTTTCTGAATCAGCCATTTCCGGCGCCAAATACTACTCTGCCTCCGGCGTTTAAGGACCAATTCGAACACCGCGCCGGACTCGACGCCAAATTCGTGCTGAAAGATGCACTCACGTTCGACCTCACTCTGAATCCCGATTTCAGTCAGGTCGAATCCGACGACCCGCAGGTGACCATCAACCAGCGTTTCGCTGTTTTTTTCCCGGAGAAGCGCCCGTTCTTCATCGAGAACGCTGGCTTTTTCATGTCGCCGGTCAATCTTTTTTTCTCGCGCCGGATCGCTGACCCGCAGTTCGGCACGCGCATGACGGGGAAGCTCGGCAAATGGACCCTCGGCGCACTGGTCATCGACGACCGTCGGCCGGGCCGGGGCTTCACAAGCGGGCCCTACAACACGCGGGCGGCGGACGGCGTGGTGCGCGTGACCCGCGAATTCGGCAAACAGTCTTACATTGGCGGCTTTTTTTCGAGCCGCGATTTTGCGGACACCAGCAATCGCGTGGCTTCGCTCGACGCACGGCTGAAGTTCACCAAGAACTGGGTCGCTGATGTTCAGGCCGTGCATACGTGGACGCGCCAGGATCTCAACGCTGGACAGAATTGCTTGTCGTTTGCATCGTCTAATCCATCCATCGGCTCGCAACAGGGAAATGCCTTATGGGCCGACGCGTCGTACAGCAGCCGCCATTTCACCTTTTCCACCAACTACAACGATTTCTCGCCGAATTTCTGCGCGGAGCTGGGTTTCGTCAATCGCATCGACATCCGGCAGAATAACGCTCTGGCAAGCTATCTCTGGCGGCCTGAAAAAGGCAGGATTCTCGATTTCGGCCCCAGCGTCAGCGAGACCGTGGACTGGAACCATGCCGGCGTTTTGCAGGATTGGTCGGTCGGCCTGGGGTTTCAAGTCGATCTGCCGAAGCAAACGACTCTGAGCATCAGTCGGGGAGAGGCCTTCGAGCTTTTCGATACCATCGGATTTAAAAAGCACAGTACCTCCGTGTTCGCCGCCACCCAGCCCTACAAATGGATCTCCTTCACCGCACGGTACACACAGGGAATCGGAGAGAATTTCTTTCCAGCCCAAACGCTCGTCCCGGTTCTGCCGTTTCTTGGAAATACGCGGCGTGTGAACCTGGGATTCACGCTGCGCCCGTCTTCCCGTTTCCGGCTGGATGAGACGCTGATCTATTACCGGCTGGGAACCCGCGAAGGCTCGGTGCCGCCGCTCTTTTCCCCTGGGCATAGTATTTTCAACAACTATTTGAATCGCGCAAAGCTCAATTACCAATTTACGAAAGAACTGTCTTTGCGGCTCATTCTGGACTACAACGCCACGATCGCCAATTCGCAACTGTTCGATCTGCAAAGGAGCCTCGGCGGCTTTGATGCCATGAACGAGCCTCACGCGCCGACCAAGCAATTCACCACCGACGTGCTTTTCACTTATCTGCTGCACCCTGGTACGGCCATTTATCTCGGCTACAACAATGGCTACAGCGATCTCAACTTGCGTCCGGGACCGCCTCCTTTTGTTGCCGCGCAGGGCGCCCCTAATAATACGACCAGCCGTCTTTTCTTCATCAAAGTGAGCTATCTGCTGCGATACTGAAGACTGCCGAGGGCGTCTTGTAAGCCCTCGGCGCAATCGCATAAGATTCATCTTCGTTTGTTCGGGGAACCCATTCGCAAGGAGAGCTATGTCCCACCGCATCGCGGCAAAAATCACGGGTGTAGCGGGCTACGTTCCACCGAAGGTGATGACCAATGCGGATTTAGAGAAAATTGTCGCCACCAACGATGAATGGATCCGCACGCGCACCGGCATCCGGGAACGCCACATCGTCGACAACGGCACCGCCACATCGCACATGGCCACGGAAGCCGCCAAGGCTTTGCTGGCGCAAACTAAGACCGACCCCGCCGAGATCGATTTGATCGTGCTTGCCACCGTTACGCCGGACATGTTTTTCCCCGCCACGGCTTGCCTGGTGCAAAAGTGCATCGCGGCCAAGAACGCGTGGGGTTTTGACCTGTCCGCGGCATGCTCTGGCTTTGCGTACGCGCTAACTGTGGGAGCGCAATTTGTAGGCGCGGGAACGCACAAGAAAGTTTTGGTCATCGGCAGCGACGCCATGACTACCATCCTGGACTACACGGATCGCTCCACCTGCGTGCTCTTTGGGGATGGCGCGGGGGCGGTTCTCCTTGAAGCTTCGGGGTCACAAGAGGGCATTCTCGATTTTGAGCACGACGTGGATGGCGCAGGGGGGGAATTTCTCTACATGCCGGGCGGTGGTTCGCTCCATCCCGCAAATCACGAGACCGTGGACAAGCGCTTGCACTATGTCCATCAGGAAGGCTCTCAGGTGTTCAAGTATGCGGTGCGGCGCATGGCGGAGATGGCCACGCACCTCCTGGAACGCAATGGCTTTACAAACAAGGACCTGGCGCTTCTGGTGCCTCACCAGGCCAACCTGCGCATCATTCGCGCCACTCAGGAACGGCTCGGCATTGATGACTCCAAAGTGATGGTCAACATTGACCGCTACGGGAACACCACGGCAGGTACCATCCCGCTAGGGTTCCGCGATGCAGTGGAACAGGGGCGCCTGCACAAAGGCGATCTGGTGCTCATCGTCACCGTCGGCGCAGGGTACACGACCGGCGGCGTGCTTTTGCGCTGGGCGTATTGAGTCGTCCCGCGACTCCCCGACGGCACATCAAAGAGCGGTTGCGTGCGTGTTCGGTCAGCAGGAGCGGAGCGAAGCCGCGAGCTGGAGATTGGCCTGAAGGCGGCGGTCTACCTGGACCGCGGCGTAGCGGGCACAGATGACGCGCTCGCGCTCACTCCAGACAGCGAGGCTGGGAATCTGCTTCCCAAGGACGCCATCGAGAGCCTCAACGACACTATAATACAGTCGCACAAAACCTAATCCGCTGCGATTCGGATGAAGCTCTATGGTCAAATCGTGCAGGCTGGCCAACGTTTTGAAATGTTGGGGCGTCAGACGCCCGTCTTCGACCTGGGCAGCAGCCAGCACCCGGTCGGAAACCGGCTGAGCCGCTACACCTGCCAGAACCGCCCGCCAGTAATAGAGGGCGAACTGTGAAAGGGCCACGGTGGAGATCGCGAGTAGCATTGCGCTAAACATTCCCTCAGCCTCTAAAGGGATTCTGGCAGTCGGGAAAATATACGCCAATAGGCCCGAAGTACCGCCGGACTGGAACCAACGCTGTAAACCGTTGGGAACTAATGACCCAGGACTTTGGAACGGGCCATAAGAAGAAGCTTCCCCCTGGGGTGGCCTCTCCCCTATCCTTTAAAGAATCAATACTTTACGGGGGTTTCAGCGATGCGAAAGCTACCTTATCTTCTGAGTGCAGGCTGCTTAGTTTGTCTCTTCTTGTTCGTTGCGCGGACACAGCCGTCGCCCACGCACGCTGGCGAGCGCGCGACGGATCGGGAGGCAATCGGCGCCGTCCTTCGGGCTCAACAGTCTGCGTGGAATCGCGCCGACGTGAACGCCTTCCTGGAAGGCTACTGGCACTCGCCAGAACTGACGTTTTCTGGAAGCAGTGGTGTGGCCCGTGGCTGGGATAGCGTGCTGGCGCGGTACAAGAAGAGTTATCCAGATCGTGCCGCGATGGGGCAGCTGGATTTCTCCGAATTGGAGTTTCGCTTTTTGGGGCCGGACGCGGCCCTCGTCCTGGGAAAATGGCACTTGAAGCGGGAAAAAGATGAACTCGGAGGAGTGTTTTCGCTCGTATGGCAGCGCTTCCCGGAGGGCTGGAAAATCATCCACGATCACACCAGCGCGGGGCAAGAAAAGCCACACTGAAGCAGCCACGTGCTGAAATAGTGTCGATGGTCATTCCGAGCGAAGCGAGGAATCTGCTTCCTCCAAAGAGCCAAGAAAAAGCAGATTCCTCGGGCAAACCCCGCCCTCGGAATGACAAGTTCAGTAGTTTTTCAACGTCCCGCACAAGCAAGTGCACTGTGTCAACGGAAAGTAAACGCTACAAGATTTCCAGGATTTCCTCGTAGCGTTTGAAGGGCGGAATGAGGTAGGCGCCGGCAAGTTCGGTGCGCGACCATGCGAGCATTTCGCGAGCGACTTCGAAGCCGCGATCACGCGCGGCGGCACCGGCGGCTTCCATCGATTTCAACATTGGCTGAGGGATGACGATGCCGGGCACTTCGTTGTTCAACCGCAGCGCTTGCTTGTAGCTGTTGAGGGGCCAGATGCCGATCAGCACGGGGATCGCGGGCTTGCCACCGAGTTTTTTCAGGAACGCGTGCCAGTGCTGTGGATCGAAGAGCGGCTGGGTCATGGCGAAATGCGCGCCGGCTTCGATTTTCGCGTGGAAGCGTTCGATTTCGTTGTCGAGGTCGTCGGCGACGGGATTCACGGCGACGCCGATGGTAAAATTCGTCGCGCCACCGAGAGTTTTTCCCGCCCAGTCGGTGCCCTGATTCAGGCGATGCAGAACTTTGACCAGGCCGACGGAATCGACTTCGTAGACGCCGCTCGTTTCCGGATAATCGCCGACGGATGGCGGATCGCCAGTGATCGCGAGAATGTTGCGGACACCTCCGACGGTCCAGGCGCCGAGTAGCCCCGCCTGCAGGCCGATGATGTTCTGATCGCGAGTCGTGAGATGGGGAACAGTCTCAACGCCGCGAGCTTCCAGCGCACCCGCCACGACCAGCGCATCCATGCCGACACGCGCCATCGCGCCGCTGTTGATATCGATGGCGTCCACTTTTTGCGAGGCCATAACCTTGTCGACCTGCTCGAAGACGCGATCGAGCGAAAGACCCTTTGGGGGATCGATTTCGACGCACAGGGCGAACTGCTTCGCTTGAAGCTTTTTCCAGAATTTACTCTCCGGCTCGCGATGAGCAATCGGCGCGGGCTTTGTGAATGCTAGGGCGGACGGGGCAGCGGGGTGCGTTTTTGCGGGACGGAGCGACTTCGCCGCTTCGGCCATGGCGCGAATGTGCGCCGGCGTGGTTCCGCAACAGCCGCCGAGAATGCGCACGCCGAGCGCCGCAGCTTCGCGGGCAAAAAGCGCAAAATATTCCGGCGAGGACCTGGGATAGACGATGCGATCGCCTTCGCGCTTGGGAAAGCCTGCGTTGGGCATGCCGCTGACGCGAATTCCATCGACGGCAGCGAGCTCCTGCAAAATCGGCAGAAGCGCCTGCGGTCCTAGCGTGCAATTCGCGCCAATCACCTGGACATTTTTGTTTTTCAACTGTTCCGCGGCATTGGTGGGCCGGACGTCGCCGTAGGTGGTGCCTTCTTCCGCGTAGGTGAGCTGCGCGACGATGGGCAAGCCGGAAAACGAGCGAATGGCCTCGATGGCGATGAGCAATTCCTCGATGTAGGAAAAAGTTTCTAGAATGTAGAAATCCACGCCGCGCTCTTCGAGAGCGAGCGCCTGCTCGTGAAAAATGTCCTGGATTTCTTCTGGAGCAGGGTGGCGCGACTGCACGCCGAGCCCCAGCGGGCCGATGGAGCCGGCGATCAAGACTTCGCGGGAGGCGGACTCGCGCGCTTCGCGTGCAATTTTCACGCCGCGGCTGTTGAGACGCTGGACTTCTTCGGCGAGGCCGTGGGGTGCAAGCTTGAAGCGGTTCGCGCCAAAAGTATTGGTTTCGATGATATGCGCGCCCGCTTCGATGTAGGCCTGGTGTATGCGGAAAACGGCTTCAGGTTCCGTCGTATTCAACTCATCGAAACAGCGCTGCGCGCCCACGGCTTCGTGCAGCATCGAGCCCATGGCGCCATCGGCGATGAGGATCGAGTCTTTCAGCCGCTCATTGAAATCAAGAATCTTCACTGTTGGTATTTCCAGTTTGTTAAAAAATTTGGCACGGGAAAGGCACTCAACGCTTTTGTTCCATGAGGCTGGCGACGGTGCTCATGAGATCGTACTTGGTGAGGATCTCGAAGCGTGCGTCGCCCATTTCGACAAAGACCGCGGGATTCTCGTGGCTAAGGATATGCGTGACGCGCTCGACGGGCGCGGTTCGCGGCACCTGTGGGAGAGGCTTGCTCATCACTTCGCGAACGACGAGCTTGCGAAGATCTTTTCCTTGCAGCGCTAGATTCAGGATTTGGTCTTCGTAAATCGTGCCGATGGGAATGTTTTCCTCGAACACGGGAATCTGCGAGATGTCCTGCTCCTGCATGGTCTTCAAGGCGTGAAAGACGGTCTGGTGAGGACGCGCAATGACCAGTTCACGAACTTTGCCGCTCGCGTGTTTCGCGTTGACGACTTCCGCCGCGGTGATGGCGGTGGCCGCGTCCACGTAGCCGCGCTCGTGCATCCACAAATCGTTATAGACTTTGCTGAGGTAGCGCGTGCCGGTGTCCGGCAGCAAAGCGACGACAAAATCTTTCGGCCCAAGATTTTTGGCAAGGCGGAGTGTCGCGGAAATGCAGCCGCCGCCGGAACCGCCGGTGAAGAGGCCTTCCATTTTTGCCAGGCGGCGCGCGACGACGAAACATTCTTCGTCGTTCACCTGGATGATGTCGTCGAGGATTTTCAGATTCATGGTCGTGGGGAAGAAATCCTCACCGATGCCTTCGACAACGTAGGTCTTGGCCTTGATGGTCGTTCCGGTTTTGACGAAATCGTAGTAGAGCGAGCCGTAGGGATCGACGCCGATAATTTTTACGTCGGGATTTTTTTCCTTCAAGTATTTCCCCACGCCGCTGACGGTTCCGCCGGTGCCTACGCCGCAAACAAAGTGCGTGATCTTGCCTTCGCTATCCTCCCAAATTTCGGGACCAGTGGTGCGGTAGTGGGCTTCGGGATTGCTGGGATTGTCGTACTGATTCGGATAGTAAGAATTGGGAATTTCGCGCGCGAGTTTTTTCGCCACCGAATAGTAGCTGCGCGGATCTTCCGGCTCGACGGCGGTGGGGCAAACGATGA
>WNFJ01147356.1_pt1 | contig 12389 bp, 12 predicted proteins | sample 5400461 | NCBI WGS metagenome assembly WNFJ01 (sample SAMN13153349, study PRJNA577476) | soil metagenome | isolation source: 115 cm saprolite on Douglas fir-dominated hillslope | place: USA:California | collected 2013-09-17
CTACTTCGAGCCATATCCGGTGTATCCTTCCGCGGCTTTCTGGCTGACCGATTACCTGGTTGCCGCCAGCCTTCGTGCGGCCTTCGAAGCTCAGGCGGCAGCCGCCGAGGGTTTGCTGTATCCCGACGCGGGAGATGGAACGCTGGTAGCCAGCTTGGTTGCCGTGGCACCGGCGGGGGGCGAGACCGCAAAGCTTAGCCCCGACGTCAAGAAAGAGATAGCGGAAGAAGTGAAGGCGCTGCTTGCGGCCGAACAAGCCGAAGCCGGAAAGGGCAAGAGTTCTTCTGGAGGACAAGGAGCCAGCAAGGATGAAGCTCCGCCTGCGCTGGATCCGGCTTTCCGCACGTTCGTGGTCTCGGTTGATCTCACGCTGGTGGTCGACGGCAACGAATGCGCGCTGTCGGATGGAGATGTGGTTACACGAACCACGGAAACGCCGGATGACGATCAGAACGTCAACGTGAAAGTGGTCGCCAGCAAGAAGGCCGACTGCTCGGTGGGCAGTGAAGGGCCGGTCGCGGTCGACGATTTGCAAGAGATGTACAACCACTTCCGCGAACAGCTCAAAGATGGCATGGGAGAGCTCGCCAAGAAGCAGGGAACCGGCGGCCTTCCCAAGGCTCCTGACACGACAACCGTGACGGGAGATGTTCCTCCTCCGGAACCGGACAAGACGGCGGAAAAAACGCTGAAAGAAACGCAGTCTGCCGCGGATCAGACCGAGACGGAGGTCAAGCAGGAGGCTGGGTCGGGTTCCGGTGGTGGTAGTCAGTAAGCGAACCAGAGTAGGACGGGGGAGCGTCCGCTGCCGGGGATGCTCCCTTCCCCCTCAACCTTGCAGGGTGCCGATACAGACGCGGCACTGGCGAAGAGAACTTGCAGGAGGCTTGACGATGGCGCAGACATTGAAAGCAGTTATCTCAGGAACAGCATTCATCCTTACGGCGTTGGTCCCATGCTCGCAGGCTCAGGCGCCCACGCTGCAGGAGCAACTCGCGGCGCAGTACAAGCTGGTCAAGATGGGATCGGACACGAGCGGATACTCCGTGGTCGATCCGGGCACGCTATTGGCCATCCAAAAGGGCGGAATACTCGCCGTGCCTTATACCGACCAGGGCGTTCTTCCCACCAAGTATGAAGGCGGAGCGATTCATGCGCCCGGTGGCCTTTCGTTGATGGGACGTAAGTCCATCATGGGACGTTTTGGCAAGGAGCAGACGACCCATTTGTTCCAGGTGGGCGACAAGGTGTACCCGAGCAAGATCGACGTAAACGTGGCCAAAGATACGGTTAGCATGAGCGTCGTCGCTTGCGATACCTGCAACAAGACCGATCCGCCGACCTACAACAAGGCGCTGGTAGTCTTCCAGTTTCCGAGAGGCTCACTGCAGAAAGCGGGGGCGGGTGAAGTGGAAGATATTATCGGGCAAGTGTTCACCATCAGTGACGACGCGCAGCAGGGTGGCGGAGACCAAGGCGGGCAGCAAGGGGGCCAGGGTCAGCAGGGGGGTCAAGGTCAGCAAGCAGACCAAGGCCAACAGGGCGGCCAGCAAGAGCAACAACAACAGGCTGAGCCGCAGAGCATCGAGAAGGGAATGACTCCGGAGCAAGTCGAGGCAGCGATGGGTAAACCGGAGAAGATTGTGAACCTGGGTGCGAAGAAACTTTATGTGTACAAAGATCTGAAAGTGACTTTTTTGAACGGCAAAGTTTCCGACGTGCAGTGAGACACGGACGATTGAAGTCGTCGTGCAACAGGTTGTTTCCGAACCTCGTTCTTCCTCCTCCACGTGCAGCCAAGTCTGCGCTTCCCCCAAAGGGAATTGAATTTATGGGCACCCCAACAGAACAAACCTTTTCGCGGCCGCGAAACGCCATCCGATTGATTACGCTATGGAATTTTCTGCTCTTCGCGCTCTTCGTAATACCTCCAACCAATCGTTGGATAAGCCGGGGCTTTCTGTCCCTAAGAGCTGTCCATCTAGAAGAACCGGCGGGACGATCCTTACAAGTCTGGCTCGTTGGATCAACTCTGCTTGCCACTGCTCTGCTCGGATGGATGCTTTGGCAAAAGCGAAGGGCGACATCTGCGGGACTGCCTTCTGTATCTGTAGGGCTTGAAGGGGTACTAGTCGCAGTCTGGTGGTTGGTCGTGCTCGGGGCCTCTGCATACGGCTTCGCGTTAGGCATGGGAGGTTGATCGCTTCTTGTGGGCAGTTTCCTATCCATGGCACCCCGCAAACAACATGGCGGAGGGTTTGCTCTTTAATCACAGTCGCGGTTGCAAAGTCTGAGGGATGATGTGTGAACGCGCGGGCCCCCCTCTACGCGAACCTAAACTCCGCAGAAGCAGCAACTTGAGCGCGCGATATAGTACTTCCGTACCGTCTGTAGTACTTCAGTTACCGCTCCCGAAGTGACCCGATACAGGCGAAACCAATTCTACCGCTAATTGTGTTCATTATATAAACTACCACAACATATAGATTTACCTTCGGAACCGCTTTCCAGCGAATTCCAGAAAACAGGCATAAAACCCAGTAAAACGCGAAGATTCGCTCTGACGCGAGGTTTTTCAGGGCTGATATATGCTCTGGACACCGAGAGCCCCCGGATAGGCATGGAGGGCCGGGTAAACGCGGGCTGGAGAAGAGCTGACGCGGCGAAGGTTCTGGTGGACAGGCAAGGAAACATGGCCGACTCACGGGAAGTGATGAATATTCGCCAAGCGTCGCAGTATCTGGGAGTGAGTCCGGACACGCTCTACAAGTACGTAGGCGAGCAGAAGATTCCCGCCTTCAAACTGGGCAATCGCTGGCGCTTCAAGAAATCGAAGCTGGACCAGTGGATGGAAGAGAAGTCAAGCCAGATGGAGATGGGAACGAAGCATAAACCGAAGGCGGCGACGAAAGCTGCCGGGTCACAGTAGAAAAGGCGGGCACACATGTTTGGAATGGGATCGAAGACGATAGTAGGTCTGGATGTGGGCTCTTCCAGCATCAAGGCGGTGGAGTTGAAGAAAAAGGGTGGGCAGATTGAAGTGGCACACCTGGGGCTGGAACCGCTGTCCTCTGACATCGTGGTGGATTCGATGATTGTGGATTCGGGAACAGTATCGAGCGCAATCTCCAAGTTGTTCGCAGATTGCCTGATCAAGACCAAGTCGGTAGCCACGGCGGTGAGCGGGCACTCAGTGATCGTGAAGAAAATCTCGCTGCCCTCGATGAGCGATCAGGAACTGGCCGAGACCATTGAGAAGGAAGCGGCGCAGCACATTCCGTTTGACCTGTCGGACGTGAGCCTCGACTACCAGATTCTTTCCGAGGAAGCGGGCAGCTCGCAGATGGACGTTCTCCTGGTGGCCGTCAAGAAGGACAAGATTTTGAATTACACCAACGTGCTCTCGATGGCTGGGCGGACCCCGGCTATTGTGGACATCGATGCGTTGGCGCTGCAGAACTGCTACGAGTACAACTACCAGCCGGCGCCGGGCCAGGTGGTGGCGCTTTTGAACCTGGGCGCCAGCGTGATGAATATCAATATCGTGAAGGGCACAACGCCGTTGTTTCCGCGCGACGTGAGCGTGGGCGGGCATCAGTACACGGACTCTCTGCAGAAAGAGCTGGACTTGAACTTTGACGATGCGGAGAAGCTGAAGCTGGGTGCGAAGGTTGGCACAGTGAGTGAGGATGCCAAGGCGCCGATCCTGCAACAGGTTACTGAAATCATCGTGCTGGAAATCCAGAAGACGTTCGACTTCTTCCGGGCCAGCGCGGCGGGGGAGCATATCGAGAAGATTTACCTGGCCGGCGGGTCGGCGAAGGTGCCGGGGCTGATGGAAGCCTTGCGGCAGGAGTTTTCGATGCCGGTGGAATTGTTGAATCCATTTCAGCGAGTGGTGCCGCCAGCCGACGGCCCCGGAGCGGAATTGGTGGAGCAGAATCCGGGCCAGCTTGCAGTGGCTGTAGGCTTGGCTTTGAGGAGCTTTGAATCCCTATGATCAGAATCAATCTGCTCGAAACGTCGAAGGGAAAAAACAAGCGCGCTGGCGGCAGCAGCGGACCAGTAATGCCCGCGATTGAAATGGGCGACATGGGTTCGCCCAGACTGAAACTGCTGGCAGTGCTGGTGGTGGCCGGACTGTTGAACTTTGGCTACTGGTATCGTCTGGACCGGCAGGAACAGTCGATCGCGAAGCAAATGCAGGCGGCGCAACAGAAGAACCGCGAACTCAGCGACGTGAAGGCGCGCTACATGGAGCGGCAGACTCAAGCCAACAACTATAAGCGACGCGTAGACGTAATCGATTCGTTGCGCAGCGCTCAGTCCGGCGGCCCGGTCAATCTGCTGGCGATGCTGGGCGAGACCGTGAATGGTACGGAAGCGGTCTGGCTGAAGAAAATGGACGACACGGGCCCGAACGTCAACCTGGAAGGCACCGCGTTGAGTGCCGATGCCGTGGCCAATTTGATCGCGAATCTGCAGAAGACAGGATTTTTCAAGAACGTCGAGATCAAAGAGACTTTTCAGGACGATACGATCAAGGATATGCAGGCGTTTCAGTTCATGCTGACCTGCGAGAAGGGGAAGTCGTAAAAGGCGGACCTATGGCGATGAATTTTAGCGAACTGTCGGGCCTGAAGCAGTGGGGAGTGGTGATCGCTGGAGGAGCGCTGGTAACGGCGGCGCTGTACTTCACCGTGTTCAAGAGCCAGAGCGATAAAAATGCGGCGGCAGAGCTTGCCGTGCGGGACAAGGTTCGGGAAAACAACGAACTCGAATCGTACCGTCCTAAGCTGAAAGACATGGAACGGCAGCTGGCCAACTTGAAACAACAGCTGGAAATCGAGCGGCGCATTGTCCCCGATGAGAAGCAGGTGGACACCTTCATGGAGACGATGGACGGCGAAGCGCAGAAGGCGGGGGTGGAGTTGCGCCGCTATTTCGCCAAGCCGGTGGTGGCCAAGGAATACTACACGGAAGTCCCATTCGACCTCGAGTTGGACGGTCCGTACTATTCCATGCTGAATTTCTTTGACCGGGTTTCTAAGTTGGAACGAATCGTGAACGTCAGCGGGTTGCTGGTGTCCACGACGAAGACTCCCAGCGATGCGAAGGTGAAGCACAGCTACCAATACGCGCCGAACGAGAGCGTAGCGGCATCGTTTACCGCGACGACGTTCTACAGTCACGATCTGGCACCGTCGGCGGCGGGTCCAGGAGCCAAGCCCGCAACCGCTACCGCAAGCGTGAACAAATAGGAATCGCTTATGAAGCTGACGACAGGTATTTTGGCAGTGGCAATGATGACGGGGGCAGCCGGGGCGCAAGATCCGGCGGTCACCAACAACCAGAGCAATGCAGCGGCGGGAAGTCCGCAGCGGAGCCACCAGGCGCTCCGGCGCCGGCGGTGAACCCGGCGGTGATTCCGGGCGCGAAACCTGCCGCGCCAACCAAGCAAGCCAGCTCCGCGGCTGCCAAACCAGTGGCGGCACCGGCCAAGCCGGCAGCTCCGGTTAAGGCGGCCGCGAAGCCGTCCTCGGCTTCGGCGGCGAGCCAGAACAATAGGCTGGAACGAGTGAACGTTGTCCGCAATGGGGATGATATTCAGGTCGAGATCAGCTCCCGCGAGGCGGTGACGCCGAAAGTGAGCAAATTAAGTTCGCCTGCGCGTGTGGTCGTGGAACTTCCGGCGACCGTCATGGCGACTCCGCAGAGCAAGATTGCGGTGGGTAGCGCGGGCGTGAAGGGCGTGCGCATCGGCATGGACGGCAAAACGCCTCCGACTACGAGCGTCGTGGTGGATTTAGAGCAGGCGCTGGGCTATGGGTTGACGCCAGGCCCGGGCAACAATTTTGTTTTGACGCTCCACACAGCGCAAACGGTTGCGAAGAGTATTCCGGCCAAAGTTCCGGCAAAGATTTCTCCGCTGGCGCCAAAGTCACAAACAGCAGCGGCTAAGCCGGTTGTGGCGGTTTCTGCAACAGGTCCTAAAGTTGCAGCGATTCCCGCGTCCACGGCGAAGGTAGCAAGGATTGCTCCCGTGGCGGCTCCCAAGGTTGCGCCCAAGCCGGCTGCTGCCACTACCAAGATCGCGGCTCAAGAGAGTCCGACTGGCGCTATCAAGAAAGTAGAAGCGCCCAAGCTGGAACCGAAAAAGTGGGCCATGACGGGCAGGCGTGACCCATTCTTCAGCCCGGTGGTACAGCAAACCTCGGGCTCAGGTTGCTCGACAGGCAAGAAGTGCCTGGAGATCGGACAGATCAATGTGCGAGGCGTGGTGAAGGCGGAGAGCGGCTTCATCGCGGTCGTGACCAATAGCCTGAATAAAGCTTATTTTCTGCACGAGAACGATCCTGTGTTCAACGGCTTCGTGGTGAGAATCACGGGAGACTCGGTAGTGTTCCAGGAGACGATGCAGGACAAGCTGGGCAAACCGTTCACGCGGGAAGTGGTTAAGCGGATTGCGACGCCGGCAGTTTAGCAGTAGACGACGGCGCCACCGGGAAAACCGGAGCGCTGAACAAATCGAGTTCAAGAAGGACACGCGGGTTAGACCCGCGGGTTGGGGAGAAGCGAAATGCGAAAGCAATTGCTGAGTGTATTCCTACCGTTGCTGGTATTGGGGCTGATGGCATCAGCCGCCGAGACGCCGGCGTCACAGCCAGCGAGCCAGCGCAACGAACTGCAGCGGGTGAATGTGGTTCGCGGCGCGGATGAGATCCGGGTCGAGATCAGCGCCCGCGGCGTCGTGACGCCCAAGGTGAGTACCGCGGATTCGCCTGCGCGCCTGGTAGTGGAGCTGCCGGGTACCGTGATGGCGACGGGGCAGAGCCATATCACCGTAGGTAGCGCCGGAGTAAAAGGCGTTCGCATCGGCATGAACGGTCAGACTCCTCCTACCACCCGCGTGGTGGTCGATCTGGAGCACGCCTGCCGCTATGACTTGAACCCGTCGGCCGACGGGAAGCTGGTGCTGACGCTGTACACGCAGAAGACGGTTGTTGCCAGCGTCCCAAAGAATGTGAAGGCAATTTTGCCGGCGCAGAATGCGGCCAAGGCCGCGCTTCCGCCTAGCGTGCAAACGGCCCAGGCAGCCTCCACATCATCGATGGATTTTGTCTTCGTCGAGCCCGCTTACGAGGCTAAGAAGACGGTTCCGGACGCGGCGGCAGAGCCCACCGAACGCGCTCAAGAAGCGGCGGCAAAGTTTGCCGACAAGACAGCCGCAGAACTGCTTCCGGCGGGCGTGAACGCGGCGCAATCGTCGCAAAGCGCTTCGTCCGTCCCTGCAATCCAGCCCGCGGTAAATCTCGCGGCAGAGCAACAGGCGCAGGCTGGACAGCACCCTGCCCTGGCTGGCCCCAAGTACACGGGCGAGCCGATTTCCGTCAATTTGAAGGATGTAGATCTGAAGGATTTCTTCCGATTGATCCACGAAATCAGTGGCTTGAATGTGGTGCTCGATCCCAATGTGCACGGCTCTCTGACCATCGTGTTGGACGACGTACCGTGGGATCAGGCTCTGGACATCGTGCTCAAGAACAATGACCTGGCACGGGAACTGGAAGGCAACGTTCTGCGCGTGGCTACCGTCGAGACCCTGAAGAAAGAAGCCGATGGACGGCGCGCCCAGGTGGAATCGGAAGCCCTGGCAGTGGAGAAAGTTTCGGTCACGCGCTTCCTGAGCTATGCCCATGCCAAAGATGTGGTGATCACGGCAAAGAAGTTTCTTTCGGTGCGCGGCGACGTGGTGGCCGACGAGCGCACCAATGCTGTGATCGTCAACGACATTCCGAAAGTCATTCCAATCATTGATCGGCTGTTGACTCAGTTGGACCGCAAGACGCAGGAAGTGGAGATCGAAGCGCGGGTAGTGGCGGCAACGCGGCAGTTCGCGCGCGATATTGGTACGCAGCTTGGATTCGGGTGGGGCAATGGCACGACCGCTTTAGGCGGTGCGACTTCCGTGGGAACGTCTCCCATTGGCATTTTCGGAGGAAACCCGCTCTATACGATTGTGGGGAGTACTGCGCCAATCGGAACCGCCATAAACCAAATCCCATTGTTCAGCAACTTGGGTTCGACGAGGCCTACCAGCGGTTTCGGATTTCAGAATTCGAGCAATAATATCCGTATCGATGCCATTCTTACCATGGCGGAATCGCGCGGGTTGCTCAAGGTTCTGTCGCGGCCGCGAGTCGTGACCCAAAATAACATCCAGGCCCTGGTAAAGCAGGGCGTGCGCGTTCCTATCGTCACGCAAGCGCAGTTGGGCGGTCCTCCGACCGTTTCTTACGTCGACGCATTTCTGCGCTTGACGGTGACTCCGCAAATCACCTCGGAGAACACCATCTTCCTGAACGTAGACGTGGAAAACACCACGCCAAACTTCGGTCAGCAAGTGCAGGGTAACCCCGAATTGATCACGCAGCAGGCGACGACGCAGGTATTGGTGACCGATGGCGGGACGGTAGTAATTGGCGGAGTTATTCAGACGCAGAACTCCATCAACATCACGCAGGTACCGCTTCTGGGCAACATCCCGATCCTGGGCAACCTGTTCAAGCATACGCAAGTCAACACGTCGAATCAGGAGTTGATCTTCTTCATCACGCCGCGAATCATTCAAACATAGCAGCGCAGTTGAAGATTTAAAGCCGCCGGCCTGAAGAACCTGTCAGGGCCGGCGGTTTTGTTTTTTGGGCAGGTTCTCCGTAGTGGGCAGTGGTCAGTGATCAGTGACCAGTTCACAGGCACCAGTTTCGCCAGATGCACGAGCACGGTTCATTGCCCGCTTCCTGTTTGCTAAACTGGGCTGCAATGAACTTTCTTGAGCGCCAGGAAAAACTGCGGGGTCAGCTTGCAACGACCCGGTGCAACGCCCTCCTGATCAGCCATCTTCCAAATATTCGCTATCTTTGCGGGTTCACGGGCAGCGCCGGGTTGCTGCTGATCGAGGCCCGGGGCAGTGTTTTCTTTACCGACGTGCGTTACGACGCGCAGGGGCGCGGCGAGGTGAAAGAGGCGAAAGTGGTGATCGCTCGCAAGGGCTTGTTGGATGCCATTGGAGAATGGCTTGGAGCGCGCCGGAAGAGATCGCGAAAATGGACAATCGGTATTGAATCGGAACACCTGACGGTGGCGGAAAAGAAGCGGCTGGCGAAGCTGCGAAGCTGCTTCCATCGGGGGTTGGGTTGCGGGATGCGTCCACGGTGGTGGAGCGGGCGCGGATGGTGAAGGACGACGATGAACTAAGTTTGATCCGGGCGGCGGTGCGGTTGGGAGCGACTTTATTCGACCGGGCGCTCGAAGTGTTGAAGCCGGGCGTAAAGGAAGGCGAAGTGGCAGCGGTAATGGAATACGCCGCCAGGACGTCCGGAGCTGAGGAAATGTCGTTTCCTACCATCATTGCTTCCGGGGCTAGATCCGCGCTGCCTCATGGCAGAGCGACGCAGCAAGTCATCGCGCCGGGCGGATTCGTGGTCTGCGATTTCTGCTCGGACCAGACCCGCACTGTATGGATGGGCTCAGCGTCCGCGGAAGCACGTGAGGCATACGAGGCGGTAAGGGAGGCACAGGCGGCCGCCATTGCTACAGTGCGGCCGGGTATCAGCGTTGGGGAAGTCGATGCGGCGGCCCGCAAGGTATTGCATAAGTCCGGATTGGGTCGCTATTTTACCCATTCGACGGGGCACGGGGTAGGCCTTGAGATCCACGAGGCGCCCAGGGTAGCGGCCGGTCAGAAGGAAGTGCTGCAGCCGGGCATGGTCATCACCATTGAGCCGGGAGTATACTTCCCCGGAAAATGGGGGGTGAGGATCGAGGACATGGTGGCCGTCAACGAAAGCGGCTGTGAAGTGTTGACCCCAACCGGCAAAGATTTTCTAGCAGTTTAGTCTTCTTAGTTTTACACCAGTTAATTTTACACCAGGCAGCATGGATGCACGGCCGTACCCCGCGTAAGTTGCGGCGTGGCGCGATGTGATTAGCGGTCCCACCATACGCGAATGAATCATAAAGAGCTAAAGGAACTCATCGAGTTCTTAATCGAAAAAGATATTGCCGAGTTCGAGTTGGAGCGCGGCGACGTCAAGGTAAAGATCAAACGGGCTGGCGAGCACAGCCTGGTGCACACGCGTCCGGAAGCGCCTTATGTGGCAGTGACCGTGCCGCAGTCAGGGCCACCCGCGGTTGCAGCTCCGCCCGGCGTCCCGCCGGCGCTTCCTCCCGAGCCGGTTCCGGAAGAAAACTTTCACATCGTGAAGTCGCCTATCGTGGGGACATTTTACGAAGCGCCCTCGCCGGGTGCGCCTCCTTTCGTGAAGGTCGGGGACATGGTGGAAGTCGGTCAGGTGCTTTGCATTGTCGAGGCAATGAAGCTGCTGAACGAGATTGAGTCGGACGTAGCGGGCGAGATCGTGAAGAAGATGGGAAGTAACGGGCAGCCGATTGAATACGGCCAGGAATTATTCGCCATACGGGCGAAAAAGTGAACCGTTGCAGGAACCACTTTTTGTGAAAAATCAGGCGCGCATCTCGCGCGCCTTTCGCGTCTGAGGAGGCGCAGTGAGGGGCCGGGCTGCGCCCGGCTGGACAGCCGACGGGGCTGTCCCCAGATTTGAATCTCGAATGTTTAAAAAGATCCTGATTGCGAATCGCGGAGAAATCGCCCTGCGAGTTATCTGTGCGTGCAAGGAACTGGGCATCCGCACGGTGGCCATCTACAGCGAAGCAGACCGTCATTCCTTGCCGGTGCGCTTCGCGGACGAGGCCATCTGCATCGGGCCGCCGCAACTGGCGCTCAGCTACTTAAACATCCCGGCAGTGATCAGCGCGGCGGAAATTGCAAACGTTGACGCCATTCATCCGGGCTACGGACTGCTGGCGGAGAATGCCAACTTTGCCGAGGTGTGTGAGACCAGCGGCATCAAGTTCATCGGGCCGCAGCCGGAAGTGATGCGCCTGATGGGGGAGAAAGAAAAAGCGCGCGCCGCCATGAAACGGGCGGGCGTGCCAATTCTGCCGGGCTCGGATGGGATCATTGCTTCCGAGGGCGAAGCTGTGGAGTGGGCGCGGCAGGTGGGCTTTCCAGTGATTATGAAAGCGTCGGCGGGCGGGGGCGGACGCGGCATGCGAATTGTGCGCGGTGAAGGGGAACTGCCAGCGTTATTTGTCGCGGCGCAGTCGGAGGCGGCGGGCGCCTTCGGCAATGGCGACCTGTACATGGAGAAGTATGTCGAGCATCCGCGCCACATCGAGTTTCAAGTGTTGGCCGACGAGCATGGCAACGTGGTGAGCCTGGGCGAACGCGAATGCTCGATCCAGAGGCGACACCAGAAGCTGCTGGAAGAATCACCTTCGACACAGGTTACGCCGGAATTGCGCGATCAGATCGGGACGGTCTTGTGCAAGTCTCTGACGGAAATCGGTTACACCAATGCCGGTACCATTGAGTTCTTGATGGATCAGGACCGGCGTTTGCACTTCATCGAGATGAATACGCGTATTCAGGTGGAGCATCCCGTAACCGAGATGGTGACGGATGTGGACCTGGTGAAGAGTCAGATCATGATTGCGGCTGGCGCTTCCATGGCGGACGTGTTGCATGGGCCGATTGTGCACCGCGGACATGCCATCGAGTGCCGCATCAATGCGGAGCATCCCGAGAAATTCACGCCGTCGGCTGGCAAGATCACGTCGTTCAATCCGCCCGGAGGGACAGGCGTGCGGGTGGACACGGCCGCATACGCGGAAGGCGTGATTCCTCCTTATTATGACTCGCTGATTGCCAAGTTGATTGTGCGCGGCAAGGACCGGGACGAGGCTGTATCCCGCATGAGTCGGGCGCTGGAGATGTTTATTGTTGAGGGGGTGTTCACAACTATTCCGCTGCATCGGAAGATTCTTGCCGATCCGGATTTCCGTGCTGGGAAATTCGACACCGGGTTCATCGAGAGATTTCTGGCGGCTGGCAAAAAGGATACGTCGGCGTGATCTCCGTTCCTCGACTGTACCCCATCGTGGATGCGGGGTGCTTTTCCACCACGGAGGATTTGATGGTTTTCGTCGGGGAACTTGTCGTGGGCGGATGCACTCTTCTGCAATACCGCAACAAGAGTGGGAATGCACGCGTGATGCTGGAGCAGGCGCGGGAATTGCGCAGGCATTCGCGGGCAAGAGTGCCCGCGCCACACGTACCGAAACTCATCATGAACGACCGCGCCGATCTTTGCCTGATTGCCGAGTTCGATGGTGTCCACGTCGGCCAAGACGACCTCTTGCCGGAATCGGTTCGAGCCATCGTTGGCGCAGGTCGATGGCTGGGCGTCTCTACTCATAATCCGGAGCAGATACAGGAAGCCGATCAGACTTCGGCGGATTATCTC
>WNFJ01455571.1_pt1 | contig 12389 bp, 10 predicted proteins | sample 5400461 | NCBI WGS metagenome assembly WNFJ01 (sample SAMN13153349, study PRJNA577476) | soil metagenome | isolation source: 115 cm saprolite on Douglas fir-dominated hillslope | place: USA:California | collected 2013-09-17
CACAAGAGTTCCAATCGCACCGCGCCGGCCGTGAAGCCCCCTGAGCTTTGAACGCCAATCGGTGCCCTTTGCCACACATCCGCAGCACTGGTTCGTGCGCTCGCAGGCGACCGCCTGGACAAGGGCGGGCTCTCCATGAGTAACGGCTCGGCGGCCACAGTGCCCATGAGCACGCTGGATGATGATGCGTGGGAGGACCTGCTCAGCTTCATCGAGGAGCGCCGCGTCATCCCGATCGTAGGTCCCGAGCTGTTGCTGGTCTCGACCGAGCGCGGCCCGCGGCTGCTGCTCGACTGGGTTGCAGAAAAACTCGCCAGCCGTCTCAACGTCAATGTCGCGGACCTGCCGCGCGATTACACGCTGAATGATGTGGTCTGCTGGTTCCTCGCGGCGCGCGGCCGGCGTGAAGAGGCCTACGTGCGCCTGCGCGGCATCATCAAGGATGCGAACTTCGAGCCGCCGGTGACCTTGCGGCGGCTCGCCGCGATCACCGACTTTGATCTGTTCGTCTCCACCACCTTCGACTCCCTGCTCGAGAACGCGATCAATCTAGAGCGCTTCCACGGAGCGGGGTCGACCGAGGTGCTGTCGTACTCCCCCAACCGGGTGGTCGACCTGCCCGGCGAGCGCGAACGCCTGCAGCGCCCGCTCGTCTATCACCTGTTCGGGAAACTCTCGGCGTCCCCGACCTATGTCATCTCCGATGAAGACCTGCTCGAGTTCATCTGCGCTCTGCAGAGCGAGCATTTGGTGCCGGAGAAGCTCTTTCACGAGCTCGAGCACAATCATCTGCTGTTCATCGGCAGCAATTTCACCAACTGGCTCGCGCGGCTGTTCCTGCGCATGGCGAAGCGCCAGCGCCTGTCGGACCCGCGCGATGTCGGCGAGGTGCTGGCCGACGACCACAGCAGCGAGGATGACCGGCTGGTGGCCTTCCTGCAGCAGGTCAGCGTGCGCACCAGGATCTACGTGGGCGCCGAACGCTTCGTCGATGAGCTCCACCGGCGCTGGCAGGCGCGGCGCAAGCCGGCGGCCGCCGCGGCCAGCGCGGCTCCCACGCGCTTCCTGCCGCCGGCGCGGGAGATGCCGGACAACGCGGTATTCATCAGCTACGCGCGCGAGGATCTTGGCGCCGTTCAGCAGATCAAGGCGGGCCTCGAAGCAGCCGGCATCACGACCTGGTTCGACATCGACCGGCTCGAGGGCGGAGATGACTACGATCGCAAGATCCAGCGAAGCGTCGCGCGCTGCTCCTATTTTATGCCGGTGGTCTCGGCCACCACGCAGCGCCGTCTCGAGGGCTACTTCCACCGCGAATGGAGCTATGCGATGGATCGGGCGCGCAACATGGCGGACGGCGCGTTGTTCATTCTGCCAGTGAGCATCGATGACACGACCGCGACCGAAGCGCGGGTGCCTGAGAAGTTCAAGGCGCTGCACTTCACGCAATTGCCCGGCGGGCGGGTGTCGCCGGAATTCGCACAGCGCCTTGGCGACTTCATGCGGGCGCGTTCCCGATGAACGCCGTCCCGAAGTCGCCGCCGACCGACCCGACCGGTCAGGTCGATGAGAGCAATCCGTGGCTGGGGCTCGCTTCCTTCACCGAGGAGACGCGCGCGTTCTTCTTCGGCCGCGAGGAGGAGGTCGCCGGGCTCGCGCGCCGCGTGCAGCGCAAGCTTCTGACGCTGCTGTTCGGTCAGTCGGGCCTCGGCAAGACCTCGATCCTGCGTGCCGGACTCGTGCCACGTCTGCGCGGCCAGGGGTACTGCCCGATCTACGTGCGCATCGATTACGGCCGGGACGCGCCCGAGCCGGCCGAGCAGATCAAACAGGCGATCCGGCAGACCGCGCGCCTGTCGGGCGAGTGGACCCAGGTGGGTGTAGCGGTCGCGGGCGAGTCGCTGTGGGAGTTTCTGCACCATCGCGACGACGTGCTGCGCGATGAGTCGGGCGCCACGCTGATTCCGCTGCTGATCTTCGATCAGTTCGAGGAAATCTTCACCCTCGCCCAGAGCGATGAGTTCGGCCGTGCTCGCGCGGCGCGCTTCGTTACCGAGCTTGCGGATCTGGTGGAGAACCGACCGCCCAAGGCGCTGGAAGCGAAGTTCGATGAAGACGAATCCGCAGCGCAGCGCTTTGATTTCGCGCGCAGCGACTATCGCGTGCTGATCGCGCTGCGCGAGGACTATCTGGCGCCACTCGAAGGCCTGAAGAAGGAAATCCCCAGCATCACGCAGAACCGCCTGCGGCTTGCGCCGATGACCGGCACTCAGGCGCTCGAGGCCGTCCTGCGGCCGGGCAGGAAGCTGGTTTCGGAGGAGGTGGCCGCAGCGATCGTGCGCTTCGTCGCAGGCGGGGCGGAGCTCGCCAATGCGGAGGTCGAGCCCTCGCTCCTCAGCCTCATCTGCCGCGAGCTGAACGATGCGCGCATCGCGCAGGGCCGCGGCGAGATCTCACTCGATCTGCTTGCCGGGTCGCACGCCACCATTCTCAGTAACTTCTACGAGCGCGCCCTCGCCGACCAGCCACCCGCGGTGCGCCACATCATCGAGGACGATCTACTGACCGATTCCGGCTTCCGCGAGAACGTCGCGGAAGAGCGCCTGCTGAGCCGCTTTGCGGAAGCCGGCGCCGGCGCGGACACGCTCGCACTCTTGGTCAATCGCCGCCTGCTGCGCATCGAGGAGCGTCTCGACATCCGGCGCGTCGAGCTCACCCACGACGTGCTGTGCGGTGTTGTCAAGTCAAGTCGTGATCAGCGCCACGAGCGCGAGGCGCGCGAAGCCACCGAGCGGCTGCTCGCCGAGCAGCGCTCGCGCGAGCTCACCGCGCGGCGCGCGGCGGCACGGGCGCGGCGGATTGCGGGCGCCTGCACGGTATTGGCGGTCCAGCGGGCCCACCGCGCCGAGCGCCTGGCCCAGGAGACGCGCGCCGCGGCCGAGCAGGCACGCGGCAACGCCGAGCATCTGCTGGGGTACTTGAGCGATGACTTCGGGCGGGAGCTCGAGAGCTTCGGGCGGCTGGAAGTGCTGTCTGAATTCTCGCAACGCCAGATCGACTACTTCCACGGCCTGCCCCCGGCGCTCAAGGGGACGGAGACCATCCGCAACGGCGCGCTCGCGCTCGTGCACCACGCCCGCGCCCTGCGCGCGCTCGGCAATCTGGATGTCGCCGGCGCCAATGCCGCGGAGGCCGTGCAGCTGCTCGAGCGGCTGCGCGAGGCGGGTGAACGTTCCGAGGCCACGACCATTGCGCTCGCGCTCGCCTACGGCGCGCAAGCCCGGGTACTCGAGAGTCGTAATGACGCCGCGGACCTGCCGACAGCCCAACGGGCCGCCGCGCTCCTGCGGCCGCTCGCGGAAGCGCCTAACGCCTCGGTGGCGGCGCGGCGCGCCTACGTCGACATCCTCGTCCGCATCGGCTTCATGCAGCAGACGAGCGCGAACGGGTATGAGGACGCCGTTCGCACGGAGCGAGAGGTCATGCGCATCGCCACGGATCTCGGTGCGCGCAGCCTGAGCGACCTCGACATGGGGGCGTACTATGCGGAGGCCTGCGCCTGGGCAGTACAGGCTCTTGAGTCCCTCGGCCGTTATGACGAGGCGCGGCGCATGGGTGAGGACTGCATGGCGCTGGCCGACCAGGTGCTCGAGCGGCGTCCGGGCTACCGCCTCGCCCTGCATGCGCAGGGGATCCTCGCCGGCGTTCTCGTGTCGGTGGGGACGGACGAGCTGGATCCCAAGGCCGCGATGCGCGTGGGTCTGCGCCAGGAGCAGGTGCAGCTCACGCTCCTGAGACTCGATCCCAACAACATCGTGAGCCTCAACAATTTCGCCGTCGCGGAGGGGCAACTGGGGGACTCCCTGTGGGCGGCCGGGCATCTGCGCGAGGCCGTGCCCTTTTACCTGAAGCAGCTCGACTATCTCGGTCGCGCGAGCGCCGGGGGTGCCGTCTTCGCCATCTTCCGTTCCGCCAACATGGTGTTCACGGCCAGCCGCCAGGCACAGCTCGGCGAGGCCGCGGCCGCGGCGGCCACCCTCGCCGCGGGTGCGCCCTTCCTCGCGAAGCTGCGCCAGAGCGAGCCACCGGGGAGCATGGCGGTGGTCCTTGTTGATGCCATCGGCAAGAACGGGGAAGCCTGGGTGGCATTCGAGCGCGACGATGCGCTCGCCGCCCGGCGCATGGCCGCGGACGCTGCGAGTGAGTTGCAGGCGGCGACGCCGCACGGCGGGGCGCAGGAGTTCTCCAAATACCTCACCCTGCATTTCGCCTACATGCTCGAGGGCCGGGCAGAGTATCAGCTGGGCGACTTTGCGGCCGCGGAGCGCTCGGAGGCCAAGGCCCTGGAAGCAAGCCAGGCCGGGGGCGCCGAGCTTACCGACGATCGACGCCGTCGGGCTCAGTGCTCCACCTGGATTGCGATGGCGCAGGCCCGTCAGGGGCGAATGAGCGAAGCCGCTCGAACCATCGGCCCGGTGCTCAGGTTCTACCGCGAGCTCGCGGCTAAGAATCACGGCGATCAGTGGCTGCCGTTGGAGCTGGCCGGCGCGCTGTATGCTGAATCCCTCAGCGACCCGAAAGAGGCCGGGGCGAACCTGCGGGAGGCTGCCCGGCTCATCGATGGCCTGCCCAGTGCTTTGCAGTCCACGCACGATGTCCGCCAATGGCGCGAGCGCATCACGCAGGCGCAGCAAGGCGCGGGATGACCCTGCCCGGACGGGCTAGGCGAACGGCTTGGTGGGAGCGGCCGCCGACGGCCGGGTCTTGCGCTCCAGGCACTCGCGGATGATCTGCAGCGCCGGGCGCCCACTCGGCGGCAACTCCACGGCACTTGATTTCAAAGGCGTGGTGCGGCTGCCCCAGCGCACGACATGGGCGCAGTAACTCAAGCCCCCGCCGAACCCGGGCATCAGCAACAGCGCCCCGGGGCGCACGCGTTGCTCCTCCAGCGCCTCGCATAGGGCGACCGGGACGGTAGCCGCCGACATGTTGCCATAGCGCTGTATGTTCACGTACACCCGTTCCATCGGCACGCGCGCGCGCTTGGCGACGGCTTCGATAATGCGCAGATTCGCCTGGTGCGGCACCAGCAGGTCCACGTCCTGGGGCTTGAGGTTCAGGCGCGTGAGCGTGTCCTCACAGGCGCCGCTCATGCCCTGCACCGCGCGCTTGAAGATCTCCTGGCCTTCGAACTGCCAGCGGGTGATGCCGTAGAGCACGCCGCGGTTGGCGTAGCGCCCGCCCATGCCCTGCACGCGTAGGATCTCGCGCGCCTCGCCGTAGCAGCCGAGCTTTTCGGCGAGCACGCCTTCCTCGCGATCGCTGGCCTCCAGCACCACCGCCGCCGCGCCATCGCCGAACAGCACCGCGACATCGCGGTCGGTCCAGTCCATGAACGGCGAGATGAGCTCCGCGCCGATCACCAGGGCGTTGCGCACCACCTGCGTGCGGATCAGCGCGGTGGCGGCGGACAGGCCGTAGAGAAAGCTGGTACAGGCGGTGTTGATGTCGAAGGCCGCCGCGGGCTGCGCGCCGATGCGCACCTGGATGGCCGAGGCCATGTTCGGCACCTGGTCCTCGTGGCTGCAGGTGCCGAACACGATGAGCTCGATGCTGCTGCCGGGGATTCCTGCGGCGGCGAGCGCGCGCGCCGCCGCCACGTACGCGAGCTCTTCCAGGCCGACGTGGGAAATGCGCCGCTCGCGGATCCCGGTGCGTTTGACGATCCATTCGTCGCTGGTGTCGAGCAGGCTGGAAAGATCGTGGTTGCTGAGCACCGCCGGCGGCAGGCACTTGCCCCAGCCGGTGATGGCCGCGTGGATCACCGTGACACCCCCCTCTTGCTTCGTAAGAATAGCAGGCTGCCGCTACAATCCGCAGCACTGCCAGGAGGTTCGCGAAATGCAAACACGGGACTCTGCAGGTGCCGCGGGCGCGCCTCAGTTGCGCGACCTCGTGGACGATGCACTGCGCTACTGGGAGCCGCGCCGCATCGCGTACAACCTGGTGCTGACCTGCGTGTGCCTCGGCTGGCTGGTCTTCACCTGGCCGCACTTTCGCGCCGCCCTCACGCTGCCTGCTGGCGAACGTCTGCTATTGCGCGGTATATGTCGTCGATATCCCGATGCAGGTTTCCTCGTTTCGGGCGCCGTGGCGGCGCTGGCGCTGGGGTCTGTGGCTCGCAGGCGTGTTGTTCGCGGCCATCCTGGCGTCCTACTGGATCGCCGATGAGATCTACCCCGCGGTGCTGCCGGCGCCCTGAGCCTAAGCGCGTAATCGAACGAAATGGACGGCACGTGAACCAGAAAGAAGCCTGGATCCTTGGCCTCATGGTCGCGACTGCCATCGCCTGCACGGGGTACTGCCTGGCTGCGGACTTGCCGCACCCTGCGGCACCGGCACCGACCGACAAGGCCTCCAGTGAGGTAAGCAACAGCGTCGTCAAGGTGTTCGCCACCGTACTGCGCCCCGACCCCGCGCGTCCCTGGACCAAACAGGCGCCTGCCGAAGTGACCGGCAGCGGCGCCATCATCGAGGGCGAGCGCATTCTAACCAACGCCCACGTGGTGCTGTACGCGAGCCAGGTCGAGATTCAGGCAAACCGAGCGGGCGACAAATTGCTGGCCTCGGTGATCAGCGTCGCTCCGGGGATCGATCTGGCTGTGCTCAAAGTCGAGGATCCCACGTTTTTCACCGAGCACCGTCCGCTGGTGCGCGCCAATTCCTTACCCCGGATCACCGACGCGGTATATGCCTACGGCTTTCCGACCGGTGGCAACTCGCTCGCCATCACCAAGGGCATCGTGTCGCGGATCGAATTTGTCGACTACGGTATCGCGGCGTCCGGCTTGCGCATTCAGATTGATGCGGCCCTCAATCCTGGCAACAGCGGCGGTCCAGTCATAGCCGACGACAAGATGATCGGGTTGGCGTTTGGCACGGTCGGCAACAACATCGGCTACATCATTCCAAACGAGGAGATCGCGCTGTTCCTGCAGGCTATCGACGGCGGCCATCAATACAACAAGCCAGCCATGTATGATGAGCTGCAAACGCTGGAAAACACGGGTTTGCGTCAATATCTCGCACTCGATAGGTCCGTGCACGGCATCGTCGTGCACCGGCCCTATCGGACTGAGGCCACCTACCCGTTGAAGGAATGGGACGTGATCACCGCGATCGGCAGCACCAACATCGATGATCAAGGGATGGTCACGCTCGGGGACGATCTGCGCGTGAGATTCCAGTATCTCATTCAGAGCGTTGCCAGGAACGGCACCGTCCCCCTGACCGTCGTGCGTGGCGGCAAGACGCTGTCAGTGGCGCTGCCGCTGGTGGTCGACCGGCCCTATCTGGTCAGACAACTGTCGGGGGCTTATCCGGAGTATTTCATTTACGGGCCGCTGGTGTTTTCGCGCGCGGCGCTCGAGCACCTGCAGAGCGTCTATTCCCCGACGATGCTCGCACACCCACGCGCGGTCTACGGGATGTTCCAATCGCCGCTGTTTCAGCAACTCGGGTTGCCGCCGACCGCGGAACGCGAGGAAGTGGTCATCGTCTCATCGCCATTTTTCCCGGACAAGCTGACGGCCGGCTATGACAATCCAGCCGGCGGCACGGTCGCGCGCATCAACGGCAAGACGGTGCGAAGTCTCAAGCATCTGGTGGGGCTGCTGCGCGATATGAAGGATGAGTTCATTACCATCGAATTCGACCAACCGGACCGCGAGGCGCTGGTCTTTTCGCGCCAGGAGCTGGTGGCGGCCACCGAGCGTATTCTCACCAACAACGGCGTTCGCGCCCAAGGCTCACCCGACATGATGGCGGTGTGGCAGGGCCGTTAGACAGGCGCCCGAGGAACACCCGGGCCAGTTAGGGCGCCGTCGGGAGCTCGCCTGGCGTCCGGAGCGTAGTCGAAGGAGTCGAAGTACAGGCGCTCCGTGGACAATCCGTGGCGCGGAAAGTCTGCGCGCATCGCTTCGATCATCGCGGGCGGGCCGGCGGCGTACACCTCGAAGGGCGCCAGGTTCGCGTAGTCGGCGAGCACTGCTTCATGCACCCAGCCGGCGCGATGATGCGCGGCTTCGGCCGCGGACGCTTCCGACAATACGGCGGTAAACCTAAGCTGCTGGTTCCGGCGTACCCATTCCAGCACCAGCTCCTCCTCATAGAGGTCCTGCGTGTGGCGCGCGCCCCAGTAGAAGTGGATGTCACGCCGGATACCCGTTTCCAGCACATGCCGCAGCATCGACTTCAGCGGTGCGAAACCCGTACCGCCAGCGACCATGAGCACCGGGTCCGAGCCTTGGCGATAGCTGAATTGCCCGAGCGGCCCTTCGATCCTGAGCAATGACCCTGCAGCGAGCGGCGCGGCGGCGGCGCTCACACCCGCGGCGGCCCCGAACAGCCGCTCGCTGAATCCTCCACCGCTGACCCGCCGCACGTGCAGCTCGATGAGTTCGCTGCTATGCGGCGGGTTGGCGATGGAGAAGCTGCGGCGCCGGCCGCTCTCGAGCAGCACGTCCAGGTATTGCCCCGGATGGAAGCGCAGGCGCTCGACCGCCGGCAGTCGCAACCACAGCTGCATCACGTCGGGCGCGAGGGGCCTCAAGTCCGCAATCCGGCACGGCAGCGTCTTGATTTCGACATCCGCGACGCTGGCAACGAGACGCGCCCGCACGGTGAGGTCCGAGTCCGCGCGCGCCTGGCACAGCAGGATGTCACCGCGTTGCGCTTCTTCCGCCGTGATACCGAGCGGTGGGCCGTTGGGGTAGTGGATCTCGCCGGCCAGCAGGCGTGCGCGGCATGAGCCGCAGTGGCCGGACTTGCAACTGTGCGGCAGGTTGAGTCCCGCGCTGAGCGCAGCTTCCAGTACCGGCTGTCCCGGCCTGACGCGCAGCGTCCGCCCGTGCGGTTCGATGCGTACGCTATGTTCGTCCGGGCTCAAGAGTCGGCACGCCTGTCTGACCGCACGGCCGCGGTGTCATAAAGAACAGCTAGACTAGACGCTCCGGGACGCGCAGGCCAAGGAGGAGTTGCCATGTTCGTGAACCCCTCGACAGATGCGATCGCACAGCTGCTGCGCGCCGCGCACACCATCGCGGTCGTGGGACTCTCGGCCGATCGCACCCGCCCTAGCCACGGTGTCGCGCGTGCCCTGCATCACTTCGGCTACCGGATCATTCCGGTGACGCCCTCCGCGGAGAGCATCCTGGGCGAGCCCGCGGTGCCTTCGCTGGATCAACTGCCGGAAGTGCTGGGTCGCGGCGAGCGGGTCGACATCGTCGATGTCTTCCGCCGTCCCGAGCACGTGGCGGGGATCGTCACGGACTGCATTCGCTTGAAGCTCCCGGCGCTGTGGCTGCAGGAAGGTGTCGTCGACCAGGCCGCCGCCGAGCGGGCAGTGCAGGCCGGGATCTTCACCGTCATGGACCTTTGCCTGTTCAAGGTGCGTGCGGCGCTGCGTGAGTGATGCGGCGCGCGCGGTGTTTTGCGTTATCCTTCGCCGCAATGCGTATCGATTTCACGAAGATGCACGGGGTCGGCAACGATTTCGCAGTGTTCGATGCGCCCGCCGACGAGTCGCTGCTGCGGCCCGAGCTGCTGCGCAGGCTCGCGGATCGCCGCACCGGCATCGGCTTTGACCAGGCGCTGGTACTGGAGCGGCCCAGGCGAGCCGACACCGCCGACACCGCCGTGTTCTACCGGATCTTCAACTGCGACGGCGACGAGGTCGAGCAATGCGGCAACGGCGCGCGCTGCATTGCCGCGCTCCTGCACCAGCGCGGCGTCAGCCGCAACGGCTCGGTCACACTCGACAGCCCTGCCGGCTTGGTGCGGGCGCGCATCGACGCCGCGCATGACGTGTCGGTTGACATGGGCGTGCCCGACTTCGACCCCCGCTCGCTGCCCTTCGAGGCGCAGCGCGAGGCGGACAGCTACCCTCTTGAGGTCGCCGGTCGCACGCTCGACATCGCTGCGGTCTCGATCGGCAATCCGCACGCCGTCATCACCGTGGCCTCGGTCGAGGCGGCGCCGGTTGCAACGCTCGGGCCTCAGATCGAGCGCCATCCGCGCTTTCCCAAACGCGTGAACGCGGGCTTTCTCGAGATCGTGGCGCGCGCGCAGGTGCGCCTGCGCGTGTACGAGCGCGGCGCCGGCGAGACGCTCAGCTGCGGCACCGGTGCCTGCGCAGCCGTCGCCGTGGGGCGTCGGCGCGGGCTGCTCGAGAGCCAAGTGCGGGTGAGCGTGCGCGGCGGCGAGTTACGCGTAAACTGGACGGGTCCGGGGGAACACATCTGGCTGACCGGTCCGGCAGAAATATCCTTCGCAGGTCACGTCGAGGTCTAGAACGCCATGACTACACGAGAGGCTCGCGGGCCTACCGCGGCAGACACCGAAGAGGAGTCCATCGCGAGCTATCTGCAGCGCAATCCCGATTTCTTCGAGCGCCATCAGGCGGTGCTGGCGCGGCTCAAGTTGCCGCACTCGCGCGGCGGCTCGACCATCTCGCTGGTCGAGCGCCAGATCGAGGTGTTGCGCGAGAAGCAGGCGGCTCTGGAGAGCAAGCTCGCGGAGCTGGTGCGGGTGGCTCGCGCGAACGACGCCATCTCGGAGCGACTGCACCGCTTCACGCGCCGGCTGCTGCTGGGCGCCGTGCCGCGTGAGGAGGCCGTGGCGCGCATCGAAGCGGGTTTGCGCGAAGACTTCGCCGCCTTCCAGGCGGTTCTGGTGCTGATCGGGGAACCGTCTGCTCCCGCCGCCTCGCCGCGCTTTGTCCGCACCGTACCGGCCACCGATCCGAATCTGAAATCCTTTGAATCGCTGTTCAACAGCGGCAAGCCGCGCTGCGGCCAGGCGCGCGACTCGCAGCGAGAGTTCCTGTTCGGCCCCGAAGGTCTCGAAATGGCCTCCGTGGCGCTGGTGCCGCTCGGGGAGAAGGGCTCGGTGGGCCTGCTCGCGCTCGGCAGCGCCGACCGCGACCGCTTTCATCCGGCCATGAGCACCGAGTTTCTCGCGCGCATGGCGGAGTTGATCGCCGATTCGGTGAGCAGCACGAAGCGCTGACGGAACCGACCATGACTCCTGCGGCGCTCGAGTGGGTAAGCCGATTCCGCCGTTACATGAGCTCCGAGCGCCGCCTGTCCGCGCACACCGATTCGAGCTACGCGCGCGATCTTGCGGCGCTGGTGAAGTTCTGTAATCGCACGGGTCTTAGCGACTGGAGCGCGCTCGACGCGCAGCACGTGCGCACCTTCGCCGCGCATTCTCACGCCGCAGGCCTTGCGCCGCGCAGCATCCAGCGCCGCCTGTCCGCGGTGCGCAGCTTCTACGAATTTCTGCTGCGCGAGGGTCACAGTGGTGGCCAGGGCGCGAGCTCGCGTCGGCAGCGGCGCATGGAGCGGGTCACGCACAATCCCGCTCATGACGTGCGCGCTCCCAAGACCGCGCGGCGCCTGCCGCAAACCCTAGATGCGGACCAGATGGCGCGGCTTCTGGAAATCCCCGCCGGCGGGGGGCTGACCGCGCGCGACCGGGCGATCATGGAGCTTTTGTATTCCTCGGGCCTGCGCCTGGCGGAGCTCGTGGGACTGGATGTCACCAGCCTGGATCTCAAGGATCGGATGGTGCAGGTGCTCGGCAAGGGCAAGAAGGCGCGCATCGTTCCGGTGGGCCGGGTCGCGGCGGAGGCGCTCAGGCTGTGGCTCAAGGAGCGGGCGGCCGTGGCGCGGGAGCATGAGGGGGCGCTGTTCGTCGGCCGCTCCGGCAGGCGACTCGGGCCACGCGCGGTGCAGTTGCGCCTGGCCTACTGGGCGAGGCGCCAGGGGCTCGGGATGCACGTGCACCCGCACCTGTTCCGGCATTCGTTCGCGTCGCACCTGCTGGAGTCCAGTGGCGAGTTGCGCGGGGTGCAGGAACTGCTGGGTCATGCCGATATCTCGAGCACCCAGATCTACACTCATCTTGATTTCCAGCATCTCGCCCGTATCTACGACGCTACACATCCCCTGAGCCGAGACGGTGCGCTGATCGCACCGCCCGCTCGCAAAATACGGAAACCCAATGACCGACAAGTCAGGCTTCAATCCTCACGGCACGACCATCCTTGGGGTGCGCCGCAACGGCACGCTGGCCCTGGGTGGGGATGGCCAGGTCACCCTCGGCAATACCGTCATGAAGGGCAACGCACGCAAGGTACGCCGGCTCGCCAACGAAAAGGTGCTCGCCGGTTTTGCCGGCGGCACCGCCGATGCCTTCACGCTGTTCGAGCGCTTCGAAGGCAAGCTCGAGAAATACGGCAACCTGACGCGCGCCGCGATCGAGCTTGCCAAGGACTGGCGCTCGGACCGCTACCTGCGGCGTCTGGAAGCGCTGCTGCTGGTGGGGGA
>WNFJ01017031.1_pt2 | contig 12388 bp, 8 predicted proteins | sample 5400461 | NCBI WGS metagenome assembly WNFJ01 (sample SAMN13153349, study PRJNA577476) | soil metagenome | isolation source: 115 cm saprolite on Douglas fir-dominated hillslope | place: USA:California | collected 2013-09-17
CGAGCTTGCCGGCTTGCAAGGCGGCAATGCCCCAGGCCTCCATGTAATAGGCGCCGTTGCCCCAGTCATGATGGTGATAATCGTCCTTGGTGCGGTTCACTGCCTTGGCGAGCAGCTTGAGCCCGGCATCGGCCTCGCCGCGCTGGCACTGGAGAATGCCCTGGGTTTCCCAGAGCCGCCGTTCGAGCAGTTTGTCGCCGCGGCGGCTGCGGTAGGCTTCCTGGAGCACCTCCACTTCCGACGCCGCCCGCTCCGGCTCCCCCTTCTTCAGGTACACGAGCGCGGTAAGATAGCTGGCCGTCACCTTGTCGGTCTTGCGAAATTGGCCTGCAATTTTCAGGGCCAGAGTCCAGTCCCTTTCCGCCAGGTGCAACCGAAACCAGGGTATTTGAAATTTGTAGTTGTGGCCTTCGCTGATCTTCTTGATGGCGCGGGCCTCCTGAAACCTGCCGTCGTGAATCAGCGCCAAAGTCAAGATTTCCAGGTGGTGTTTGAACTGCCAATCCTCGTTCGCTTTGACGCCCATCTCCCTGTGGTAGGCCTGCTGCAATTCAATGGCATGGGCGGATCGGTCCGTCGTCTTATCCCAGCGTCCCATGCGCATGGCCAGGTGGGCTTGCATGTGGAAGGCGTGCGGAATGCCCGGGGAGGACTCGATGTATTTTTCGGCATGGGGCCAGCCCAGGGCGGGCCGGCGATGGTTCTCATAAAAGTGCACCAGCTCGTGATTGGCACCGGGGTGCAGAGAGTTGATGCGCAGGAGCGCCTTGTAATAAGGGATGGCCGCCTGTCCGTCGCTCACCTGGGCGCGGTTGAACCAGCCCTCTTCATCATCTTCGTACAGAATCAAAAGCTCGTCGAGGGTCTTGGCGGCCATGGAGCGGCGGGCTTCGGGCTTGGCGTTGGGCCACATGCCTTTTTCTTGCAGCCGGGCGGTAATGAGCAGGCGCTCGCGATGGTCGGCCTTGGGCATCAGCTCCTGGGCTTTTTTCAATGCGCCGGCGTGCTGTCCGCGCCCCCAGCGCTCGATGGCCCGGCTCAGGCCCCACCAGGCCATGGCGCAGTCGGGATCGTAATGGGCGGCGGTCTCGAACGACCGGGCCGCCTCCATCCATACATACGAGTAATAAAATCCCAGCCCCTGATCGACAAAAGCCCGGCACTTCGCGGAGCTGGTGCTGACCCGGTACTTGAGCAAGCACAGATTCGGTATGAGTTTGGCCGGCGCCAGCTGGGTCATGGGCAAGGTTTTCGGCGGCGGCTTCACCGCAGACGTGCCGGCCATCCCGGTCCCGGAAAAAAGCGGGGTCAGAATCAGGGCCAGAAGTGCGCGGCGGCATGGTTGCATAACAATTCCAAGGCAGGTTGGGTAACCGTCTACCACCATTGTGCAATTAGGCCGGCCGTTACGCCAGAGGAAAATTTTCATTTCGCCCCTTGCGCCTTAGCGGGGGTTGCGCAGGCGACTTGCGCAAGCGGCCCACCGGTACCACACCAGGGCCAGCAGCACTCCTGCTGTCCAGCCGGCCAGCAGGTCGGTCAGGAAATGCAAGCCCAGATATAGCTGGCTGGCCCCGATTAAAAGGACCAGGACCAAACAAGCGGAATAAATCAGGAAGCGGAGCCGGCCCTGAATAATCGTGCTCCAGATCATGACCAGGATCAGCAGCAGCATGCTGGTCAAAAGCGCCGATACATTGGGAAAGCTGGGCGACATTTGCGGCCCAAGCAAAGCCTCCGCATCGGAAGGACGTTGCCGCCCTACCAGCAACTTCAAGCCCTCGCCCAGGACAACTGCCACGAAACCAAGGTAAAGAAGGAGCCCCGTGATCGCCAGGGCCAGGGCGGCCAGAGCCAGAAAACTCCCCAAGGCGTCGGCAATTTCCATCACCCGGCGCAAGTCCTCGCCTGCTTCCCTCCTCTGGTTGTGGAACCAGTAATCCGTGCCGGAATCTAATCCTTGAACGGGGTTCATGATTCAGACCGGTGCAAACCAGCCTCCACAGTTGACAACCGCGGCACCCGCGGTTTATACTCTTTATACAGAAGCCATTTGCGTTTCCCTCCCCTCTGCATGTCTTTTGGGGGAGTACAGCGGTGCTGGGATCATCCCCCCGAACCCGCCCCGCAAGTAAATGGCAATCGTCGCGCGTCGGCACGATCACAGGTACCCCGGAGGGACGGGTTGGTTCCCGTAGGTACTCTTCATGGCGGAACCGCAGACAAACAGGGAATCCCAGCCTGCCGGGGACAAGCCGGCCAAGGGGATGGTGTTGCCCATTGCGGACGCCGAATTTTCCGATGACGCGCCGACGGTAATCTCGAAATCGATACCGACGGCAAATCCCGGAGCGGTCACCTTGAACGAAGCCCTGGGTGGGAACTTGCGGGGCCGAACTCTGGCGCACTTTGAGCTGGAGGAAGCGATCGGCGTGGGCGGCATGGCGGCGGTCATCCGCGCCCGCGACAAGCTGCTGGATCGCTCGGTGGCCTTGAAGGTCCTGCCGCCGGAGATGGCCGGGGACAAGGAGAATGTCCGCCGCTTCCATCAGGAAGCCCGTGCCGCCGCCAAGCTGGATCATGAAAATATCGCCCGCGCCTTCTTCTGCGGCGAGGACCAGAACCTCCACTTCATCGCCTTTGAATTTGTCGAGGGGGACAATCTGCGGGCCATCCTGGAGAAGCGCGGCAAGCTTCCCGTGGCCGAGGCGGTGCGCTACATGCTGCAGATCGCCACCGGCCTGGAGCACGCGGCTTCGCGCGGCGTGGTCCATCGCGACATCAAGCCAAGCAACATCATCATCACTCCCACCGGCCGCGCCAAGCTCGTGGACATGGGCCTGGCACGCAGCCTGGAACCGCACGGCGACAAGGCCCTGACGCAGTCCGGCGTCACGCTGGGGACCTTCGATTATATATCGCCGGAGCAGGCCCTGGAGCCGCGCGAGGCCGACGCGCGCAGCGACATCTATTCCCTGGGCTGCACGTTTTATCACATGCTCACCGGCCAGGCCCCCGTGCCGGACGGCACCGCCGCCAAGAAGCTCCACCATCACCAACACGTGCCGCCCATCGATCCGCGCCAGCTCAACCCGGACGTGCCCGACGAGGTGGCCGCCGTCCTGGCGCGCATGATGGCCAAGGACCCCAAGGACCGCTATCAAAGGCCGCTGCACCTGGTCCAGCACCTGATGCAGGTGGCGCAAAAAGTCGGCGCCGCCGATGATGTTCCGGAGGGCGTCTTGTTCGTCGATGCCCCTTTGCCCAACGCCCCGCGCAAACGGCCCTTGCTGATGGTTTCCCTCGCCGCGTTGCTTCTGGGGCTGCTCCTGTTCTTGCTGTCCCTGGCGCCGTCAGGACAGGGACCGATTACGGTCCCGCCCATCGATGGGAAAAACCCCGGTCGCTTCGTCAAGGGTCCTGCCAATCCGGGAAAGCCGCCCCCCGTTTTTTCTGCAGAAGATGATATCGTTCTGAATACCCAGGCCGACCTGGAAAACTTGCGCAAGGTCCTGGAACGGAACGATCGTCCGCACATTCACGTCCTGGTGGCCAACCACCTGGACCTGACCGATTGCCCGCTGATTTTCAACGGCGGCAGTAAGACGATGTTGATCGAAGGGAAGGACTCCTCCGCCACACTCAAGCTCCGGTACCATGCTGGTGCGGATGACGCCGCGCCGCGGCTGGGCTTGTTGATCGAAAGTGGCAATGTGGTTTGCAGAAACATTCGTTTCGAAGTTGAAACCAACGCGACGCCGAAGATCCTGGTCGCCGCCGTGGCCGTCCGAGATGGCAGCCTATCCTTGCAAAAATGCACGTTCTTCCAAAAATTCCCGGAGGAGCGTCTGATTCCGCTGGGATCCAAGCGGATGCCGCTGGCCTCGGTGGCGGTGGACAATCTCCAACTCGACGGTAAATTGCCGCGCGTCATTCTCGACGAAAGTTTTTTTGAAAAGGGGCAGGATGCCGTGGCAGTGTACGGCGCCGGCGAAATCATTTCCAGCAACTGCGCCTTCGGCCCGCACGGGGCGTTGTTCCACCTTCGCGCCCTCAAGGGAGCGGCGGAATCCAAGCTTCAGGTGAAGAATCTTTCCGCGCGTGGCCTCAATGGGCCGGCTTTCCGTCTCGACGAGTATGCCCACTGCCATCTGCACATGGATTATTCCATCGTCTCGCGGCCCGACAATTCTTCGGTCCTGGGCGACGATCCCGCTTTCATTCTTCAGACCGATGCCGCCAAGCCGCGCGTGCGCTATTTCAGCAAACGCAATTGCTATCACAACCTGGGCGTCCTCTGGGGGCTGGCCCCGGGCCGGATCATCAATAATGAGGAAGCATTCAAAAGCGAGGTGGTCAGAGCCGGCGGCGGGTCGGAACCCAGTGGCAAAACCTCCTCCTTCTTGCCCGCCCATGTCAATCCCTGGGCTTATCCCGCCGAGCCTTTCGAGTCCAAGGACAGCCTGAAGTTGTTTCAGGTCCGCTACAATTTAGCCGAGGTCCGCGAGAAGGACAAAGACACCGCCCTCGGCGTCCATTGGGCCGGCATTTTCAAATTGCCGCCCCTCTTGGACGAACCGAACGTCTCACGGCCGGCCAAAGAAAAAGTCGTCGATGCGGAAGCTTCCGGCGACAAGCCCGGGGTTTTCAAGCCCCTCAGCGGAGCCATCGGCTCGGCGAATGAGGGGGATGTCATTCTGATCAAACACCCCAAAAATAACCGGGAAGTCGCCGTCGAGCCCGCTTCTCTGAGCAAACCCAAGACCGACCTGACGATCAAACCTTATCCCGACTGCCAGCCCATTCTGACCCTCGATGAAACGTCGGTTCCCAACCCAGCCCTCTTCAAGTTGGTCGATGGCAAGCTCCGCCTGGAAAACTTGGAGTTCCTATTACGGCCGGCACAAAAAGGCTTCAAATCCCAGGCGGTCGTGTCCCTGGTGGGCAACGGCAAATGCACCTTCAAGCAGTGCCTCTTCACCTTGAAAGATGTCGATCGGGTGCCCTTGCGCGTGGTTGTTTTGGAGAATCCGAACGATGGAGTGAAAATGCCCAAAGTCGGACGCTCAACTCCCGAAGTTGCCTTCCTGGACTGCCTGGTCCGCGGCGACGGCGACTTGCTCCGTATTCAGGCCTCCAGGCCGCTTGATCTGGAGCTGGACAACTCCTTGGTCGCCCTGACCGGCAGCCTGCTTTCCATAAAAAGCAACAAGGAAACGCCCATGGAACCGGTCAACCTGAAATTAAAACAGGTGTCCGCCTTTCTTTCGGAACAACTCGTGCATCTGGGTTCCTCCACTCTGGGCAAAGGTCTGGCGCTTACCAAAGTGGAATCCAGGGATTGTCTGTTTGTGGCCCTTGGCGGCAAGTCCCTGATCCACCTCGAGGGACTCCCAATCGACGATAATCAATTAGAAAAATACTTCACCTGGTCGGGAAATCACAACGCCTACAGCGGCTTCGACATGATGCTCGATCAGAAGCGGCCGGAACGGGAGCTAATTCAGCAGCCCCCCATCAAGAAGGACGCCCAATCGTGGAACACATTTGCCAACGAGGACGATGCCAAGCACGTCCAAGCTCGCTTTGACTTGACCCGACGTCCGCTGTTCCGGGCCCTTCTGGACGATTTCCGCGTTCGGCCGGACCCGAAGGTCGATCTGCAAACCTACGGCGCCGACCTGAAAGCCGATAAGCTTCCTCCCCTGGCTTCGCCCGCCGAAGGGAAAAGCGCGGAAGAACAAGCGGCCCCGGAAATCGCACCCAAAGAATAATTCCAGGCGCGGAACTCCCTGGCTTTTCCTTCGGACTCCCAACTCCCATCTGGCGCTCTAATATAGCATCCAAGCAAGGTTTTCTTTTCCGCGCAAAGGACCAGGAGATGGATGGGAAGGCTGCCAGGGCCCGGGTGGTAATTGAAGCGGTGACGCCGGAAGTCGATTGCGGCCGCTTCCCCAGCAAACGCATCCGCGGCGACAAGGTGGTGGTCGAGGCCGATATTTTCTGCGACGGGCACGATGAGCTGCGCTGCCTGCTCCTTTACGGCAAGGACTCGGAAAAAAACTGGGCAGGGCAGGTGCCCATGCTGCCCCTGGGAAACGATCGCTGGCGCGGCGAATTTACGGTCACCGAGGTCGGCGTCTACCGTTATACCCTGCAAGCCTGGATCGACCGTTTTGCCGGCTGGCGGCGCGACCTGCACAAGCGCCTGCAAGCCGGCCACGATGTCGCGGTCGAGCTCTTGATCGGCGGCAAGCTGGTCGAGGAAGCCAGCAAGCGCGGCAAAGGCGCCGATGCCGCCCGCCTCAAGGACTGGGCCAGGACCTTGCTAACCGGCACGCCCTTGGAAACCAAGATTCGATTGGCCCAGGATGATGAGCTGGCCGGTCTGGTCCAGCTCTATGCCGAGCCACGCTTCGCCAGCCTTTATGACAAGAAGTTGACGGTCCAGGTCGATCCGGAACGGGCCCGGTACGGCTCCTGGTATGAGCTGTTTCCGCGCTCCTGTGGAGCCAAGGGCAAGCACGGGACTTTTCGCGATGTGGAGGCCCGGCTGCCCTACGTGGCGGCCATGGGGTTCGATGTCTTGTACTTTCCCCCCATTCATCCCGTCGGCCGAACCCATCGCAAGGGCAAGAACAACAGCACCACTCCCGAGCCGGGCGCCCCCGGCAGTCCCTGGGGCATCGGCGCCAAGGAGGGCGGCCATAAGGCCATCCATCCCGAGCTGGGCACCCTGAAAGATTTCCAGCGCCTGCTTGCCAAAGCACGCGCGCTGGACATCGACATCGCCCTGGACATCGCCCTGCAGTGCTCTCCCGATCATCCCTATGTCAAGGAGCATCCGGAGTGGTTTCGCCGCCGGCCCGACGGCACCATCCAGTACGCCGAGAACCCTCCCAAAAAATACCAGGACATCGTCCCCCTCGATTTCGAGACGGAAAAATGGTCCGAGCTGTGGGAGGAGGTAAAAAGCATCTTTCTCTTCTGGATCGAGCAGGGTGTGGCCATCTTCCGGGTCGATAATCCGCACACCAAGCCGTTTTGCTTCTGGGAATGGCTGATCGCCGAGGTGAAAAGCAAACATCCCGAGGTGATCTTTCTCAGCGAGGCGTTCACCAGGCCCAAGGTGATGTACCGGCTGGCCAAGCTCGGCTTCACACAGTCGTACACCTATTTCGCCTGGCGTAACACCAAGCCGGAGCTGGAGCAGTATTTCACCGAGCTGACGCAGACGGAGGTATGCGAGTTTTTTCGCCCCAACCTGTGGCCGAACACGCCGGACATCCTCACCGAGTATCTCCAGCAAGGAGGCCAGCCGGCCTTCCGCGTGCGCCTGGTGCTGGCCGCCACCCTCGCCGCCAGCTACGGCATCTACGGGCCCGCCTTCGAGCTGGGCGTCAAGCAACCCTTTCAGCCCGGCAGCGAGGAATACAAGAACTCCGAGAAGTACGAGATCAAGAGTTGGGACCTGGACAGCCCGGACAGCCTGAAAGACCTGATCGCCCGCGTGAACCGCATCCGCAAGGACAATCCGGCCCTGCAAGCCGATCGCAACCTGCGCTTCCACCCGCTGGACAATCCCGAGCTGATCTGTTTCACCAAACATACCGACGATTTGAGCAACGTGATCCTGGTAGTGGTGAACCTGAGCCCGCAGCACCCGCAATCGGGCTGGCTCGATCTGCCCCTGGAGGACTTCAAGTTAATCCCCGGCCAGGCTTACCAGGTGCACGACCTGCTCACGGACGCGCGCTACCTGTGGCAGGGCAGCCACAATTTTGTCCACCTCGATCCGGCCCACGCGCCGGCCCACATCTTCTGCATCCGCCGCAAGCTGCGCTCGGAGAAAGATTTTGAAAAGGAAGGGTTGTGAGCGGGTGATTGCTTCATAGAAGCATTTCGCCAAGGGGTGCCAAAAGGGGCTTTTCGCCAACCCGTGGCGAAATGCTATTTTGGCCATAAGGGGCCGATCAAATAAGGGGTTACGAAAAAGAAAAGGAGGTTTTCGCCAATTTTGCATGACACCTCCCCGGCGGTTTGATGGCGAAATGCTCTTTTTTGGCGTAAGGGACCAAATAAATAAGGAGTTAGGACAATCGAAAAGAAACCACCACGCGGCTCTGTCTCAAAATGGTTCTTTTCAAGGGATGGGAAGTGGACAAAGGGTTTTTATCACGGAACTACCCTCATGTGATAAAACACTGTGAAGACATAACTATTTTATTTGCAATCAGTTGCACTTAAACATGGGAGGGTTATTATCAAACATGCAAAGACACCCCCCCCTGATAAAACTGTCCACTAGAAGAAGGGGGTTTGAGACAGAATCCCACCACGCGCTTAGCGAAGGCTCTCCGGGCTCTGACAAAGGAGGGTGCTCATGGCCACAAGGAGTGAGTTTCCGACGTTGACCATCCAGGGCAGCTGGGAAGAGATTTTTCAGGTCCCGGGCCGCGCCGCGCTTGAGCGGATTCTGCCGGACTATCTTCGCCCCAGGCGCTGGTTTGGTGGAAAAACCAGGACCATTCGCTCGGTGACGTTGCAGGAAGTGATTCCGATTCCCTGTTCAACGTCGCCTGTTTATTACAACCTGATTAAAGTTGAGTTTGCCGATGGGCCGCCCGATCTTTACGCCTTGCCGTTGTCCTTTGCCAGCGGCACGCATGCGCAGGAGCTGCTGGACAAGCTGCCTCATGCAATTGTTACGCGCCTGGAAGGCGGGGCACCGGGAGTTCTGTTCGATGCCCTGGCGGAGGCGTCTTTCGGTGCCGTTCTGTTGGAAGCCATTGGCGGCAAGCAGACGTTTGCAACCGGTCAAGGAGAAATCCGCGCAACCGGGCTGAGCCATGACGAAACCATCCGCGGCCCGGCTCCCTTATCTCCGAGGATCGGCCGCGCCGAACAGAGCAACACCTCCATCATCTTCGGCGACCAATTGATTCTGAAATGCTTTCGCCGCCTGGAAGAAGGAGTGAATCTCGACCTGGAAATCGGCTCCTACCTGACGCAGGTTGGCTTTTCGCACATCGCCCCGGTCGTGGGAGCCATTGAATTCCGGCGCGACCTGAGCATCGAGCCGGTGACCCTGGCCATCCTGCACCGCTATGTGGCCAACCAGGGAGATGCCTGGCATCATACCTTGAAAGAGCTGGGCACGTATTATGAGGCGATCCTTGCCGGCGCGGCGCCAGAGCTCGATCTGCCCTCGGGCCACCTCCTGGACTTGGCCGAGACGGAGCCGCCCGCTCGTGATGACCTGGGCTCTACCGTGACATCGGCCATCCTCCTGGGCCAGCGCACGGCGGAGCTGCACCTGGCGCTGGCGAAAGGCCGTGAACCAAGCTTCGCGCCCGAGCCGTTCACGGCCCCCAATCAAGAATCTTTTTCCCAAAGCCTGCGCGACCTTCATGGCCAAGTGTTTGACCTTCTCCGTGCCCGCCTGGCCGATCTTCCGGCAGCCGTCCAGGAGGAGGCCCGGCAGGTGCTGGATCGATCCCGGGCGCTACCCGGCCGGCTTGCCCGCATTCAGGAAGGCCCATTGACCGGCCAGCGCATCCGCTGCCACGGCGATTATCATCTGGGCCAGGTGCTGTTCACAGGGCGGGATTTTGTGATCATCGATTTCGAAGGCGAACCGGCGCGGCCGTTGGCGGAGCGACGCTTGAAGACTTCACCCCTTCGAGATGTTGCCGGAATGATGATTCGCTCCTTTCACTACGCCGTCCACAGCGGGTTGCCGGAGAATAGCAGCGCCGCCCTGGAGCCGTGGGCCCATTTCTGGTATTCCTGGGCCAGCGCCGCCTTTCTTCGAGCCTATCGAACGACCGCTGCCGGCGCCTCCTTCCTGCCCGCCTCCCGCCCGGAGCTGGAGCTGCTCCTGGACACCTATCTCCTGGAAAAGGCCATGTACGAGCTGGCCTACGAGCTCAATCATCGCCCGGACTGGGTCCGGATTCCATTGCGCGGAATCGGACAACTCCTTGGCGAGCCGGGAGAGATTAGCTCCGGTCGCTAACGCTCCCGGCTCGCCAAATTACCTTACGAATTTGTAATAATCAAAATTGTTGAAAAGCCCATCGTTCTCCCCTTAAAATTAGTTAGCGAATAGTTAGGGACCTAAATAAATGAGGGCATGCCCTCGTTCTCACAGATTTTTAACCTGCAAGATCTTTGCAAGTTCTCCTACCGGGATGCGTTCCTTAGTTAGCGAATCGTTAGCCACCTAATAAGTAAGGGGAAGATCATGCCCGTGTCGCGATTGCGAAAAGAGAGCCAGGGGCCGGTGCGGCCGGCGGACAATGCCTTCCGCGAGCTGATCCGCACCTTCGGGGCGGCCGAGCGCGTCATGCAGCCTTACTTCGCCCGCTTCGGCATCTCCGGCGCCCAGTGGGGCGTCCTGCGCAACCTCCACCGGGCCGAGGAAGAAGGCCTGCCGGACATGCGCCTCACCGAGCTGAGCGAGCGCTTGCTGGTGCGGCCTCCCAGCATGGTGGGCGTGGTGGACCGGCTGGAACGAGCCGGCCTGGCCTTCCGGGACGGCTCGCCCACCGACCTGCGCGCCAAGCGGATCGGCTTGACACCGCGCGGCCGGCGTCTGGTGCGGCGCATCCTTGCCGTCCACGAGGAGCAGATGAGCACCGTCCTGGCCGGCCTCACCAGGTCCGAGCAGGACGACTTGCGCCGCCTCTTGATCCTGTGGCGCCGGCACCTGGAAACATTGTTGAAAGCGGAAGAAGCGATCAAGATCGGCTAATGGTTTGGCCGCTTGCGGTTTAGCATTGCATATTCGGCAGAGGTCAACATGAAAAAGATGCTGATCGTGCTCCTGATGGTGGCGGGGTTGGGCGGCGGCCTGGGGTTCTGGTACTGGAAGGCCAATGCCGGACCGCAGTCGGCCTACCGGGTGGTGCCGGTGGAGCGCGGCCCGTTCTTGGCCACCATCGCCGCCACCGGCACCGTCCAGCCGGAAGAAGTAATCGATGTGGGCGCCCAGGTGGCGGGCCGGATCGAGCGCTTCGGGCTGGCCGGCCTGGAAAGCGATGGCCGCCTGGTGCTGGCCGTTGTCGGCGGCTGGCCGCGCGCCGACGCCGCCGGCCTGCTCCTGTCCGGCCTGATTCCCCAGAAGCCCATCGATTACCTGTCGGCCGTTGAGGACGGCACCATCCTGGCCCAGCTCGATCCGCGGTTGTTTCAGGCGGAGGTAGATAAAGCCAATGCCAATCTGGAATTGGCGCGGGCCAATCAGCTGCAGCTGGAAGCCAATTTTCTTAAGGCCGACCGCGACTGGGTCCGGGCCCAGGACCTGAACCTGCGCGGCTCCATTGCCCAGGCGGACTACGACCTGGCGCGGGCCAGCTTCGAGACCACCAAGGCCAACGTCGAGGTGGGCAAGGCCACCATTTCCCAGGCAGTCGCCGCCCTCTCGTCGGCGAAAACCAACCTGGATTACACCACCATCCGCTCGCCCGTGAAAGGCGTGATCATCGATCGCCGCGTCAACGTGGGCCAGACCGTGGTGGCCAGCCTCACCGCCCCAAGCCTGTTTCTCATCGCCAAGGATCTGAAGCGCGTGCAGGTGTGGGCGCAGGTAAACGAGGCGGATATCGGCCAGATAACGTCCGGCCAGGAAGTGCGCTTCACCGTCGATGCCCGTCCGCGCGAGGAGTTTACCGGCAAGGTGGACCAAGTGCGCCTCAACGCCAACATGACCAACAATGTGGTCACCTACACGGTCGTGGTTACGACCGATAACTCAATGGGCCGACTGTTGCCCTACCTGACGGCCAACTTGCAGTTCGTCACCCACCAGCGGAGCGAAGTCTTGCAGGTGCAAAACGCGGCCTTGCGCTGGCGGCCGCGGCCGGACCAGATCGCCCCCGAACTGCGCGGAAGCGCGAAATGGGCACCGTCTGGGTCGTGAATGACGGCGGCTATGTCCGGCCGATCCGCGTACAGATCGGCCCCAGCGACGGCGCCGTGACTGAAATCCTCAGCGACAACCTGGAGGATGGAATGGAATTGGTCGTCGGCGAAGAACACCAGGACAACGGCGCCGTCGATGCCAATCCCTTTACGCCCAAATTGTTCGGCGGCAAGAAGAAAGAATAGGTTCAGAGCCCGGAGCGTTAGCGACGGGTTGACCGTTCCCGTCGCTAACGCTCCGGGCTCGGAAAGAAAGAATACCATGGAATTGATCCGGCTCAATGACATCACCAAGACTTATCACCTGGGCGAGATCGATGTGCCCGTGCTCCGGGGCGTATCGCTGTCGGTCGAGCGCGGCGAGATGCTGGCCCTTATGGGCGTCTCCGGCTCGGGCAAGTCCACGCTCATGAATATCCTGGGCTGCCTGGACCGCCCCAGCTCGGGGCAGTACTGGCTTGAC
>WNFJ01666243.1_pt1 | contig 12388 bp, 14 predicted proteins | sample 5400461 | NCBI WGS metagenome assembly WNFJ01 (sample SAMN13153349, study PRJNA577476) | soil metagenome | isolation source: 115 cm saprolite on Douglas fir-dominated hillslope | place: USA:California | collected 2013-09-17
CGGCGACTAGGGAGCGATGCGCAAGTTTCTGCAGCACCTTGGCCATGAGTGTCGCGGAGATGCCGTACTCCTCGGCGATCTCGTTGGCGCTACAAGCATGCTGCTGGCGATGCATCGCCAGATGCTTGACAGCAATCAGCCCGTAGTCGGCCTTTTTTGAGAGCTTGAACATCGTTCGAGAGACTTTCTGGGCGCTCCTGAATATGCGACTGAATCGGTCGCACATGAAGTATATCCCTAGAGGCACCCGCAAGTCAACCCCCAAGCCTTCCTAGACTTCAACGCAACCTCTGTATTTCGTTCAACTTACAATAAGACTAGTTTGGTCTTATTTGCTAACGAATTTCGGCGAACGGTCTCCTGTTGCAGCAAACGGCCGAAATTCCAAGATGAAGTGCGATTCGATGAGATTGCCGTTGCCGCATGGTAGCCTAGAGGTTGGATGGAGGAGATTGATGCCCGGATACACGGGGAGACGCAATAAGTTGGTTTTTCAATTGGTGCAGGGGCTGGTCCCGCTGGTTCTCTTGGTTCCGACATGTGTCCTAGCGCAAACACAATCGACGCCATCAACCCATAGACCCAAGCACGGACACGACAATGCGCCCAAAAAAAAATTACCCGAGAGGGCGTTTGTTCTAGTCGGCGCGGGCGACATCGCCAGTTGTGAGTATCCGGATGGCGCCCGGGCGACAGCCAAGCTGATTGAGCAAATCCCGGGGACAGTTTTTGCCGCTGGCGACCTGGTATACGAGAAGGGAAGCGCGGAAGAGTTCAAGAATTGCTATGAGCCGGCCTGGGGCCGCTTCAAGGACCGGACCAGGCCGGCTCTGGGAAATCATGAATACGAGGAACCTACGGCATCGGGCTATTTCCAGTATTGGGGCGCGCAAGCGGGGCCCGCAGGCAAGGGTTTTTATAGCTATGATCTCGGCGCGTGGCACATCGTGGTTATGAACACCAACTGCAGTGCGTATGGTCTGGGAGGTTGCGGCAAGGGCTCACCGCAAGAAACGTGGCTGAAAGAGGATCTTGCGAAGCACCCAAACGCATGTGTTCTCGCCTATGGTCACCACGCGCTCTTCAGCAGCGGCGTCTTCAAGAAACACGCCGTACATCCCGAGCTGAGACAACTATGGGAAGACCTTTACGCCGCCCAGGCCGACCTGGTTCTTGCGGGACACGAACATTCCTACGAACGTTTTGCGCCGCAGGACCCCGAGGGCAAAGCCGACGCGGTTAACGGGATCCGCGAAATCGTCGCTGGGACCGGAGGACGCAGCCACGATCTCCTCGGCTTCGCTACGCCGAACAGCGAAATTCGGGAGTGGGACACCTACGGCGTGCTGAAGTTGACGCTCGCTCCCGGGAAGTACACGTGGGAATTCATTCCCGAAGAGGGGAAGTCATTTCGCGATTCCGGCAGCGGCGGCTGCCACAACCAGCCCACCAGAGCGAAGTGAGTCGCCCGTTCCGCCGGCTCAACGCACGCCTACGGCTTAGGGGCGGGGCAAGCGCCGCCCGCGGCACCAGCCTCGATTAGTTTCTGTACGGCAGGCGCGGGAATGAGCAGCAACTGCGCCTTCGGCTTTTTCGCCTGTTCCAGGATGGCGAGCTGTAGCGCTTTCCACGAATCGGGAGCCGGCTGCCCCTTTGCGATTGCGTCGAGTGCGGCGAGCCCCGCCGTCCCCAACGCAGAGAGATCCTGAGAGGTGGCTGTAACCTCCTTCACCAGGAAAGAACGCTGCGCGAGGGGCTGGAGTATTGCGTCATTGTCGCGCCAAGTCGTGAGTTGTGCGCGGAGCCGCGCCTCCGCTGCCGGATCGTGGCATGCGGCTGCGAGAAACTGATCGACTTGCTCACTAAAACGCCGTCCCGCATCGCTCTCGAGCGGAACCGCATCCACCACACGATTCATCGGAGTGGCGCTGGTCGGCACCGCCGGAGCCGTCTGTTCGCGCGTGTAGTCCTTCACCGGTTCGAGGACATCGGTAAGAGTGCGCAATGCGGCAAATTCCGCAGCCGATGCTGAACCCGCCAAGCGCTGCAGCATGTGCCGCGAAACGGTCCGGTGCGTGAGGCCCAGCCACTCCAGCCGGGCGCTGACAAAATCCAACCGCGCATACATGGAGGCCGGATCGCGGACTTCCTGGGGTGACCACAGGCGCTCCGCAATCGCGGCATTCCTCGGCCAGATGCGCGAATCGACGTTTTCCGGACTGACGTACTCAGCCCACATGCACGATTCACCACCCAGAATTCGCTGCTGCTCCTCGGCGGAGAGACTTGCCGCATCTCCGCTCATCGGATCCACCGCGTAATGCCGGGCCGCGGTCCATCCCAAATCCAAGTAATACCCATTCGACAAAATGCCCCCATAGCCTTGCTTTGCCGCTTGCGCCAGCGAGGCTTGCCCGCGCCACGATTGAATCACAATGTCCTTGGGCACCCCCGCTACCAGCACTTCGTCCCAGCCAACTACGGCTTTCCCGTGCTTGGTCACCAGCTTCTGCACGCGCCCGCTGAAATACGCCTGCAGCGCTCCGTTGTTCTTGATCCCATTGGCTTTCATGTACGCCTGAATCTTCGGATTCGCATCCCATTCTTTGCCGTTCACCTCGTCGCCACCAATGTGAAAATAGTGATCGGGAAAAATCTTGGCCATCTCGCCTATCAAGTCATCGAGAAACTTGTAGACTTTCTCGTTCGTGGGGTCCATCGCCGGATCGAAGACTCCCCATCTCCGTTCGATTTCGTACGGGCCTTTTCCGCTGGCTAGCTCGGGATGCCCGACGAACCAAGCCGTGCTATGCCCCGGCATATCGAATTCCGGCACGACACGAATTCCGCGATCAGTTGCGTAGGCGATCAGATCGCGTATCTCCTCCTGCGTGTAGTAAAGGGCGTCGGAGCCCAACTGGTGAAGTCTCGGATATTTCTTGCTCTCGACGCGGAAGCCCTGGTTCTCCGAGAGGTGCCAGTGGAAAACGTTCATCTTCACGGCTTCCATGCCGTCGATATTCCGGCGGATGACGTCGAGCGGGATGAAATGGCGGGCGGAAGAATCGTGACCGCTGGCGCGGCAAATCCGCCCGGCGAAACATCCACCAGTTGAAGAATGGTCTGCAGCCCGTGCATCGCGCCAAGCGGCGTTGGCGCGGTGAGCTTCGCGCCTGTGATGGTCACGTCGAGAACATAGCTCTCGTCCTCGGCGGGTTCCTGAATTTCCTTGCCGGCGTGATCGGTCTGAATGACGAGCGTTGCTTTTGCCGTTTTGGCCGGCTTGAGGGCGAGCGGGAGACCCGTTTGGCGCGCGAGCTGCCGCAAGAATCGCTCGCCGGCACGCTCCAGCCGCGGCTCGGTATAGCCGGTGAACGCTACCGAAAACGACGAGTCCACTCCCAGGTTTCCCGTCCCGGGCTGCACGTTCGCGGGAAGAGGCATCAAATTCAATCCAGGTTGTTGAGCAGTGGTCATCGCCGGGTATAACAGAACGCAAAGAACGAGTATGCCAAGGACTTGCAACCGCGCATTCTGAGCCATTGTCCGGAAAAGCCTCCGACGCATAGTTGGAATCTTTGATGACTGCTATGTAGCACAGGCTTCCGCATACTGTCATATCTTCCGCGTCCCGCGAAGAGGATTCCATCCGGCGCCGAAAGAATCCACTTTGGCCTCTCTTTAAGATTGCAAGCTGCTGTTTTCCCCGCCTGAGTTAGAATAACTTCTGAAATGCGGCACCGCTGAATCCGCGATGAAAACATCGATTGCCATCTATCCCGGTTCTTTCGACCCGGTCACCAACGGCCACCTCGACCTCATCGAACGCGGGGAAAAGATGTTTGACCTTTTGATCGTAGCGGTGTTGCGGAATACGGAGAAGCAGCCCCTGTTCACGGTTCCCGAACGCATGGAAATGCTGCGCGAGGTTACGGGAAGATGGCCCGGTGTGGAAGTGGACGTGTTCGAAGGCCTGCTCATCGACTATGCGCGCAAGCGGGGCGCCGGCGTGATTCTTCGCGGCATTCGCGCGGTCTCCGACTACGAATACGAATTGCAGATGGCGTTGATGAACCGCAAGCTTGAGCCGCGGCTGGAGACGGTGTTCATGCTCCCGGGCGAACCGTACAGTTACTTAAGCTCGAAGCTGGTGCGCGAAATCGCACAGCATGGCGGGCCTTTGCACGATCTCGTGCCGCCTACAGTTGAGCGGAGACTGCGCGCAAAGCTCTTGCAGGTCAAGTGACCGTAAGCTTTTGTGTTTTTCCTTATTGAACTTTCAACTGTGAACTCTTAACTTCTTTCAAGGAGCCAAGGTGCAACTAACGGACCGCATCAATCGCATACAAATCTCACCGACGGCGGCAGTGATCGCCGAAGCCGACAAGTTGAAAGCGCGCGGCGTAGACGTCGCGGACTTCGGCCCGGGCGAGCCGGACTTCCCCACGCCCGACCACATCAAGAAAGCGGCGATCAAGGCCATCGAGGAAAACAAATCAAAATACACGCCGACGGGCGGGATCATGCCGTTGCGCGAAGCCATTTGCGCGTGGCACAAGCGCGAGCTCGGCTCGTCGTACGAGCCAAAGGAATGCGTCGTGAGCGTTGGAGGAAAGCATTCCATCTTCAACGTGATGAGCGTGGCTTCCCGGACATCGTGAAGTACGTGGGCGGGACTCCGGTATTCGTGGAGACCAAGCCGGAAAATGGATTCAGCGTGAAGGCGGCGGCTATCGAAAAAGCGATTACGCCCAAGACCCGCTTGCTGATTCTAAATTCGCCGAGCAATCCAACGGGCGGCGTCGTACCGCCGGATGAGTTCGAGCGCATCCTGGCGGTCTGCAAGAAGCACAACGTCTGGTTGATGGGCGACGAGTGCTATTCGCATTTCACCTACGAGCCGCACAAGCCGTACTCGATCGCCAGCGCTGCGGGTTCGAAAGAAAACGTCATCATCATCGGCTCGGTTTCAAAAACGTTTGCAATGACGGGCTGGCGCATCGGCTACACGCTGGGACCGGAAGCGTTGATTCAGGCGCTCATCAAATTGCAGAGCCAATCCACGTCAAACGCCACATCGATCGCGCAATATGCCGCGCTGGAAGCGATGCGCGGACCGATGGAGACCGTTCCGGCCATGCTCGCGGAGTACGCCAAGCGCCGCAAACGCATCGTGGAAGGCCTGCGCGCGATTCCGGGGGTGACCTGCGAGTGGCCGGGCGGCGCGTTCTACGCCTTCCCGAACATTTCCGCGCACCTTTCGAACGCTTCCGGCAAACCGGCGCTGGCGAAGACGTGCACGGAAATTTCGAAGATGCTGCTGGAAAAAGCGCAAGTGGCTGTGGTGCCGGGCGAAGCATTCGGCGCGCCAGGGTACCTGCGGATTTCCTACGCCACATCCATCGAGCGAATCGAGGAAGGATTGCGGCGCCTCGAACGCTTTTTTTCACGCGCTGAAGCCGCTTCGTAAACTGTGAGGCCCACGCCCACACGCATCGAGCCGGTCTTCAGCCCGCGCCTATGGGGAGCTCGCTCGTTAGCGCCTCTTTATCCTGAAAAATCGAATTTGGCGGAGCCGCTGGGCGAAGCCTGGCTCACGGGCGTGGATTGCCGCATCGCTTCCGGACCATTCGCCGGAAAAACGCTCGGCGCGGCCTGGACGGAAATGCCGGCGGAGTGGCGCGGCACAAATCTTGCTTCCAGAGAGGACTTCCCTCTTCTGGTGAAGTTTATTTTTCCCACCGACAGATTATCCATCCAGGTCCACCCGGACGACGCCTACGCTTCGGCGCACGAAAAAAGCGCCGGCGGCTGTGGCAAAACCGAAATGTGGCATGCGGTTTCTGCCGAGGCCGGAGCCCACGTGCTCATCGGATTAGTTCCGAAGGCAGACGAAAGGAAATTCCTTGAGGCGCTCGGTAGTAACACGATTGAAGATCTTTTCGTTCACTGGCGCGTGCAGCCGGGCGATACCTTCTTTGTACCTGCGGGCACACCTCACACCATCGGCAAAGACATGGTGCTTTGCGAGGTGCAGCAGTATTCTGACCTGACGTATCGCGTCTATGATTACGGCCGCGTGGATGCGCAGGGCATACCGCGAGAACTACACATCAAGAAAGCGCTGGATGTAATTCAGTTCGGCCGGCCCATTGCGGGCAAAGTGTCGCGAATCTCATTGCCCGCGCACGGGTTACAGAAAATGCTGCTCGTGGCGTGCCGTTATTTCGCAACGGAACGATGGAAGAATTTCGCGCAAATTGAAACTCAATCGGACAGCGCGAATTTTGACCTGTTCGTCATTCTCTCGGGAAGCGGGCGCTTCGTCTGGCCAGGCGGTTCGGCGGAGTATCAGCGCGGCGAGTGTTGGCTGATTCCAGCGGGATTGGGTCCGTTCACACTGCGTCCGCAGGAACCCACAAAGCTTCTTAGAACGTATGTTCCTGATTTGGAGACGCTGAAAGTAGACCTTCGTCGTCAAGGTCTTTCTGAAAATGAAATTGCAAAGACGGTCTTCGACTAACGCGGGAAGCGCAGGGCGATGGAAAAACTGACAACCCACGCTGTCATTCTGGCCGGAGGGCGCGGCACTCGTTTCTGGCCGCGCAGCCGCACGCGCACGCCGAAGCAACTTCTGAACATCGTTGGCCAGGACACGATGCTAGAACAGACCGTGGCGCGTCTGAAGCCGCTGATTTCCGCGGAGCGCATCTGGACGGTCACGAATGCGGAGCAGGCCGCCGCCGTCCGCAAGCAGGTTCCGGCAGCCGCGCGCAAGCGCGTGCTGATCGAGCCGATGGGGCTGAACACCGCGGTGGCGATTGGGCTCGCGGCGATTCACGTGCGCCATGCGGCACACGACGACGCGTTGATGGCGGTGCTCCCTGCCGATCATTATATCGAGCAGCCGCAAAAGTATCGGGAGATCGTGAGCGCTGCCCTCGACGTGGCTCGGGAACCGGGGCGAATGGTCGTGCTTGGCATCCCTCCAACCAGGCCGGAGACAGGGTTTGGCTACATCGAAAAGACGGGAGAATCGATCGGAACCGAAGGCTTCCCCGTTTTTGCCGTGCGGCGATTCACGGAGAAACCCGAACTGAAGCTCGCGCAAGAATACGTCGCTTCCGGAAGTTATCACTGGAACGCCGGGATGTTTTTCTGGAGGGTTTCCACTTTTCTGGAAAACCTGAAGAGTTTTCTTCCGAAGACTCATGATGCGTTGGAAAAACTCGCAGGTTTAATTGGAACGCGCAGCTACGATCGCAAGCTACGCGCCATGTACGCTGCGCTCGAAAATATATCCGTGGACTACGCCGTCCTTGAGCCTGCCACCCGCGCGCAGGGGCCGCCGCGCGTGTTTATGATTCCCGCCGAAGTGGGTTGGAGCGATATCGGTTCCTGGGCAGCCGTTTATGAACTGCTCGCGAAGAATAGCCGCGAAAACGTTCTCGCTGGGGATGGCCACACGCTGGATGCGGAAGGCAATTTTCTGTGGAGCCCGTCAAAATTCGTGGCCGCGATTGGCGTTCGCGATCTCGTCGTAGTCGAGACGCCCGATGCGCTGCTCATCTGCCCGCGCAATCGCGCCCAGGACGTCGGCAAAATCGTGAAATGGCTGGAAGAACAAAAACCAAGAAAGCTTTTGTAGGCGCCGTCTTCTGAGGCGGTCCGCCCTCCGACAGCCAGGCCAATCCGGCTGTTGGCGAATCGCTCGCATCGCGTATACTCGCTTCTTACGCTCATGACAACGATTAAATTTGGAACTGATGGCTGGCGTGGCGTCATCGCCGAAGATTTCACGTTTGCGAATGCACGCGTCGTGGCGAAGGCCATCGCCCGTTACGTCGTGCGCTGCGAGGACGCGCGCAAGGGCGTCATCATTGGCTACGACCATCGCTTCGCCTCGGACGGCATCGCTGCGGCCGCCGCCGAAGTGGTTTCCGCCAGCGGCACTCCCGTTTTTTTGACGGACAAGCCCTGCCCCACGCCGGCCGTTTCCCTGCTCGTGCGGCAACGCGGAGCGGCTGGCGGCCTGATGATCACCGCTAGCCACAATCCCTATCAATGGAATGGCATCAAGTACAAAGCGAGCTATGGCAGTTCGGCATTGCCTTCGATTGTGGCGCAGATCGAAAATGATCTCGGAGTCGTGCAGCACGAGAGCGTGCCGCCGCTGCCGCCACGAAATAATCTTATTCAGCCTCTGGAGCCGCGTGCGCCGTATCTCGACACGCTCGAAAAGCTGGTCGATTGGAAACGGCTGCGCGCCGCGAAGCTGCGCTTCGTCTCCGATGTCATGCATGGCTCGGCCACGGGCTTGCTCGTCGAACTTTTCCGGCGCAATGGCATTGCCTGCGACGAAATTCGCGGCACGCGCGACCCGCGCTTCGGCGGCGTGCATCCGGAGCCGATCGAGCCGCACATTGCGGCCTTGCGGCAAGCGGTGCTCGCCGGAAAATTCGATGCCGGCTTGTGCGCCGATGGCGATGGCGACCGCATCGGCGCCATCGACCGCGACGGCACATTCGTCAATCCCCACCAGATCTTTGCACTGCTCGTCTGGCACCTCGCCGGAACCCGCAACCTGCCCGGCGATATTGCAAAAACTTTTTCCGTCACGAAGCTCATCGACAAGCTCGCCGCAAAATTCGGCCGGAAGCTCCACGAAACGCCCATCGGCTTCAAATACATCTGCGAATTGATGCTCGAGCAAAACATTTTGATCGGCGGCGAAGAAAGTGGCGGCATCGGCACCAACCTATACATTCCCGAACGCGACGCGACGGTTTCGGCGCTTTTTCTGGCGGAATTGATGGCCTGGCACGGCAAATCGCTTGGTGAGCTGCTCGCCGTGCTTCACGCTGAATTCGGCGAGTATCATTACGGCCGCGTGGACCTCGACTTGAAACCGGGGCAAAAAGAAAAAGCCATCGCTCATTTTTCGGATGCCAAACTGACGCGCATCCTTGATCTGCCTATCGTGCGTCGCGAGGACATGGATGGCATCAAGCTCTACCTGGGCGATCTCGGATGGGTGATGGTCCGCGCCTCAGGCACCGAGAATCTTTTGCGAGTTTATTGCGAAACGTCAAAACCCGAGACGACAGAGCGCGTTCTCCAAGCTGTGACCGGGATCGCGCAAAATCTATAGGTGAGCTCATGAAAACGGTCAATCTGAAAGAAAAATTCGCCCTCTTCACCGATTACTACAACCCGCGCGTCATTGGCGAAGTGAACGACTGCCACGTCAAAGCGGTGAAGCTAAAAGGCGAATTTATCTGGCATCATCATGAAAGCGAGGACGAACTGTTTCTGGTCGTGAAAGGCACACTGCGGATGAAGTTCCGCGACCACGAAGCCGTCGTCAACGAAGGCGAATTTGTCGTCGTGCCGCGCGGCGTCGAGCATTGTCCCGTCGCTGACGAGGAAGTCCACATCATCCTGATCGAACCCAAGTCAACTTTGAACACAGGGAACATTACCAACGAAAGGACTGTCGCCCAGCTCGAGCGCATCTGAATTCTGCTCCCGCGGCGATCTACGACCAGCCATGGAACACCGCTTTTACACCCTCGATGTTTTCACCAATAACCGCTTCGAAGGCAATCCGCTGGCCGTATTTACGGACGGCGACGGACTCTCGGACGACCAAATGCTCGTCATCGCGCGCGAAATGAATCTTTCGGAGACGGTCTTTGTGCAAAAGCCGACGGAAGAAGAAGCTCTCGCGCGGCTGCGCATCTTCACGACGAAAGAAGAACTCAAGCTCGCCGGGCATCCAGTCATCGGCACTTGGTTTTTGCTCGCGGAGCTGGGCGTCGTACCTGCCCAGGATGGCGGCGTCCACATTCTGCAAGAGACCGGAGCGGGCGTCTTGCCGGTGGAAATCCGCTTCAAGGACGGCCGCCCGCAGCGCGTCACCATGACTCAGAAAGAAGCCATCTTTAAGCCCGCGAAAATCAACAAGAAGAAGCTTGCCTCCGCACTCGGAATTTCGCCGAAAGACTTCGACCCGAAGCTGCAACCTGAGTTTGTATCCACCGGTATCTTCAACCTCATGGTGCCGGTGCGCAATCGCGCAGCGCTGGGCAAAATCGCCATGAACATGACTGAACTCCGCCGCCTCCAGGGCAAGAACGCGACGATGGCTTACTGCTTCGCACTCGGCGGCAATGGCAAAGCCTTCTCTCGCGGCATGCTGCCCTGGGAACTCTACGAAGATGCCGCGACGGGATCCGCTGCTGGTTCGCTGGGCGCGTATCTTGTGCGAAACGGAAGATTAGCCCCGGGCCAAACCTTGAGCATTCTTCAAGGATCGGAAATGGGGCGCCCAAGCCAGATCGAAGTGGAAGTCACGCAGAGTGGAAAGAAACTCGTCCCGCGCGTAAGCGGCGCCGCCGTGAAAATTTTCGAAGGCACCATCCGCATCTGACGCAAAGCCGCGCCGGAAAATAAAAAGGGGCCGCACGGTACCCCGCGCGGCCCTTTTCTCGCATCCGCGAAATTGATTAGTGTCCGAGCCTGTCGTGCCGCAGATCCTTGTGAAGATCTTTCTTGTCCCTGTTGATGTCCTTCTGGTCCTGGTTGCGGTCTTTGCGGTCCTTGGCCAGGTCTTTTTTGTCGTGGTTGATGTTGCGCTGATCCGCATTGCGGTCGACGCGGTCTTTGTTCAGTTCCGTGCGGTCGTGATTGATATCTTGTTGATCTTTATTCCGATCGACGCGATCCGCGTGGAGATCCTTGCGATCGGCCTGGGCCTGAGCGCTGTTGACGCCGTAGTTCTTGTCGTCGCGCGCAAGCTGGGCCTTGTCGTGATTAATATCGCGCTGGTCCTGGTTCCGGTCCGCGCGGTCCTTGTTCAGGTTCTTGCGATCGTGATTGATATCGCGCTGATCGGCATTGCGATCCGCGCGATCTTTGGCCAGATCTTTCTTATCGTTTCGAATGTCTTTCTTGTCGTTCTGAATGTCCTGCTGCTGCGGAGTCGGATCCTGGCTCTGGGCATACGCGCCACCGGCGAGCAAACCGGCCAACGCGACTGCGAACACACCTCGACGGACTATGAGTTTTGCCTTCATGGTCTTCTCTCCTAGTAAGATGGTTCCTGGATTTACCACCACACTTACAAAATCAAACACCCGGAGCCCCGCGAAGTTTCACGGCGGGGTGGCCAGGGTTCTGTTGACCGTTTGGAAGAGTCTGGAATTGAGGATAACTACTTTACTTGCAATGACTTATGGACAGCATCCAGGATGCCATTCACGAATGCTCCCGAATCTTCGGAGGAAAACTTCTTCGCCAAATCCACCGCTTCGTTCAGGACGACTTTAGGCGGCGTGTCCGTGCCGTTCATTTCATGAATGGCCAGCCGCAAAATGGCGCGATCGATAGCGGCGAGCCGCTCGAATCGCCAGTTGTCGGCGTGCTTGACGATGATCGCGTCGAGCGCGGTGACGTCATTCGCAGCGCCCTCAAAAAGCTTGTTCGCAAAAGCGCGCGTCTTGTCCGCGGCCTTCGCGCTTTTCCAGAATTTCACTTCCAGCTTGGTGAAATCCTGCTGGCTCATGTCCCATTGGAAAAGCATCTGCATCGCAAACTCGCGGGATTTTGTGCGGAGCGACACGTTACTTGAGCCGCGGCTTTCCGGCGGCGGCCGTCTTCGAATGAGAAGCGCGGAGCTTGCGTGACAGCTGCGCCATTTCGATGGCGGCGAGCCCCGCTTCGAATCCCTTATTCCCGCTCTTGAGTCCGGCGCGGTCGATGGCCTGCTCCAGCGTGTCGCACGTCAGCACACAAAAAATAATCGGCAAGCCGCTGTCCATCTGCGCGAGCTGCAATCCGCGCGCGGTCTCCGAACAAACATAGTCATAGTGCGTCGTTTCGCCGCGAAGCACGCATCCAATGGCGATCAACGCATCGTACTTCCCCGTCGCCGCCAGTTTTTTCGCCGCCAGCGGCAATTCGAATGCTCCCGGAACGTTCACCACATCAACATCCTTGCCGGTCGCTCCCGCTCGCTCCAGGGCGTCCAACGCCGCGGAAAGAAGCCGCTCAGTAATAAAGCTATTGAATCGGCTCACGACGATGCCAAAGTGAAAACCCGCCGCGCTCAGCTCGCCGCTAATTTTCCCGGGTTGTAATTTTTCTGCCATCGCTCCTGCGCGTCGCTCCAGTTTCTCCAATTCCTTCACTTCCTCTATTTCCGTTACCTCATTTACTTCCTTTACTTCCCTTTGAATTGCGCCGGCCGCTTTTCCAAAAATGCCTTTGTGCCTTCGCGCATGTCTTCCGTCGCGCAAGCCACTCCGAAAAGCGTGGCCTCCAGGAACAACCCTTCTTCCTGCGCCATTTCCACGCCGCGCTCAATCGCTTCCATGGTGAATTTCAC
>WNFJ01052522.1_pt1 | contig 12385 bp, 6 predicted proteins | sample 5400461 | NCBI WGS metagenome assembly WNFJ01 (sample SAMN13153349, study PRJNA577476) | soil metagenome | isolation source: 115 cm saprolite on Douglas fir-dominated hillslope | place: USA:California | collected 2013-09-17
AGCGAAATACTGGGCCAAGGCGGGGGATTACATGCTTGCGCAGAAGCCGGATCGCGCCCAACGCGAGCTGGAGAAGGCGGTGCAGGTTTACCCTGGTTTCGCCGATGCCTGGTACCAGCTCGGGATACTGAAAGCGCCTTCGAGCCCGAGTGATGCTAAGACTTGTCTAGAGCGCGCCGCGTCGGCCGACCCTAAGTTTGTCCTTCCTTACGAGTCGCTCGCAGCGTTGGCAGAGCAAAATGAGGATTGGCAGGGGGTACTGGAGAACACCACTCATTCACTGCAAATGGATCCGTCCGGCAGCATACGGATCTGGTACTACAATTCTTTAGCGAATTATGAGACCGGACACCTCGGAGCAGCCGAAGTCAGCGCGAAGAACCTGTTGGCCATGGATCCGCTTCACAATATTCGCAACGGCGAACAGTTGCTGGCAGCGATTCTGGCCCGGAAGGCTGACTACAAGGGCGCCTTGGCCCATTTGCGCAATTGTCTTACCTACATCTCGGAAGGGCCCGACATGGAGCTTCTGAAACAGCAGATCGCGCAGCTGGAACATAAGGTCAGCGCCTCGAACTAGCGTTTCGCTCTCAGGTGTCGGAGTTTCTCAAGTCAGTTCGACTTTCACTGCTTTTTTGGATTCGTGGACTGAGTGCTCACCGGATCAAAGGCGGGTGTTCCGCCTTAAAGGGTTCCGCTGTACCCACCAGCGGAATGAGGGTTCCGTGTTCGAGATCAGGCTGAAAGGAAAGAAACTTCTGTTCGTGCACGCAGGCGACATCAACCCCCCTGTCATCTGTGCCTGCATGAAGTCACCTCAAGATGTGATCGTCAATGAACGCACAACTGGCGCGGTCAGGGAAATCCGGCTCCTCAGTCGGATTTGACGGATTCCGACGTACCCGTAGATGGCGAAACCGGCGCAGATGCCGGGCCAATAGTCCGGATATCGGGCTCAGGCGCGAGCGGCAACGGAATCTCCAGGGCTCCAACGCGGTTGGTAGAAGTGTCCCGAACGGCAATCCGTATTGAGGTCGCGCTTACCGGCACATCGATCTGCTGCATTGCGCGATAGACTTTCTGATTCGTAGGCTCCCAGGATTCTGGAGGCGCCGCCTGCAAGCTCGCAAAAGGGTTCGTGGAGCTCTCGTCACTTGCTTTCTCGAACACCCCATTTACTATCCATCCCTCCGAGTCATAAGCCACCGCGGCAAATTCCAGAGGCAGAGGCTGCCCCTGCAAGGGTTTGATCTGACTCGCCACGAGGACGTAGTAAATGGCATAGTTCTGAATCGGAACTGGCTTGAGAGACTTGTCGTTCTTGTGCTTTCCATGGTTGAAGGCGGACTGCGTTGCCAATCTCGCCATCTGCTCGGGTGTGGCGAGGGCAGGAGTGCCCACTGGATGGATGCGTGCTTTGAAGATCAGCTGATGTACGAGCGCCGCTCCGTGCTGCAAATTGGCATAAATCGGACGCTCCTGCTCATTGACTGCGAGTTGTTCCTGAACATCTTCTTCCGACTGGTTCTTCTTAAGACGCTGCCGGGGGACTTGAGGATTGTCGGCGTAATAGGAGCGGCGGTACGCCAAGTGATACCCGCGCCCCTCAATAGCCACGTGAATCTTTCGCAAGGAGCCATCGTAGTTCGAGTTGGTGGGTGAGTAGCTCAGTTCGTAGTAGTTGCCGCCGTCGTCCACAGCCTCGTCGAGAGCCGCCTTCAGATCATTATCGCTGTAGAACGCGCGTCCGCCAGTGGCAGTGGCAAGGTCGTCTTGCGTCGCATAATCGCCGATAAGAGATCCGCCCCCGCTTGAGTATTGCAGGGGGCCGATGCCGTTCTGAATGTCTGGTGTTCGCGTTGCGCCGGTTGGCACTGTACTTGGCATGGTTCCGCCGCTGGCTCCAGCGCTGCCTGCCGCGCCGGCAGTACTGACACCACCGCCAACTGCCTCTCCCCCAACCCCGGACTTCGGACTCCCCCCTCCCGTCAGAGCGCCTTCCGGGTTGACCACGACTCCGCGAACGTTCACTGGATAGACCGCTACCTGCGCGCGCGTGAGTTCATTCACCATCTGCCGCATGTCTTCTCGCAGATCTAGAGGATCGCCCTGTCGGGGGTAGAACTCCATCGGGAAGGCCCCTGACATCCAGATCAGGTTCTTACGGCCGGGAATGCCATCCAAGAACTGCGCAATATGGGTCATCACGCTAATCATGGCAACCGGATCGCCGTGACCAAAATTTCGAAACATTAAGAATGCTCTGGGAAAATGCGACTTCGGCGCTTGCGGATCAATCGTGGCAACTAACAGGTCTTTATCGTCCGTGAATCCCTGCACCAGATGCAAACCATCCGAGTGTACGTAAATCGCAAAGCGTGCGCCCGCAGGTTTGCTGCGTATGAAGTCCAGCGATTGCTTACGGGCGTAGATCTGGTCTGCGGTGTCATCCGTATTGACCATGTCGAAGAGAATGACGTAAAGCGGGCCTCGCTCCGGGGCCGCGGGGACGTTCACGAAAACATTCGGCGGAAGAGGCTGCGCGGTGGTAGGAAGGGAAATCGAAGGCGAGTCCAAGTCATGTGCATCAAACGAAAGAATCCGCTGGGGCCGGCTGTCCTCGGATACAGAAAAATCTCCCGCCGAGAGACCGCGCACAGGCTTTCCGCTGGAATCGCGCACCACAACGTCCACCACGACCCGGCGAACAGTTCGCTTCAGTACCATAACGTCCGAGTCCGCCTTTTTCGCACGTTGGAGTGCAGGAGGGTTTTCCTCGGCAGCGAGATGGGCCAGGCAGACAATCGCTGCCACAGCCGTGGCGAAACCTGCGCGAAGCAAAAGCTTCCCGATATTCATGGTGATACCCCTAGCTTGCAGAGGGAAGAGGCTGCAGCCAATTTCTACAGATCTGATTGTACAACTCTCGTTCGCAGGCTCCTCTGAACTCTCTCACGGCACCACCGTGATTTTGGTCTGTGAAGCGTAGCGCCGGTAGTTGCGGAAGGCCATCTCGTTGAGGTCGGTCTGTCTGCGTCCTCGTTGGAGAGCCAGGGACGTCCGCATGGGCATCAGATAATCGTGCGTACCGATGGCGACGTACTCGTAGTCCATAACGATCGAAGCGCCGTGCATGGAGAAATTCCGCGGCAGGTCGTCTGCCTGGAGCGTGATCCGCCGAACCCCACCGGTCGCGGCGTCGATATAGACCAGACCGTGAAATCCGGCACCCACCCTGGAGTTGTTGTCGCCAATTTCTATCGTCGCATTCTCGCGTGCGACACGATAGCTAAGTACCTGCACAGTCTCACTGCCCAGAGCGGCCGCTTCTTTCCATTCAAAATCCGCTTTCGAGGCGGCACTAAACACCAGGTTCAACAAATGACCAAACTCTCCGGCAGACAATACCAAATTGGAATCCAGGTCTGAACGCTGAACACTGCTTTTCTTGCCGTTCATTTCCAGCATAGTGCGTGTTTCCTGATTGTCCGCGTACCGCAGTAGCTCAGAGAACGTATCGCGACGCTTCCAGTTCCCGTTACCTGACGCGTCCACAGACCGGTTCGTGACCTCCACACAGACGAAATTTGGCAAATGATTGGAGTAGCCGAGCGCGTGCTTGCGGGCCGCGGCGATGATCGCTTGCAGCTCATCTGGAGATGGCGCCGGAACCATTCCGGGAGGCAGCGCGGTGATGACCAGCCGACGGGCTTCTGTTCCCGTTGCAGGCAGCGTTGCGGCTGCGGACAACGCAGCGTCCTCATGTCCAGAGCCCGCCGCACTCGCGAGTTGTGGGCCTTCGATCCGGATGGTGAGACTGCGTTCGGCGACCTTCGCCCCCTGCGTCAGCGTTTCGATAACTTGATAGTTCCCCGGCGGCAGCGACCCGGTTTGCATCGACGCGACATATGGGACGGCGCCCGGCCCCGTCGTCTTCCGTAGCTGCAGAGGAACCTGCACCATGGGTTCATTGTTTCTGAGCACTGCCATTTCGAGCCTTGGCTGCTCGTTGGATTGAGGATCAGGATGAATCATGGAGAACAGAGAGATACTCTTCGATTCCACAGCGACACGGTCTGAAAGAGTTGGCACCACTTTGCTGCGGCCATAGCGGAGTGGTTCCGCCGGATCTGTTTCCTCTGGGAACGGATCCATGCGCTGGACCAACGCGAGATCACTCAGGGCAGGTCCCGCCGCCGTCCCGGCAACTATGAAATTCGAGACATGAGCGCCAGCTTTCCCGCTATTACGGTCAAGGACCACTGTTTCCAGCACGTACTCGCCGGGTTCCACCACGAAATGCCGCTGCATCATAACCAACTCAGCGCGGGCCCCTCCCTTGGCATCCAGCGCCCCGCGCCGAGGCACATCTTCGCTGAAATGTTGAATAACTTCGTCAGCCTTGTTCTTAATCTGCGCAACAATCGAAACATGCAGCGAATACAAGTTCGTGTTGGGGTCGTCCTGCGTCTCCAGTTCTGATACCGGTACCTCGACCAGCAAGGCGCTAGTTTCGCCGCTGCTTAGCTCTCCAAGTTGCAGGATTCCTGAATGAAACTTCAACTCCGCAGGCAATTGCGCTTCGCTTAGAATCTTCAACAGGGGCACTTCGAAAGGTTTGACACCTGACCCATTGTCGGGAGGCAGCGCATAGTAGCCTGCCCGGGAACGTATCTTCAGCCCATCACGAACCGGCTTCACCTCCACGGGATGGAACTGGCCATCGTATTCTTTGATCGGCGGAACATACGAAGCCTCATAATATGTAGTCATGTCATCAATCATCTTGCGCAGAGGTTTGCGAGGGTTTTCGCCGGGATGAATGTAAGCCCCTCCCGTGCCGTCGGCCAGATCCGCCAAAGGACCCCTTGACCCGCTCGCATCCCGGAGTTCGAAGCGGTCAAACTGATTGCTAATTTGTGCTTTCATCCCTGGCGCGCTTGCGTCCCCAAACGGTGTAGGAGGCGGCCCACTGAGTGCCTGTGGAGCACTGACGCGGCTCGAACTCATGCTGATCGAATTGCCCAGAGCCATCGAAGAGATGAGACTTTGGTCGACCTGCTCGGTTAGGGCGTTGACATCAACTGCGTAAATACTTACGCCGGAGCGGCTGGCGGCTCCGATGATTGAACTCAACATCACGCCGGCGCTTCCGTCGATGTGCAGCCCCTGAGCAAAATAGATCACGACCTTGCGCCCAAGAATTCTTCGCTGGCTCCGCGACAGAGCCAGCAGTGCGGCCAGGGAGGGACCGGTATGCTGCTCTTGCACGATGCGTTGCGAGTCTTCCAGCGTGGCCAGCATCACCTGGGCGATGGATTGTTCGTCGGCAGTTACTCTTGTCCCAGAGCTGTCACTTCCCGTCTTCGCGATCGCCAGCAGCGTTTTTTCCGGCAACTCAGCGCCATTTGTTCCTTGGCTGTTCGACGGTTGTGTGGCCAGGCTTATCGCGTTTGCGAGAGACGCACGATCGGAAGTGAAGTCCTGGTAAAGCTTCAATCGTCCATCGATACTCAGTACCGAAAACGAGAATTTGTCCTGTGGAATGTCTTTGAGTATTTTTCCTGCAATATTTCGCGCGTTGCTGGCGTTGGCGGCATCGAGGCGATCAAAGACCAATGTCAGCAAACGCTGTGAGCCGGATGTGCCGGTCACCAACCGGAGATCGGTTATCTTCACCGGCGTCCCATTGTCCAGGACTGCGACGTCTTCGGCTTTGAGGTCAAGAACCGGCTTGTTCTTCTCATTGTGAACAACAAGATCGAGCGATACTTCGTCCACGTCACTGACCACGGTTGCCGGCGCGGATGTTGCCGGTGAATTCACTTGGCCGTAAGCACAACTGACGAGGACGACAGTAATAAGAACAATTGTCGGTATGATTCCGTGGGCTTGGACGGTCGTCTTACTGCCGCACATTAAATCCTCCTTGGACGCGCTACCGATTCAGCTTGGCACACAGGATTCTCTTTCACCCAATCGTTCTTGTAAAGGTGGATTCTGAGGCTGACGATTTTTTACAAATGCCACGGTATCAACGGATCGGCCGTCTGCCTGAGCATTCTTCAAGTTTGCAGCTGGGTCGGGAGACCCTCACGTCTGCCGTTTTTGGGAGAGCCTAACAATCTTGTGCTCGTCAATGCGGGGCTTGTGCAGCCATCAAGTCCTGCTGCAACTTTTGTGCTTGGCTGTTCGTTGGGTCGAGCCGCAAAGCGCTGGCGACTTCTGGGCCTCACCAAACTTGGATTCCATGCCCAGCGTTGCGGCCAGGTTGATCCAGGCTTCAGTGTAGGCCGGGGCGGCGCCGACGGCTTGACGGAAGTGTTCTTCGGCCGCGGCAGAGTCTCCAGCCCGAGAAGCCAGATAGCCCAGCTGGTTGTGGGCGATTGCCATGTCAGGATCGATCTGGATCGCCTTTTCTAACGCGGCGCGTTCGCCGGCCATGTCGCCGGTTTTGTCCAGCGCTACCGACAGCTTGAAGTTGAGCAGGGCGTCCTCCGGCGTGGACTCAACAGCTTCACGGTAAAGCGTGACGGCTTTTTGCAAGGCGCCGGATGCGAGTTCTTTTTCGGCCAAAGCAGCCTTACCCTGTGCCACGGTGCGTTTCGAACTCGCGTCGGCTGCTTCGCGGTACAGCTTAAGTTGCCGATCCGCTTCTTCGGTCTGACCCATGCTCCTGAGGACCTTAGCAAGATGGAACCTTACGTCCGGCTCCTCAGCACCCAAAGCCAGTGCCTTCTCGAATTGGTACCTGGCTCCCGGCGCATCATTCAGTTTCTCGAGCACCATTCCAAGGTTGTAATGCGAGTTATAGAAGTTCGGATCGCGCGCTACGGACTTTTCGAGATGGGAGCGGGCCGCTGTGTAGTCGCCGGATTCCCTTTCCATCATGCCATTCGCGTACAAGAAATAAGCGTCGTCCGGAGCGGAAGCGAGAAGCCGGCGCGCCAGCGGCAGCGCCCGATCCGTGTCGCTGTTGAGCACCAGCAGGCGAAGATACAGCCGTTGCGCCTCGATATTCTGCGGGTGGCCGTCAGCATACTTCTGCGCCAATTCCGTCGCTTCCTGCAGTCGAAACTTGTCCACTAGAATCGTCGCCAGAGTGTAGGTAAACGGAAACGAGGACGAGGACGGATCGCGTTGGAGGGCTTTCCGAAGCGTTTCCTCAGCTTCGTCCAGCATTCGGGATTTTCCGTAGGCCTGTACAAGATCAAGGGTCAGATCCTCATTGCTCGGGGCGGAACGCAGTAGCTCAATCGCCGCGCCATAATTGCCTTCAGCAATGAGTTGCTTGGCAAGGCCATCAAGAGCAGCTATGGATTTCGCATCAATTTTCAGCGCCGCTTCCCACTCGGCTTTAGCCTCATCCATACGCTTGAGTTCCTCAAGCGCAGTCGCGAGCTTGAGATGAGGCGTGAGCGTCCCCGGAGCGGTCTTCACCGCCTGCTGCAGGGTGCCGACAGCCCCATTCAGATCTCCGGCGGAGTACAGACTCGATCCGAGCAGATCAAGCACGCGGGAAGAATTTGGCTGCAGCTTCAAAGCCGACCGATAAGCCTCCGCAGCGCAACCATATTGATGGTGTGCGCCGAACCAGGCGCCAAGCTGGATGAACGTCTCAGCGCCAGGATGCGCGCGCAATTTGCTCTGCAGCAATGGCGGAGGAGTGCATTCTGTGCCGGCGAACGGTGCTGCGCTGGCGGCAACAGCGAGTACCAATGCGGATCGACGAGGCGTCAACCACATAGATAGATTTTATGCGAACTTATGAACAACCTCACTCGCAGATTAGCGGCGGGTTGGCCCACCCGTTCGAGAAAGTATAAACCGATGATGTCCCATTCCTTCGACCGGCACCCCCGTGTCTTTTCTGGCGGCGATACCTTTTTCACAGATAGGCCGCCGCTCGCAACCTTACTGTCTCGACACTGGCTGGCGCTCGGGCCCGGCGAGTTTTACGGGGCAGCAATAACGCTTGACCCTACGGATTACCCCTGTCTTCGCCGGCCCGGGAAGTACTTGGTGTACGGGCAATACAGTTGGGGAGGGTTTCACCGAAACCTGCAGCGATTTGACGACGAAACAGCAAAGCTGCCGTTCAGGGCCTGGGAGCGCCGAACCAAAACAAATTCGGTTGGGATTGAAGTCCTCAAACCTAATGAAGCAAACCGCAATTGCGGGTGGGCCTCCTCGAACCTAGCGGAACGGCCTGCCTCTCACAATCCCTTGTCCTTCGCGAATTGTGACGAGCTGGTCTGCGGAAATCTTCGGAAAAGTTTCGGATGTTCCGGTTGACCAGTGAACCTCAATGTCGGCGGTCGTAACTGGTCCAAGCCCGAAGTGCAAGCGCGGATCATTTGCGGAAAGAAAGCTGGACTGGCTGGTCACCCACTGCGCTTGCACTTTGCCGAGCACGCGCGATCCAATCGCGCTGCGATTGCTGCGGGTCCCTTCTAAACGCACTTTCAGCCAGTGATTGCCGGCAGGCGCGTCATTGCGCAGCAGGGAAGGCAGTTCGTTCCGGTTCATGATCAGGACATCCAGGTCGCCGTCGTTATCAAAATCACCGAATGCGCAGCCCCGGCTCACGTGGCGCGCCGAAATACCGGGGCCGGTTTCGTCCCCAAGTTCTACAAAAGTTCCGTTGCCCTGATTGCGGAAAATCAAGCGTGGATTGCGCGCCGGATACTTCGCGTACACGCGCTCCAGTTCGGGAGCTACCGTGCCGGACACCACAAAGATGTCCGGGTAGCCATCATTGTCCAGGTCCGCGAGTCCGGTACCCCAGCTAACAAAGCTGCGTTCTGCACCCAGGCCCGCTCGCAGAGTCACGTCATCGAATTCGCCTTTGCCATTGTTGTGATAGAGACCCGGAGCCTGATGCACAAAGTGGGTTTTCAGCACATCGAGGTGCCCGTCGAGATCATAGTCTCCAATTCCGACGCCCATTCCTCCCATCAGGTTGCCGTCGCGGCTCACGGCGACTCCACGCAGCAGGCCTTCTTCGCGGAATGTACCGTCGTGATTATTCAGCAGCAAAAGGCTTGGAGTTTGGTCACAGGCCACGAAGATATCCTGCCATCCGTCTTCATCGGCGTCGAAGGCCACCGCCGTAAATCCGTAAGAACTGCGCAACGCCGCAACGCCCGACTCCTTCGACACGTCCGTAAAGGTGCCGTCGCCGTTATTGCGGTAGAGAGAGTGGGCCGGGAAGCCGAGCCCCCCAGGTCCGCAGTTCGTAGGCACACCCTCGAAGCTGCAGTTCGGCACGTCCAATGAGGGAAGGGACGCCGTCTTCAAATCAATTTCAACGTAGTTTGAAACAAAGAGGTCGAGCAGCCCGTCGCGGTTGTAATCTACAAACGTGCAACCCGAACCGAAGCGGGTGCGAGAATCGAGCAAGCCGGCCTTCGCGGTCACATCGGTGAATGTTCCATCTCCGTTATTTCGGTAAAGTTTGTTCTGCCCATAATAAGTAAGATACAGATCTTCGAAGCCATCATTGTTATAGTCGCCGACGCAGACTCCGCAAGCCCAGCCGGGGTCTGCTAGGCCTGACTTTTCGGTCACGTCTGTGAAGGTGCCGTCGCGGTTGTTGTGATAAAGCTGGTTACCAGCTCCTGGTGGAATGCTTTCCAATTTACGCCCGCCGAGAATCAGAGCGTCCATCCAGCCGTCGTTGTCATAGTCAAAAAAGGCGCAGCCGGCACCGTTAACTTCAACAATGTAGGTGTTGTGGTTGGGGTCACCATACACTGTGGTATGACTGAGCCCAGCGTCTTGGGCAACGTCGGTAAAGCGGGAGAATGGTGGGTCGGCTTTCCCGGACGATGCTTCCGCTCGCAGCGTTTGGGGAATCAGCAAAGGCGTTAACGCCGCCGGAATCGCACGCAGCAAGCGACGACGCGTCCACTGATCAGAATTAGCGTCACTCATCTTTAATGGGTAGTATCCGCGAGACTTAGTCCATCATCAGCGTTGTGCCCGGGCCTTGGCAAGTGTGTCGCGCAAGAGAAGCGCTTGAGCATTCTTCGGATCCAGACGAAGCGCACTCGTCACGGCCTCTTGCGCCTCAGAGAATCTTGATTCCAGCCCTAGCGTTGCGGCCAGGTTGACCCACGCTTCTGTGAAACTGGGAGCAACTCGAACTGCTTCCCGGAAATGCTTCTCCGCGTCGCTCGAGTTGCCGCTCTGAGATGCCAAGAAGCCCAGCTGATTATGTGCGGGTGCCAGATCAGGATTGAGTTCGATCGCCTTCTGCAGGGCGCCACGTTCGGTCGCAATATCGCCAATTCGATCGAGCGCGACCGCCAGCTTGAAGTTGGTTTGCGCATCGTCGGGCGTGGCAGTGAGCGCTTGGCGATAAAAAGCAGCCGCCCTTTGGCCGTCTCCTTCGTTCATTGCTTTGTCACCCTGTGCAATGTTATTGGCTGCGATCGAATTATTGTTCTTTTCAAGGAGTCCTTGCTTGTAGAGGTTGATTTGTCTTGCGGCTTGCTCATGCTCGCCTAGGGTATTCAGGACTTTGGCAAGCTCGAGATGGACTTCGGGTTCGCTCTCTCCCAACTCGAGCGCCTTTTCAAGTTGGTTCTTGGCGCCTCCGGCATCCTTCAATTGTGCCAACACGATACCTAGAGTGAATCGCGCGCTGCCAACGCTGGGCTGAAGCGCGACTGCTTCCTGCAAGTGATTGCGGGCCGCCTCGAGTTCGCCTGCGTCATGTTCCAGGACGCCAGTGATATAGAGAAACTCGAAATCATGTGGTGCCTGAGCGAGCAATTTGCGCGCCAGCGGTCGCGACACTGTGGTATTCCCGGTAAGCACCAGCACGTGCAAATACAATCGCTGCGTTTCCAAATCGGCCGGATGTTGCCGCACGGTCTTTTCGCACAGCTCCTCGGCGGCCTGAAACCGGTGCTCTGTGAGTTGAACGTTGACTAGGGCCTTTGCCAGACGCCTGGATGATGGGTTCGTCGCCAATTCATCGGTTAGAAGGTGGGATGCGTCATCCAGCATTTTTAGGTGAATGTAGGCCTGTCCCAAATCAACGGTCAGATTCTCGTCGCGCGACGCCAAACTGAGAAGCCTGATCACGTCTGGATATTTCCCCTCACTGAGGAGTGCCCGTGAAAGTCCATCCAAGGCGACCCTGGAACCGGGATCTATCTTAAGTGCGGTCTGCCATTCCACCTTTGCTGCCGCCTGGCGTTGCAACCCCTCAAGCACCGCAGCGAGAACAACGTGCGGTTTCAACACATCAGGCGCAATTTCAATTGATTGCTGAAGCGGCCCGACCGCTTCCGTCAGGAGACCTGATGAGTACAGACTCAGACCGAGAAGGTAGTGGAGCTTTGCAGAGCGTGGCTCTAGCTGGAGAGCAGATCGATATGCATCAGCGGAGCATGCAAATTGCTTCCGGTCGCCGAACCATGTGCCGAGCTCGGTGTAGGCCTGGACACTATGGTCGGACTTCGCTTGGAGCTTTGGGGGTGGTACACAATTCACTGTAGCCAACCCTGGTGTAGCGGGTGCGATGGTAAGGGCGAGGACGAACCCCGACAACTTCGAACGGGTCAACATCTTAAAGATTGATTCCTCAGAGAATGCCACTGAGAGGAGGATAATCTGGTTCTTCGGCCTCAGCAAGCAACTCTGAACTGTTTCACTGGATGAGCTCGAGTGCTCCGTGGTCAAAAGCGTGCAAACCACAAGCGCCACAGGCAGAAACGTGAACGGAATGTGCTAGGACTCACTCACCTTGATTGAGGGATTGACGGGCTGGGGCAAACTGGTCTTGTAGCGCTGCAAATCTAAAACGTGTCAGATTTTACGAAATATCGTTTTTTTGCTTGACAGTGGTCATTCGCGCAGAGTACAAGTTCTGACCAGAATTACTAGTACTTTTGTACTAAGGCGCTTTAGGTGTCGCAACTTTAGCCGTTCGATGGGGATGGCGCGTAAGCGCGGCCGTGGATATCCGAGTAGCACTTGCTCGGGTGCCAGGAAGAAAGTCTAACTGGGAGGCAGTTCAATGACTTCGACGTCTTCAACTTGGAAGAAAGTAGCAGCAGCTTCGAGCCTGGTTGTTTTTGTCCTGCTCGCTTCGCTGTGCTTTGGCCAGCAGCTTACCGGAACTTTGACCGGTACCACAATGGATACCAGCGGTGCCGTGGTCGCCAACGCGAAAGTGACGCTGAAAAACGAACTTTCCGGCGACACGCGAACCACGGTTTCTAACGGGTCGGGATACTTCTCGGTTACTGCTATTCAGCCGGGCACGTACACGGTGACGGTCAACGCACCCGGCTTCAAGGGCTGGTCGCAAAGTGGCATCGTTTTCGCGCAGGGCGACAACCGCAACCTGCCGAGCATTAGCTTGCAAGTC
>WNFJ01215284.1_pt1 | contig 12384 bp, 17 predicted proteins | sample 5400461 | NCBI WGS metagenome assembly WNFJ01 (sample SAMN13153349, study PRJNA577476) | soil metagenome | isolation source: 115 cm saprolite on Douglas fir-dominated hillslope | place: USA:California | collected 2013-09-17
GCAGGAGCGAGGATCGGAGTCTGTTTCATTTTTCCACCTCCAGGGGGGGAATCTGCGTCGCATGACATCCAGGCAAAGGCGCCGCACAATTTCGCGGGCGACAGTATCAGCCCGCACCTGGCCCCGGAGAAATAGTAGACATGAAACATTTGTTGTACTACTGTAACAATTCATGACACGGCCCCACCGGCATTCGCTTGCTACGCAGACTCAGGCTCACAAAGCCATTGTGAGCGAACTGGAGGAGTTCCTTCGCGGCACTCGAATTCGCCGGGTACATTTCGCGGAGTTCAGCATCGCTCCTCCGCTGTTTGCTTATGTGACCAACTTCCCGCGGCTGTCCATTCCCCTTCATGGGTGTCACAGGATGGAGGTGGCGCACAACGGGCGCAGTGAGACGATCCGGCCGGTCCGTGGCCATGCTGTGTTCGTACCGGATAACGCCTGGAACCATCCGGATTGGTCCAGCGCCGTCCATGTCCTTACGTTCTTGTTTGGCGCCAAGCAGATTGGGGTCAGCCTCGTTCGTCACAATGGCAAGACCGAGGTCCCGGCCAGCGCGGTGAAGACCAGCATCTTTGGAGCGTATGACGGCTTGACGCATGGCGTCCTGAGCTCTTTGATGGCGTGCGCGAGGGAGAGCCCTAAAGGACCTCTCTCTCGACTCCTCACGGAGTCGCTGCTGCACTCCTGCCTGCATCTGCTGACGTCGTCACAGAAGCATCACTCACGCAAAGCCAGTCGAACTTACGAATCCTTGTGCCTTTACGTCCAAGAGAACTTTCAGAGACCGATCACGAGGGACACTATTGCAGAACACTTTGGCTTGGCTCCCAATCACGTCTCACGACTGTTCCGGCAGGAAGGTCTCATGCGGTTTAACGACTATCTGAATCTTGTCCGGGTGAACCGAGCCAAGTTCATGTTGCAGACCTATGGAATGACTTTGAAAGAGATCACCGCCAAGTGTGGCTATAGCGATACGGCTTATTTTTGCCGGGTATTCAAGAAAGTCAGTAAAGTGACCCCCACAACGTACCGAGGCCACGACGCAGCGAGTTGATCTCAAATGCGTAAGCGTTCCGGCCCTGTAAATGAAGCCTCACTGGACGGCGCGATGCTCGTGACGCTTGAATCTGGAGATCAGTGGCAAGCGGCCTCGAGACTCACCGAAGGTCCCCATCCGGCATCATCAGCGAGGCAAAGCAGCAGACAACATAACTGGAGCGGTTCGCGGCTTCCAGCGTGCAGGGGCACCTCCGTCGTGCCGGAGAGTGCAATGTCCTTCGCAGAAATCTTTTGTCTGTAGATTTTTCCGTTTGCGGTGTTGGACCGCGGCGGTATTGCCGCTTTTGAGACCTTCCAATGCGATCTGCCATTTTCTTTTGCGAAGTTCTCTGAACTTGTGGGCTTCCTGACCATTTCAAACCGGGATAGAGCGGCCGAGTTGTACGGCTATGTCGTGCACACCTTTCGCAGTTGGCATAAGCTGAAGCTGCTCTTCCAAAACGTCGAATAGCATCTCGGGTCGGATTCCTTTGTTCACCGATGCATTCACCGTCTCCAACACACGCTGTGGCACCGAGAAGCACCCAGAAGAGAGAATGATTGGTAGGTTGGCGCGCATTCTGCGGATTCTACGGGCAGTTTCTTCGCCATCGATTCCTGGCATTAGATAATCCACAACGACAGCATCCACTGCATTCGACCGCAACAATTCCAGCGCTTCTTCTCCGGACTCGGCCGTGAGAACTGAATAGCCCATGACTTCAAAGATAAGACGGCGCACCTCTAAGATCTCGGGCTCATCGTCTACGAAGAGTACCGTGCGCGAAGGTGCATACCCGTTTTTCCAGCGCACCTTGGTGGGTGCTTCGCGAGAAAAGCTCTCGCTGCTATTGCCATTCCTCCTGGCGTTGTAAGAAACCTGTGGATTCGATTCCTGAGATAGGCTCATTATCAATCCTCTCTTTACTGGTTTGGCTACAACGTTTTCAGTAAGCGATTGAAGCATCTGTCGTGCCAAAACAGGGAAACCTAGGAGTCGCAACAACTTACAAACAGGACGCCCGGAATCTCAGAGTGCTCCGCTGTGTAATTCTTGCTCAACGATCGTTTGTAATTCGTCGCGTGTAAGAGAAACGGGCCGTGATGATCCGCACTTTCACCTGGACCGTCGTTGGGAGCGTGGACACTTCAGGGGCGGTTTTGGCCCACGCCATGTCTTCCGAATTGAGAGAGGCGGGCCAAGNGCGGCTTCTTCTTCAGCCTTGCCCCATACGATGTCGGCTTTTGCAGTGGCTGGTTCTGGGGCCGTGACGAGATATCGAACACCGGCTCAATCGATTGGTTGTGTTGGCCACGGTTCGACTCGGGTGCGTGCTTCGCTGCTCTTTTGGGAACACAGGAACATGGGTGTTGGGTGCTGGCTCCGGCAAGCGTCGTAAAGAGAGTGACCCGCCAGTATCGCAAGCGCACGCTCATCCTGGAAACAGAATTTGAAACCGAGGAGAGTGTCGGGACCCTGAAGAACCTCTCAGGAATGGCGCGTTACTTGCACGCAAATGCTGTTCCTCCCGCGAAGGCCAGGCGAGACGGCAGCATCGAAGACGCCAAAGGTCCTGTGGGATTTTCTGCCGCCCTACTTCCTTATCTCTCAGCTGTTGGTGAGAAGGATCTTGGAGGCCAGCAGACGTCCCGAATGCGGTCGGAATTTAACTCGAAGACTGGCTTGTACGGGGATCCTGCAAAGTACTACGATCAGAATTTGGCTCTTTTTGCGCTTGGTTGGGCCGACCGGCGATTTTGGTTTGATCCTCAGGGTGAACTGAAGACTAGTTGGAAGCACGACTGAATCCCAGTACCCGTCTTAATCGATGAGGCTAAGTGCAGCCGAGCGTGCTCCAGCATGCTGGTCGTGGTTATGCACTCGATTTCGAATCGATCGGGGCGCGTTGATTCGATCGCGTCCCGGTGAGAGTCGCCGCAAGCTCGAAGTTACAAAAATAAGACCCCAGCCGCTCGCGCCAGGGTCTCGAAGACTACAACTTCCCACTGCGCCTATTTGTTGGCCGGACAACTACTGGAGATCATCTTCACGTTCTTCACCGTGAAGGTCGGCTGCGCTCCGGCGGGTGCAGTACCCGCGGCGCGGCCTTCTTCAGAGCCCGTGATCCTGACCATATGGCCCACGTGCTCGCTGAGTTTGGAAGTGTCGCCCACGAGCTGATAGGTCTTTCCTGACCCATCGGTCAACGTGAAGCTGCCCACTGCTCCGCCCAGACAGCCCTCAACGGTTTGAGCGACTTGGCCCGAACTCGGGGCTTGTGTGCCCGTCTCTGACTTGTCCGGTATGGCGGGCTGTTGGCTCGCCGGTGAAGTGCTGCTGGGATTCTGCGGGTTCGCAGACTGTGAGCTGTCGGGTACTACGGGCGGCGTGCTGCTCTGTGCTAACACCCACGCCGAGGACAGCAATAGAATTGCTGTTACTAGGTAAACCTTTCTCATTTGATTCCTCCTGTGCTTTTCTTGTACTTTTCGGCCTTGACGAGGTGCACGCGTATTCGGTAAGCATCTTTTGGGCCAATTAGAAGGGCTCTATCCTCGGCTAATGATTTTGTTAGTGATATGAGTTTCGACGCTCTCGGCGTGTAATTTTTGCCCCTCCGGGCCGACTGGTCTAGCAGTTCTTGAGCCTTCGAGCAAGAGCGCCTCATATGCCACCATACGGGTGGAAACACCAAGGCTTTTGTCTGTGAGAACCACAGCAAATGCAACCCCGACGGTAAGTACCGAGGCCCGAGATTGACGCCGGAGCACCGCTTGCCGCAAAATGACCGTTGCAATCGTAAGTTCCTTTAGGGCCTCTTCGCCGAAGATTTCCATGTCTCACGGAGGCAACCCATGAAGAAGTCGTTGCGCTTCTCCTTTCTTGTAGTTATTTGTCTGGCCTGCGCCGGGCTTGCGTCGTCCCAGACTCTCAGTCCCGATCTTCCCACCTGGTGGGCGAAGTATCAGACCCTATTAAAAAACGGCGCCGGAAGCGGCGGAGCGCCGGCTTCCTTTCTGACCGTCGGCGCGAACGTGGACATCTCGAATGAATGCGGGCCGCAAAGTGAGACCTTCATCACGCTGAACCATTCCAACGCGCAGGTTCTCGCTGCCGGCTCGAATGAGATTTTCCGTCTGCCCATGCGCGGTTATTTTTCTTCCGATGGAGGATCGAGCTGGGGCGGAGTGGACCTTCCCTTGCCGCCGCCTCTTTCCGGGACTCACGACATCCGCTTCGGATCGGATCCCTCGCTGGCCTTCGATACCCAGGGTAACGTTTTCTACGGCTACATCGTAGTCTTCTTCGGCGGCGGAATCGGTATCAATGGCACCGAGCTCGCCGTTGCCAGGTCAACGGACGGCGGCCAGACATATCCGGAGGTGAGCTTTTTCTCTTTTCAGTCAGGCTCGAACCACTTCAACGACAAACCCATGATTACGGCCGATACGAACGCCAACAGCGTGTTCCGCGACAATGTGTACATCGCCTGGGATGCGGCTTCGGGCGGTTCCGCCGCGGGAGGGATCCGCGTGGCGCGTTCTTCCGATCATGGCATCTCCTTCAGCTCCACCCGCGTGGACGACCCGAATGGTCCCGGGCGCGGGATCGGCGCCGTCCCCTTCGTCGGCCCCAATGGCGAAGTTTACGTCGCTTGGAACGACTTCTCCAAGGCCAACACGATCGCCTTCAATCGCTCGTTCGATGGCGGCGCAAGCTGGGGCCAGCCGGGCGTCATCGCCCCCAAAACCGTTCCCTTTGAGATCCTGGTTCCTGCCGAATCATTCCGCGGCGCGCTGATTTATCCCGCATGCGATGTTGACCGCTCCAATGGCCCGCATCGCGGCCGCTTGTACTGCTCGTGGATGGACCAGTTGTCGAGCGGCTTCGCCGACATCTTCCTTTCCTTTTCCGACAATCGCGGCGCCACGTGGTCTGCTCCCCAGACCGTACCCGACCCGCTGCCCGGTGTGGACCGCTTCAACCATTGGCTTTCGGTTGATCCCGCGACCGGTGACGTCAATCTTTCCTTCTATGACACGCGCAACGATACCACCAGCTCTCGTTTCCAGACCGATGTATATTTCACGCAATCCAGAGATGGCGGCGCTACCTTTCTCTCGCCCAACGTGCGCGTGACCACCGCCAGTTCGAACGAGCACGATTGCAATGGCCTGTTCCCGTGTCCGGGAATTGATCTGGGCAACCAGTATGGCGACTATGAGGGGCTGGTTTCCTTCGGCGGTGTCTCCCACCCCGTGTGGACGGACAGTCGCCGCCAGTTGCAGCCTTCGACCGGCTGCTCGACCAACCTGCTGATGGAGGAGGTTTTCACCACCGCGATACAGTCAACAAAGTAATCCTTCGAATCAAGGGCGGCCCGAAAGCCGCGAGTTCGTCGAGCGTGGGCGCGGAGGGGAGCCCAACTGTTTTCCTTTGAACGGCGCCGGAGGTTTTGCTGCGCAACCACGGAAATGACCCGGCGAACCCCGAGTACATCCGGGACTTCGGCCTAATCGGGCAGCAACCAGTTGCGTGGGCTCAGCCGGCCGGCGCGCCTGCGTTCGAGGGCCCCAGTGAACCCGCCTTCTGGAATTCATGGAGCGATTTCCGGTCCCCGTATGAAAAACCGCGTGTACATGGCATACGGCGTGAGGGCCAATGGCGTCGTTGAAATCGTGGATCGCGACAAAATTGCTGAACGGCGATCCTCACGATGTTTTCGCCCCACAAATCTCATTCTTCGACACCGTAGATGCGGGACAGGGCGGCCACACCTCCTTCCCGATTTATTCTGAGATGTCGCGGGTTAGATATTGTCGCTCGAGTCCGACCGAAGCTTAAGGTCACCCGGTGACGACACTCCATACTGCTTCATCTTGTAGAGCAACGCCTTGTAGCTAATGTTTAATTGAGCGGCGGCCAACTTACGGTTCCAGTTTGCGTTCTCCAGCACTCTTTGAATTTCCTTGGCTTCGGCATCATTCTTCAGGCTCTTCACCAGTGCCTTGAGACCACCCCTGGGAGGAACCGAGGAGTGCCCTTTGTGCTGCTCGTCGCCGTTGGTCTGTTTGCCCTTCATGCGGAGCTCATCAGCGACCAGATTTTCGTCCTCCAGCACCAAATAGCGTTTTACGAGGTTCCCCAGCTCTCGCAGATTGCCGGGCCAATGATAGCGCAAGCATTCCCGCACCAAGCGATCCGACAAGGGCAGCGGATTTCTTCCAAATTTCGCTGCCAACTTGTTCATGTAGTACGTGAGCAACAGGGGAATTTCCTCCCGCCGCTCGCGCAGCGGAGGGATCGTCATAGTAAAGGCATTGAGGCGGTAATAGAGGTCTTCGCGCAGCTTATGCTCCGCGATTGCTTTCTGCACGTTGACATTCGTTGCGGCCAGGACTCTGGCATCCGCCGCGATCGTGGTTCTTCCGCCGAGTCGCGAAAATCGTCCGTCCTGAAGAACGTGGAGCAGTTTCGCCTGCAACGGAGCACTCATCTCGCCGATTTCATCGAGAAGGATCGTGCCGCTGTCGGCCAGTTCAAACTTCCCCGGCTTGGACGCGGCGGCTCCCGTGAAAGCCCCAGCCTCATAACCAAACAATTCACTTTCCAGGAGATCGGCGGGAAGAGCCGCGCAATTGACTTTGACCATGGGTCGATTCGCACGAATCGACATCTTGTGGATTAGCCGAGCGAGGATTTCCTTGCCCACACCGCTCTCGCCGAGCAGGAGGACGGGAACGTCAACCCTGGCGATGAGAGCCACCTGTGCGTGTATCTGTTTCATGACCGGGCTAGCGGCAAGAAAGAACAGATCATCGTCGAGGTTCTCGATTACGGCCGTGTCCTTGACACTGTACGTCATGGCGACCCGATGTTTGTCGGGGCTGGCACCCAGCGCCCGGCGAATCGCCCCTTGGAGCTGTGGCGCCTGGAAAGGCTTATTCAGATAATCGGAAGCGCCAAGCTTGATGGCCTGGACGGCTTTGCTGGTGTCGCTGAGGCACGACATCATCAAGATCTTCTGCTCCGGGCGGATCTTCTTGCAGTTTTCTAAGGTCTGCAACCCGTCCATCCCGGGCATTACCAGGTCCAGCACGATCAGGTTGGGCGCTGGTCCGCGGTGCATCCGCCGCAAAGCTTCTTCTCCGCTCGCAGCAGTTTCTACGCAGTAGTTGTCGATCTCAAGAAGGGTCTTGGTATAACGAAGTACACTCGGCTCGTCATCGACGAGCAAGATGTTTGGCGCGCGCATTGCTTCCCTCTTCCTTGTCCTAGCTGGTTTGGGACAACAGCACTGTGAACTTGCTTCCTTTTCCGGGCTCGCTTTCAACCCAGATCACTCCTCGATGGGCCTCAACCAGACGCCGGGCTATGGCCAGTCCTAGCCCGGTACCACGAGAGGGGGCCCCTGGTAATTGAACAAAGTCTAAAAAAATGTCGTCGTGATATTCGGGAGCGATTCCCGAACCTGTATCCATGACAGCTATGCAAACTGCATTGTTGGTCTTGCGGTTGACCTTCCTTTCCAAACTAAATAGCGATCCTGTCTTCACCTTTCGCCGGTCCCAGAAACATTGGGCCACACTCACAATCACCTGTCCCCCGCTGGGCGTGTGATTAAGCGCATTCGCAATCAAATTCGAGACAATGTGCTGCAGCCTGAGCGGTTCCACAAGCACACGCGGGTCTCCTGCTGCGGGGCGAAATTCGTATTGGATCGACCTCTGTTGCGCCACCGGAGCCCAGTAGTTGAAAAGCTCTTGCATGTTTTCGTTGACCCGGGCAGCTTCCAAGCATTCCTTGTCCGAGCCCGGGCCTTTGGAGGCTCTCAACTCGCTCAGCAGCAAGAGGTTCTGGATCACCCTCTGCAAACGCTCGGCGCTTTCCTGAATCTCGCCGAGCACCTGACGTTGTTTGTCGTTGACGGGGCCCAAATGACCGCCTCGCAGAAGATCGGTGTAACCCAACATGACCACCAGCGGAGTCTTGAACTCATGGGCAGCAGACACCAGGGGGAAGAATCCAGCTTCTACCGAGTCGTGCGTCGAACCGCCCCCCCGTTTCATACTCATCGGAGGACAGACCACCATGATCCCGCTGTCGTCTAATACACAGCCGGAAACATGCCTACGGGAATTCACCGGATGGCGACAGACGGGGCACAGCTTGCCTTCGGCTTGGCGGCGGCTTACGGGCATGGCTTGAGCCCATGTATCCGTAAGTGGGGCCAGTTCCACTTATGCGACACCACAGCTAAACCTCTGAGATCAATAAGTTACAGCGTTTGGTTTCCTGAGCACGTGATCTGGGCCGCGTTCAGACAAGCACACCAAAGGAACGGGCATCGTCCATTTGGTCAACAAGTCTTCCGGCAGTACAATCTAAGGTGCCGGTACTATAGGGGCAAAAGGTCCCAAGTGCAAGTTAAACTTCATGTTTCTAAGAAATTTTTTATATAGAGTGTCGCTTTCTAATGTGTGCAAATGTTTTCACACAATAAAGCTCAGTCATTTGTGCTCCTACATGGTTGATCCTATGTTCGCCAACTTGGCAGTCTGAAACGGGGCAGTCAGCTCCTAAGCCCAACACCATCAAGGAGAAAGCGGTAAAAGGCAAACATCCAAATGCGGCAAGATTCCCCGAGACTGTCGCTAAGCCCCTCACGCCATGGACGTTGAGATCGGACACTTTGGCGCACGATTACGGACGCGAAGCCATGCCGGGCACGAATTTGCGGGCACTCCTAAGAATCGCCAATACCGAAAGTCTGCGCGTTGCAGGCAAACGAGATCAAGTAATTTTGAGCGAATGCTATGAGAATTTCTTACACCCAAATTCGCGACGCCGCCCCGCCTAACCGCTTTTTGCCTGCACAGCATCGCTGGCCATCGGTTTGCAGTGTTCACGCACAGGCCTAAGAAGCGTGGCCTTGGCTGGGTCGGCTCAGGTCATCCGTAGCAGCGCCGTATCCAACCCAAAGGCATACAAGTGCCTTCCCCTGATGGATTGAACACAAGTACATGATCGAAGGTAAATTGCGACAGGCACGCGCGGATGTAAGAATCAAGCGGCTCTCGGGTGTGGCGGCGGAGGAATATTGTGGCAAAGTTTGCAAACATTCGAGACATGTTCTCGTTGGTCTTTGTGGCTTCCCTCCTCTTGATTTCAGGGTGTGCCATGGGTAACAAGTCCGCTTCGGGTTCGCCGTCCCCGACGCCCACGCCAACCGTTGCGACGCACTCCGTAGACATCGCGTGGCAGCCGAGCCCATCCACCAATCTGCAGGGCTACAAGGTATATCGGGGTCCAACAAGCGGGGGTCCGTACACCTCCATCGCGGGTACACTGGCCGCAAGCACGCAGCAATATACGGATTCTTCGGTCCTCTCTGGACAGGCGTACTTTTACGTGATCACCAGCATTGATATCAATAACCTCGAGAGTGCGCCATCCCCCGAAGTGAGCGCCCAAATACCCACGCCGTGATTCGAAACCGCGAAGGCAGCTCGCTTTCCGCATTGCAGCCGCATAGGCAACTGGGCGAGCACCTCAACCCCCGCAAAAGCCCTGCGAAGCGTGGCCGTCTGCGTCAAGGCTTCGGCCGCCCCGCAACCGAAGCGTGGTTTGGGACACAGATTGGAATTTGGTGGGCACCGTACGACTATACGCACGCCAATTTTCCACTTCTGCCCAAGAAGCGCTAGCCGACCGCTATACAATTCGGTACGAAGCAGACTGTCGAAAAAAATGCCGTGGCGGGCTCCCCAAACGAATCCGGACTTGGACAGAGGGCAGATTCACGTCTGGCGGACCAGGCTGGATCAACCTCCTTCGTGCCTAGCTGATTATCTTCCGTGTTTATGTGAGGACGAGCGCGGCCGCGCCATGCGCTTTCATTTCGAAGAGCATAGGCGTGACTTCATTGTCGGGCGGACTTTTTTGAGAACCATTCTTGCCCGCTACTTGGGAATTGACCGATCCCGGGTGAGGTTTGAGTACAGCAGTTACGGAAAACCGTCAATTGTGGCTACCCCAACCTCGCTGCCCTTGTTCTTTAGTCTCACGCATTCCCACCGACTTGCGCTCCTGGCTGTCACGCGAAAGGCGGAAATTGGTATTGACGTTGAGTACGTGCGCAGTGTCGACGACGGAATTCCTGAGCGTTATTTTTCGCCCTCCGAAGTGGCAGCCCTTCGCGCTTTGCCCAAACACCTGCAACAGGAAGCTTTTTTTAACTGCTGGACTCGCAAAGAGGCTTACATCAAAGCCCGGGGTAATGGGCTCTCGCTGGCACTCGATGAGTTTGACGTGTCACTGGCGCCGGGGGCGCCGGCGGCGATCTTAGACATCAGGGATGGAATAGAGGAGCCTTCGGCATGGAAGATTGAGCACCTTGCGCCTGCCGACGGTTATATCGGGGCGGTCGCCATTCGCGCTCAGAATTGCAGGCTGAAGCTTTGGGCATTGGATCAACCCTAGAGTAGCCAGTCATCAGGCGGATGGAGGATCCTGCAGGGGTATACTAACCGGCACGACGAGAGCGCATGCGGACCACCAAATTGGGCAACAGCGATATGCAGATCACGCTCCTCGGCATAGGAGCTTGGGCCATGGGAGGTGGCGGTTGGGCATATGGCTGGGGCCCGCAAAATGATCGGGAGTCAATCGCAGCCATTCATGCGGCCCTGGATGCCGGCATCAATTGGATTGATACGGCGGCAGTCTACGGTTTGGGACATTCTGAGGAGGTGATTGCTCGTGCCCTGCAAGGCCGCGGCGATCGGCCCCATATTTTCACGAAATGTGGTTTGACGTGGACCTCGGAAGGCAAGATCAACGGGACCCTTAAAGCGGATTCAATCCGTCGCGAAGCTGAGGCCAGTCTCCGGCGTCTGCAGGTAGATGCCATCGATCTCTATCAAATCCACTGGCCCGATCCAGACCGAGATGTGGAGCAAGCTTGGGAGACTCTGGCCGCCCTGAAGACGGAAGGCAAAGTCCGCCATATTGGGGTATCCAATTTCAACGTGGCGCAGATGGAACGAGCTCAGAAGATTGCCCCGATCACTTCCCTCCAACCGCCCTACTCGCTTCTTACACGTGATATTGAAACCACGATCCTGCCGTTTGCCGCCGCACATGGTATAGGAGTGATCGTTTACTCGCCGATGAAATCCGGCTTGCTCTCGGGCGCGATGACGCGCGAACGCGTCGCAGCATTCCCGGCCGATGATTTCAGGCGTACCGCGCCCCACTTCCGCGAACCCATGCTGTCTCGCAACTTGCAACTGGTGGAGCTGTTGCGCTCCATAGGCAAGAAGCATGGGCGTTCGGCGGGTGAGATCGCGATTGCGTGGACCTTGAGAAATCCATTGGTGACTGGAGCGATTGTCGGGCTCCGCTCCCGGCAGCAACTCGATGGCGTAATCGGTGCGGCTGAGTTCCGACTCTCTCAAGATGAATTAAACGAGATCGACGCCTTTTTGAAGAGCACTGACACCTGGCGTTTACGTGCTCGCACTTTTGCAAGACGTTGTGCCCAATGGATATTCCGCTAACCGCGCGCGAGTTCCCTTGCTTCGGCTTTAGGCCGCAACCCTTCGGATCAGGCGACGCACTTTGGATGGCACCAGGTGGCGCATTCTTTCGGCCGGCAAATACGTAGAGTTCATGGCGAAACCTTTGATTGCGTCGCGAATTCGCGACTGGCCCGGCGGAACGGGATTGATGCCCAGCTTGCGTAGCAAGAAATTTGCTCGATAAACATTGGCCGGAAAGGTTTCACGAAACTGAAAGTTTACGCTCAAGCTCACAGAGATGTTGTTTCCATTCCTTACCCAATGGGGCGCGTTCACCGGGATATGTATGGCTTTCCCCGGTACCAGATGATAAACCTTCGCCCGGCTTTGGTACTGTTCTTTGTAAATCGCGGCATTATTGTCTACCGTCCAGAAACGCTCAATTTCCTGTTCCGGTAAGACCTGGCGATCATTCTGGTCGAAGACACTGATGTCTTTTTCTCCATGCATCTGCAAGAGGAAGTTGCACTCGCGATCAATGTGATAAGTGGTAATGCGGTTCGGCGACGTAATAAAAATGATGACCTCGTCACCTTTCATCTCTCGTTTCAGGTCGCGGCCAAGCAGCGCCTGGATTTCGGCCATGCATTCGTTCAGAAGAGCCCGGTATTCGGGATCCTGCTCCGATCGTTTCAGCACCACCCACGCCCCGGCTTCCTGGATTCTGCGTATGGTTTCATCCACAGAGAGGTCCGTGGTCGGCGACTCATCCCACCTCTGGTTGACGCGCACGTCGCCGGCGTCGTAGTAGAG
>WNFJ01680144.1_pt1 | contig 12382 bp, 19 predicted proteins | sample 5400461 | NCBI WGS metagenome assembly WNFJ01 (sample SAMN13153349, study PRJNA577476) | soil metagenome | isolation source: 115 cm saprolite on Douglas fir-dominated hillslope | place: USA:California | collected 2013-09-17
CATGTTCAACCGCCCACCGATGCCACACTCGCGCGACCGCTGGAGTGGAATCGATCAGCACGCCGTCCATGTCAAACAGCAGGGCACTGCAGCGGATAGCGACCATTTCATCTAATTTACATTACCGGCAAACAATCAGGTTGAGGACGGACTCCGGTTCGTGGGTCAGCGCCCGGGAGACAGTTGGATTGGTGAGCGCGGCAGGATTCGAACCTGCGACCCACGCCTTAAAAGGTCGCTGATTCAAAACCACGCCGCGCTATTTTATTGTAGATTCGAAGATTTAGCGTCACGCTGGTAGCAAAGAAAGCCCTCGTGCGGCAGGGTTTTGGTCTCAGTCGCACCTTAATCTGCACCTTAATCTGCACCTGTCATTCTTCTCTACTTCCCGGCCCTGATTTTCGCCCACCTTGCTCTTTGGGCCGCTGCAATTCTTCTTCTCCCAGCCGCTGAAATTTTGCGCCGTGCCCGTGTCGTCTTCTTCGCTCTGCCTTCTAGTAGATGTAATACCTGATTCAATTTTGAAATCTCTTGCCTGATTTGCTGTGTAATGGATTCCAGGCCCATGTTTCCCCTCGGGTTCGCAGTTGCGACCGGAAAGGATAGCATGCAGTTCGGATCTCCCGACATTTCAGTTTGCCAGATTGGGCTCGGCCTGATTACAACAGCGCATTCCAGTCCCCCGCCATCAACCGTCGATGTGATCAATTTTGAACAGACCGATGTTTAGCTCCGAGCCTATTGTTTATGAATATTTTTGACCTTGGTTTAGAACTGGCGACCAAGTAGCTCGGAAGCATCGCACCTCGGAATGTCTCCCCGAGCTTTTTCGTGTTGTCAGAAATGAGGATCATATGTCGAAAAACTTTGAGCGGTGGAAAGAGTTAGCAACCCTGACCTCCAAGCAACAAGATCCTGCGAAATTGACGGAACTGGCAACCGAAATGAATCTCGTTCTGAATCAGAAACCACCGCACCTCGATCCTCCGCTGCACGCGCCATCGTCGGGGTCGCACGAAGAGAGCCAACTCGTTCTGAAGGCAAACGCTGGAGGTAAAGTATGTTTCACTTGATCTTGTATGTCCTCATTGGGCTGATCTCGGGCGTTATCTTGAAATCGGGCATCAGCGAACCGATCATCGGCGGCGGTGTTAGCCACATGTTTTCGCGCCCGACAAACGAACGATATCATCCTGCCGGGTCTCATGTTTTCGACACTGGGCCGCAATCCTGATTCTTCATTTGCCATAAACTAAAGATTCATTTTCCCAAGTCAATCCGTTCTAGCTCGTCGAAGCCAGCCGAATAAGGACAGGACAGGAAATATCTCTTGCCCCAAAGTCAGTGCAGTACTATACTTTCGACGCCAGTTAGACGGTGGTCCCTATGGTCTCTTCCCTGGGAAGGGGGAGACGATCTGGGGACCTTTTTTTCAACGCAATATTAGGACAATACCGACGACGCAGGAGAGCTAGTTCTCTTGCAGTTCTTTCATCTCATTCCGGATCTGTTCCAACCGCTAGCTTGTTTGCAAAATAGATTGCCTCCACCTCTTCCCGCAGAGATGCGAGCTTTGGAAGCGACCTCCATGATGGCTACTCCGTAAGGTACTGATCATTCATTGTTGCTAGCGTTTTGATTGTTCGGATTCTAGCTTCTGCTTCTGTTCCTTGATCCAACCCTCGATCCGTTTTCGAACGCCGGCATCGCTGCATTTATCATGGGCATTTTCCAGCCTCTTGATCTCAGCCCTGATCTTCGCTATTTCTCCCGATGAAAGCATAGGCGGTGCAGTGTGCATTATTGCTCAGACTAGGCTCTGGACGCCAGAGCATCGTGTTTTCGTGGAAATGGAGGCCCGTCATGAACCCGTATTCTGAAGAGTGGCGCACCATCGCAGAACAAGCTAGTAAAGGAATGGACTCGAAGAAGCTGGCAGCTCTTGTTAACCAGCTTTGCTGCGCGTTTGATGAACGCGACAAACGGCGTCGGGAGACATGTGGATCGGCGACAGTCGTTCCATCCCCAGCAAATCCCGCATTGTCCAGATCATCGTTGCCAAACCTGCCTGCATAACGGGCGTGCAACGGATCGCGGAATTCACTCTCCCAGAAGTTATGCCACGCAACCCAAAGGCTCACCGGCTTCTTTGTGATTTGCCAGCTCGCGGATGTGCGCGTTCGTTCTGCGGGCGTAGCGGCGAAGGTGCATCCTAGCAATCAGGTTGAGTCCTTCTATTTCTTGGCTGCTTTGATCTTCGCCCACCGTGCCCTTTGTGCGGCTGCAATTCTTTTCCTGCCCGCCGCTGATATTTTGCGGTGCCGATAGCGCCGCGTCTCCACTATTCGAATACACAGTTCGGGTAGAGCCGTGCCCGTCTCGCAGCAAACCGCGCTTCATCGGGCAGATCGGCGATCTGCATCTCGAACTCCCCGAGGGTTTCATTTAATGCGTGTTACGCGACTCCCCACGGATCATTAGGATCGTCGGCCCCCCGCAACGAAGGCTAACCAGTCGGGATGATTTGCCGTGGGGCATACTCTCGTGGATCCATTAGGGATCATTGCGGGCAGCGATGCGGCTAGAGAGGGTGCTTTTTCACTTCCTCTTCGTACTTTGGATAATCAGCAAATTCATACGCCAGCAGGATCTTGCCTTTCCACAGTTTGTGCGGATCGTTGCATCCGGCCACCACATCTTCCCCTCGCTGGTTCTTAACACTTGGCATTAGAAAGGCGGTTAGAGAAATTTTACCAATTTGGTCTGCTCGGGGAGAACCAATGAGCCACATGGAGAACTCTGTCCGTAAAGCGCAGGGTCTCTCGTTTTCGGTTTTCAATTCGCACTGCTGACTCTTGTCGGGGATACCGTATTTCTTGCTAAGAGCCGAGTGGATCTCTTTGCACCTAGATCGCGTCAAACTGCCCGACTCGTCATCGAGAGGGTTGGCAGTGACCTGAATCTGTACCAGTCCGTATCTTGGCGAAAAAGTTAAGATGTATTCCTCAAACATTGGATGTGGCTGAGGAGCGGTTGAGTAGGTAAAATCGTCACCCTTCGATGACAGCATGCGATTCGCAGGGACGATTTCCTGAACCTGTCTTCGGGTCATCCCGGCCCGCAGCCCGAAAGGTCCAGTTTCCTGAGCAAACGAATAAGAAGCTAGAACGAGGACGGCACAGATTAGCCGTCGCGATATTTGCCTCGGTTTCATAGGTATCTCCTACACTTTTACAGCCATCGTATCAGTCCCCGTTCGGACTCTGGCTCTGCGACCTTGCTCTCACATTTATGCTGATCGAACTGTTGCTGAAGATTGACCTGAGCGTCCCTAGCTTTGGATAGAGCGGTCATCGGAACTCTGAACTCCTTGCTGCAAGCCGTGCAGACTCCGACTGCGGGTGTCGTGGAGAGCCATTTCGTCACCCGAAGATTACGTTTCACAGTTCCGTGTCTCTCCTTGCTTTTACGGCTAACGCAAAAGTTTTTTGGACAATTGGTCTCTTGTAGGCCATGAGTGGGCAGAAGCAGAAAACGCTGTGGTGCCAACAGAGTCTTTACCAGTTGAGACATTCGCAGAACTCCACACTGCCGTTCCGTTGATATAGACAGCCATGCTACCGGGAGTATAGGTGTTCTCGGTACAGTCGTAAAACGTGATGGAGAGGACGCCTGCCATTACCTTATCTATTGCGGGTATCGAATCTACTGACTTTCCAATCCACCCTGACTCGCGGGCTACTGCGGTCTGTCGTGTTCTGAAATCCCGGGTCTATGTTGGGAGGCCTATGACGTGGACAATAGCGAAATTGAGGTTCTGTCTTCTGTGGTTCGCGGCAGAAGGGGAATCCGAAAACTGAAGCCCGCAAGGATAGCGTGCCTGTCGTTCCGAGGGTGAAGGAACTGCTGGACCTCTACCGGCTCCAGCTCGGCAACCCCACATCGGGAGTGATGTTTTCAACAGCCCATGGAACTCCGATCGCTTTACACAATCTTTACTATGATCGGATTGACCCGATTCTCAATCCCGGTGAGCAGTGCGGTAAATCCAAAGAAGCTCATCATCGCAGTGATCGTCGGCAGAAGGATCACGAATACAGACGGCGGGAAGGCTTGGTCGTATGGCACGGATGGCACGCTTTTCGGCGTGGCCTTAGGAGCAATCTGTACGAACTGATGCCGGACATCTTTTCATCCAGAGGATTCTGCGTCACGCCAATGTTGCTACTACGCGGAAGAGCTACCTCAAAGTGCGGGAGCCACACCTGGTTGTCGGTATGGCTAAATTGGAAGCAGAAATCAGACGGGCAGAAAAGGTGCAGTGATGCCCCTTCCACCCGCCAAATTTCTTAATCTGCACTCAATCTCAACCAAAACACCGTATTTCGACGATGCAGAATTTTCAAGGCGTTGAAACTAAATGGTGAGCGCGGCAGGATTCGAACCTGCGACCCACGCCTTAAAAGGGCGTTGCTCTACCACCTGAGCTACGCGCCCTCACCTTTATTTACAACAACTTACATAACACGGTCGGTTAGACTTGGGGGCAACTCGGGGGCAATTAACTCGCTTGCGGAGAGAATTGCCGTCTCGTCTGCCTCTACCATCGCCTTCACCGTAGCCGGTACTTCTTGAGCATAGATGCCCAACGTTGTGGTGATTTGCTTGTGCCCTAGATGCGCTTGCGCGTCTCTTGGCGTCGCCTGATTCCGCGTCGCATGGCTGCGTCGCAGAACTTGGAACGTGAGCACCGGCAGTTTCAGCTTATCCCGCAAGGGAGCCATCACCCGGTTGTTAAAGTTGTGAGCATCCATCGGAGTGCCGACCGCACTACCGAATAGCATATCATCTGGCCCGGTGAACCGTGACGCCTTGCGCCAGCGCAGAATAGCGTCCCGCGTGGCCGGTGGAATCGTCACCACGCGTTCACCCTGCTTTGTGGCGTCTTCCAGTAGCTTCCCGCGCCAGGCTGAATCCCGGATCAAGAAGTGATCCCCACAAAAAGCGCTCCAACGCAGACCGAATACCTCAGCCGTCCGCATCGCACAGAACGTGCCGACGTGCATCACGGCACTAACGAAGGCATCGTCTTCCACTGCCGTTAGAACTTTCTTGAGCAGATCGGCTCCGAGCACCGGCTTGGCCGGAATCTTCGTCTTCGGGTGCTGTACTTTCCGCATCGGGTTCTTGCTGATAATGTCATCGTCCAAGGCGTCTTCGAAAATTGACTTAAGCAGCGTCCAGCACTTTACCACTACGGAGCGGGAGTGCTTCTTTCGGAGTCGCTCAAAAAATGCCGTGATGAACTCCGGTTGTAGCTCAATCAGCCGGACCTTGCCAAAGGCAGGGCTTAGGTACGCGCGGATATAGCAGTCGTAACCGGCTTCGGTCGCTTCGCCCCAAGAGACGCGGTGACGCGGCTTGTAGTGAATAGTCCAATACTCGCTGAGCGTCAGGCCAGCAAGCGCTTGCGGCCTACTGCCGATCTCGCGCACGATGGCCTCTAGCTTGGAACGTGCTTCGGTCAGTGACAGTTCCGACACGAATCCGAGTTGCACTTTGGGCTTGCTGCCATCTTCGGCGCGGTAGCGACCGATGTATCGCTTCCGACCGCGCGCGCCTTCAATTTCAACCCAGCCACGTTGCCATCTCATGCTTGCGGACTCTATCACGATTTCCTCCTACGGCGGAATGGCGGGGCGAGCAACTGTTGTTCGATAAATGCCTCTATATCGACTCTACGGAAGCGCATGACGGAGCCCAGCCGAACGCAGGGAATGCGGGGCTCGCAGCGTGTGGCATGATCCCGGACGAACTGCGGAGAGACTGTAAGCTGCGCTGCAACCTGTTCAACTGTTAAAAGCGCTTCGGATGTTGTAGGTAGAATTTTTCGTTCTGAGATCATGGGTTCACTTCGTTTTCGCTGTTGCGTGGGTCTATAGCTTCGCTGTGCCCAGCGGGCACAAGGGCTACAGCCTTCGGCCTGCGAGCTTTCCGTCCACAGAGTCGGCAAAACTTCAGCGCTCGCTCAGAACGCCTCTGACGGCGATACTCTTGCTGATGATCCTTCGAACACGTACACGCCCCACGGCGTTGACGGTCTGCGGGAATCTCCGCGCGGCACAAAATGCAATAGGTAATCACGGATTTGCGCTCGTTTCCCCCCGCGGGAAAAGTTCTGGCGCGCCAGTCACGAAAGCGTTTTTCTGCGTTCTCTTTTTTCGCGGCTTGGCTGCAACTCGCGTTTTTCGCACTAACCAGGGATTTTGGAAAGCCAAGCACTCGCAGAACTTTTTACCATCGGGAGTCGCGGAGCAACCTGTGGAATCACACTGACACTTGGGATTTTCTAGATCAAAGTGACGGCACCCGTAACTTGTGCCGTCAGCCTTTTGCAGAATGCGGTAGGTCATCTCGCCCGGCTTGAGTCGATCAGCTTTCCCCGGCTTGGTTTTGGTACAGTGCGAAATCTTGAAGTGACCACAGCCCGCGCAGAGGTCATGGGGACCGACGCGCGGTTTGGTGAATTTAGGCGCATCGGTTTCGTTCGTCCGGAAGTGCCCACAGTCGCACGGTGCGGAAACTCCGTCCCTGTAACTGAACACGGCGCAGTGCGCGGTGATGCAGTAAAACGCGTGATCACTACCATGGGATTCCGGTGTTGTGTGGTGATCCTTTCGCGGGTGACCGCAGAGGCATGGCGTTGTGGAACTGACCTTGCTTTTCGGAGTCTCGGAGTCATCTCCGTCTTCTGGCTCTGCATCTCCGATCTCGGGATCGGATTCGACGCGTGGCCTCAAGGGTTCCGGCCTTGGGCGAAAGGTCCGATTCGACTGCCAGCTTTGGTCAATCCGTTTTTGCCACTGTTCCACGGTTCGCGGTTTGTATTCGAAGGTCATTGGGGAACCCCTTTGGTGTAGAAACGCGCAACGCGATGAGTTCCCTTTACTTTGCTGAGCTGCTCCCGTCGCCAACCCGCATGAATCAGACAGGCTCGCACGGTTAGCTGGTCGTTGCGCGTGATAGAGTGCCGGGCCTTGGCGACGGCATGAATCAAAATGTCCTGAATGAGCACCCGGCTCGGCTCGGAGTCGAAAGTCAACGGCATCCGGTCTGTGTGCTCGTCAAACAGTCGGGCCTTGGGATTTTCCAACCAAGGCAGGATCATTTCATCGAATGGACCGCCCTGATAGCGGGACTCCTGCTCTTCTGCGAGAAGTTCCCGAAAATCTGGGTCGTCATCGTGCCAGGTTTTTCCCGCACGATATTCGCCCACAATTGAGCGCGGTTACGCCTCAACCTTTCCAAATCAATCGTGCCGCAAGTTACGCACCAGTACCTTCGGCCTCCGGTTTCATCGGTCAGGGGTGTGGCGTCGTTGGTCGTAGCGGCAAAGACGCAGGACCGTGGCACCCAGCGTGCGCGCCGTTCATAAGGTGCGCGGAAGTTGTCAGCTGTTGCGGTCAGAAATCCTTTGCGCTCAAGTTCGGAGCGACGGCTCACAAACTCCGCCATTTCGATGATCCACTTTCCGAGCAGTTCGATTCTTGCGTCCTTACCGGCTATGTCGGAAAGATGATCGGAGAAATATTGATCTCCCGCCAGAATGCGCAAAGCGGTGGATTTTCCCTCCCCCTGCGGCCCTTCGAGCAGTAAGGTGGTGTCCGCTTGGCAACCGGGCTGGTAGATTCTCGCCACGGCGGAGATCAGATACTTCGCACCCATGACCGCGTTGAGATCGGAGTCTTCCGCGCCCAGGTGATCGTGAAGCCAAGTAATAGTGCGAGGTTGCTGATCCCAAACCAGCCCTTCCAGTTCGCGCTTGATGGGGTGAAAGGGGTTCTCCCGCGCAACCACCTGAACCGCTTCACCGGCAACTTTGGAACTGACCGCAACGTTGTGTTGCTGCAACCAGCAGGCAGTACGGCTATCATCGTCGTCATTCCAAACCGCACCCGGTTTCGACTGTGGCCAGGGAGCCGCGCGTCCGGTTTCGGTATTGAGCGAGAACTCGTTAAAGCAGAGCACACCTTGCCACTCAGATGCATGACGCAACATCAGGACGGCATTCGAGAGCAGGGCCTTGGGAGTGCCGGCTTCGCTGACTAGCAGTTCTTTCTGCCAGCCTTCCGCGCGTTCGCGGAGCAAACTCTCACGGAGGAAGCTGACCTTAGATGCAATCTGTTTTTTTGTGAGCGTGCCTTTCGTCGCAGCGCTGGCGAGGGTGATAAACCTGGTACGGTCGTCACGGCTGTCGATTACGGCCAGGTGTTGATAAAGCGATTTCTCCTGTTCGTCCGTGATGGGTAGGATTTGGGTTTCGATGGTCGCAATAAAGTTGGCAGTCTCAGCCCGCGCACTTTCCCCAAACAACGCGGCAGTGCCCAACACTTCTGCCAGCACGACATCCCCGAGCAAAGCAATACAATCATCAGGCCCGTTCAGCCCTTCGTGTTGGGGCAGCTTTGGAAGATGCACCCGCGCACCCAGTTCCCTCAAGTAGTGGGCGAGATGCGCCCGCGCCCACCAAACATCTCGATTCGTGGTTACGTTCGCATCGAAGAGAATGAAAACATCACGTTCGGGCCATGAGATCAAAGCGAAGTCTGGTGATGGGCCTTTCTCATCCGCGCCCACACCGTCAGGCGTTAGGACCTTGCCAATCTTCCCACGCCATCCCTGGCACCCGCCTGTTGCTATAGGCAGCAATCCACGCTGATTCCGATCAGCCCATTCGACCAGGGCCAGGGCTGACTTTTCACTTTCGACAAACACAACCGGGCGCAACTTATCCGCCAGCGCTGCTTTTACGTTCGGCGGGAAGTACAGGTGTGGCCGTCCGTTGCTAATTTCGCTCTGATATTTGTTCCGTATTGCGCCCGCTTCGACTTCGGGATGGTCACGGCGCAGCCGCGCACTCGTCCGCCTGCCATCGCACGGGTCGCGGTACGGGAAGTAAATTCCTGCCATGTCGCCGGAACGCTCGCGAGCGATAGCTAATCTCTCCCGTGCTTCTTCGTTGGTCATCCGTTCGATGCCAGCGGCTTCCATCAGCTTTTCGAGAACGCCCGGCCGTCTGAACCTGGCCAGATCGTCAGCGGTCAGGTTGTTGGGCAAGTATTCCACGCTGTCACAGGGCTCGCGGAGAAGTGGCGTGCGTTCGGTCATTGCCGGGCACCATCCCGGCAGTCATGTGGTCGCGTTGCATCCGCGAACGTACCCTCTAGATACTCATCAACAACGCAATCGTAAAACGCACCGGTGTCGAGAACGACCGGCCATGTCGGTCGATAACACCAGCGGCAGCGCCAGTGCACCTTGAATTCGTCAACATCTGCAACCCGGACGCGCTGAAACCGCTGAATTGCACCTGCGACCCGGATGGGCTCTTGCCACGATCCGGGGATCATGCTAAATGTAGTGCGCACGTTACTAACCTCCGAGTTAGGGCGAGTGGCTGACAGGCATCGGCATCGCCCACGACTCTTTTGTTTCCCAAACAATCTAGACAGAGATTTCGCTGAGCACATCGGCAAACTGTTCGCGGCGTCGTCCGATCTCTTTTAGGAGAATCTTCTCAATCGCGGTCTGCTCGGCGGCGCTCAGCGTGATATGGCCGTTTTCCGCCAGCGAAAGCCGGGTCCGGTCGATGCCCGTGGCGCGCGCCAGCTTGTATTGAGGCCACGCCGCCAGTTTCCGTAATGTCGAAACATCTCTACTCATTTTCCCCCCTACAACTGCTCTGTTGCTTGTGATAGGCTAAGCCGATGACGAGAACACGGTCAATCATAAACACCGGTACACGACAACAGGCTGTGACACACCGTGACAGAATGCCATTGCCCGTTTTGGTGCGCGCTACCCCGGAGCAGATCAAGCGCCGCGATTACGATGGGTTAATGAATTTTGATCCCAAGAAATCACTACAGCCGGTGCGGATCTTCGGCGTGGATGCAGAAGGCAGTGTGCGCAACGAGGCCGTACGCCGGTCGATGACGGAGGTGTGGCCACTGTTCATTGCCGTCACACAGCTCCGAGCGGCACATGAGAGTGGGAACAAGTATGAGATTGACCAAGCGTTCCGAAAACTGCTGGCAGCTCTTTCGGACGATCCGGCCCTGCGGGAACGAATCGCGGAGTTTTGGGCAACTACGCCGCGAGTACCCAACGCGGCTCTGGTGAACCTGCCCCCAGCACTTTCACAGGAGATGAGCGGAGCACACATGGTGCTCTGGTGGAACAATCGTAGAAAGCGATTTCTGCCCGCAATTTTTTGTCCCGACTACCGAACCGCCCTGTTCGTCCAGGTGGCGATGAACGATCTTCGCGCCTGCCCTGACTGCGACAAACCATTCATTCCTGATCGACCCGACCAGGAATATTGTTCGGTCCGTTGTCGAGAGCGACATCGCCAGCGCAGACGCAGGGACAAGTTGCGCAATGGAAAATAACGACGGGAAAACGCTTTTTCTTGCTTCGAACGCAAATGGGTGGAAGGAACCGCGCAACGTAGGCGACTATTCTGCGTAATTGGGATTGCTGCGTGTGCGGACAAGCTGCTCCGCGCGACCCGGCTTCGACGGCGAGGCCGGTTACATGGTTTCATCGGTAACGGTACTTCCGCAACTTTTCTAATACGGGTTCACAAGTGCGAAGGTATGTTTGCCTTTCCTCATCCCCGTACCGCACGACAATATGATGTAACCAATGTTACCGTACATAGAAGAAAGGAGTTAAACATGTCACCGAGAATGCAACCGAGATGAAACCATGATGCTACTGCATTCCGCAATTGTGCTCTGACCCCCGCTGGTTACATCGTTGCATTGGTAACATCACGTTTTGCTAAATCGACAATCGCCATTTCCAGTTAACATTCTCAAACAATCAGTTGCTATCTCCGGTCGCAAGGACCGTGAGCGATTATCAAAACTTCCGGTCTCCCGACCAACAAGCCCGCGCTTAAATCTGGGTAACCCGAGAAAATCTGTTGCATCTCGCTTTGAATTCTGATACCTTCCAACTCCCCAGGAGCATTAGTCGTTGTAACGACTAATCTCAGAGAAAGGATTGTTGATGTTTGCCATCAGCCAACCACCGCTTGAAACGCCAGTAAGGCAGGTCGTGGAATCCGCAATCAAGGCCCGATCCTCGATCCTAGGCGATCCCTTATTGGATTTGAGAACCGTCCGGGCTGCGCTGGGAAATTGCAGTTATTCCTACTTGCGCGGACTGATTCTGAGTGGTGAGTTGCCCACTTTCAGAATCGGGAAACGCGGTCACCACAAAGTAAGGCAATCGGAAAGGCTGTTAGCGAAGGGAGATCACCACAATGGGTAGAAAGCACTTATGCAAAATTTGTACTAGTGATCCCGCGATCAGCAGTCAGGTGAACGCCATGATCGAAGCACACGTAAAACAGCGCACGATCCACGCACAATTTCCGCAATTGTCGATTTCCCAGATTAGCCGCCATCGGAACTGCCTGGCACCCAAGCCCACGTCCGATCTTTCGACCGAGCAAGGCTCAGCCGAAATCTCCCGCTGGTTGGATCGCGCGGAACAAACGTTTTTGGTCGCATCCGCGAATGGCGACGTGCGATCCGCAGCAAGCGCAATTGGCACCGCAGTCCGAACACTCTCCGCAATGCACCGAAAACAAGAGCGAGAGTTGGAAAAAGCAGAAAAAGCTGGTCACGATCCTACCGACGTGCAATTCACGGTCGCGCAGATCGACGCGTTGATTCGCCATGATGCGGAGAGCGGAGCCGGTGACAGGGGTTATCCGTGGGTGTACTCACTGTGGAACGAAGAACAGCAATTTCGCCAACTGGTCGAGTCGATTTGGGCAAACCGGGCGTTGCTGCCAACGTTGCTCGCAGCCAGTACCGGAAATTACATTCCACGACGGGAGACAGAAACATGCCAGCGCCAACGATTGATTTCAACGAAATCGAGACCGCGTGACTGCCGTTTTAAATGAGCGTGCTCACGGAGCACAACGCGCGCAGCGCGAAGCTGAGGCCATAAGGGCAGCTGAGGCCCAGCGTGAATCCGAAGCCGCCAGAGCTTCGCAGATCGCAACTATTCGCAGCGAATTTGCCCGGCTCTCTGCCACGGAAAAAGCAGTCAAAGCAGAAATCGACCAAAAGTTTGGCCAGTATCAGCCTTTGGCCCATGATCTTTCGAGGCTCAGCGTTCAACACAACGCGTTGTTAAGTCAACTCGCCCGGATGCGAGAGCAGCACCCGTTTCTGAAAGGATGAAAAATGAACGCACTAATGTTTGAGGCCCGTGCTCTATCCGGTTTGGATGATCTTGAAGCACAGTTTCCGACCGCTCCTGACTTAGCGTTTGATGACCCTCTCTATGCTTACGGTCT
>WNFJ01062913.1_pt2 | contig 12381 bp, 13 predicted proteins | sample 5400461 | NCBI WGS metagenome assembly WNFJ01 (sample SAMN13153349, study PRJNA577476) | soil metagenome | isolation source: 115 cm saprolite on Douglas fir-dominated hillslope | place: USA:California | collected 2013-09-17
GTTGTCGAAGACCGACCGGTGCGGCCAAAGAGCATAGGACTGGAACACCAGACCCAGGTTTCGCTTCTCCGCGGGGACCTCGGTGCCGGCCTGGGAGTCGAAGAACAGCTTGTCCCCGAGCACGATTCGCCCGATGTCGGGGTGATCGAGCCCGGCGAGCAGGCGCAAAAGCGTCGTCTTGCCGCTTCCCGATGGCCCGAGCAGGGCGACGACTTCTCCCCGCTGCAACTCGAAAGAGACGCCCTTGAGCACCGCGTTGCCTCCGAGCGTCTTGTGGATGTTTGCGACGAGGAGCTTATCCATGCAGGCGCACTCCCAGCCGCAGCGCGGCCCCGAGTCCCACCGCGACCAGTAGCACGTTCACCACCGAGAGAGCGGCAACGATGTCGATCGCCCCGGTGGCCCAGAGCGAGACGATCAGCGAGCCGATCATCTCGGTGCCCGGACCGAGCAGGTACACGCCGGTGGAATACTCGCGGACGAAAATCATGAACACCAAAAGCCAGCTGCCGACCAGGCCGAAGCGGATGCGCCGGCGACCGCGGCGGCCTCTTCGAGCTCAGGTGCGACTTGAAGCAGCGCGCTGGAGATCAAGCGCATCCCGTAGGCCAGCCACACCACGCTGTACGCCAGCCAGATGCTGAACAGCGTGCTGCGAAGCGGCGCCAGCGGCTTGATGAAGAGGAAGACCCAGAGGAACGCCAGACCGGCAATCAGGCCGGGCATCCCCCGGGGAACCATCACCAGATAATCCATCACTTTGGCCCAGAGGCTCTGCCAGCGGTGCGTCGCCAGGCCGATCGCCGCGTACCAGGCCACCGCCAGCGCGCCGCCGATGATGGCGAGGCCGAGCGTGTTCATCACCCCGCGAACCAGGTTCGGGTAGTCCGCAAGCTCGCGGAAGTTGTCCAGCGTCAACACGTCGAGAAGGCGCACCCCTTCGCCCCAGGCGCTGACGAAGGCGCGCATGAAAACCCCGGAGAGCGGAAGCAGGACGGTGGCCCCGAGCCAGAAGAGGACCCCCGCGAAGGCGAACCAGCGCCACCGGCCCAGACGGAGCGGTCGCTGGGACAAACCCTTGCCGGAGACGGTCACGAAGTGCCGGGAGACGCCCATCAGCCGGCGCTGGAGGTAAATCAGCGGAAAGGCGATCGCGATGATCACCACCGCGACCACCGCCATCAATTGATACGACGGCACTCCCAGCCGGTTGGTGAGCTTGTACAGATAAGTCGAAAGGACGAGCAGGCCGCCTGGATCTCCCAGAACGAGCGCGAGGCCGAAAATCTCAAACCCGAGGAAGAACACCAGGACGGCGCTGTAGAGGATGGCCGGGCGGACCATCGGCAAGCTGATGGTGAAGGCGATCCGCGCCGCTCCCGCCCCCGCCACGCTCGCGGCCTCTTCGAGATCGGCGCCGAGCGCCCGCAGCGCCGACGAGGTGTACAGAAATACGTAGGGGATATGAGTGAGGCCCGCGATCAGGGTGAGGCTGCTCAGCGAGTAGATATTCCACGGCACTCCCCCGAGCGCCTGCTTCGTCCAGAGCGTGAAGAACCCCACCGGGCCGGCGGCGACGACGTATCCGAAGGCGAGGACGACCGGGGACAAGAAGATCGGGATGAGCACCACCGGCTCGAGCCATTTTCTGCCGGGCAGATCGGTCCGAACGAGAAGAAACGCAAGCGCGCTCCCCAGGGGCACGGCGAGAATCGTCATTCCGAAGGCGACGATCGCGGTGGTGAGAAACGCGCGATGGAAGTCTCCGTCGGTGAGGACGAATTGAAACGCGGCCAGCGAGAGCTTGGCCGAAGGCTGGAAGAACGGCGCGTCGAGGAGGCTTTGGTAGAAAACAATCACCAGCGGCAGCAACACCGCGCAGCCGGTGATCAACACCACCGCGATGCGCAGCCAGGGAGTGGTGCGCCGCATATCGGTCTACTTTGTTCCCAGCGCCTCCTGCCACTGCTTGAGGAATTCGAGCCGCTTCGACTGGTCCAGGTAGACCAGAAGCGCCGGACTGACCGGAATCGGTTTGAGGCTGCTTCCCATCTGCTTGGTCAGGGTCGCCGCGGTCGTCTCCCCCTGCACGTCGCTGCGGATCGAGAACAGCGCCGCTTTGTTGCCAATGATGTCCTGCCCCCGGGCGGAGATCAGGTAGTCGAGGAAGACCTTGGCCGCGTTGACGTGCTTCGCCGCCTTCGGGATCAAGGCGATCCGGGACATCACCAGCGTGTAGTCCTTGGGGTAGGCGATTCCGATCGCCTGATCCTTGCGCATCTTGGCGATCGCGTAGGAGCTGATCATGTTGAAGCCGATCAGGTGCTCACCGGAGGAGATTCGCTCCATCATCGCCCCGGTGCTGGTGTAGAGCTTCACCCCGACCTTGCCATAGGTCTTCGCCGCTTCCCAGAAGGCGGGACCCGTCCGAGCATCCTGGGTGATCAGCAGGAAGCCAAGCCCGCTGCGCTCCGGATCGTAGGAGGTGACCTTGCCCTTGAACTTCTCCGGGTTTGCCTTGAGCGCTTTGATCAGGTCGGCATGCGATTGCGGCACCTCCTCGGCCTTGAGCAGCCGCTTGTTGTAGACGAAGACCAGCGGCTCGAAGGTCGTGCCGAACGCCTCATTCTTCCACACCGCCCAGCTGGGAAGATTGCTCGCCTCGGGGCTCACGTAGTCCTGGGCATACCCGTCGTTGGCGAGCTTTAGCTGGAGGTCCATCGCCGAGCTCCAGAGCAGGTCCGCGGACCCGCTGCCGGCGGCAGCCTCGCTGACGAACCGGTTGTAGACCTCGGTGCTGTTCATGTCGTTGTACTCTACGGTCACTTTCGGATAGAGGGCGCCGAAGTCTTTCAGCAGGGGGGCGGCCGCTGCCGAGTCCGTGGTGGAGTAGATGACGATCTTTCCTTCCTTTTCCGCGGCGGTGACCACTTGTGGGGAGGTCGCGGGATTCTTCGGTTCCGCCCCTGCTCCGAGGGACAGAAGAGTCGCGAGAAGGCAGGAAAAGTTGAGTCGAGGATCTCTCCTCATGGCTGGTGCTCCTTTTCGAATCGGCGCCCCATTTGGAAGCCCCGGCCCCCTGAGTCCGATTCTGACCGGTGCCATCCTCGAGGACTACTTCTTTCGCCACGCTTTCACCACTGCTCGGTGCTCGCCATGCGCCTGCTGATCATCGAGGACAATGAGCACCTCGCGGGGAGCCTGGCAACCTTCTTTCGCGCCAAGGGCTACGCCGTCGACTGCGCTCCGACCGGTGAGAACGCCGCCGAGGCCCTCCACACCCATCCGTACGACATGGTCATCCTCGACTTAGGGTTGCCGGACATGGACGGACTGGAAATCCTCCGTCAAGTCCGGCAGCGGAAATCGCGCGTTCCGGTGCTCATCCTCACCGCCCGCGACTCGATCCAGAAGCGCGTGGATGGCCTGAACCTTGGGGCCGACGACTATCTGGGCAAGCCCTTCGCCCTCGCCGAGTTGGACGCCCGGGTCGGTGCGCTGATCCGGCGCGGCATCGGAGGCCAGGGCCCGATCCTCCAACACGGCCGGCTCTCCTTCGACACCGTGGGCCGCGTTGCCCGCATCGACGGAACGACCGTCGACCTTCCCCGCCGCGAGCTGTGCCTGCTCGAGCTGCTCCTTACCCGCGCCGGGCAGGTGGTGGGCAAGCAAGCCCTGCTGGAAAAGCTCTTTGGCTTCGACGATGAGGCCGGCCTCAACGCGATCGAGCTTTACGTGCATCGGCTGCGAAAGAAACTCGAGCCGGCCGGGATCCGCGTTCGCACCATCCGCGGCCTCGGATATCTGCTGGAGAATCCATGATCTTCGGCCAGCGCACCCTGCGCGCGCAGCTCCTTCGCTGGCTTTTGATTCCCCTCGGGATCGTCGGCATCGTCTACGCGATGATCACCGAGATGACCGTCGAGCAAACGATCACCAGCACCTACGATCGCTCCCTCTACGCTTCCGCCCTGGCGATCTCCGAGCACGTGGCGTTCTCCCACGGGGAGCTGATCGTCGATCTGCCGCCGGTGGCGCTGGAGATGCTCGATACCCCCGACCAGGAACGGATCTTCTATGAGGTCTCTTACAGCGAGGGGGAGGGCGACATTTTTGTCACCGGATACCCCGATCTGCCCAGACCGGACGGCGGCGAAGCGCCCGGCACGCCGATCTTCTATGAGCAACTCTATCGCGGAGAGGTGGTCCGCCTCGCCGCGCTTCGCGCCATGCTTCCCGCCGGCCGGCCGGTGACCGCTCTGATCCAGGTCGCCGAGACGGTGCGCGGCCGGAAGGCCTTGACCCGGAAGCTCGTCGATCGCGCCCTCGTCTCGCTGGTGCTGCTCATCCTCTTCGCCGGTGCGCTGGTCTGGTTCGCGGTCAAACGCGGCCTCGCCCCGCTCCGGCAGCTCAGCAGTGAGGTCGCCGAGCGATCGGCTTCCGACCTCGATCCGCTTCAGCCACGGCACGTGCCGGAAGAGGTGTCGCCGCTGATCCAGGCAATCAATCAATTGATGGCCCGCGTCCGAGACACCCTGGCCGGGCAGCGCCGCTTCATCGCTGACGCGTCGCATCAACTTCGTACGCCGCTCGCGGTGCTGCGAACTCAGGCGGAGCTTGCCCTCCACCAGGAGGAGTTGGGGCCGATCAAGGCCGCGGTCGCCCAACTGCGGGATCGCTCCCAGGCGACCAGTCACCTCGTCAATCAGCTCCTCTCCCTCGCCCGCGCCGAACCGGCTTCCGAGACGGCTTCGGCCACCGCGCTGGTGGATCTCACCGCGATCGCCCGGGAGGCGTGCTCCGCCCTGGTTCCCGAGGCCCTTCGGCGACAGATCGATCTCGGCTTCGACGGCTCGCAGCCGGCGTTCATCCGCGGTCAGGGGTATCTGCTGCGCGAGATGATCGCGAATCTGGTCGAAAACGGAATGAGATACGGAGCGCCGCAGGGGACGGTCACGGTGATCGTGCTCGCTCCGGATTTGGGTTCAGTGATCCTGGTGGTGGAGGACGACGGCCCCGGCATTCCGGAGCATGAACGGAAGCATGTGTTCGAGCGCTTCTACCGCATTCCGGGCAGCCCGGGAGAGGGCGCCGGGCTCGGCCTGTCCATCGTGCGGGAGATCGCCCGCGCCCACGGGGCCCCGGTAGAGCTTCTCCCCGGCGCCAGAGGCCGGGGGCTTCGGGTGGAAGTCACCTTTCCACGGCAGCCCTGACGCACCGTGATTCGAAATTCGAGTCACATTTTATTCTCGACTTCGAATCCCAGGCGTGTAGCCTGGTTTGCGTAAGGAACACGAAAGGTACCCGTGCCCATGGTGCCGCCCCACAGAGCGAGCGAGGTAACGAAGTCACTGAAAGGATCGACGAATGAAATCTAGAAGATTGTTCATGCGCCTGGTTCCGATTGCTGTCCTTCTCGCGTCCCCGGCGGCTTTCGCAATAAAAATTACCACCGGCTCGAAAGATTTCGATCTCAATATCTCGACGCTGATTCAGGCGCGAACCGCTTTGAACTGGGACGGTGACGCTCCCTCGGCGGCCGGCGGTGCGGCACCCAACGGAAGCATCGACACCAGCTATTACATTCGCCGGATGCGATTGATCGCGAGCGGCGCCGCCTACCAGCACATCACGTTCTATCTGATGCTGGACGAGCCGAACTTCGGCATCCGCGGAAATTACAACATCGCCGCCAATCCCGCGTTCGTGCAGGACGCTCATATCGGTTACGAATTTGAGCCAGGCACCGCGTTCGAAGCGGGATGGCTCTACATGCCCTTATCGCACCTGGCGATCAATTCGTCGGCTGCGACCAGCGCGATCGAGAAGAACAGCGTGCTCCTGTTCTACAACAACAACCGCGGCCTTCGTGAGATGGGGATGCATTTCCGGACCGTCTTCCTCGACAAAAAGATCTACCTTCGCGCCGGCGTGTTCAATGGATTGCACGGGCTCCAGGGGACCGATGCCACCGGAGCGAACGCAGGAGTTGTCAACCCGGGCGGCCGGCCCCTGGTCGCAGGAATGCTCCGCTATTCGTTCGTGGGCTCCGAGTCAGGCTACTCGGTCCCCACTCTCTATATGGACGGGAAGTCTCGCGTGTCGGTCGGAGCCGGGGCTCAGTACCAGGTGAAGGGCAGCAACACGCCGCTTACCACCGTGAACGCGGCGGGAGTTCGAAACACGACGAACAGCGCGGTCAATGACTTCATCGCGTACGCCGGTGACGTGTTCGCGGACATTGCGCTTGAAGGAGACCAGGAGCTCTCCGCTCAGTTGGACTTCTATCGCTTTGACTGGGGTGCCGGCAGCGACAAGACCGGCTACGGCGCGACGGCGGAGATTGCCTATCGCATCGGTTCAATCAACCCCGAGGTCAACGGCCATTGGTTCAACAGCGAGTCGAAGCAGGGCAATTACGCCAAGCTCGCCTTCGGTGCGAACTACCTGCTCAAGGGCCACCAGGCCAAGGTCGGGCTCGAATTCTGGCACTTCAAGCAGAACGTGAATTGGGATGCCTCTTCGTGGCAGCACCAACTTCTCTTGCAGTTCCAGGTGTCCCTCTAGACGCGCGCGAAAGCGTGAGCCTTTCGTCCAATCCGGGTGGCCGCCACGCCGATGAGATGGTACTCGTCTCCCGACGCCGGGCACTGATGCTCGGCGCATCTGGGAGGAGTGCACTTGAATCGTTTTATCCTGGCATCGTTGGTATTGACCCCGTTCATCGCTGGTGAGGTGTGCCGCGCGGATCAGCCTCTGGAAGTGACCTCGCTGGACCTGGGAGGTTGCTGGATCCATTACGAGCCCCTCGTGTCGAGCTGGAAAATCGCCTCGTTCTCCGACCGGACGGCTTTCTACATGGGGGCAACCGAGCTGCAGCAGACCCTCAATCCGTCGATATCCACCGAGTTGCGGGGCGTGTTTCCAAGCTTTCCGGCCAGCGCGACCGAGACCTATTTCCAGTGCTCCGCCGGCGGCCACTTCTTCTGGACGAGCATTCCCGATGGAACCGTCCCGCTGTGCGCGTGGTCCAAGATGCAGCGCAATCCCGACACTGGGCAGCTCGCTCTGACCCTTCAGGGCCTCTACCCGGATCATGACTACCGGGCGGGCAGCCCCTGCCAAGGCGAAAGCCGGAAAACCCTGTTGATCTTCATCAATTCCGGCAGAGATATCCAGGCGGTCGTGGGCTACCTCGGCACCGCCAAAAGATACGCGGGAGTCCTGGTCGGATTGAGGACGATCGGGTCCTCGATCATCGTGGCGACTCTCGACGACAGTTACGACTTTCAGGAGAACGTGGTGAAGTCGCTGATCGAAGCGGACAAAGCCTTGGCCGACGACCTGAGCCTGGTCGACTACGATGGCCGGGTGTCCATCGTTGGCGAGGCCTACCGGGTCTTCGCCGGCAGCTATCCAGGCTACTAGAAGGGCCTTACCGGCGACGAAGAAGCGGCCGATCCGAATCGGCCGCCCGGTCTGCGTCAACCCTTGACGGCGATTGACCGAGAACGGAAGCTGCGCCGCTTCGTCACCGAAAGGACCTAACAATCATGAGGGTTGCACAAGGGCTGCGGATCGCAACGCTTCTCATCCTCGCCTCCGCGGGGACGCGGCTGGCATTCGCCGAGGCGGACCAGATCCGCGCGGCCCAGCAGTACGGCTTGAGCTATCTCGCCCTGATGTTGATGGAGGACGGCAAGCTGGTGGAAAAGCACGCCAAGGCTGCGGGCCTGCCGGAGCCGAAAGTAACCTGGGCGAAGCTCGGCGGTCCGGGCGCGATGAATGACGCGCTGCTTTCGGGGAGCCTGGAGTTCGCCAGCGGCGGCGTACCGTCCCTGATCACGCTCTGGGCAAAGACCAAGGGAACGCCGCTGGAGGTCCGGGGGGTGGGGGCGCTCAACGACATGCCCAACGAGCTGATCACCAGCAACCCCAAGGTGAAGACGATCCGCGACTTCACCGAGAAGGACAAGATCGCGGTGACCTCGGTGAAGATCTCTACCCAGGCGCTGCTTCTACAGATGGCGGCGGCGAAGGAGTGGGGCGATGCAAGTTACGAGAAGCTGGATCCCTTTACCGTGTCGATGCCCCACCCCGATGCGATGGTCGCGCTGATTTCAGGAGGTGGAATTACGGCGCACTTCGCCTCGCCCCCGTTCATCGCCCAGGAAAAGGCGAAGCCGGGAATGCACTCGGTGATCAGCAGCTACGAGATCCTGGGCGGCAAGGCGACCTTCAACGTGGTCTGGACGACCTCGAAGTTTCACGATGCCAATCCAAAGCTTTACGGCGCCTTCGTCGCCGCCTTCGAGGAGGCGACCGATCTGATCAACAAGGATAAGCGGAAGGCGGCGGAGATCTACAAGCGGATGACCAGGACCAACGAGACGGTGGACGACCTGGTCAAGCAGATCAGCGATCCCGGGGTCGAGTTCACCTTAACCCCGCACTTCACGATGCAAGCGGGTCACCAAGAAGCCCGCCGAGTGGAAAGAGATGTACTTCTCCAACGTCCAGGCCCGGCCGGGTGGGAGCTAGCCGAAGCATGTCGGATTCGCTCCTCGATGTCCGCGGCGTGACCTTGCAGTACCGCACGAAGGACAGCCTGGTCACCGCCACCTATCGGGTGAGTTTCCGGGTTTTTCGATCCGACCGCTTCGTGATCCTGGGCCCCTCCGGCTGCGGCAAGTCGACCCTCCTCAAGTCGGTGGGCGGATACATCGAACCGGTGGAGGGAGAAATCCGGCTCGCCGGCGAGGTGATCCGCAAGCCGGGCCCGGATCGGGTGATGGTCTTCCAGGAGTTCGATCAACTGCTGCCCTGGAAAACGGTAAAAGAGAACGTGATGTTCGCACTCACCGCGAGCCAAAGGCTTTCCGGGAAGGCCGCGGAGGAGCGGGCGATGCAGTACATCGAGAAGGTGAACCTCGCTTCCTTTGCCAACAGCCTTCCGCACACGCTCTCCGGCGGAATGAAGCAGCGGGTGGCGATCGCCCGGGGAATGGCGATGGAGCCGGCAATACTCCTGATGGACGAGCCTTTCGCGGCGCTCGATGCGCTCACCCGCACCAAGATGCAAGAAGAGCTGCTCCAACTGTGGGAGGGCACGCGCTTCACCGTGCTCTTCGTGACCCATTCCATCCCCGAGGCGGTCCGGATCGGCAACCGCATCCTCCTTCTCTCGCCGCACCCGGGCCAGGTGAAGGCCGAGCTGAACAGCACCGGCCGCGACGACATCGGCAATGGCGCCAAGCTGTCGCAGCGGATTCACGACCTGCTCTTCGGCGCGACGCAACCGGAAAACGTGCACCATGACTGAAGAGCGCGCGCAGACCGAGCGGCCGGAATTCGTCTCCGAGGTTCAGACCGACTTCGGCGTGGTCGTCAAGCCGCTCACCACCTGGGAGAAGGTCTACAACAATCCGGTGGTCCGCAAGTCGGCGGTCCTCGCCACGCTGGCGATCATTTGGGAGCTCTACGCGCGCAAGGTCGACAATCCGTTGCTCTTCCCGACCTTCTCCGCGACGGTGGTGGCGCTATGGCAAGGGATCGCCAGCGGCGTCATCCCGCAACGCACTTTCTTTTCGATGAAGTTGCTCCTCCAGGGATATCTCGCCGGCCTGGTCCTCGCCGGGGTGCTGACCGCCTTTGCCACCGCGACCCGCATCGGAACCGACCTGCTTGAAACGCTCAGCTCGATGCTCAACCCGCTTCCGGCGATCGCGCTGCTGCCGCTGGCGGTGCTCTGGTTTGGCCTGGGCAATGGCAGCCTGATCTTCGTCCTGATTCACGCCGTGCTCTGGGCGGTGGCGCTGAACACCCATGCGGGGTTCCGCTCGGTGTCGCAGACGCTGCGGATGGTGGGCCGGAACTACGGATTGTCCGGCCCTCGATATGTCGGCCTGATCCTGATCCCCGCCGCCTTCCCGCAGATCCTCACCGGCCTGAAGATCGGCTGGGCTTTCGCCTGGAGGACGCTGATTGCGGCGGAGCTGGTTTTCGGCGTGAGCCAGGGATCGGGCGGGCTGGGCTGGTACATCTTCGAAAACAAGAATCTCCTGGAAACGGCGAACGTCTTCGGCGGACTGTTCACCGTGATCCTGATCGGGTTGGCGGTGGAAAATCTGATCTTCAGAAACATCGAACGGAAGACGGTCAACAAATGGGGAATGCAAACATGAAGCGCTACAAGATCGCGGTGATCCCCGGCGACGGGATTGGCAAGGAAGTGGTGCCCGAAGGGATCCGGGTGCTCGAAGCCAGCGCCGCAAAATACGGCCTTGAGCTCAACTGGGAGAGCTTTCCCTGGAGCTGCGAGCATTACGCGAAAAACGGTCGGATGATGCCGGAGGATGGACTGCAGCAGATTCGACGCCATGACGCGATCTTCCTCGGCGCGGTGGGTTTCCCGGGAGTCCCGGATCACATCTCCCTCTGGGGTCTGCTCATCCCGATCCGCCGCCAGTTCCGCCAGTACGCCAATCTGCGGCCGGTGCGCCTGATGCCCGGCGTCCCCTCGCCGCTGCGCGATCGGAAACCCGGCGACATCGATTTCCTCATCGTTCGCGAGAACAACGAGGGCGAGTATTCGTCGATCGGCGGCCGGCTCTACGAGGGCACCGACGACGAGCTCGTGGTGCAGCAGAGTTGAAGTTCGCCTTCGACCTGGCCCGGTCGCGCCCGAAGAAGCACCTGACCTCGGCGACGAAGTCGAACGGGATCACCATCACCATGCCGTACTGGGACGAGCGGGTAGAGGCGATGTCCGGAAAGTATCCCGACGTGAAGGTCGACAAATTTCACGTCGACATCCTCGCCGCGCACTTCGTGCTCCACCCCCACTGGTTCGACGTGGTGGTCGGGTCGAATTTATTCGGCGACATCCTCTCCGACTTAGGGCCCGCGGCGACCGGAACGATCGGCATCGCTCCGTCCGCGAACCTCAATCCAGAGCGCGATTTCCCGTCGATGTTCGAGCCGGTGCACGGCTCGGCTCCGGACATCGCCGGAAAGGGGATCGCCAATCCGATCGGCCAGATCTGGTCCGGGGCGATGATGCTCGAGCACCTCGGGCATAAGGAGGCGGCCGAGGCGATTGTCCGGGCGATCGAGACCTGCCTTCGGGATGGGCCGCGCACCCCGGACATGGGGGGCAAGGCGAACACCCAGGAAGTGGGCAAGGCGATCGCCGCCGCCATTTCATGAGGATCGTCGCGATCCGCGAGAAGACGTTTCCGATCGCTTCGCCGATCCGCAATGCGTACATCGATTTCAGCAAGATGACGCTGAGCGCGGTGGCGGTGGTCACCGACGTCGTCCGGGACGGCGAGCGGGTGGTCGGGTACGGATTCAACTCCAACGGGCGCTACGGCCAGGGCTGCCTGCTTCGGGAGAGATTCATCCCCAGGCTTCTGGAGGCGGAACCGGCCTCGTTGATCGACGGGGAAGGCATCAATCTCGATCCGATGAAGATCTGGAATCAGATGATGATCAACGAGAAGCCGGGCGGACACGGCGAGCGCTCCGTCGCGGTGGGTACCCTGGACATGGCGGTCTGGGACGCCGTGGCGAAGATCGCGGGCAAGCCTTTGTATCGGCTGCTGGCGGAAAGATTCGGAAACGGCGAAGTCGACGAACGCGTCTTCGTCTACGCCGCCGGGGGCTACTACTACCCGGGCAAGGACGATCGGGCGCTCCAGGACGAGATGAAGAGCTACCTCGACCGGGGATTCACCACGGTGAAGATGAAGATCGGGGGCGCGTCGCTGGCGGATGACCTTCGCCGGATCGAGGCGGTGCTGCGCGTGGTCGGCTCGGGGAAGAGCCTCGCCGTCGACGCCAACGGGCGCTTCGAGCTGCCGACCGCGCTCGAATACGCCACGGCGCTGGAGCCCTACAACCTGTTCTGGTTCGAGGAACCGGGCGACCCGCTCGACTTCGCGCTGCAGGCAGAGCTTGCAAAGCGCTATCCCGGGCCGATGGCCACCGGAGAAAATCTCTTCTCGGTGCAGGATGCGCGAAACCTGATCCGCCACGGCGGGATGCGCCCCGCGCGCGACTGGCTGCAGTTCGATTGCGCCTTGAGCTACGGCCTGGTCGAGTACCTGCGCATCCTCGAGATGCTGCGCGCGCACGGCTGGTCGCCGCGCCGTTGAACATCGCCGCGGGCCTGGGGCTGGGCGGAAACGAGTCCTACCCGGACCTCTTCCAACCCTTCGGCGGCTTTCCCGACGATGTGTCGGTCCAGGCGGGGCAGGTGCGAATGCACGATTCCCCGGGGATTGGGTTCGAGCGAAAAGCGGCGCTCTACCGCGTGCTCGAGCCGCTGGGCTCGGCAGGAGGCTGAAAAACTGCTGCGCAGCCCACCTGCTTTGTGCG
>WNFJ01613562.1_pt2 | contig 12381 bp, 10 predicted proteins | sample 5400461 | NCBI WGS metagenome assembly WNFJ01 (sample SAMN13153349, study PRJNA577476) | soil metagenome | isolation source: 115 cm saprolite on Douglas fir-dominated hillslope | place: USA:California | collected 2013-09-17
GTCGGCGAACGTCGCCGGCAGGCCGGTAGCGGGCCGGCCCTCGAGCTCGCCCACGAGGTCCCGCATCAGGCGCACGAAGGAGCGGGCCCACATGTTGTTTGGGGTGACCTGCTCCCACAGCTCGTCGGGGGCACTGATGTCCTCGAACGGCGCCCCGGGGCGCCCCAGCTGCAGCTGCCGTTCCCCGGTCAGCACGAGCGTGCCCTCGGTGCCGGTGATCTGCGCGAAGTGTCCCGGTCCAGGCGTCGCCGCCGTCGTCAGCGTGATAGTGGCGATCGCCCGGCCCGTCAGCAGCAGCACACAGCTCGCGCAGTCGTCGGCGGTCACGCGCCGGCGCACCCCCTGCTCGTCAGCGCGCTCCGGCACGAGGGTCGCCACGCGGCCACTCACCTCCGCCACCTCGCTCGCGGTCCAGAACCGGCACAGGTCGATCAGGTGCGACCCGACCGCCCCGAGGATGCCGCCGCCCCGCGCGGCGTCGTACCACCAATTCCACGGCGCGTCGCGCGCCCCGGGACGCCCGTCCCCGCGCACGTACGGCCGCAGCGCGAGCTCCAGGTGCAGCACCGCGCCGATCGCGCCCGCCTGAATGAGCTCCCGCACCTTCACCCGGTTCGGCTCGTAGCGCAGCTCGTGGTCGATGCGGGCCAGCCCAGTGTGGCGCCCCGCGACGTCGACCATCCGCTCCGCCTCGCGGGCCGTGAGCGCCATGGGCTTCTCGCACAGCACGTGCTTCCCCGCCTCGAGCGCGGCGCTGGCGTGTCGCAGGTGGGCGTCGGGCGTCGAGGCGACGATGACGCAGTCGACCTCGCTCGAGCGGGCCAGCTCTTCGCCGCTGCCGTAGGCGTGGGGGATCGCGAATTCCGCCGCCGCGGCCCGCGCCCGGTCCGGGCTGCTGCTCGCCACCGCCGTCACGACGGCGCCCGGCACGAGACGGAGCGCCGGGATCTGCACCCGGCGCCCGAACCCGGTGCCGATGACCCCGAAGCGGACGGTCACGGCGCCTGGTGGCAGGAGACCGTGTCGGAGCCGAGCGGCACCCCCAGGAACGTCGCATCCACGACCACGCGGCTGCCCCCCGCCACCTCCAAGCCCGAGGCGCGCAGCCGCGCCGTGACGGCCGGGCCCCAGCGGGTCACCGTCGCGGCGCCGCTGTCGAGCGGCACCCCGTGCGCCACCTCGTGGATCATGAAGCGCGCGCCGGCGATGGCGCCCCGACCGGTGGTGGAGTCGACCCGCTGCAGCACGGGCCACTCGCCCGGGCCGAGCGAGTCGGGGGCGCGCAGCCACAGCAGCACGCCGTTCCCACCGCTCGCTCCTTGCAGCAGTACACCGCGCCCCGGCCCGCCGACGCAGCCGCGCGCGGTCGCGGCGGCCGCGAACTGCACCGTATCCTTTGGCAGGCGGACCACGAGCGCGCGCAGTGCGGCGCCGCCCGAGCCCCCGCACGCCGCGAGCCCGAGCGCCGCGAGGACGGCCGCGGTCGGTTTCAGGGCACGCCGGGCGACTGCCGCGGGGCGAGGGGCGGAGCCGGCACGCCGAGCGAGGCGCGGGCCGCGACGATCGACAGGGTGTGTGGGGCGAGGGCGGCCACGAGCCCGCTCGGCAGGGGCCGCGGCGCGAGCCGCTGGCGATCGACGCACACCAGCACCATCCACCCCGCCGCCCCGAGCGCGACCGCGTCGGGGCGCAGCACGTCGAAGTTGAGCGTCATCGATTTCGTGCCGACGCGCCCGACGTACGCCGCGACGCGCAGCCGATCATCGAGCCGCGCCGGCCGATAGAACTCGCTGTAGACCGCTTTGCGCGGCAGGAAGATGTCGTAGTGATTGAACACCTGCGCGTAGGCGAGCCCACAGGCCCGGAACAACTCCGTCTCGGCGATCTCGAAGAACCGCACGTAGGAGCCGTAAAAGATGATGCCCGCGAAGTCGACGTCGGACCAGCGGACGTATTCCTCAATAAGGAACGGCTTGGCGGGCATCGCTTCCCGGGGTGTGACCACCGAGCCGGGAAGCTAGGCGGCTCGAAACACTGGCGCCAGCATCGCGGGCGCCGGTGCGCTAGTCGCGCGTCCTGGTCCCCTGGCCCCCGGACGCGGTGGCGCGCAGCCCGTAGGCGCGCAGCCGCCGCCACAGCGTCGTGCGGCTGATGCCGAGGCGGCGCGCGGTCTCGGCGAGCTTGCCGTGCGTGCTTTCCAGGGTATCGAGGATCGTTTGGCGCTCCCGCTCGGCCAGCGTGCGCACGTGATCCCCGTCGGGCAGGAAGACCGCCTCGCCCAACTCCGCGCCGCCCTGCTTCAACGGCCGCGCGCGGCCGCCGAAGGCGAGGAGCTTGTCCCGCAGACCCGTCTCGCGCTGCTCGCCGGCGCTGGCGTCGAGCGCGTCGATGACGCGGCGGGCCCGCTGATTGGCGTACAACACGCGACCGTACAGATCGAAGATGACGACACCCTCGGCGAAGCTCTCGATCACCGCTTGACCGAGCGGGGCGAACGACGGGGAAGTCGCCGGGCTCGTGCTCTTGTCTCTCGCTGTCGTGCGTGCTTGCATGGCTCAGTTCCCGAATCAGAGTTTCAGACCGCACCGCGCTGTTTCAGCCAGCACCCCTTGATCACCGACAATGTCGCGCCGACTACGCCACCCCAACAGGTGCAACCACAAAGGTTCCATAAAGTTCCCTCCTAACGCCGGCGGCGCCAGCCCCGCCGCCCGCCGCGCGCCAGGCGGGTGCGTTCCCCCGAGCTCAGTCCGCTGAGCTGGCGGCGCAGCTCGTCCACCGTCTCCGCGCGCACCGCCTCGCGCTTGCCCCGCAGCACCGTGAAGCGCACCGGGCGGTCGAACGGCGGCAGGTCGCGGGCCTGGAGCCGCCGCGCCTGGCCTTCCTTCAAGCGCAACCGCACGACCCCGACCCCCTGCTCCACCTCGTAGTCCAGCGGCACGCGGTCACCGTAAAGGTGCACGGAGGCAGGCAACGCCTCGAGCGCCTGGCGCTCCGCTGCCGGGATCGCCGCGTCGACGTCCAGGGTCAGCCGCGTAGCGAGGAACCGGTCCCACGACGCGACCGGCGACAGCGGGGCGGCTAGACGGGCCCCGACGCGCTCCGACGCGGCGGCCTCGAGCCGGCCGCCCGAGCGTCGCCAATAGAATCCGAAGCGCTCGAGCGCCCGGCGCACCGACCCCTGATCGGGGTGCGCAGTGTGGCCCCCGAGCAGCGCCTCGGCCAGCGCCGCGCGCGCCGCGGCCGCGAGCTCCACGGGAAACGGGTCCTTGAGCGGCTCGACCTCGCGCTCGAGCAGGAAGCCGAAGTAGGTGACGGTGCGCACGACCATCAGCCCTTCGCGGCGCCGCTGGCGCTCGAACGTGACGGTGGGGACCCCGCGGTGCGCATAGCGGCGGATCGCTCGCTCGGGGAGCTGCGTTCCCTCGATGCTCGCGCGTGGCACGCCGAAGCGATCGGCGAAATACCGCAGCGTGCCCGCGATCGCTCCCCAACTCCCCGCCACCGAGTCGCGGCTCACCCGGGCCTCGCGGCCGTCGGCCGTGGCCTCGTCGATGACCAAGTCGACCGCGAGCGTCTGGTCGTTGGCGTAGGGCAGCCGGACTGGCAGCGGCAACTCGAGTTGGCGGTACACCGCCGCCGTGCCGAGCGCCACATCCTCGATCGCCTTGACGAGGACGCCGCGTCCTTCCGCCCAGCGGTCGATCGTGTCGCGGAACAAGTGGCGCGGCAGCCCGTAGACCTCGCCCAAGTAGCCGTGCTTGTTCACCGCTTCGGCGAAGACGTTATAGGCCGTCAGATGGTCGCTGCCGGAGACGATGAGCCCGCGCAGGTCGCGCTCCTCCCGGGTCATGCGGTGCAGGGACTCGATGTTCGCCGCTACGGCCACCACGGGGACGAGCTCCCCGTCGGCGTGGTACAAGAGCTCGCCCCAGGGGCGTTCGACCGGCATCGCGTCCACCGCGCGGCCGTAGCGGGTGAGGCGCCCGGCCTCGATCAAGCCGCGCTCGCTGAGCAGCGCCACGGCGTCCCGATAGGCGGTGCGGTCGAGCGGGACGGGGAGGTCCAAGTCGCGCGCGTCCACCCCGAGGGCCGCGCACGTGATGGCGACGCGCTCCGCGTCACCGGCGAGCTGGAACTCGGGCGCGGTCGGCTGCAGCTGCTCGAACACGAGGTTGCGGTCGCTCAGGAGGTAGACCTCGCCGCCCGCCACGCGCCCGTGCACGCGCCCCGCCATCTGCAGGATCTCGTTGGCGCCCAAATAGAGTCGGGTGAGGACGTTGCGCCCCCGCTCGACGACGTTGGTGTAGCGAGCGTCGTAGATGACGACGGTGTCGAGGCCGCGGATGTTGAGGGCCGACTGCCCGGCGGCCGTCATGGCCAAGAGGAACGGGCGAGGCACCTGGCCGTCCAGAAACGGCCGGATCACCCGGATCGGCTCGCCCCCGTGGTAAAAGGCGGCGGCGAGCGCCGGCCAGCGGTCGCCCAATTCGCGGGCGATCTGCTCCACCTCCGCGCGCGTCGGGACGAACACCGCCACGCCGCGCCGCTCCCGCACCGCCCCCCGCACGAAACGATCGTTCAGGAACTCGAGCGGTTGCTGGTGCACGACCCGCACGGCCGCGGCCTTCGCGGGGTCGAAGGTCTTCGTCTCGAGCACCTCGACCGAATCGAGGTACTGCGCGTAGAAGCTCGGGTCGACGGTCGCCGAGAGCCAAATGAAGCGGCAGCGCGCGCGTTTGCCTAACGCGAGACAAAGCTCGAGCTCCGCCGACGTCTGGTGGATCTCGTCCACCACCAACGTGTCGCGCGCCGTGATCAGCCCATCTTCGAACCAGCGGCGCGCGATCCCCGTCGTGACGATCACCACGTTCCAGGTCGGGGTCTCCGGAGTGGCCTCGCGCTCCCGGTTCACGACACCGACCCGGAGCGGCGCGGCGAGGATCGTCTCCGCGATCGGCCGGATCGCCAGCGTCTTGCCGGTTCCCGTGGCCGCCACGATCCCGAACCCCCGCGCCGCGCCCGCCAGCCGACGGATATCCGCCCCGTGCTCGCGCGCGAGCAGGGTCTCGAGATCGAGCCCCAGCGCCAACTCGATCGTCTCGCACGCCGCCCGCGTCGGGGCGATCACGATGACGCGGCCCGTGGTGGGTTCGGCGGCGAGGAAGGCGTGGGGATCTGGGGGGAGGAAGTGGTCGCGCGCCATTCGCACGCTCGCAATATAGGGCGACCGCACGACCGCAAGCCGCCCAGCCGTCCCCGCGCCACAGAAGAAAACGGGAGGCGCGCGTGCTCGCCTCCCGCTTTGCGACCGTGCCAGCGGCCCTGCCTAGGGCGTCAGTAGCCGCCTCCGGACCTTCCCATCGCACGCCCCACTCCGGCGGTACGGCCGCCGCCTGGATCAATCCTCGTCATCGTCATCCCAGTGCCGGCGGTGATGCCGCCCACCCCAACCACGCCGGTAGCCGCGGTAGCCCCGGTAGCCCCGGTAGCCCGAGTAGCCGCGCCGCTCCTCAAAGAGCGGTGGGCGATAGTAATAGACCCGCGGTGCCGGCACGAAGATCACGTCGGGCGGCGCGCTGTAGACGAGCGGTGGGCCGACCACCACCAGGCCCGAGACGTAGCGTTGCGGCAGCCCGAATCCGAGCGCCACGTCGACCCGCGTCTGCGCCGGCGCAGTGGTGGCGCCGAGCGCCGTGAGCGCGAGCGCCCATCCCATAGCTCCAACGATGCGTCGCATGAGTCACCTCCCTCAAGTCGCACGGCGCCATGTTGGAAGGGTCGTGCCAGCGCGGTGGTGGTTTCCCTAACTGCCCTGGGGATGGGCGGTTACCCAGGCTGCGGGGAGGAGCGAACGGCGCCCCGCATGTCCTCCCTGCGGGTCACCACTGTCCGCTGAGAGGGCGTCTCCGTCGCCTAGGCCGATCCTAGGCCGCGAGGCGGTGTGGCGCGAGATGGTAATGGTGCGAGGTGGCGATGGTGTTGGAGTCGAGCAGCATTCGTTTGGGGCGGGCCAGCGCGTTGCCGCGCGGGATGGCTGTGGTGAGAGCGGCGTCTCGGATCGCTGCGTCCAGGCCCCGGGGCATGCAACTCGACGGCGGCGCCACCTGCCGCATCAATCGGAGCACCTCACCGGGCTCGGCGTGGCGACCGAGGGTTTTCTTGGAGAAGACCCGGCGACCGTCGACCTCGACCTCAAACACGCCGCCCGACGATTGGATCAGCTTCACGTCGGCGTGGGGGTAGCTCTTGCGGATTTCGGCCGCCAGACCGGCGGCGCGGGGCTCGTAGTTTCAGACGACGCAGTATTCGATCGTGACACGCATGCGGTAAAGGATAGTCGCGCTTGACACGCCTCGCCAAGGGGCCGAGTTTGCGCGACATTGGCATGAGTTCGCTTCCCCGCCTCAAAGAGTCGCCGGCCCTGCTGGTCCGGGCGCTCGTGTTGTTGGGCGCCGCGGTCGCCGTGGTCGGGGCGGTGGCGGCCTTCCTTTCCGGCCGCGCCACGATGAGCGTAGAGGCGGCCGCGGAGCTGTTCGCGCTCGTCGTAGTGGGCGCCCTCACGCGGCGCTACGGCATCCCGCTGCCGGGCCACGGCTTCTCCTCCTACATCCTCGGCGTCATCGCTTACGCCGTGTTGGATCACGGCTGGCCGTTCGGTGTGGTGCTGGCGCCGCTGGCGCTCGCGGCGGGCGACCTGGGGTTGCGCCGCCTCCCGGCCGCGACCACCCTGAGCAACGCCGCCCACCTCACGGTGGGGACAGCGCTCGCCGGCCTCGCCTACCAGCGACTGGGGGGCGCCGTGGGGGAGGACGCGCTCGATCCCTCGAATTTCGGCCCCCTCGTGGCGTTCCTCGCGCTCCTGCCGCTCGTCGTGAACGCCACGTTCTACCTCGAGCTCGCGATGGGCCGCTCCCTCGCCTGGATCGATGCCAAGCTCACCGCCCGCTGGGAGGCGGTCGTGTACGCCTGCTCGGCCGGCTTCGCCCTCGCCTGGCTCGACCTGGCCCACGGCGGGCTCGAGGGAATCGTTGCGATTCTGGTGGGCGGCGCGCTCACGGCCGCCACGGTGATCAGCTTGACGGTGATCCGGCGCGGAGTCCGGGCCGACGAGCTGGTGCTGATTCAGGGGCTGGCGCAGGCGATCGCGGGCGACATCAGCCTCGCCAAGAGCTTCCGCCGCATTCAAGAGCTCGCCGGGCGGCTCGTGCCCTGGGAACACATGGGATTCGCGCGCTACCACGCGCGCACCAATGAAATGGAAGTGATCGCCGACACGGCGAGCGCCGCCGGACCTACGGTCCGCTACGACGCCACCACCGGGCTCACCGGGGAGACCCTGCGACGCGAGCGCCCGCTCGTGGCGCGCGGGCTGTCGCGCGCGCAGGTCGCGGTCTCGGGCTCCGAGACCCCCGGCTCCGAAGTGCTGGTGCCGCTGTACCACGCAGGGCAATTGGTCGGGCTGTGGAGCGTACGCCACTCCGACCCCCAGCTCTATCGCGACAGCGACGGCGACATGCTGGCGCTGCTCGCGCCCCAGCTCGCCCTCATGCTCGCCATCGAAGGGTCGGTCGAGCCGGTCGTCGGGGCCTCGGACCGCACGAGCGCGTACGTCGAGACGCTGACGGCCGCGACGCAGCAGATCCACGCGTCGAGCCAGGAGGTGGCCGCCGCCGCGCGGCGCGCCAACCAGGGGGCCGTCCAGGCCGCGGGCCTCGTGAGCGCCCTGGAGCGGCAGTCCGCCCAGCTCAAACAGCACGCCGCCGAAGTCGCCGCCGCGGGCGACGAGACCCGCACCGCCGGAGCGCAGATGGAGCAGCGGACCGGCAAGGTGCGTCTCGCTACGCAGGCGGCACTGCGCCGCTTGACCGAGCTCGGAGCGACCACGGAAGAGAGCGCGCGCGAAGTGCGCCGGCTGCGCGACGTCGCCGAGCAGGTCGAGAAGTTCTCCGAAGCGATCGCCCTGATCGCGAACCAGACCAACCTGCTCGCGCTTAACGCCACGATCGAGGCGGCGCGCGCGGGCGTGCACGGTCGCGGCTTCGCCGTCGTCGCCGACGAGGTGCACAAGCTCGCCGAGGAAAGCGGCCGCGAGGCGCGCAACGTCGGCAAGTCAGCCCAGGACACGCGCCGCGCCCTCGACCGCGCCGCCCAACTGCTCGAGCGTGTCCGCGCCGATCTCGCGGATGTGGCGCAGGGCTCGGGCGAGTGGGTGAGCGACCTGTCCCACATCGCGGAAGCCGCGGCGGGCACCGCCCGGGCGGGCAAGCGGGTCGCCGACCTCGCCTCCGGCATGGCGGAGCAGGGCACGAAGATCAGCCAGGCGCTCGAGCAAGCGAAGGCGGGCGCCCAGGCCTCAACGGCGGAGGCGGAGGCCGTCGCCGCCGCGGCCGGAGAGCAACTACGCGCGATCGAAGGGCTGGCCCGCGGCGCGGGCGAACTGGCAGCGTTGGCCGACAGTCTGGCCAAGGCCGTCCGCTTCGTGCGCGGCGAGAACGGGCGGCCCTAGACGCCCGCCCCGCGCCCCGTGGCGCGGCACGTACCGAGCACGCAGTCCCACGGTCGCCACCCGCACCCGAAGCGCCCGCGACTTTTCGCCGATCTATCCATCCATAAGCCCACACGCGCGGCGCGCAGTAGAGTGGGCGCCCGGTGTGTGAGGCGCATCACCCATTCCTGCACCGTGAGCACGTCCTGACGCTTCCCGACCCGGCCGTGCCAACGGTCGGGGTTTCTAAGCGGGGCCCGAGTTATTACAGTAGGGCCACGCGCTGGACCGAGCGGTGGCTCCGCGCCGCGCGCGGCCATGGCAATCGCGCCACGAAACGGCGTGTGGCACGCGGAGCCGTAGGAGACCCCGGGAGACGCGTCGCCCAAGCGGCGCGCGGGAGCTGACATGAAATCGTTCGGCATCGTGATGACGGGACTGGCCCTGGCGGCACGGCTAGCGGCGCAACAGACCGGCCAGTTCGAAGTCGGCGCGTTCGGCTCCTATACTCGCTACGACCGGGCGTTCGCCCTCGCCGACAAGCCGGGCGCTGGCGTGCGGTTGGGCTACGTGCTGGGCACGCAGCTCGGCGTCGAAGGCGACGTGGTATTCCAGGAGCAGTACAGCGTCCTGACCGGCGGCACGCCTACGACACTCCAGCCGCTGCTCGCGAGCGCCTCGGTTGTAATCAACCTGCTCCACCCGAGCCAGCTCGGCGTGTACGTGCTGGGCGGCTACACGCTACTCGACTTCGGGACGCGGGCGCCATACAACTTTACCGACCATGCCGCCCACGCCGGCGCGGGCGCGCGGCTCTTTCTCTCGAACAGCATCGCCCTCAGGGTCGAGGGCCGCGCCGTCTACACGCTCAAGAGCCAATCGACCTTCGGATCGAGCAACCCCAAGCACTACATCGTCTCCCTCGGGTTGTCCGTGTTCCATCTGGGTGGGGCGCCCAAGGCGCCTTCGCCTCCGCCGGTGGCGGCGCCGCCCCCGCCGCCTCCCAGGCCGGCGCCGGCTGAGGTCGTAGCGCAACCCCCCAGGTGTCCGACGCCACCGCCGGGGACGCCGGTCGATTCGCTCGGCTGTGCGCTCCCGGTCGTCGCCCTGCCGCCGGCTCCGCCGCCCGCGCCGGTCGAGCCGCCCAAGTGCCCGACTCCGCCAGCGGGAACCCCGGTCGATTCGCTCGGCTGCGCCCTACCCGTCCCCATGGTGGTGAAGCCGGAGCCACCGCCGCCGCCGGCTGCACCACCCAAATGCCCGCCGGCACCGCCGGGGAGCCAGGTAGACGCGAACGGGTGCCTCATCCTGTTCGTCCCTGAATCGACGCGGGCCGTCGTTCCGGGCGGGCCGCCGCGGCCGACGCTGGTGCTACGCGGCGTGAACTTCGAAACCGGGCGCTCGGCGCTCACGCGCGACTCCTACGGCGTGCTCGATGCGGTAGCGGCTTCCCTCGTCGAGAACGCGGACGTCCGAATCGAGATCGCCGGGTATACCGACAACACGGGGACGAAGTTCGGGAACATGCGGCTGTCGCAGGCGCGCGCCCTGGCTGTGCGGGCCTACCTCGCTCGCAAAGGCGTGCTCCCCGCCCGCATGGTCGCGAAGGGGTACGGCGCGACGGGCTTCCTCGCCCCGAACACCACGGTCGCGGGTCGGGCCCAGAACCGCCGAGTCGAGCTACACAAGCTGCCGTAGTACGTCGGGGGACCGGACAACGGGCGGTCGGGCGAGCGATAGCGTCGCCCCGGCCGCCCGTCGCGTCTTAGGAGGAAGCTCGGTATTTTTGGGGCCCCACCCCCCATGAGCGATGCATGTCCGCACCCCGTTGGCTGCTCGTCTTGAGTTCCGTCCTCATCGCCGGACCGACCACCCCCCTCACCGCCCAGACGTCACCGCACCCGTTTCAGGCCGTCGACTATTACGGCCTGACCGGGGTGGGGGGGCCGCGGCTCGCCCCCGACGGGCGGCGCGTGGCCTTTACGGTGACCACGGTGGTCGAGGACAAGGATCGGCGCCACAGCGAGATCTGGATGGCGGCGACCGACGGCGCGGGCGCTCCGTTCCGCTACACGAGCCCCAGCGCGGAGGCGTCGACTCCCGCGTGGTCGCCCGACGGCTTCCTCATCGCCTTCGAGAGCCACCGCGAGGGGTTTGACGACGACGTGTGGTTTCTGCGCACCGCGGCGCCGGGCGGCGAGGCGTTCCAGATCCGCGGGGTCCACGCCCTGCCTCTGTTCTCCCCCGACGGCAAGACCCTGCTCTACGGCTGGCGCGGCGCCGAGCCGGACAGCCTGAAACAGCAGTCGTGGCGCAATCGCATCTCCCCGCTCGCCATCACGCGCGGGCCGGACGCGAAGCGCTTCGACGGCCGCGTGTATACCTCGCTCCCGCTCGTCGAAGACGAGCGCGGCCTCGTGCCGCCGCGCGAACTGCGGCGGCCGCGACACCTCTACCTTGTGCCCCTCGCCGGCGGCGAGCCGAAGCAGCTCACGAGCGGCGCGCTGAGTCAGACCGACCCCGCGTGGTCGCCGGACGGCCGGGCGGTCGCCTACGTGCAGGACTCGACCGAGGCCGCGGAGCTGCGCCCGCAAGTTCGGCCCACGCTCTACGTGCTGTCGCTCGTCGACGGCGCCACGCGGCCGCTCGCGACGCCCTATGTGGAGAATCACGACCCGGCGTGGTCGCCGGACGGCAAGACCATCGCTTTCATCTGTTCCAAGGGCCGGGGCGAGGAGAACGACGTGTGTGTGGTGCCCGCCGCCGGGGGGGCCGTCCGCAACCTCACCCTCACCTGGGACTTGGATCCCCAAATCCCGTTCTGGGCCGCGGACGGCCGCACGCTGTACTTCGCCGCCGAGACCCGTGGCAGCGTTCATCTGTTCGCCGTCGCCGCCGCCGGCGGCCCGGTGCGCCAGGTGACGAGCGGCGAGCGCCAACTCGGCGGGTTCGACCTGAGTCGCGACGGCCGCGCGCTCGCCTACACGGGGAGCGACGTCACCCATCCGATGGAACTGTTCCTCGCCCCAGTCCCCCCGGGGGGGGCAGGGCCCGAGCGGCGCCTCACCACGTTCAACGACTCGCTCCTGGCGCGACTCGTAGCGATCCCGGCAGACACCTTCTGGTTCACCGGCGCGGGCAGCCAGCGGATCGAGGCGTGGCTGATGCGCCCGCACGGCTACCGCGCCGGACGGCGCTACCCCCTGATCTTGTACGTCCACGGCGGCCCGCACTGGAACTACGGCAACGTCTTCTTCCCCGAGTTCCAGATGCTCGCGGGCCAGGGCGTGTGGGTGTTGCTCGTGAACCCGCGCGGCTCGACCGGCTACGGCCACGGCTTCACCTTCGCGACGCGGGGGCGCTGGGGGGTCGAGGACTACCAGGATCTGATGCAGGCGCTGGACGTGGCGATCCAGCGCGGCGGCGTGCTGCCGCGCCGGAGCGGGCCCCGAGCGGCGCACCTGCTGCGCGGCCGCTGGCCAGGCGACGAGCCCGGCGACGAGCAGGCCGACTAGCCCGCGCGACGGCACGGCTTACTTCACGGCGTCCGCAGCCGCCGGACCGCCACCCGCACCGAGCCAGTGGGCGAACCACGTGCGGACCCGCTCCAGGCGGTCGACGAGGAGCCACGGCGGCCCGTTTCGGGACAGGCCGTGGTAGGACCGCGGGTAGCGCACGAATTCCACGGCCACCCCCCGCTCGCGCAGCGTCACGAACAGCTGCTCCGCGTCCGTGATCGGGGTGCGGCGGTCGTCCTCGCTGTGCACGATCAAGAGTGGCGTACGGATGTGCTGCGCGTAGCTCATCGGCGACAGCGCGCGGTACAACGAGTCGGCCCTCCAGGGGGGGCCGAAGAACTCGTAGTCCGTAAGCCCCTGCGCGTCCGACGAGCC
>WNFJ01228820.1_pt1 | contig 12379 bp, 10 predicted proteins | sample 5400461 | NCBI WGS metagenome assembly WNFJ01 (sample SAMN13153349, study PRJNA577476) | soil metagenome | isolation source: 115 cm saprolite on Douglas fir-dominated hillslope | place: USA:California | collected 2013-09-17
CCATGGTGCGCCGCTACGACTGGTGGAACGACCGTCCCTACGACGAGGACCTGCAAATCACCCCCGAAGCCGTGGACATGGCCCGTTTTGACGCCGGCACTGTCCAGGTGCTGGACGGTCACCGTGCCTATGGCGGCGTGGCTGCCATCCTCGGCATTGCCGAGCGCGGCTGGATCGAAGGTGGCGAAGGCCGGGCCGTGATCCGGCTGAGCCAGCGTCCCGAGCTGGCCGGCATCGTGGCCGACATCCGCGCCGGGATCATCCGCGCCATCAGCTTTGGCTACAGCGTCCAGCGCTACGAAATCACCCGCGCCCAGGACCGCACGGACGGCATCAACGTCGATCTCTACCGCGCAGTCGCCTGGACTCCGCAGGAAATCTCTTTCGTCACCGTGCCTGCCGACCCCAACGCCGGCACGCGCAGCGCACCCACTTCCCAGGCCCCGTCCGGTGCAGCGCCCCAGGGCGGCATGCCGTGCGAGTTCTTCCAACGGGCAGCCGCCCAACCTACCACCCAGGAGCACCAACGTATGCCCCAAGCAAACCAAGCCGGTGAAGGCGGCCAGACCGCCAACACCCCCCAGGGCGCCGCGCCCACCAACGTCTCTCAGGTCCCGCAGAACCGCCAGACCGAGGGTGCGCCGCAGCCCGCGCCTGCCGGTGCGTTCGACGGCCAGCGCGCCGCCGACATCGTTGCGCTGTGCCAGCGCCACAACCTGGCCGAACTGCAGACCGAACTGCTGCGCAACCAGTTCACCATGGACCAGGCTCGCGCCGCCGTGCTGACGGCGCTGGACCAGCGCAGCCAGGCCAACGCCAGCGGACCCACAACCACCATCCGCACCGTGGGCGACGAGCACGAAACCCGCATGCGCGGCATCGAAAACGCGCTCATGCACCGCCTGGACCCTGGCGCGCAGCTGGACGACAACGGCCGTCAGTACCGCTCGCTGTCGCTGGTGGAGATGGCGCGCGAGGTGGCCGAAGGCCTGGGCCAGAAGACACGCGGCATGAGTCGCGCCGAGATCGTCAACGTGGCGCTGCGCGTGCGTTCCGGCATGCTGGGCACGGGCGACTTCCCCGCGCTGCTCGGTGGCGTGGGCCAGCGCGTGCTGCGTGCTGCCTATGACGAGGCGCCCAGCACCTACCAACTGTGGGCTCGCCGTGCCTCCAACCTGCCGGACTTCCGTATCCGCCAGGCCATCGGCGTGGGCGGTGATGTCGAACTCAAGAAGCTCAACGAGCACGGCGAGTACACCTACGGCAGCCTTTCCGAGGATGTCACGGGCTACCGCGCCTTCACCTTCGGCCGCTCGCTGGCGATCACCCGCCAGATGATCGTCAATGACGATCTGGACTCCCTGACACGTACAGGGACCAAGTTTGCCGCCGCAGCGCGGAGCCTGGAAAACCGTCTGGTTTATGGCCAGATCCTCAATAACCCGGACATGTCCGATGGCGAGCCTCTGTTTGATGCCGCGCATCGCAACCTGCTGACCGGCGCAGGGGCCAAGTTCTCGCTGGAAGCACTGTCCAGCCTGCGCACGCTGATGCGCAAGCAAAAGGGCCGGGATGAGGAGACGCTGAACATCGCTCCGGCCTACCTGCTGGTCCCCTCCGACCTGGAAACCCTGGCCTACCAGTACACCAGCCCCAACTACCAGCCCACCAAGGCTGGCGACATCAACGAGTTCCGTACAGGCGGACGCACTGCGCTGGAGCCCATCGTGGAGCCGCTGCTGGATGACGTGTCCACCACTGCGTTCTACCTGGCGGCCCGCGCTGGCCAGATCGACACCGTCGAGTACGCCTACGTGGACGGCTACGAAGGCCTGCGCACCGAGACCTTCTCCAGCGAAGACGTGGACGGCGTGAAGCTGCGCGCCAGCCTGGACTTTGCCGCCAAGTGCCTGGACTGGCACGGCCTGGCCAAGAGCAACGGCGCCTGAGCGCGCCGCCATCCACACACACGCTTTCAGGAGTTCAACCCATGAAAAACTACCAACAGCGCGGCCACGTCATCGAGGTCCCGGCAGCTGCCGCCGCAGTGGCAGCAGGCCAGGCCGTGGCCATCGGTGCCATCCTCGCCGTGGCCAATGGCCCGGCCCAGGTCGGCGAGCCCTACAACGCCGAGCGCGTGGGCGTCTTTGTCCTGCCCAAGGCGGCAGGCACCGCGTGGACGCAGGGCCAGCCCCTGCGCTGGGATGTCGAAACCGGCGCGTTCGCCGTTGGCGGCGCGGCCACGGCCGGCGACGTGACGGGGGCGGCGTTCGCCTTCGAGGCGGCCGACAGCGCAGCCACGCAGGGCGCCGTCTGCCTGCCCGGCGTCATCGGCACGGTCGCCTAAGCGGAGCGGGTACTGGCATGACTTTCCTCCTCATCCCAGGCGCCGAGCGGGCAGGGCGCGTGCGCTCTGCCCAGCAGCGGCACCACGCCAATGCGGTGGCTGTCTGGCAGGGCGGCGAGCCCTTCGGCGTCATCCTGCGGCGCGGCCCGCGCGAGGCCTTGGGGATGGTGGGTGCCTACGTCCTGGCCTGCCGGCTGCCCGCTGACATGGTGCCGGGCATCGCCCAGGGCGAGCCCATCGACATCGACCAGGTCACCTACCGGATCGCCGAGCCGCCCCAGCCCGACGAGTCCGGCTGGCTGCTGCTGCAGCTGGAGGTGGCCTGACATGGCGCAGCACATGCAACAGCAGATCCTGGCCGCCTGGCGCGTGGATCTTGTGCTCGCGGCCACCCTGGCTGGAGACAGCGTGCGCGTCGAAGGTCGCAACGCATACCCGGTAAGTGCCCTGCCAGCCATTGATATCAGCGCGGCGGACGAAGGCATCGAACCCCTCTCGGGCGGGCGCGGTGGCCTGGCCACGCTGCACCGGGAATTCCTGGTCGATGTCACCAGCATCGCCACGGGTGAGCAGGCACGCGAGCAGGCCATGGAGCTGCATGCGCAGATCGAGGAGCGCATGGGGCCTGCTGCTGGCGGCGTGCTGCACGGCTTGCTGATTGCGCCACCGCGCCTGCGCGGCATCCGGGGGCAGTGGGACGACGCCGCTACCCAGCCCATCTACATCGTGCGCGGCATGTGGCTGTGCCGATACCTCACCGCCGAGGGCGCCCCGCGCGGCCCGGCATCCCATCCTTGAAAGGAAACGACCATGGCAGTCCAAAACGTTCGTACCTCGGCCGGCAGCAAGCTGCTGATCTGTGCCGCCCGGCCAGCATCCTACGATGCTGCCGGCTTCCAGGCCCTGGCCTTCAAAGAGATCGCTGAGATCACCGACCTGGCCGAACTGGGCCGGGAATACAACCAGGCCACGCATTCGCCCCTGGCAACCCGCCGCATCGTCAAGCGCAAAGGCAGCTTCAACGATGGCAGCCTGTCCGTGCCCATGGCCCGCGACATGAACGACGAAGGCCAGGTGCTGCTCAAGGCTGCATCTGTGTCCGACGACAGCTACAGCTACTGCATCCGCCTGCAGGACGGTTCGAGCCACTATTTCACGGCGCAGTGCTTGAGCTTCAAGCTCAACGTGGGCAGCGTCGATTCCATCACGGCGCACACGGCGCAGTTGGAAATCGACAACGACATCATCGAAGTCCCGGCCATCTCGTTCACCCTGGCCTACACGGCCGGCGCCAATGGCTCCATCGTGGGCGTCGCCAGCCAGACCGTGCTGCAGGGCGCCACGGGCAAGCCTGTGTTCGCGCAGGCTGCGGCCGGCTTCGACTTCGAAAAGTGGAGCGACAACAGCACGGAAAACCCGCGCTCCGATGCCAACGTGCTCGCCAACGTGGCGGTGCAGGCCAGCTTCATCCCTGAGTAATTCGCCGCCGCCTTGCCCGGCTGCGGCCGGGTGGCATGCCCCTCTGTCTTTCTTTCATCGCCACCACCATGCTCAAGCTTTCCCAACTCCGCGTTGCCGACACCGCTGCCCTGCATCTGAAGGATGCCGCCGGCGAACCCCTGTACTTCAAGGACCCCACCAAAGGCGCTGGGGCTGTGGAGCAGCCCGTGCTGATCCATGTGTACGGCCCCGGTTCGGAGCCCTACCGCAAGGCCCAGTTGGGCGCCCAACGCCGCGTCATGGCGCTGGTCAAGAAGAACCGCCGCGCGCTGGAAGAGCGCACGCCCGAGGAGCGTACTGCCGATACCGCAGCGCTGCTGGCGGACATCACGCATTCCGTCGAAGGCCTGGATCTGGAGGGCCGCCCCGTGCGCGAGGGCATGCAGGCCCTGTACGCGGACCCTGCTGCCGGCTGGGTGGCTGACCAGGTCAACGCCTTTGCGGCGGACTGGGCAAATTTTTCCAAGAGTGCGCCGAAGGACTGAGCCTCTACGTGCGCACATGGGCGTGGCTCAACGCCCCGCTCAAGCCCAAGAACGGAAAAAAGACCCAGCCGCAAGATGATGAACCCAGGATCACACGCATCGAGGAATTCAAGGCAGAAGGCCGTGAGCCTGACGTGCCTGACCCTGGTCCGGCCGGCTATCTCCTCGAAGTGTTCTTCGACCTGGGGCCATCGCTGCAGTCGCCCATGGGAGAAACGCCCATCGGCTACGAGCAGCTGGTGGCGTGGCAGTCCATTCACGGCGTGCAGCTCACGCCCTGGGAGGGCAAAACGCTCTGCGACCTGTCCATCGCATGGATGGTTGCCAAGGACGCAGCCAAGGACCCCGCTGCCCCTCGGCCGGGCAGCGTCGATGAATCGCCTGAGCAAGCCGAGGAGCGGCGCAAGCGTGTCTCCAGCGGCCTGGGCGACATGCTGCGCTCGTTCCGGCGCGCGCCGAAGTGACCTGCAGGGGGCTGCATGATCGGCTCCGGCAACATCAACTACCTGCGGTTCCTGATCACGGGCGACAGCTCGCAGCTGCAGGCCGAGGTCGAGAAGTCCAAGCGCACCGTCACGGGCATGGTCGATGGCATGGCCGGCTCGCTCGGGCGCCTGGGCACGCTGCTCGGTGGCGTTTTTGCCGGCGTGTCCGTCACGGCGTTCGTCGGCAAGCTGGTATCGGTGCAGCGCGAATTCGACGTGCTCAACAGCTCGCTGGTCACGGTCACGGGCAGTGCCCAGGCGGCTGGCCGGGAGATGGCCTGGATCAAGACCTTTGCCAAGGACACGCCCTATGGGCTGGCCCAGGCCACCGAGGCTTTCGTGAAGATGAAGGCCTTGGGCCTTGATCCCACCCAGGCCAAGCTCACCAGCTTCGGCAATACGGCCGCTGGCATGGGCAAGAGCCTCATGCAGATGATCGAGGCCGTGGCGGATGCGGCCACGGGCGAATTCGAGCGCCTGAAGGAATTCGGCATCAAGGCGTCCAAGCAGGGCGACATGGTGGCGTTCACCTTCCAGGGCGTCACGACCCGGGTGAAGAACTCGGCCAAGGACATCACCGACTACCTGGAGAACATCGGCAACACCGCCTTCGGCGGCGCCATGGAGCAGCGTGCCAAGACCCTGGACGGCGCCATTGCTGCCCTGGGTGACTCCTGGGACGAACTATTCCGCACCATCAACGAGAGCACGGGTTTTTCGGAGAAGGCTGCCGGGGGCGTGCGCCTGGTCACGGACGCCATCGATGGGCTCGGCAAGATGGTCGAGAACCACCAGGGCGTGGTGATGACCTTCCTGGGTGCTGCTGGCGGCGCGGCCGCAGCGGCGGGCCTGGTGGCCGTGGGCGGGGCCATCGGCGTGGTCAAGGGGGCCATCGTCACGCTGGCCGCCGTGCTGGCCGCGAATCCCGTGACGCTTGCGCTGCTGGGTGTTGGCGTGGTGGCTGGTGCCGGCGTGGCGGCGGTCAACATGTACGCCAAGACGGCTGCGGGCATCGAGGACGCGATTGCCACCTTGCGCGTCGAGAACGAGCGTTCCGAGGCTGCCATGGCGCGCGCCGTGGCGGGTGGCCGCACGGCTGGCGCGGACAACATCGCCAAGACCATCGAGGCACGCAAGGACCAGATTGCCAAGCTGCGGGCCGAGCTGGACATGCTCAACGCCAGCAGCAAGGGCGCGGGCGGCGGGCGTGGCTCCGTCAATCCTCCCACCGCTGCAGAGGCTGCTGCGAAGAAGGCCCAGGAAGATGCGGACGCCGAGCAGGCTCTGCTGGAGATCCGCCAGAAGCTCTACGGCGTCAACAAGGACTACCTGCCGCAGCTGCAAAAGCTTAACGAGCTGCGCCAGGCCGGCCGCATCACAGAGGCTGCCTATGTCGAGCTGGTCAGCAAGCTGGCCAAGGAAAATTACAAGGAAGACGAGTCGGCCAAGGCCCGTGCCAGCTCGGCCAAGCAGCTGCACACGGCCTATGGCAACCTGGTCGATTCCATCGAGGAAAAGATTGCAGCCCAGCGCCTGGAGATCTCCGGCGGGGAGAAGCTGGGCGAGGCCGACAAGCTGCGCATCAAGTATTCGCAGGACCTGCTGGGCTCGCTCAAGGGGCTCAATGCTGGAGAGCGCGCCAACATCGAAGCCAAGCTCAAGACCCTCAAGACGCTGGAGAAGGAAAACGAGGCCCGGCAGAAGGCCCTGAAGCTGGCCGAGGAGGAACGCAAGTACCGCCAGGAGTGGATGACCACACAGGGCAAGACAGTCGAGGAGCTGACGGCCAGCAACCAGGCGCTGCGCGACGAGATCGAGCTGATCGGCCTGAGCGCCGAGCAGCAGCGCGTGGTCATCGAGCAGCGGCAGATGGCCATCATCCTGAGCAAGGAGCAGCAGCTGGCCGAGATGGAGCGCTCGGCTGCGCTCACCGGCACCATGACCATGGAGCACGCGCTGCTCCAGCAGGAAATCGAGCTGCTGCGCGAGCGCCTGGGTCTGACCTCGGTGAAGGCTTCGCGCGAAGCCTCAGCCGACGCGGCAAAGGCCAGCACCTCGGAGTGGCAGAAGGGTGTGGACCAGATCGGGCAGAGCCTGGCTGACCAGTTGATGCAGGGCGGTCAATCATTCGGTCAATACCTGAAGAATCTGGCGCGCACGCTGGTGTTCAAGCCGTTGATCCAGGCCACGGTCCAGATCGCTGGCGGTGCCCTGGGCAGTTTGTTTGGCGCACCCGCTGCTGCTGGCCAGAGTGGTGGTGCAGGCATGGGCATGCTCAACAACCTCGGCGCGCTGGGTGCAGGTGCCCAGGCAATGTGGGGCTTCCTGCCGGGCGCCTCGGCTGCCAGCCTTGCTGGTGCCAATGCCGTTGGCATGGTTGGCGGTGATGCCCTCGGTGCCTTGATCGCAGGCAATGGCAGCTGGGCCGGTGTCGGCAGCAGCTTCGGCTCGCTGATGTCTGGCATCGGCGCTGCGATGCCCTGGATTGCGGGTGCCATCGCCATTTTCTCGCTGCTCAAGGGCGGATTATTTGGTTCGCGCGGTGCCAACCACGTTGGCGCGGCCTACAGCACCACGGGCGCGGGCAATGACAAGGCCGCCGAGATGCTGTTCGATCGTGCGGGCGGTGACTGGTATGACGACCTGACCAAGCGCCATAACGCTGATCTTGAGAAGCAACTTGGCAAGACCGTGGATTCGCTGTCCGATGTCTACAAGCGTCTCGCGCGATATGCCGGTGACAGCGCCAAGCAGATCGATATCGTCGCGGGCTTTGCGTCGAATCCCAAGTACGACGACGAGGATTCCTACGGCTACTTCAAGCTGATCGACAAGGTGACCGGCGAGGTCCTGAGCAGCTACACCAAGCGCGATGGCGCGCTTGGCACGGACCCCACCAAGGCCTATGCCCAGTTCATTGCGGACATGGGCGGTGCCCTGATCGAGCAGTTGAAAAAGGCTGATATCCCCAGCTGGATGCGCAATGTCTTCGATGACATGGGCGAAGACATCACGCTGGAGAGCTTCAACGCTGCTATGCAGACCGTGGAGCTGACGGGCGCGGCCATTGAGGGCTGGACCCGCAACATCACCAATTTCGGCAAGCTGGGTGACGAAGCCATTGCCAAGCTCATCAAGAGCGCGGGCGGCATCCAGGACCTGATCGCGGGCATGGATGCGTTCTACACCAGCTTCTACAGTGAGCGCGAGCGCATCGAGAACGCGGCCAAGGCCGTGGACAAGGCGCTGAAGGATCTCAAGATCGACATCGATCCCCGCATGGGCCAGGACGCCAAGGCCAAGTTTCGCAAGCTCATCGAGGACGCCATGGCGGCCGGCGACGTGGAGCTTCTGGCCAAGCTCATCCCGCTGGCCAAGGAATTCGGCGCCGTGGCCGATGCCGCTGGCCAGGTGCTGGACACGCTCAAGAATGAGCGCCGGCAGTTGGAAGCCGAGTATCTGCGCGCCACGGGTCAAACCGACAAGTACCGCGAGGCCCTGCGCAAGCTGGCCACCGAAGGCATGAGCGAAGCGGAGAAGGCTGCATGGGACTACAACCAGGCCCTGCGCGAGGAGATCGCGCGCCTGGACCAGCGCACGGATCTGGAGCGCAGACTGCTGGAACTGCAGGGCAACACTGCCGAGCTGCGCAAGCGCGAGCTGGCTGCGCTGGACCCCAGCAATCGGGCGCTGCAGGAGCGCATATGGGCCATCGAGGACGAGAAGGCCGCGCAGTCTGCTGCCTATGACATGTTCCGGCGTGCGGTGGACCGCGACCGGGAGGAACTGCAGCAGCGCGTATCCGTGGTCCAGGAGACCATCAACGCCATCGCCTCGTCGGTGGACGTTCTCAAGGGCGCTGCTCAGGAGCTGTATGGCACCGTCGATTCAACGGCCCAGCTCGCGGCAGTCCGCGGGATGGTCTACATCGAGCAGGCTCTGGATGGGGTGAGGGCGGGGCGCAAGCTCTCCGAATACACCGACATCGGCGGGGCCGTGCAAGCCACCCGTGCTGGCCTGGCGTCGGGCGTGTATGCCACGGACTTCGAGCGCCGCCGCGATGCGCTGGTGTGGGCTGGCAAGTTCTCCGAGCTGGGTGACCTGGGCGAGATCCAGTTGAGCGTGGAGGAGCGCTCGCTCAAGGCGCTGCAGTCCCAGCTCGAATCCCTGGATACGCTGGCCAAGCGAGCTGATGACCTGGTCAACGGCACTGCGGCGCTCACTGGCACGGTGGACGAGCATTTCAACAAGCTCATGGCTTTCTTGAATCCGGCCAAGCCCGATCAGCCGGCTGCTGGCGGTGGTGGCAGCGGTGGCGCTCAATTGGGCGGGGGTGGCCCCAGTACCGTAGGCACGCCAGTCTTCGATCCTGATGCGGGCACGCTGACCTATCCGGACGGCAGCGTGGCGCACTTGACGCCGGACGAGGTGTATTGGCACAAGCTGATTCGCGGGGATGACTGGAAGGGGCCAGTGTTTGCCACAGGGGCAGCTTTTTCCAGCGGCGTGGTATCGCGGCCCACCGTTTTTGACATGGGCCTGATGGGTGAGGCTGGGCCGGAAGGCATCCTGCCTTTGGCCAATGTCGGCGGCAGGCTTGGCGTGTATGCCGCCACCGGCCCAGGCAGCGATGAGCTGACACAGGCGCTGCTGGCAGAGATCAGGGCCATGCGCGCTGAGCTGTCGGAGCTGCGGCAGTCATCCGCCCAGACGGCGCGGAACACGGCCGGTGCACCGCAACTGGTCGAGCAGTTTGACCAGGTCAGTGGTGGTGGCCAGCGCCTGCGCGTGAGCGCACCTGCGGCAGGGAAGGTGACGGCATGAACATTCTTCTGCCAAAAACCATCGTGGCCGAGATGTTCGGCCCCGGCACTACCGTCCCGGAAGTGGACACGGTCATGGGCGAGCAGGCCTGGGCCAGCGGGGTGGATGCCGCTGTCGGCGTCCGCCGAGTCTGGAAGGGGTCAACCTACGAGTGTGTGGGGGCTGTGTCTGGTTCGCCGGCAAACACCTACGAGCCGGGCACAACCAATGCCGCCGGGCTTTGGGAACGCGACGAGGGCGCGCCGAGTAATCGCATGGCGCCTTTCGACAAATACCTTTTCACGAAAACCCGCCGGCCTGGCTCTTTCACGTTCGTTCTCAAGCCCGGTTTCATCAACGGCCTTGCGATCTATGGGCTGGAGGCTGACACGCTCGACATCACTGTGCGGGCCGCGGGTGAGGACCTGATCGAGCCGGTCCATGTGGAGCTGTGGCAGCAGGCCTTCGGTGAGTGGGAATACCTCTTCGGCGATCTGCAGCGGGGTACGTATTTCACGCTCAAGGATCTGCCCATTCATCCAGATCTGGAGATAAGCATCACGGTCTCACGCAGCAGTGCGGAAGCTATCGCTGCCGTGGGCTACATCAGCGTCGGCAATTGGAAGCGACTGCTGTTCCCGGGCCGTGCGGACATGGGGGGCACGCAGTTTGGCGTCGAGGCCAGCACTCGCGATTACTCCTACCTCGATGAGCGCAAGGACGGCACCTACACCGAGGTCGAGGGGCGCAAGGCCACCAACATCAATTTGAGCTGCGTCATCGACGCGGACCAGGCGCCGGCGGCCAAGGCGCTGCTGGACCAGATCCTGGGCAAAGCAGTCGCAATCGAGGTTGACCAGCTGCCTCGCTATGGGCACCTGGCCACCGTTGGCAAGGTAACGGGCGCTGTGCGCTCGACAGATTGGACATCGGCGCAGGTCGATCTGCAAATCAAAGGAAACGTATGACGTCTATTGTTCCAACCCCAGCGGCTCCGACAGTGCCGATATATCCAGCGCTGGGTAGCGCTGCTTTCAACCAGGAAGCTTACGCATATGGCACTGCAATGCCCTCTGTGTCGCTGCGCATTTGGGAGATCGGCAGGTCCAGCGAGATTAACGCGACTGCCTCGTACGAGTGGGCAATGGCATCGACAGATCTTCGCGACCAAGCCCAAGCCGCTGCGGGCACCTCCGTGGCAAAGGCCGGCGAAGCAGCCGCTAGCGCTGCGGCTTCGGCCGGCTCTGCAACTGCTGCATCCACGTCGGAAGGCAATGCTGCAGGCTCGGCAACGTCAGCTTCTGGCTCTGCGACGGCAGCAGCTGGCAGTGCCACGGGGGCTGCGGGGTTTGCCACGGCAGCGAATACCGCGAAGACCGGGGCGGAGGCTGCGCGCGACGCGGCGCAAGGCTTCCGTGACCAGGCGGCAGTGTTTGCGACCCAGCAGATCAAGGGCAGCAGCACGACGAGCGTGACGCCAGGCGCCGGGGCAAAGAGCTTCACGATTGAAGCGAGCCGCTCGTTTGTGACTGGCATGTATGTCGTGGCCACGTCCACCAGTGACCCGGCCACATCGATGAGCGGCTACGTGCAGAGCTACAACCTGAGCACGGGCGCCCTGGTAATCGGCGTGGATATGTACGCCGGAAGTTCGGCAAAGGCGGACTGGGTGATCGGTGTCGCTGCACCTGGCGCTGCTGACTCCATGACAACGCAGGTTCTGACTTGGCGCTGCTGACTCCATGACAACGCAGGTTCTGACTGCATCCGCTACGGCTGTGCCGGGGGTTTATTACGTGCTGGCCACTGCAGGCATCACGCTCACCATCCCCACAAATTTCAGCGCTGGCCAGGCAATCGGCTTCGGCATGTCGCGTGGCATTGCGACGGCGTATGTGGATTGGCTGACGAACAAGGTCAAGGGACGCACGCCCGGGGTGATGCAGCTGCTCAGCCAGAACGACTCTGCTGTGTGCCGCAAGGTTAATGAGACAGATGGATTTATGGAGGCCGCATGAGCTTTTTCTCTGAATTTTTCGGTGGTGGCGGCGGGGGCGGTCGCCTGCGCTACCAGGACTTCCCAACCTCCGGCACCTTCACGCCCTCGGCGATCCTGCAGGCCAATGGCGGGCCGTGTGTTGTGGTGTTGGTGGGCGGGGGTGGTGGGGGTGGTGGCTCGACCGCAGGCCTCGGTGCGGGCGGCGGCGGCGGAGGTGGTGGTGCGGTTCGCATCCAGCCGCTGACGATTACAACTGCGCAGACCGTGACCATTGGCGGCGGCGGCGCGTCGGGCACCGCTGGCAGCCCGTCCAGCATCGGATCGCTGCTGACCGCTGCAGGTGGCGGCGCGGGCGCTCTTGGCAACGGCGCCACGAATATCGGTGGAGCTGGAGCCAGCGGAGGAGGTGGTTCGCGGATCTGTGCGGGCGGCGGCGGCGGCGCTGGTGCGCCCGGTCAGGACTTCTCAAACTATGCAACAACATCTCCGGCCAGTCTGGCGGCTGGAGGCTCCGCCTCGTATGGCTCCTCCGGTGGCTATGGTTCCGATGCCAACGGCGCTAACGTCAGGAGTGGCGATGGTGGTGCCGGTCTGGAGGGATTCGGCGGCGGCGGCGGTGGCGGCGGCACGGGATCAGCGCGTCCAGGTCGTGGGTGCCACGGAGGCGGCGACGGCGGGGCAATCGGCGGCGGCGCTGGAGGGGCAGGGCGTGCCAACTCCGGCGGCGGCGGGGGTGGGGCGGGTGCGCAGTCTGGCGTGA
>WNFJ01142587.1_pt2 | contig 12378 bp, 11 predicted proteins | sample 5400461 | NCBI WGS metagenome assembly WNFJ01 (sample SAMN13153349, study PRJNA577476) | soil metagenome | isolation source: 115 cm saprolite on Douglas fir-dominated hillslope | place: USA:California | collected 2013-09-17
CCGCATAATCTTGAATGTCAGCACGACTATGCCTTTCTCACCGAGCTCGACAGACGCCGGCATGACGGCAAACCAATTGCGTTTCACCGTAACATAAACACGCTGGAGATAGCTCTGGAAGTCCACCCCTTGAGGATCCGTGAGCATGTCCATGCCGCCGTACGCTGCTCCACCACTGCCCCCGCCGCCCCGTCCGCCACCGCTGCCGGGAAGTTGGCCACCTCCCGCGATCGCGCGGGGACCGGAGGGCCGCGTTCCTTTCAAGATGTCTTGAATGCTTTGGTTTGGTGACGTTTGTCGGGGCAAGACCAGACCGGGATGCGGCTGCGGAGCATCCGGCGCCTCAAGCTTTAGCGGGGCTTTCGCCACTGGCGCGTCGGATTGCGTCTGCGGAGCTATTTGTGGAACGTTCTGTTTGGGCACCGGTGCGTTTGGCAACTCCCTTACTGGTCGTTCTGGCTGAAGCGCTGGCGCTGGAACGATGGGTGGCGCGACTCTCCGCAAGACGCGCGGATCGACATGGACTTTAGGCGGCGGTTGAACCGGGCGAGTTGAGGGCTTCAGCGATTCCAATGCGCCAGGCGGAAGCAAAACCGTCATTTGCCTTCGCGCAAGTTCCATTTCGGCTTGGGTCGGCTCATGCGGCGGAAACAGCTTCGATTGGAACAGCAGCGCGAGGAACAGGAGGCCGTGAAACGCGATGGAAGAAATACGCGTGATGAGTTGCCACTTGGTCTTCTCTTCTCTTTGCTCGGGAACGATCAGTTGCACTTCACCGGTGCTGAAAATGTCCGGGCCGACCAGGTCTTCCGGAACGTGCAGTGGGTGCTCGCTCATCTCCGGCGGCGCGGCGCCGGCCGGCAAGACGATGCGCTCGTCCATTTCCGTTGGTTGTACCGGCGACGAATGGTCTTCCTGGATGTTGTAGGCTTCGCGATTCACATCGCGGGGCACAACTACCCTCGCCGCAATGGATTCCAGAGGCAAATTCGTTGGAATCGTCGAGTTCCCGTTCAACTGCACGATGGGCAGCATGGCGGGCACCAGCGTGCGCTCGTCCATGATGGTGGGGCGGCGGCGCTGTGTTGGCGCATCCATCGCCGCAGATGGACGAGCATCAATCGGAACTAGAATCCGTGAAATCATCTTGTTCTGTCTTGTGTGGCGAACGTGCCTATTTGGACGCGCGCGGCGTGTTCTTGGATGCTTGCCATGACGCGGGTGGCCAATTCGAGCGCTGCGCGTCCTGCGGCCCCGTTGGTGCGCGGTTCCTTTCGTGAGCGCACGGCATCGACAAACGCTTCCAGTTCCGCGTGCAGAGGCTCGACCGCGGGAGCCTTCAGTTTCTCGAATGCAAACTCGGGCTGCGGACCGGACTTCTTTACGCCGATCCTCAGCGCGTCCCGCCGCGCATAATCCAATGAAACATATTCGTGCTGCTGGAAGAAGCGCATCTTGCGCACGCGCTCCGTAGACACACGGCTGGCGGTGATGTTGGCTACCGCGCCACCTGCAAATTCCAGCCGCGCATGGGCGATGTCCACTTTGTTCGTCAGGACTGGGATCCCAACGGCTTTCACTTCCGCCACCGGTTCGTTGACCATTGCCAGCAAAATGTCCAGGTCGTGAATCATCAAGTCGTAGATTACATCCACGTCGAGGCTGCGCGGTGAAAAGACGCCCAACCGGTGCACTTCGAAAAACAGCGGCCGGTTCAGTATCGGCTCAACCGCAACCACGGCAGGATTGAAGCGTTCAACGTGACCTACCTGGAGAATCCGTCCGTTTTTTCTCGCCGCATGAAGCAGGGCGTCGGCCTCTGCAAGATTTACGGCCATGGGTTTCTCGACTAGGACGTCGAGCCCCATTTCCAGAAGCCTGCAACCCACCGCTGCGTGCGCGACGGTCGGGACTGCCACGCTCGCGGCGTCCGCGCGTTCGCGCAATTCATCGAAATTCTTCAGCACTCGTGTCTGAAATTCAGCCGCGACGGCCGCGGCGCGCTCCTGATTCTCGTCGAAAACTCCAACGAGTTCCACGCCTTCGAGTTCCCTGTAGACTCGCGCGTGGTTGCGCCCGAATTCGCCTGTGCCGACCACGGCGACGCGGATCTTCTTCGGCTGTCCCGCCGCCGCGCTCATTCTTTGCTTATTCCCTTCGAGGCATCACTTGGTTCCGGGGCGGCCAGCGGAGGGAAGGCCTGAATCGCAATTCCCGCTGCATCCGCCAATTCGATCAGTTTTGCCCGGTCAAAAAGAAGCGTTCGTCCAGCGACCAACGCAAGAGCAGTCGCGCCAGCACCCCTCATCTGTTCGATGGTAGGCAAACCGACCACGGGTACATCAAAGCGCATGTCCTGTCCTGGCTTGCTGACTTTCACGACAACCAGCAGCTTGCCGCCGGTGATTCGAGCGGCGCGCGCGATGGTCTCGTCGGTGCCTTCCATGGCCTCGACCGCCACGCAAGCGCGATCAGCGATCACCACGGTTTGCCCGATGTCCATGCTCGCGATTTGCCTGGCCACGCCGAGCCCGTAAGCCATATCCTCCGATTCGCGCTCGTCCGGGGCGCGCCGCGTAAGCACGCCGGGTTCAGCCACTAGCGGTTTCAGGAACATCGTTGAATCAACAAGGCGAATCCCTTCGTCTTCCAGCACGCGCGCTATTGCGCCGATCAGCGCATCCGTATTCTTCCGCGGAAGCGAAAAGAGCAGCTTCGCCAGTTTCCAGTCTGGCCGGATAGCGCTGAATATTTTGTTGTGTTTCACCTGTCCGGCCATCACCGCCTGCTTCACGCCTTCCTGATGCATCAAGTCGATGGTCTTGCTCAACTCGCCGAGGCTCACCCAATGCAGCCGGGTGGCAATCTTTTCGAGTTCCGGCGATGCTTCTTCCTTCAGCGCGATCACGGCCATGTCGATTCCCTGGCTGCGCGCTCCTTCCAGCACCAGAAACGGAAACCGCCCGTTGCCCGCGATGAGTCCCCAGCCTGTCGTATTGGTATTTGGGTCCGGCATGAAATGGGCAGTCAGAAGTTACTTCACGATGCCGCGCTCGGCGCTCTCAATGAATTTGATCAATTCCCGCACGTCGGCGGAATCGCCCAGCGACTTCCGCATTTCCGCAACGGCTTGCGACGTATTCAACTTCGCGCGCAAAAGCAAACGATAAGCGCGCTTCAACGCACGCACGCGTTCCGGCGAAAAGCCCTTGCGCTCCAGGCCGATCGCATTGATGCCGAAGCTTTTTGTTTCGCGCTCGGTAACAATTTTGGAAAACGGCGGCACATCCTGGGTGATCACCGTCGACGCTCCGATGTACGCGTACCGGCCAATGCGGCAAAACTGGTGCACCGGGCAAAACGCGCCAATGGTCGCGAAATCTTCCACCGTGACGTGTCCTGCGAGGGTTGCGCCGTTCACAAACAGGGTGTTGCTGCCGATCACGCAGTCATGCCCGACGTGCGAATACGCCAGAAGAAAGTTGCTGTCACCCAGCAAAGTTTTGCCGCCGCCCTTTTGCGTGCCGCGGCTGACCGTCACGTATTCGCGGAAAATGTTGTCGTCACCCGCCACTAACTCGCTGCGCTCGCCGCGAAAGGTATAGTCCTGCGGGTCGCCCCCGATTGCACTGAACGAATAAAACACATTCTTCTTGCCAAACTTCGACGGTCCCCCAACCGTGGCGTGCGCGTGTACCATGCAGCCGTCGCCTAATTCCACGTCCTCCCCAACCACCGCGTAGGCGCCAATTTTTACTCCCTCGCCAAGCTTTGCGCTCGCCGCCACAACAGCCTGCGGATGAATTTCGCGCATCGTCATTTCGCGGGTTCTTGGGCCTTCGTAATAAGGTCGCGGTCCACCATCTTGCACATCAGCGTCGCTTCAGCAGCTAGTTTTCCATCCACCGTTGCTCTGCCTTCCAGCTTGCAGAAGTCTCCGCGCCAGTTGAGCACGGTCATTTCTACTTTCAATTGATCGCCGGGCACCACCGGCTTGCGGAATCGCGCGCCGTCGACGGCCACGAAGTAGAGCAGCTTGTTTTCGCGATCGGGAACTTCGGTGAGCAGCAATAGTCCGCCGATTTGCGCCATGGATTCGATAATCAGCACCGCGGGCATGACGGGCTGGCCCGGAAAATGTCCCTGAAAGTGTGACTCGTTGATGGTGACGTTCTTCACGCCCACGATGCGCTTCAGGCGCTCCATCTCGAGGATCCCGTCCACCATCAAAAAAGGATAGCGGTGCGGCAGAATCTTCTGTATCGCAACCACGTCCAGTATCATTCGCGCTCTCCGTTTCGCCGCGCACCCTCCAGCGGCGTCTGGCCGTTCCCCGGCAAACTTCTAATTATATGCGAACGCCCACCCTGCGCGATACGCGCTCTTACTTGGTTATCATAGTCTTCAAGCCGCTAGGTTTTCATACCTCACGATAGACTGTGCTTGATTGCTCTGCTCGCGGCTCATTGATAGCATCTCTGCGCCATGCCAGATTCCTCTCTTCCAAAAAAGTTTCTGCGGCTTCTGAAGCTGGGCCTTCCCGAGATGCTCGCGACGCTGCGCCGGTTCGTGACCGCCGAATCGCCCAGCCTGGAGAAAGCTGCCGCCGATCGTTGCTGTACTGTCATCTCTGCGGAATGGAATAAACGTGGCGCGCGGGTAGAGCGGATCGCGCAGAAGCGTCGCGGCGATCTCCTCCGCATCACTTACGCACCGAACAAACCTCGCCCTTCGAGGCAACTTCTGGTTCTCGGCCACTACGACACGGTTTACTCCACCGGAACCCTCGCGAAAATGCCTTTCCACGCAAAAGGCGGCAAAGCTTACGGCCCGGGAATCTTCGACATGAAGGCCGGAATCGTTCAGGCGCTTTTCGCTCTACAAGCGCTTCAACAAACAGAGATACCGCTTACTAAACGCCTTGTCTTCTTGTGGACTTCCGACGAGGAGATTGGCAGTGAATCTTCTCGCAAAATATTCGAAACGGAAGCCCGCCGCAGCGATGCCGTCTTCGTCCTGGAGCCTTCCTTCGGTCCGCGCGGATTGCTGAAGACGGCTCGCAAGGGAGTCGGCGAAGCCGAGTTAATCGTGCATGGCCGCGCATCGCATGCGGGTCTCGCGCCTCAGGAAGGCATCAACGCCATTCACGAACTGGCGCGGCAGCTCGGGCGCATCGAAAAATGGAACGATCTTCGCCGTGGCCTCACCATCAACGCCGGCATCATTGAAGGGGGCACGCGCACCAACGTCATTCCGGAACGCGCTCGCGCCGTTCTCGATCTGCGCGCGCTTCGCGTTTCCGATATGCGCGACCTCGAAGTCCGCCTGCACGATCTGCGCGCGTTGCAAGCTGGCGCACGGCTCGAGATCACCGGCGGCTTCGACCGTCCTCCGCTGGAACATAAAATGAGCGAATCGCTCTTCGCCCGCGCCCAATTGCTCGCAAAGGAAATGAATCTCTCCCTGGGTGAATGCACCGTGGGTGGCGGCTCGGACGGAAATTTCACCGCCGCGCTGGGCATCCCCACTCTCGATGGCCTTGGCGCCGTCGGCGATGGCGCTCACTCCTCGGGTGAGCACGTGCTGATCAACACCATGCCCCAGCGCGCCGCTCTTTTGGCCGCTCTTCTCGCCACGAACTAGGATTTTTCAACTCTGAGTGACAAATGGGAATAACGGAGGACACGAGGGTAAGTGCACCTGCAAAGGGAATCATCGCCCGTAGGTTTTGCGCAGAAACTCCGCCGTGGAATGCATCAAATCGTCGTAATCGCTGTGCAGCACTTCCTTCAGCGCCACCTCGACAGCCATTCCCGCCCCGATGCGATCCAGAATGCGATCGATGTCGCTCATCCCGCCGGACTGCACAATGTATTCGATGTTCGCCAGCGACCAGGCATACGCATAGTGCGCCGAATCCCCGCTCATGTTCAGCCACGAACCTTCGAGGCGGCCAAGCGGAAAGGCGTGACCGGCGTTGTAAATCTGCACAAGAACCGCGGCATGCTCTCCGCTGCGCTGGCCCTCCATCCATTGCGCCAGTCCTTCCTGAACCCAGGTCGGCGCATGAATCTCGCAGCTGGCCTTGAGCCCCATGCAAGCGCTCCGCGTCTTTTGCGCAATGAAGCTGTGGGTGAGCTCATGTTTGAGGACGCGCGACAATTCCCCGTCGACGCCTGCCAGTCCCTCCACCGGCACGCGGATGCGTCCATCGTTCAGCGCTCCGGCCCACGCCGGCGCCCTGGTGATATCGCTGAAGGCGTCTTGCGTGTAGAGAATCACCCCGATTGATTCCGGCGGCGTAAAGTTCAGCTCGGATTCGATGTCCGAAAAGTGCCGCTCCAGCGTTCGCAACACGTCGCGTGCCAGCGCCGGCGCTGCCGCGCCGCTGTAGCGCAGCTTGAAGTGGGTGCTCTCGTTTTCCTTGTAACTTTCTTCTTCTCCGGCCGCATGGCCAGCGCGCGCTTCCACTCCGCAACCGCCTGATCCAATTTGTTCAAACCGTAGTAGGCCCAGCCCTCCAGCTTTGGCACATCCGCATTGTCCGGCGCAAAGCGCCGCGCACGCTCCAGATATTCCAGGGATTCCTTAAATTCGCTCTGCCTCAGAAGCAGGTAGCCTACATTCATGAGCAACACTGGCTCTTCCGGCGCATAAGTCAATGCCGTACGCGCATCGATAAGCGCATGTCCCATGTCGCCATGGGTCAATTCATAATTTGCCGCCGCATGATGCCCCAAGGCCGCGCTTAGATTCGCCCGCCGCCCGCCCATGCGCGCCGCGCTTTCCAGTTTCGCAATGTATTCTCGGTCGATCGAACCGTCGTGGACCGCCCCGTGCTCGACCTCGGTGAATGTTCCGGTGGCTTCCATCGCAGGCGGAGTGATCGTCAAGTTGGCGGCATCGGCTCCCGGCGTACCGGCCATGGACACCATGCCGCCCTTCTCAATGTGATCGACGATGGATTTCGGTAGGCTCAATTCGCCCGCGGAGGTCACATACTTTACTTTGTCGCCTTCTTCGACCGCGCTCAGAGCGGTGATGCGCCGGCCGTTTTTGAGGACAATCGTATCCGCTGCTGCTCCGCCGCTCATGCCAAGGAGTGCGGCGCCCACCAAAACAGCGCGAAATTCGCGGGCAGTAGTCATGCGCGGTATCTTCCCATTCTAATCCGGTGCCACAAGTCCACTCACCCCTCCTTGTTCCTTCATGCCGAAAGTGTCTACACTTCTTGCATGAGGGTGTGGGCAATCTCTTTTGCGTTATGGTGTCTCCTGGCGTCGCCAGTCTTTCCAGCGACGGAAAGATCTGCGCATGAATTGTACGATGCCATTAAGGCGCTCCGCGTCGACCCCACCAATGTTTATCGCGTCGTTCCCGCCAATCGCATTCAGTTGCGGCGCGGCGACGCTGTACTCTCCTTTGAAGAGGGATCGCTCGCTTTCTTTTCCCCGCTCGACGGGCAGATCACCGGCGCCGTCTTTTCCGGGCGCGGTCATGTTCTGGCGGCGCCGCGCGAACCGGTGGAAAAGCAGCAGATGGGGCGTTTTCTTGGCGCTCCCATCCTCGACCAGGAATTTATCAGCGGTTACATCCGCTTCACGGACGATACTGCGGACGAACTCCTTCGCCAATTCCACGCGCGGAATGTTGCGGCTCAAACGGATTCTTCCATTGCGGCCCAGTGGGATTCCGCTGTGGCTGGACTCAATCCCGCTTTCACCCTTCGCATTCTGGTTGACAGGTTGTCACCCAACCCTAAGCCCTGTTTTTATGCTGGGCTTGAAGGCCTGGCTACCGGCCCGTTCGATGTTGTGCTGGACCATCAACGCGATGAGCCATTCCTGCTCGGACAAGTTCACAAAGCTGGTGGCGGAACTTTTTATGATGTCTGGACCTCGCATCGTCTGCCGGACTCTTCTCCTATACCCGTGGCCTTTCGCGCTATTCACTATTCCCTCGAGACTACGATTTCCTCCAACAACTCGTTGGAGGCCACCGCCAGCGTGAGTTTGCGCCCGGTAACGGGAACAGATCGCGTGCTCGCATTCCAGCTTTCCCGGGCTTTGACCATCGACAGCGTCACTGGCGAGCACGGAGAATCCTTCGAATTCTTTCAAAATGAGGGCATGAGCCCCCAGGAACGTAGCTCCCGCGGCAACGACTACGTGGAGGTAGTTCTTTCGCACGTTCCCGCGCAGGGTAAGGAATTCACTCTTCATTTTCATTACCGAGGCAACGTCATTCAAGACGCTGGAAACGGCGTCCTGTTCGTGGGCGCCAGGGAAAGTTGGTACCCCCACCTTGGCGATTGCGCGGAATTCTCTTCCTATGATTTTCTGCTGCGTTGGCCGCGCAAGCTCCGCTTGGTGGCCACTGGCTCCAAGCTGGAAGAGCACGAGGAAGGAGAATTTCGCGTCGGGCGCTGGAAGGCGGAGAAACCTATCTCTGTTGCGGGCTTCAATCTCGGTGAGTACGCCTCTTCCTCCGTGGCCTCCGGGGCTCACTCCGTCGATGTTTACGCGAATCGTGAACTCGAGGAGGACCTGCGCAAGCGGCTGTCATCGCCAGACCTAAACGACCTGTCCTTCGCCTCCGCGCAGTACGGCTCCGCTGCGAGGGGGCATCCGGTCGCGCCGGCGCCTTCCATCCCTCCCAGCCCGACCGATGCCCTGAAGCAGCTTGGCAAAGAGATCGATTCCTCCATCCGTTTTTATGAGACATTCAACGGGCCCTTTCCATTTCACAACCTTAGCGTTTCGCAGATTCCCGGAACCTTTGGGCAGGGTTGGCCCGGCCTGCTCTATGTTTCCACCTATTCCTTTTTGCGTCCTGAAGCTCAGCAGCGTGCTGGCCTGAGCCCCGCCACCCAGGAGAGTTTTACGGAACTTGTTCCTTACCATGAGGTCGCGCACCAATGGTGGGGCAACGTCGTCGCATGGTCGAGCTACCGCGACCAGTGGATTGATGAAGCCATCGCAAATTATCTCGCCCTGCTTTTTCGCCGACACGAAGAAGAATCCGGATCGCACCCTGCATGTGTGGCTGGGGCGTTATCGTCACCAACTGACGGAGAAATTGCCGGGCGCCACCGATGCTACAGGCGACATTGGCGCCCTAACTTTGGGAATCCGCCTCAATTCCTCGAAATCCCCTTCCGCTTACGAGGAGATTGTCTACAGCAAGGGTTCCTGGATCATTCACATGTTGCGAGAAATGCTGCGCCAGCACGGCGCCTGGAATCCCGACGCACGGTTCAGCGCCCTACTGCAAACGCTGGTGACCAAGTACGCTTACCGTGCCCTCTCCACGGATGATTTGCGGCACGAAGTAGAAGCCGTCATGACGCCCAGCATGGACCTCGAAGGCGGGCGCTCCATGGAATGGTTCTTCGAGGAGTGGGTGCGCGGTACAGGGATTCCGCACTACCGCGTTGAGTTCACTGCTCACCACACGGAAGACGGTTATCAGATTCGCGGGAAACTCTTTCAGACGGGTGTGCCGCGCTCCTTCATCGCCAGAGTCCCGCTCTATTCCAGCGGGGCCGGACACGGCACTCTGCTCGGCACGGTCGTGGCTGCCGGGCCGGAAACGTCTTTCCGCTTCGACACTCCAAACCTCGCGCGCAAAATTGTCGTTGATCCTCAGATGACGCTGCTCTGCACCTCGGAATAATCGAACCTGTTTTTCACTTGGAGTGCGGCAGTTGCGTTACTGCCTTTGCCGTCGCCTAGCGTTCTCAGTTCTGAATTTTGCGTCGAAATACTTGAACCGCTGGATGGAAGTTAACGGCGCTGCTGTTTGCTGAAACGTTCGAGCAGCAACTGTTGTTCGAGGAGCGGGCTATCCGGGTTCAGCTCGGCTTTTCCCTCTTCGCTGAAGATGTAAGCGAACCCCAGGGGATCACCAGGGATTCCGGGGAGGAGTCCCGCCCAGACCAGTTCGTTGATACGCGTAGGACGCTTCCCGTACCGCTTCGCGTATTCATCGGCAAGCGCATCGAGCTGCTTGCAGTCTTCTCGTACTCTGAGCAGCTGCAGATGGAGCTCGGCATTCTTCTTAATCGTGGGATCGGTCGTCGAATTGTAAATGTCTTGCCACAAAAACGCCGAAGTCGCAAAGGACTCACCTTCCGCTGCGATCCTGGCGGCCATGACTTTCATCCAAATTTGCGCGTTGGGTCTCTTGCTACCCTCCAGAAAAGCTTCGGAAGCCTTCTGGTAATCTTTGAGATCGAAATAGTAGACAAATCCCAGATCCTCATAGAGGCGCCAGTATTCCGGATTCGCTTGGATGCCGCGCTGAATCAGCTGCACGGCGAGGTCCGGCCTGCCTGCGCCCCCCGGCGCCGCTTGGCTAAGAAACATTGCGCCGAACCTGTACGCAACCAGCAGATTAGGGTCTAGAGTCGTCGTAATGTCCAGGAGGGGCCAGAGCAATTCGAGATTCGCCTGGCCTCGCACATGCTTGTTTCCGTAATACTGCACCGCTCGCGTCCAGTAAATGTCCGCCAGCAGCGGCGCGTATTCCAGGCTCATGGCCTTTACGAGATTTCGGGAACGCAGCAGGACATCATCGCGCTCCTCGCTTACCGACGCGCGCTGCGCGTCAATGGTGTGCTGCAGCTTCCAGACGCTCACAAATCCAAGCGGCAGGACCAGCAGAAGCGACCACGCGATGGGATTCTGCAATTTCATTTCAGATTGCGCCGGGAGAACACCGCCGCCGCTGCCGTCAAAACGATCGTGCAATAAACCACCGTGTACAGCGTGTTTTGCAGGATGAACGCGCCGGGAACCGCTCTGCCGTGCGCGGCCATGGCCATCACGTTGAAATTCTCAAAGTTCGGCAACAAATAGGAAAGCCCTTTGGTGAAGGCCGCCATCGCCGGGCGCATTACATTGACCGGCAAATTCCGCAGCTCCTGCACGTACAAACCCACGATGTACAAACCCACGGTGAACAAAATCGCCAGCATCGGCGTCGTAAAGCAGGAAAACATCAGCGCCAGCGCCACAACCAGCGCCAGCTTCAGCAGTATGAAATACACCGCCACCAGCACCACCATGTCACTGCGCACGAGCGCGTGCTTCACGTAGATCATCGCCAGCAGGAGCCCCAGGGCCATCGCCGCCGTGTTCACCGCCAGCGTCAGCACCAGCCCCGCGAATTTTCCAAGCAGGAATTCCCACCGCCGCACCGGCTTGGCCAGCAGCGCGTAGAGTGTGCGCTTGTCCATTTCCTTGGAAACCAGCGCGACTCCGATAAACACCGCAATCAGCAGGCCGATCACCGAAATGGCGCTCAGCCCCAGGCTCACGATGACCGTCTGCTCGATGCCGATCGAAATTTGCCCCACGGCGATGGCGGCTATCATCATCAGCAGCGCGAAAAACACCAGGTTGTACAGCACGCGGTCGCGTACCGCTTCGCGAAACGTGTTCAATGCCACGACCCCGACGCGCTTCATTGGCCGCTCACCTCGACTGCCGCTCCCTGCGCGCGATCGGCCTCCACCAGATTCATGAAAAACTCTTCCAGCGTCGCTTTCACCTGTGATACCGAGAGGATGCGCGCCCCGGCTCCTCGCAATTGTTCGATGGCGGGATACAGCTCTTCCTCAGCCACTTGCAACCGGTAATACTCGCCAGTGCGCGTCGCCTTGGAGACCAGCGGCGAATTGCTCGTCCCCTTCAGCTCAAAGAAAATCTCCATCCCCTGCGTTTTCATGTCCACGAGCGTGTCCGGCGCGCCGACCCCGCGCAGCTTGCCTCCCACAATCACTCCTACGCGGTCGCACAACATTTCGGCGTCTCCAAGAATGTGCGTGGAAAACATCACCGTCTTTCCGTCCCTCTTCAACTCCAGAATAATGTCGCGCACTTCGCGCCTGCCCACCGGGTCCAGCCCCGACATCGGCTCATCCAGAATCACCAGCTTCGGATCGTGCAGAATCGCCTGCGCCAGCCCCACGCGCTGCAGCATCCCCTTAGAGTATTTGCGAAGCTGTATTTTGCGCGCCGTTTCCAGCCCGACCTTCTTCAACATGCGCTCCACGCGTTCCTTGCGGTCCGTCGCCGTCGGGTTGTGAAACCTCGCGAAATAATCGAGCACTTCCGCGGCGGTTAGATAGTCGTAGAAATAAGGCTGCTCGGGCAGGTAACCGATGTCCCGGTGCATTTCCACGTCGCTGATGGGCTTCCCGAGGATTCGTGCGCTCCCCGCCGTCGGGAAGATCAGTCTCATCAGGAGCTTGATGGCTGTCGATTTACCGGCGCCGTTCGGCCCGATGAATCCAAACACTTCGCCCGTTTGCACCTGCATATTCAGACCATCGAGCGACGTTCTCTTCTTAAGGTTCAAGAACCCGAAGGGATA
>WNFJ01198223.1_pt2 | contig 12378 bp, 15 predicted proteins | sample 5400461 | NCBI WGS metagenome assembly WNFJ01 (sample SAMN13153349, study PRJNA577476) | soil metagenome | isolation source: 115 cm saprolite on Douglas fir-dominated hillslope | place: USA:California | collected 2013-09-17
CCGAAGAGATACGCCTCGAGAATCTCTGCCCGTCCGACGAGGGCGTAGCGCACGCGATCGGGGAGGTTTGCCGCTGCCACACGATGAGCATGGCGCTGCGAGTCTGCTGGCGCAAGCTTTGGCACTGCAGGGTCCTCCGCCTCGGCACCGGCCTTGCTGCACCGAAACGTCGCCTGCCGAGCTTTTGGGGATCGGGTTGGTATTGGGTCCGTTTGACTTGTAGCCTTGGCAACGGAGTCGGACGCATGTCGGAAGGCTGTGTTTTCTGCCAGATCGTGGCACGGTCGTCGCCAGCCTCGTACGTCGCAGAGAGTGCTAGCGCGGTTGCGTTTCTCACCATTGGTCCGATCCGCGCCGGTCACACCTTGGTCGTGCCGAAGCGCCACGTAGTCGAATTCCCGGACGCCGGCGCAGAGGAGCTGGCCGGGATCCTCGATCTCGGTTCCGAGGTCGCCAGGCTTCAGAGGCGCACCCTCGGCTCAACGGGGGAGACTCTATTTCTCGCGAGTGGCGTGGCTGGAGAGCAGTCCCTATTTCATCTGCATCTGCACGTCGTGCCTCGGCACGATGGCGATGGGTTTGACCTTACCTCGTGGTGGCAGCAGAGGATGCAGAGGATGCAGAGGCCTACGAGGAAAGCACTCGATTCAATCGCGGAGCTCCTTAGAGGCGGACTCCCGGCGCACCGGCCGCAGATCTCAGACTGACGCACTATCGAGTGGGCCCGAATGGCCACAGCGTTGAGTCAACTGCCTCTGCGCGGTGACCGCACGACCATCGCAACGACGCCCAAGTTCAGTGCACGCAAAGAGCTCGGCGAGCGGCGTTTCGGCGCGGAGGCGGCGGGCAGGGCGGTCGATGGGCCGTCCCAATGACTTAACTGGGCAAGGGGCCGCCGCGCAGCCAACCAGAAACGCGAGGTCCGCTGCGTCCTGATGCAATCGATCCCACCGGTACGGCCCATCGATCCGGGCGCCCGCCCGCCGCCGAGCACCGAAACGCCGCTCGCCGAGCGTGCGCCCCGGACGCTCGCTCGCCGAGCGTGCGCACTAGGACTTCAGGTGGTCGCGCGCAATCTCCGCCCATGTTCCCGTGGGCTCGATGTCGAGGTACTTTTTCCAGTGCGGCCGTGCTCGTGCGCGCTCGCCAAGCTGCTCCCACGCCATGGCGAGGTTAAAGTGAGCGTCGGCGAAACGCGGGTCGCCCGCCACCGCTTGCTCGAAATACTTGGTGGCCGCTTGAGCCTCGCCTCGTTCGAGCATCACGTAGCCTAGGTTGTAGTGCGCTTCTGGCTGCTGCGGATCGATGTCCAGCGCGCGCCGGTAGAGAACCTCCGCCCCCGCCTCGTCTGCGCGACGGAATCGGATGTTGCCTAAATTCGTGTACGCAATGGCGAGCGACGGGTCCATGCGGATGGCGCGGCCGTAGAGCTCCTCGGCTTGGTCGAACGTCGCCGGGTCCTCGTCGAGCGTGCTTGCCTGGACGTACAAGTCGTACGCAGTCCTTGCTCGGCTCGACCCCATTTGAGGTCTCAGCATTCGCACGACGTCATCGCGCAGCGACTGCACCTCAAAGTCGAGCACCATCTGCCCGGTCACGGGCTCGAAACTCCCCGTGCTCGAGCGCACGACGACGCGACGACCGTCGCCGACGATGCGAAGTTCCTGGAGCGGACGGGTAACTCTCGGCAGCGTCGTGCGAAGCGCTCCGATCGCGCGCGCGACGTCGCGCAAGCGGACTTTGTGCTCGAGCAGCTCGCAGGTGGCGCGGAGCGCGATGAGGTCCTGGAAGGTGTAGGCGCGTTGCTTTCCGCGCTGCCCCGACGGCGTGACGATTTTCGCGCGGTCGAGCGAACGAAGGCGCGCCTCGGAGACCCCTAGGAGCTTTGCAACCTCGCGCCGGTTGAACAGATCGGTAACGGGTTCGCGGCCATCTTGAGGGGGAGCCGTGTTTGGTTTGGTGCCGGCGTTTTCAACGCGCGGGCCCGCCGGCCGGCCGTCCCCCGACCCGAAGGTCACGTGGATGACGGTGCCCCCCTTGCGTCGCTTGCGCTTCCGGCCTCCGAGGCCGGCGCGTCCGTTCGTCGTGCTGGTCATGGATTGAGTGAGTATCTTAGGGCGCCTGGCGAGAACTACTCCCTCTCTCTATCAACGGCGCCTGGACGTCGACGTCAATCCTCACCGAGTCCCCCTCGGATCGCACCTGGATCTCGCATACAAATCGCCCCAGGCGCGAGGGAGCGCGGACCGATGCCTCCCTCTGTGCGGTTCTTAGGGCACGGACCCGGAGGTGCACGTCGCGCTCGGCGAGCGCAGCGAGTAGCCTCGGTTCTGGGTGCGGCGGCAGGATCAAGCTAGTGGAGCCGTACCATACTCGGCCGCCCGTCTCCTCCCGCACGCTGCCCTCGCTGACGACGTCCGCGCCGTCGAACAGATCGCGCCACCGAGCGTCCTCGGTGCGATAGAGGAGCTTGTAGCGCGCGAGAATCAGCGGCAGCCCGCGCGTCTTGGCAAGGCCAGGACCGGTCACGCATGCGATCGTGGCAAACGGCGGCGGGCGGGATCCAGTTTTCCGCGTCCCGTCAGGGGATGACGCGAACGCTGGCCGCCTGGAGGCCTTTGGGGCCCTGCTTCACTTCGAACTCGACCTTTTGCCCCTCGGACAGGGTCCGAAACCCGCTCGCTTGCACGACGGATTGATGACAGAAGACATCCTCGCCGCCCCCGTCCTGTGCGATGAATCCGAAGCCCTTCGTATCGTTGAACCACTTCACTTTGCCCGTAGCCATTTCTTTACTCCTGCTTCACGCACGAAGGCACGTGCCTCCGTGGGCGGCTGACATCCGCACAAGCCCACCACGTTGGTATCGGAAGATCGCCCCCGTGTCGCCCTCAAAAGGCAGAGAAGGCCGCCAGGACGCCAGGAGAGAGGAGCCTAGATCCCCAAGCTCTGCGTCGCGGACTCACCCAAGGGGACGACGATGGGCTCGATTTGCAGCCCCAATGCGGTGGACTCGATCCACATTCCTTGGGCAATGCGCGTTCCGGCCCCGGGCGCCTCGCCCACGCTGCCCACGTTGACGACGCGTATGCCACCGACCATCCGATCGAAAGGGACATGGCTCGCCCCGCACACGACAAGGTCGGCGGACTCGTCGCCCAAAAGCGCGTTGATTTCCTCGTCCGTCATATCGTGCGTGAGCGCTTCTCCCGGATCCACGGGCGAACCGTGAACGAGGAGCAGCTCGCCCCCGTCCTCGAGCGGCAGGCGAGTGTGCGTCGGAAGCCGTCGAATGCGCTCGAGGATTAGTTCGCCCAGCGCGTCTCGCGTCGCGCGCATCCGTTCGAGGCGGATCCGTTCGTTGTCGCTTTGCGGTCGGAGAGCGGCAGGGTCGAGAGTGGCGATCGCGCAGTCGGAGAGACCCTGGACCATGACGGCGCCCGCCGCGGCGAGACGGCGCCATGTCTCGAGCGGCTCGGGGCCAGGGAAAACGATGTCGCCCGCCACGAGCAGCTTCTGGAAACTGCGCCTCTCGGCGGTGGCGAGGAGGGCACGCAGCGCGTCTAAGTGGCCATGAATGTCGGACAAACAGAGAAACAACATCTACGCCTCGTCCACCCCCGCGCGCAGCTCGCGCACGATTCGCTCGACGTCGTTCTGACGCTCGCTAGCCGTTCGCCCCTGCTCGATGGCCTGGACCAGCGCGGTGCCTACGACCACGCCGGACGAGTGCGCTGCCGCAGCGCGTGCCTTGTCGCGCGAATCGATCCCAAAGCCGACGACAACCGGTCGCCCCAGCTGTTTGGAGAGGTCCCCGGCTCGAAGCCCCGCGTCGCCGGCGTCGTGGACTTGGCTGCCGGTGACCCCGGTGACGGAAACGTAGTAGACAAACGGCGTGGGCCAGCGCTTTGAGGCTTCGGCAGCCGCCCGCACGCGCTCGGCACGGCTCGTCGGCGCGAGCAGCGGAACGAGGGGAGCACTCTCCTCCACCGGGAGATCGACGACCAGCAAAGCGTCGATCCCCGCCTCGGCGGCTTCACGAGCCGCCTCGGGTTCGCCGCGGACGAACAGCGGGTTGTAATATCCGAACAGAACCAGACCGACATTCGGATCGGAGGCCCGGATCTCGCGTGCCGCATGGAGCGATGCTCGCAGGCCGCCTCCGCGAGAGATGGCGCGGTGGCTGGCTCGCGCGATCGCGGGTCCATCTGCGGTGGGGTCGCTGAACGGAACGCCCAGCTCGAGGACGTCTGCGCCTGCGCGGATGCATGCACGCCCGAGCGCTATGCTCTCCTCTACGCTGGGGTCGCCCACGCAGAGGTACGCGATGACGACCTTACGATCGCGGCCGAAAATCGCGTCGAGCCGGCGAATCGGCCGCTCGCTCGTGCCTCGAACGGAATCGAGCGCGCTCAAGAGACCGCCCCACGCCGCTCGTTCTCGGGACCGCGCGCATTGCCGAGCCTGGAGAGCAGTGTCGCCAAGTCCTTGTCTCCTCGGCCCGACAGCCCGAGAAGGATCGAGACGGGGGCTTTTCGTTTGTCAGCAAGGCTTCGGGCGAAATCGCCCACACGCGCGAACGCGTGTGCCGTCTCCAGAGCTGGGATGATCCCTTCGGTTCTTGCCACCAGGGCCGCGGCGGCGAGCGCCTCGTCGTCGGTGGCGGAGAGGTAGACGGCACGTCCCGTGTCCTTCAGCCAGGCGTGCTCCGGCCCAACACCCGGGTAGTCAAGGCCCGCGCTGATCGAATGGGCTTCCTGGATCTGACCGCCGTCGTCGCACAACACGTAGCTCTTCGAGCCGTGCAAAATGCCCACTCTGCCCTCGCCGAGAGTGGCGGCGTGCCGTCCGGTAGCGACGCCTTCCCCCGCGGCTTCGACGCCCACGAGCTCGACGGCAGCATCGTTCATGAAACTGCGAAATAAGCCGATCGCGTTCGAGCCGCCCCCGACGCACGCCATGACCGCGTCAGGCAGCGCTCCATGGGAAGCAAGAACCTGCGCGCGAGCCTCCTCTCCAATGACGCTCTGCAGCGTCGCGACGAGCTCGGGATAGGGGTGCGGGCCGGCCGCGCTGCCGATGCAATAGTGCGTTGTTCGCACGTTCGTTACCCAGTCTCGCAGGGCCTGGTTCATCGCGTCCTTCAGCGTGCGCGAGCCGGTCTCCACCGGAATCACCGTCGCACCAAGGAGCGTCATGCGGCCAACGTTCGGTGCCTGACGGCTGACGTCTTCGGCCCCCATGTAGACTTCGCACGGCAAGCCGAAGAGGGCGCATGCGCTGGCGGTGGCGACGCCGTGCTGGCCGGCGCCCGTTTCCGCGATGATGCGCTGCTTGCCCATGCGCTTGGCCAGAAGGACTTGTCCAACCGCGTTGTTGATCTTGTGCGCGCCCGTGTGGCACAGGTCCTCGCGCTTCAGCCACAGGCGGGCGATGGCGCGACCGCCGGGGTCGACGGCTCGCGCCAGGCGCTGGGCGTCGCTGATCGGGGTGGGACGACCGACGTAGTCCTTGAGGAGCGCGCGCCATTCCTTCTGGAACGGCTCTTTTTTCACGATCGTTTCGAATGCGTGAGCCAGCTCTTCGAGCGCCGGCACGAGCGTTTCGGAGACGAAACAACCCCCGAAGGGCCCGTAGTAACCGGCCCGATGCGAAGACAGCGACTCCATACGAGGCGTCGTTTGTAGCGCAGTTCGCCCTGTCCGTCGCGTTGGCGCGCTGTCTTTCCCAACGGAGAGACTCGGTTCACCCCGACCGCGGTGGGCCCGGCGTCGGCGATCACTAACCGCGTGCTCGGTCATGGCCACTCAGCGTTTCGTCGCGAACGCCGCGAGCGGCGCGAACCCGTCGAGCGCGCCAGTGTGCGCGAACGCGAGCGTCTTCACCTCCGCGGCGCGCGGCTCGAGGCGCGCGGCGAGCGCCTTCATCGAGGCGACGTTCCCGGCTGAGTCTTTGGTGAAGAGCCGCACGCCCGGGGCGAACGTGCCGTCGTCGTTCGCCATCGCGCTGTCGCCGAAGAAGAGCACGCCGCGCGCGAGGTACACGGCCGAGCCGGGCGTGTGGCCGGGCGTGGCGAACGCCTCGACGCGCAGGTCGCCGAGCTGCACGACCTCGCCGTCGGGGAGCGGATGCGTGACGGTGCACAGGTCGCGGGCGAGCGCGGCGTCGGCGGCCATCGCGTAAACCTCGGCGCCGGGGAACGCGGCGCAGCCCTTCGTGTGGTCGGGGTGGCCGTGCGTCAGGAAGATCGCCGCCACCGCCGGCGCGCCGAGGCCGCGCCGCTGCAGGTCCGCGAGGATGGCCTTCGCCGACTTGTCGTTGCCAGCGTCGACGAGCGCGACTTTTCCCGGCCCCGCGTCGAGGACGAACGCGCTCACGAAGCTGTCCTTGACGGTGCGCACGCCGGGCGCGAGATCCTGTCCGTCGACGATGGGCCGGTGGCCGCCGAAGGCCGCGTAGAGGAGCGCGCCGAGCACGACCACGATCGCGGCGATCGCGACGGCGGCCCACTTGAGGAATTTCTTCACCGCGCCATCTTAGCCGACGTCGGATCATCCGGACGGGTGACCCGCCGCGCCGAGGCGCACGACGGCCGGCTCGACCGCCCTGCGCAGCGTCGCCGGAATCGACCCAGTTCTTGGAGACACGCTTGGAGACGGCGGAATGGCCGCACCGCTCGGCCGCCGGCTACAGGGTCCAGTCCTCCACGGTGAGCCCATCGATCTGCGCGAAGTCCTGGTCGGTGGAGACGAGGACCGCACCGAGCGCCTTCGCCGTGGCCGCGATCCAAAGGTCGTTCTCGTCCAGGGTGAGGCCCTGGCGTTGGCGGGCGCCCTTGATCTGGCCGTACGCGTCGCCGGCGGCCTCGGGCACCGACTCGCACGCAACCTCGGCGAACGCCGAAGCAGCGCGCTCTGCCAGCTCCCGACGGCGTCGTCCGTCCGGGAGCTTCTCGACGCCGAACAGAATCTCGCCGCGAACGATCGGGCAAGTCACGATGCCGTGCGACGCACCGAGCGACGACAGACGGGCGCGAATTTCCGGCCGCTTCCGCATCAGGGCCGAGATAGCGTTCGTATCGAGCAGGTACAGCATCCCTACGCTTTGTCGCGGTCGAACACGCCTTCAGCCCGAACCGGGAGCTTGCCCCCTTCAATGGCTCGCTCAAGCTCTTCGAAGAGGCTCGGGTCGAGGTCTGGCCACTTGTCCATGGCGGCGACGATGGTCGGAGGAGACCCGCGTCGGTGGGGCTCCTCGAAGTGCACGGCAAGCTCAGCCCCTTCGGGCAGGGACAGCCGCTCGACAGGCTCCAGATGGCCCGCGTGAACCCGAACGCGGACGGTTCGCATCGCCATGAGGCTCAAGTTACCACGGCACCCGGTAGCCGCACGCGTCCTGCGTTTCCTCGTTCACTACCGTTCCAAGACCGGCGATGACGAGGCCTGTCAGCCACCCGTCCCCGGTGAGCCATGAATGCCCTCAACGAGATTCTCGCTTGGTCGCAGTCCGCACCAGCGTGGCTTCGCGATGCGCTTCGGCGCATCGTCACTGCGTCCGACCTTTCGGATGCCGACATCACGGAGCTGGTCGAGCTTTGCAAAGTACCCAAGGATCAAGCACCGGCGCGGTCACGCCGGACTTTATGTCCGCGCAGCACACGCCAATGACGCCAGCTTCGGGCGCGGTCGGCCTCTCGTCCATTACATCGAGCAGAAAACCGAGGCTCGCTTCCGTCCATTCGGCCTGGACGTGACCGATCGGGCGGCCGCGGTTTGCATGCGCGTAAAGAAGGGGCTCGAAGCGGAGACCCAGGTCATGACGCTGAACAAAGCGACAACAAAGCAAAAGGTCGTGGCTGCTGGCCTTATCATCTTGTCGATCAGTTCCACCAGCCGCCTTGGCCGCGCGAGCGAGGCGGGACCGAGCGAGATAGAGCCTCAAAAAGGAAATGGACCACCGATCGGCTACCACGAAGAGCGACGCATTCGGCCGGGCTTCTTTTGGACCGGCGCGTCGATCCTCGCGATCACCTACGCGGTCGGCATCAGCATGGCCGCCAACGCTGGGGTGGAAGGCGGGTCAGCATGGCTGCTCGTACCGGTTGTCGGACCGTGGGGGACGCTGGTCGCTGTCAACGAGCCAGGGCACTATCGTTGTGCCTTCGGTCCCGTTCCCGAATGCAGCAGCGACGTGAGACCATACCTGGTCTTGGATGGCGTGAGCCAGGGCCTCGGAGCCGCGTTGCTGGCCGTCGGCCTTTTGGTCCGCGAGAGGCATTGGGTCCGTGATCGGTCTGAGATTGCGGTCTTCCCGGCCGTCCACCGCACGTCGGCGAGCATTACGATTGTCAAGATGTTCTGAGTACTTAGGACTACTCATAGCCTCGTACACACATTCGAACGCGATACACGGCAACGGCGGGCAACCGCGCCGCACGACTCGAAAAAGCCGCGCCGCGCGAGGCGCCGCTTTCTTGAGGGCCCCAACTCTTGATTCCGGGACGCTCCCCCGCTCCAGGGCAGAGATTCGCTGATCAGAAAGTCAGGCAAGAGCTCCTCGACCCTACGCTCCAAGCGGTCTTCGCTTCCGATTCGAGGGGTACCTCTACGGGGCCAATTCGCGGCGCAATCATCGACGCGACGACCCACGCGATCGTGGACCTGCTCGGTACCCGCAACGCGGGCGGGATTTTCAGCACGTCCGAAGCGGGCCCACAATTTGCGCAGGTCTCGCAGCCGATAGGCACGTCCGCAATCGCGTTAAGCGGGTTTCGACAGGAAGTCGCGTTTTTCGCGGAGAGAGACGAGGAGGGCCATCTGCTCCAGCAGATCCGGGTGTTCGACTTCGATCTCGGCCAATCGATCACCAAGCCCATCTTGGGCAAGATCAAGTTCACGAACATCGCCGCCGTCACCTACCTGCCGGAAGACGACTCTTACTATTTCCTCGATCGCACCAAGCGTGGTCACAAGAGCACGATCACTCTTCTGCAGCTTCCGCGGGGGCTCACTCTTCACAAAATGGCCGAATGGCATGACTCACATCGGTTCCGTGACTTCGCGCTGACGTCTGGTTCTGGAGGATCGCTCGTCGTTTCTGCCTCTTCCGACCACCGACACGCCATTTGCGTCCTGTCGAACGACGCCGAGAAGATCCACGGCCGCGCGATGTTCTTCGGCAACGGTCCTATCGTTGTCCCGCATTCAAGAATCTCGACGGAATCACGTATGTCAGGGGCACCAAGGACGGACCGGTTCCCACACACCAGGTGATGCGTTCGTTAGGAACTCGGCGAGCCGAGGACCATGGAGACGAGGAGGACGACGACAAAGGAACGGAGATCGACGAAGACCGGTTGCAAAAGTGTTTCTGACGTTGCGCGCACTGGCTGCGATCGCGTTCTGCGGGATTCTCTGCGGGTGTGGCGCGTGCGCGCCATCGACGCTCCTGAGGGCCACGGGTGATGGCGCCGCCGAGGACGGACCGGCGGCGTCGGCTGACGCGACTGCGTTGGACGCGGTCATCGGCGTATCCGACTCGAGCGCCGCGGTCGATGTCGTCGCCGATGGTGTCGGGGACGATTGGGTAGCGCCCCTCCCGCATGGCGGCCCTTTCGTTGGCGAGTGGACGCGCATCCCCGGTGCGCCGCTGAGTTGCGGGGCGATCATGGCCGCAGATGCCGCCGCGTCCGTTTCCAAGTGGACGTGGTCGCCGTGCGCGTCGGGCCGCCCAGGCTGCCGCACACTGAATGTGGACTGGACCGCCAACCCGGGTAAGGCTCTTGGATTTTTCGATGCGCAATCCGCACGTCTCGTGGGAAGGCAGCCGTTCGTGCGCTATAGGCGCCAATATCCGGTCGGATCCGTCAGTCTGGGCAACTCCGCCGCGTACATCGACGTCGTTCAGCCGCTCGACGATAGCCCCGTTTTCGCGGTCGCGTTCGGGGCCGATCCGCAGACGTTTGTCATATCGTGCGGCTTCTGGACGACTTTCGGAGAGGCAGGCACATTGCCTTTGCGCAGGAGGCGGCGCCGGTGCCCACGATCGGACCTTCCCATGGCAATGGGAGTCGCCGCTTGTGCCCACGATCGGAGGCCCCAAGGCATGGGAAGGGACCGCGAACGGAAGCGAGGCAGGCTCGTCATCCCGTCAGGCAAATAGCTCTTCGGTGCGCGCGGCCGTGACGGCCGCATCGAGCCAGCGCTCGAGCGTGGCAATGTCTGCGCAAGCCATGATGCGCTCGCGCTGCGCCGGAGAGATGGAGAGACCGCGACGCTCGAGCACGCGCAGGATCGATCGGGCTTCACCCCTGGCCTCACCTTTGACCTCGCCCTGGGCTTCGCCCTCCGCGAACCATCGCCGCTGCGTCTCACTGAAGAATTGCTGACCTTGGGGGAGCATCTCGAAGCTCTTTCTGGCGGCGTCGCCGAGCGAAGATTCGATCAGTGCAAAGCATAGCATCCGCAGCGGCTCGGGCAGTGCCGCGACCCCGGCGGCCGCTGCCAAGGCCACCGCGACGGCCCTCGGGACATCGTCGTCGCGACCGTGCGCCATGGCCGACAGCACGGCGAGATGGGGGTCGCGCGTGGCCACCGAGACGTCCGTGATCACGGGGATCCCGTCCGGCCCGACGACGAGGGACCTCCAGACGGAGTCTCCGCCAAGCGCGACCGTCTCGGCAGCCCAGCGGGCGGTGCCCGAGTCGGGAGTCACGACGAGCACGACGAAGGGGCACCGATACCGCGCCCGCGCACTGATGGCATACATCGGCCACGTGAAGTGCTTCTCATGGTCGACCTGAAGCTGCGCCTCGAGAATGATCCCGAAGACCGGCCTGCCGTCGACGAGAAGGACGACCGCGTCCGCGCGGTACTCGGTCGGAACCAGCTCGTTGAGACTGGCCTCGGCGAGGCGGGCCTCTGTGAACGCCGGCACTGAGACATGCAGGAGCTCGCGCAAGAGATCGGCGACGAGCGCCGGCTTTTCGCGCACCAGAGCGATGATCCCTTCGTGCAACAAGGAGGGCATCGGCAGCACCGTAGCTCAAGGCCTGCGCATCGCGACTCTGACGCAAGCGGTACGTCCTCCCACTGGAGGCACATCGCCTTTGCGCAGGAGGCGGCGCCTGTGCCCACCATCGGAGGCCCCCATGGCATTGGGGGTCGCCGCTTGTGCCCACGATTAGGTGCCCCCATGGCATTGGGGGTCGCCGCTTGTGCCCACGATCAGGGCCCCCATGGCATTGGGGGTCGCCGCTTGTGCCCACGATCAGAGGCCCCCATGGCATTGGTGCCCACGATCAGAGGCCCCCATGGCATTGGGAGTCGACGCTTGTGCCCACGATCAGAGGCCCCCATGGCATTGGGAGTCGCTGATCGTGCCGCGCTCACGGCTGATCGTGGCGTTGGGAATTGAGTTTTGTGCCCACCATCGTCGCCGGTCGCGGCGCTGGGAGTCGGTGCTCGGGGCCGATCGCGATCGATCGAGTCTTGGTGGGTCTCTTGCAAAGCCTCGAAGCGACAAGCTTATTCGGGAATCGACAGCGCCGTGCATTTTCTCTGCTCAAAGATCCCCGCTCGACCCGGTTAACAGGGGAGAGCCACGACGGGCGCATGTTGCTCCCCGAGCGGCTCTCATCTCACCCACCCAATGGAGAAGAAGTCATGTCGACCAACAACACCCCGAGTCTCGTCCTTCAACAAACCGCCGACCAGAAGCTGGCCGACGGCCTTGCCAAACACGAACTGTTGCCGGCCAATCGGTCAAGACCGAAGACATCATCACCATCCTGCAAACCCGAAGCGCGAGCGCTCTGGCCGCGGAAGCGACCAGGGCTGCCTGGCGAACCGCGGTCAAGGCGGCTCGCGACGAGCGCGCGAAGTCCAACGCGCTCGTTTCGAAGGTGAAGCAGGAGCTTCACTTGATGTTCGACGGCTCGATCAACACGCTCGCCGACTTCGGGCTGACCCCGCGCAAAGCGCACGTGGTCACGCCCGAGACCAAGGTCAAGGCAGCTGCCAAGGCCAAGGCGACTCGTGTGGCCCGGCACACCGTCGGCAAAAAGCAGAGGCAGGCCATCAAGGCCGCGGCTCCCACCGCGCCCGAGACGCCCGCTCCGGCTCCTTCGCCGACAGTGCTTCCGTCCACCTCGCGGTGAACCGGTCACGCCGTCCCTGACGTAGCCAAAGCGCCCTCCCGGGCTCCTCGCCTCCAAGCGGGGAGCCCGGGAGTCCGGGGCGTGCCCGCGTCGAAGGCCAACCGAGCCCAGTTCGCCAAAGCTCGGCGAGCGGCGTTTCGGAGCGGAAGAGGCGGTGGGGTGGTCGGTGGGCCGCCAACTGCTTGAACCGGGCCAGCGGCCCCCGCGCAGCCAATCCGAAA
>WNFJ01053701.1_pt1 | contig 12376 bp, 13 predicted proteins | sample 5400461 | NCBI WGS metagenome assembly WNFJ01 (sample SAMN13153349, study PRJNA577476) | soil metagenome | isolation source: 115 cm saprolite on Douglas fir-dominated hillslope | place: USA:California | collected 2013-09-17
GACCCTGCTCCTCACCGCTGAGCAGCGTTTCGGCGCGGTGTACGCGCTGGCCTGGTCTCCTGACGGCAAGCTCATCGCATCGGTCGGCGGAGGGAGCATCGTACAGCTCTGGCACGCGACCACGGGAAAGCAGATCGCGCTGCTTCACGTATGACGTAGTCGAGGAGAAGGTGGGAGAGCCCGTAGCTCACTGTTGAGCTGCGCACCTGGTTTTCATGTCGCAACGCGGAACCCTGTTGTTATCGTTCATAGCTAGTATTACAAAAGGAGGTTGACTAGATCATGCGCAGCAATCTAGCACGTATTTTCGCCGTGGTGATGGGCGTTTCCCTGTCACTGACCATCCTGGCGGCCTGCGGTGCAGGCACGACTACCGGGAGTGGCACCCCTACTGCTGGTTCGACGGTCATCAAGATTGCGACCGACCTGCCAGTGTCTGGCAAGGTCATTGGTGGCGGCAAGCCTATCGAGGATAGTGTGCACCTGGCCGTGAACGAGGCCAATGCCAATCACATCATTCCTGGCTATACCCTGGTGTTTGACCCCAAAGACGACGTCGGTCCCGCTGGCATCCCTGATCCTGCGGTGGGTGCGCAGAACGTGTCGGCTCTCGCGGGCGATGCGCTCGTGGCTGGGATCGTGGGACCGCTTAACAGTAACGTAGCCAAGGCCGAGCTGCCCATTACCAACCAGGCCCCCCTGGCGCAAATTAGCCCAGCCAATACCAATCCCTGTCTGACCAAAAATACCCCCGCATCGGGCTGCAGTGGCGCCAACGATCTGCTGCCGAGGCTGCGACCGACCGGGAAGCTGACGTACTTCCGTGTGGCGACGACCGACGATCACCAGGGGCCAGCAGGAGCGGACCACCTGTATAAGACGCTGGGCTATCGCAAGGCCTATATCATCGACGATGCGGAGATTTACGGGATCGGCATCGCCACTACCTTCGCCGCGGAGTGGAAGAACCTGGGCGGGACGGTGCTCGGGCACAGTAGCGAACCCAGCACGACCACCTCCTATGTCTCGTTGCTGACACAGGTCGCCGCGCTGCATCCCGATGTGATCTACTTCGGTGGCCAGAGCTCCACCGGCGGCACGTTGATCCGCCAGCAGATGGAGCAGGTGCCAGCGCTGGCGAACACCCCGTTCGGCGGTGGTGACGGTATTGTCACGCACGACTTTGCGCAAACGATTGGCCTGAAAGGCGGCCCCATCTATGGGACGGTAGCGGTGGTGGACACGACGGTCGTTCCCTCGGCAGCTGCCTTCCGGCAGAAGTATATGGCGGCCTTTAGCGATCCGCTCAACGTGTACAGCGCAGCGGGCTATGACTGCGCGAATGTCCTGATCCAGGCGATCAAGTCGGCGCTGGCCAATGGAGCAAAGACGCCGAAGGACTCCAGTGACCTGGCGGGTGCCAAACTATTCCGTCAGGCGGTGATCAACGCGATCCAGACCACGTCCTATGAGGGTGTGACCGGTCACCAGTCCTTTGACGCGAATGGGGATACCACCAACAAGGTCATCTCGATCTATCAGCTTGCCCTGGTGAGCAACAAGCCGGACTGGAAGTACCTCACTGCAGTGACGATCCCATAGGTATCATCATCGTCATGGACGGTGTTGTTGGCTCGATCCCGTGGAAGAGGTGGCTGGAGAGGGACCGAGTTATCGGTCCCTGAAGTAGGCGGCCAGCGCGTTGCCTCACCTATCGGCAACGAAGTGAGAGGATAGGAGGAGCGAGAGCATGTCTTATCGTGGAGCTATGCAGCGAGATCCGTCGCTGCCCTGGCAGTGGAAATCAACGGCGCGAAGTCGGCTTTCTGCCTTGTTTCAGTTTCTTCGGCGCTGTGCTGCCCTTGAGCACGATCGTGTGCGTGTGTGCTCTTCCTCCTCACGTGAAGAAATGAACGGGCAGCTCGTGCGAGAGAACCAGGGACTGGGGTCCACCCCGGTCACGGCAGCACAAATCCTCCAGGAGAGCATGAGCGGTGCACCAGAGATGGCAGGTGAAGTCGGAGCACGTGGGACACGCGGGAACGAGCGGACGCTATCCAGCGCGGTCGTCAGCGAACCAGCGCTGGGCGAGAGGAGTAAGGGAGGAAACGCTCTCCATGACCCGCCGTTTGTCGTCGTGCTGCTCCTCAGCTGTGTCGTGCTGTTCGTCAGCTGTGGCGGAGGCAATGCAACGGTCCCAGCACCGCCTCCGCCCACGGCCTCCCCCAGGCCCGTGGTCGGTGTCACCCACGTCACGATTACGATTACGGCACAATTCCAACCCGCCACTATCCAGGTGCCGGTGGGGACGACGGTCACCTGGACGAACAACGACAACATCGGGCATACCGTGACCTTCAGGAATGGTATGAAGGATAGCGGGGTGATTGTGCCGGGAGGAGGGACGTTCCGCTATCCCTTCACGTCCAAGGGTATCTTCCCCTACTACTGCACGCTACACCCCTCCATGGGCGGCGTTGTGACAGTCACCTAGCAGGCGTTGGAGGAGCATACTTGCTCATGTGATGGGCTGTGACCTCTGGTGGCACGGGTGTGTGAAAGACTCTGCTGGGAAATTTTGTCTGGACATCATGCCGAAACGCTCGGTCGCAAACGTGCAAATGGAGATAGAGGATGCTTGAGCTGGGGCGAGAGTCCAAACTGGGGGCGCATTCGCGGGCGCAGGCTATCTCCACCGCCTATCAGATGGGATCATTGCCAAAATAGGGAACCCGCAAGCCTGATATAGGCAATACCCCCGATGTGAAATGTGGCTAGCGCGAGTATCCTTTCTTTGTGAGCGTTGATGTGCAACGCTCACCACCAGCCAAAGAAAGGAGCAGGATATGCCACGCTATGTCGTCGAACGAACCTTTCCAGAGGGATGGATCCTTCCCATGGATGGGACTGGGACAGAGGTCTGCCGCTCAGTCGTGAGCAACAACGCGCAGGACCAGGTGACCTGGGTCCATTCCTATGTTAGCGAGGACAAACTGAAGACCTTTTGCATCTATGATGCGCCCTCCCCCGAGGCGATCCGGCAAGCCGCACGGCGAAGTAAACTTCCAGTGGATCGCATCACGGAGGTGCGCGTCCTCGACCCATACTTCTATACGTAAAGCAGCCGATGAGAGCTGATACCAGATCTGCTTGAATACGAGGTCTTTGTGTAGCGATAAAGCGGATTGAGAGTAATGTGCTGAAAGGAGAAATAGAATGGTTCCTGACATGTATACTCGTGGGAAATTGGCGCTTGAACATCGAGTTTACTCGGGGCGTGGGTGGGATACGTGGCAATGTCCGTGAGATGGTCACGCTGCCCGATTGATCTCATACTGATGGAAGAAGTGAAAGCGCGCATCGGGGCCGAGATCGGCATAACGATTAGAAAGCATATAAGGAGAACAACTATGACGCAAAGCATTACCGACACGTCCTACGTGTTCGGACATTCCGAGGAAGAGATACGACGCCTCATGAGACAGTCACGATTGGGTAATCCCTGCACGCGGCGGTTCCTGGAACAGGCCGGGATCAGCGCAGGCATGAAGGTGCTGGATGTGGGCAGCGGCCCAGGCGATGTGGCCTTGCTGCTGGCCGACCGTGTTGGGCCGGGTGGGGCGGTGGTTGGCGTGGAGATTGATCCGGCCACGCTCGATATCGCCAGGGCGCGGGCGCGGGTCGCAGGCTACGAGAACGTCTCCTTTGTCGCGGGAGACATCAATAGTGTCGAACTGGACGACGACTTCGACGCCATCGTCGGGCGCTTAATCTTGATCCACCTGCGCGAACCGGCTGCGACACTGCGCACCCTGGTGCGCCACCTGCGCCCCGGCGGCCTGATGGCCTTCCAGGACGTTGACTTCACCCCTCCTGGAGTCTCCATTCCTCCCTCCCGGCTCTGTGAGCAATTCGATACCTGGATCAAGGAGGCCTTCCGCTACGGCAGGTTGGAGATGCAGATGGGCCTGAAGCTGTACCACCTGTTTCTTGAGGCGGGATTGCCAGCTCCTTGCACGAGCAGCGAAGCTGCTTTCGTAATTGGGACCAGGGAATCGAACCAGGCCGAGCTAGAGCTGGTGATTGCCTGGGCTGTGAATGTAGTGCACCTGCTCCTCCCGCTGATCCTGAAGTCCGGGATTGCCACGGCTGAGGAGGTCGCGATCGACACCCTGGCTGAGCGCTTGCGTGCTGAATGGGCCACCCAACAGATGGTCTGGAGATTCGGCGGGGATCTCGTCTCGGCCTGGACACGGAAGATGTAGGAGCGGCTGCCGTCACGTACGCTGTGAGTAGTGAAGAAATCGGCACAAGAGAAGGAGGAGGACACATTCCGAGGAGTTGATATGACATTTATGGAAAGCAGCAGAAATGAGGAGAACCAGCGATGGTACCAACCACAGTAACACACACACCCATGACGATGAGTGAGCAGGAATCCACGAGGAGACTACAGAGTCCTCCACTTCTCCTCTCTCTTATAGAACGTGCAGCGGAAGAGCAGCAGCCGTTCAGTTTCGTCAGTGAGATCGCCTCACACATCACCCGGCGGGTCGCTGTTGTCCCTGCCCTCCCTTGCGACAATCAGACGAGTGATTTTAGCACGTTTCCTGAGCGTCTCGGCGTGACGCTCACCGAATGGTTGCATCAAGGTGTTCGACGCCTCCTCCTGGTGCCGTGGGGTGGTGGGCAAGTGATCGATGCATGGATCGAAGCAACTACCAGAGCCCTGCATATGGCGATGGGAGAGGAAGTGCGTGGGACGACGATGCCCGCTCCTTGTGTCCACGTTGATGGCGTGTCAGTCAGGAGAGCGTTCGAAGGGTTTGCCAGCGTGCAAGATCAACTCAATCCCCTCGTGGAGCAATTCCCTGGTTGGGGCCGTGAATACGCCTGTTTCTCCGCTGGAGATGCAAAGATCGTGCTGCTTCACTCTCTGGAGTGTATGAGTCAGCAAGCACGGCGGAATGCGTTGGAGGTGTCTATTGTGAAGGCATTGATCACTGTGTCGAAACTGGTTTCTGCCTGTTCGTAGACGAGGTGTGGTGGGTGGATTTCTCTTGATTATGAATACAGAACTATGCGTCAGAAGAGGAACAGCAGAAAGGACCGAACATGAAGCGTGTGGTATTGATCACTGGAGCAGAGCACTATGACGTGTCCTCTCAGACGTCGCGTGAACCCGACGATGCGTTGTTGCAACAGGCGTTGCTGGAGAGGGACATAGACGTGCAGGTAGCTGTTTGGAATGACCTGACAATCGACTGGGAACACATGGTCCATGGAGCCATCGTGGTGATCCGCTCTTGCTGGGATTATCACCGTGACCGGGAAGGCTTTCTTGCCTGGTCTGAACGCATAGCAAGTATGTCAACACTGCTCAATCCAGTTGAAGTCTTGCGCTGGAATACCCATAAGCGCTACATGCAGGTACTGGCGCGACAAGGCATACCCACCATTCCAACAGTCTGGCTCCCACGGGGCACATCTCTGGTCCTCGCAGATCTCCTTGTTGAGCGGAGGTGGTCGTCTGCTGTCATAAAGCCGGCGGTATCGACGAATGCCTATGCAACACTCTTCGTCGATGAAGCATCTCTGGCGGCTGGCGAGGCACAGGCACATCTCAATACCTGGGCGTTTGAGCGCGAAATGATGATTCAGCCCTATATCGATGCCGTGAGGGAAGTCGGTGAACACTCGCTCGTGTTCATCGCCGGAGAGCAGACGCATGCATTTCGCAAGCGAGCCGTTTTGTGCGGTGAGGCCGACAGCCTGGGAGAGCACCCGATCATCCCTACCAGCCAAGAGGTCCACCTTGCGCAGAAGATTCTGCGGATTGCAGCGAGACTTCTTGGCATCTGCAGCTATTCGTCCTTCCTCTTTGCGCGGGTGGATCTCATTGACGATTCTGGAACCCTACGCCTGATGGAACTGGAGCTGGTCGAGCCTAGACTCCGTCTTTGTGGCGCACCACGATGCAAAGAACAACTGGTGGCTGCGATAGCTGCCCACTGTGTTGCTTCCCATACACAGCCTCTACCATTAGCATCTTGAGAGCAGCAAGGAAGTGCATCATGGATGATAAGCGGCGCTCCCAATTGTATATACAGCAACATGCAAACATTCCATAGCTAAAATGTAGGGTTGCCCTCGTTGACATAATGAATAGCGATACACAGCAATGAAATCGAGGAACAAGCAATCAACCAGGGTCTACACCTACGGGAGGGTATATATGGGCATGACCACCGATGGCCTGTCGTACTGGCAGGCCGAAAGCGAGGGGATCGACCTCCTCGACACCACGATTGGCGACCTCTTAGATCGTCGCGCTGATGAACTTCTGACCCAGGAAGCCATCGTCTATTCGTGTTATCCTGAGTTCGGTGAGGCGCTCACCCTTCGCTGGACCTACCAGGAGTATCGTGAACGGGCCAACCAGGTCGCACGAGGCCTGATGGCACTGGGACTGGACAAGGGAGACCATATCGCGGTCTGGGCGGTGAACCTCCCCGAATGGCTGCTTTTAGAGATGGCTGCCGCCAAGGCGGGTCTGGTGCTGGTGACGGTCAATCCGGTGCTGCGGGCGCAGGAAGTCGAGTACATCCTCAAGCAGGGGGACGTGCAGGCGCTGTTCTGCATGGCACGCATCCGCGACAATGACTGCTTGGCCACAGTGCGCGCGCTGACGACCCCTGGCAGCCAGCATGGTGCAGTGAGCAGCGAGAGGTTACCCATGCTGCGCTACGTCAGCCTGCTGGGTGCTCCTCCAGCTGGCTCAGGAGAGCAAGACGGCTGGCGACCCACGCTCTTCCAGGAAATGGTCGCCGGTGGCACGCAGGTCAGCGAGGAGGAGCGAAGCGCTCGGCAAGCCTCAGTCAAGTCACGCGATCCCGTCCAGATTCAATACACCTCTGGCACCACCGGCTTTCCCAAAGGAGCGGTCCTCCACCATCATGGCATTCTCAATAATGCGATGCTCTTTGCACGTCGTTGGGGGCTCCGCCAAAGTGATCGATACTGTAATCCTATGCCGTTCTTTCACACGGCAGGCTGTGTCTGTGCTGTCCTCGGCAGCTTGTATTCTGGCTCAACTCTGCATCCTCTGCTCGCCTTTGATCCACTCAAAGCCTTGCAGATCATCGGTCATGAAGGCTGCACCACGTTGGTAGCGGTTCCCACGATGCTGCTCGCCATGCTGCAACACCCCGACTTCGCGACGTATGATCTCGCATCGCTCTCTCGTGTCGGTACTGGTGGCACTCCTGTGCCAGTCTACCTGATGGAGCAGGTCAAAGAGCGCATGGGAGCAGACGTGTGTATCGTCTTTGGGCAGACCGAAACCAGTCCCATAATTACGCAGACCTTGCCGAGTGATCCGTTTGTCCTGAAAGCCGCCACTGTGGGCATCCCGCTGCCCCATACCGAGGTCAAGATTATTCATCCTGCCACAGGTGACATAGTGCCGTGTGGGGAGCGTAGCGAGTTGTGCTGTCGAGGTTACCTCGTGATGCAGGGCTACTACAAGATGCCAGAGAAGACTGCCGCGACCATTGACGAGGAGGGATGGCTCCACACAGGTGACCTGGCGACAATGGATGCACAGGGCTACGTCAACATCGTGGGTCGGCTCAAAGACATGGTCATTCGTGGAGGTGAGAACCTCTTCCCGGCTGAGATCGAGGAATTCCTCATCCGCCATCCCAGGGTCGCCGACGCTCAGGTGCTCGGTGTGCCAGACGCCTTCTTCAGCGAAGAACTGTTGGCGGTGATCCGGCCCAGGGAAGGCATGCAGCTCACCGAGCAAGAGTTACGCGACTACTGCCAGGGCAAGATCAGTCACCAGAAGATCCCGCGCTACTTCCAGTTCGTGGAGAGCTATCCGATGACGGCCAGCGGCAAGGTGCAGAAGTTTGTGCTGCGCGAGCAGGCCATCAAGGCCTTGGGATTGGAGGACGTGGCAAAGATAAGGACAGCCTGAGGTGCTGGGCAATGAGCCAGATTGTGCCAAGAGGAGAGTCAGGACACCAGGACGGTTCAGCCGTCGCTCACCACAGCCGAGAGTCACAGTGCCGATGTCAATAGCTAGTGTATTTCCAATTGGGTTTGTATCACTTGTATCGTTTGTATCAGTTGTAGCACTTGTGTCCGTTGTATCGTTGTGTGACCTGGTGCATAAAACGAGGAGCTTTTCAGGGGAACAGCCCTATTCCCGAATTGGTCTCTGGATTATGCACGAAGGGCTGTGACAGGGCAGGTGAGGGCTCTGCCACCGCATCAAGCAGTGTACAGGGGAGCAGAAAGCCGTGCATAATGGAAAGCGAAGACCAATGGACCACGTTGTGAGTAGAATACCAGCATCAGGAGGATGCCTTTGCCGGAAGGTTGTGAACCACTTCTTGTGATGTCCATGTGCTGCATTCCTCCACGTTGACTCGTTTTTGGTCACGCATGAGGCCTCACGATCCCATCTCTTGCGGTTTTCAGTGCGCGTGAGAGCCTCAAGATCTGGCGAAAGGCATGTGCATTCGTGCTCGCATGCTTGTGAAAGCCGATGAGGGCTGGACAGACCAACAACTCCGTGCAGCGCGTGTCCCTTCTTGAAGAAACGTCCAGCTTGCCTGGAGGCATGTTCACTGTCCGAGACCAGTATAGACGCTCTGGAGATGAGGATGGTAGAATAATTGTCGCAAATGATTGAATGATTCTGCACATCTTCCAGATGGGCTACGGAGAAACCAGAGAAGAGGTTTCTCTTGCTCTGACACGGCTCATTTGACCATACACGAATGTTGCTCGTCACCACCTCCCAAATGACCTGGATCACGGCATTCCTTTCCTCCCAGGGAAATGGTCCGCCGCAGCGTTCCAGCTCGCTGCGCACGCACTGTCAGCTCAACCTGCGCCGCAGCGGGGCTGCTGACCACCCATTCCAGGTTGGTGCGGTTTTCGGTCGGCGAGCTGCCGGTGAACCAGTTGAAGAGCTTGTTCGAGCGCCCTTCGAGGTGCTCGATCTCCTGCTTCTGCTTGCTGCAGATGCTGTCCGAGGTCGGCTCGCGTGGAAATACGCCCAGGGCAAGCTTTGTCATTAAAAAGCCACAGGAAGCTGGGGGATGTAGGGTGCTTCGAGTCGCCGTATTTCTTCGTCGCTCAGTTTGAGGTGAACAGCCGCGACTGCGTCAGTCAGATGCTGTGGTTTGGTAACGCCAACAATAGGCGCAGTTACAGCCTCCTTCTGCAGCAGCCATGCCAGACCGATTTGCGCCATGGGAACATTGCGTTCTTCGGCAATTGCTTTCACGGTATCGACGATCTTCTGGTCGGCTTCCTCAGCCTGGGAGTAGAGTGCTTTCGTATACATGTCGGTTTCACTCCGTTTTGTTTTCGAACTCCACTCGCGAGTTAACAGGCCTCGCGCCAGCGGGCTCCACGGTATCACCCCAACCCCCTGGTCGAGACAGAACGGCACCATTTCACGTTCTTCTTCGCGCATGAGCAAGTTGTACTGGTCTTGCATCGAGACAAATCGTGTCCAGCCATGTAAATCAGCCACATACTGCGCTTGAGCAAACTGCCAAGCGTACATACTGCTGGCGCCGATGTAGCGCACCTTGCCGCTCTTCACCAGGTCGTGCAAGGCTTCCAGAGTTTCTTCTATCCGGGTATTCGGGTCGTAGCGGTGAATCTGATAAAGGTCGATGTAGTCCGTCTTGAGTCGCTTCAAACTCTGCTCTACTTGCGTAAAGAGAGCTGCCCGGGAGAGTCCAGCATCTTTCGGGCCTGGCCCCATCGGGCTAAAGACCTTGGTAGCAATAAGAACGTCGTCGCGCTTCGTCAGCTCACCCAGGACTTGGCCGACAATCTCCTCACTGGCACCGAGCGAATACACATTCGCCGTATCAAACGTCGTAATACCGGCTTCCAGAGCTTGCTTCATAATCGGCCGAGCCTCGTCGATACCGAGCGCCCATTCATGCGTGCCACGTGATGGGTCGCCAAAACCCATGCAGCCCAAAATGATCCGCGAGACTTTCATCCCTGAATTGCCTAACCGTTTGTATTCCATGTATCTCTCCTTTGGATAGATGTATTGCGGATTACAGCGAAAATCTACTGATGACTAAAAACGTGTTTTGCAACCGTAATAGCGGACATCGCCTTTGGCCAGCCAGCGTAGAACGCGAGGTGTGTAATGACCTCTTTCAGTTCCGTCTCTGTCAGTCCATTCTCCTTCGCTCTTCTCAGGTGGCCCGAGAGCTGTTCGGTGTTGCCGCCTGCTACCAATGCAGCGACGGTAATCAAACTACGGTCACGTTTCGAGAGTTCTTTCCGCTCCCAGACGTCACCAAACAAAACATCATCGGTAAGCGACACCATCTTTGGTAAGAAGTCGCCAATGAGTTTTTGTGCTGGGCTTTGTTCTTGTGAGTCAGACATTTTTTCCTCACTTCTTCTGATTGTCTGTCTGGCAGGTCTCATGCGCTCTCACAACTGGCTCTTCCCTTGAAGAAAAGTCCACCATGTCTGCAAAAGCAGAGAGGCATGGTCTCTGTCTGGAGGTTATTATAGACGCGCCTTCGCACAGGGTGATAGAATGATTGTCGAAAATGATTGTCTGATTCTGCACGTCTTCCAGATGAGCAATGGAGAAACAAGAGAAGAGGTTCCTATGAGTGTAATGATCCACCAGCAGGCAGAACGCGAAGCACTAAGGGTGCAAGCCAACCGCGAGGAGCTGGTTGAGCGGATCGGGCAGGCCATGCGCGAAGATGGGACTACCCAGCCGCTCCCAGGGCTGCACCTGTCCCGCTCCTCCTTGCCTCTCAAGCCGCTTCACAGCGTGCTTGAACCGTCCTTGTGCTTGATTGCCCAGGGCAGCAAGGAGGTCCTTCTCGGTGACAGTCGCTACCGCTACGACCCCTCACATTACCTGCTCGCCACCGTCGAGTTGCCCCGCGTTAGCCAGGTTCTGGAAGCATCGAAGGAGCGGCCCTACCTCAGTCTGCGCCTGGAACTCGCCCCCACCCTCGTCAGCTCGGTCATGGTGGAGGCCGGGCACACCTCGCCTCCTGGCCATACTGATGTGAGGGCCATCTCCGTTAGCCCGTTGGATGTGCACCTGCTGGACGCCTTCGTGCGGCTCGTCAGGCTCCTGGATGCCCCTGTCGAAGCACAGGTGCTCCTGCCGCTGATCACGCGGGAAATTATCTACCGGCTCCTGATAGGAGAGCAGGGTGGCCGACTCTGTCACCTGGCGATGCTGGGAGGCTACACCCCTCACATTGCCAGAGCGGTCAAGCGACTCCGTCAAGACTTCGACCAGCCACTGCGCATCGAGAATATTGCACAAGAGCTAGGCATGAGCGTCTCGGGGTTCCACCACCACTTCAAAGCCGTCACGGCGATGAGTCCTTTGCAATTCCAGAAGCGGTTGCGGCTGCAGGAGGCCCGGCGTCTGATGCTGGGCGAAGACCTCGACGCGGCCAGTGCGGCTTATCGCGTGGGCTACCGCGACGCCTCCCACTTCAATCGGGAGTACAAAAGCCTCTTTGGCGTCCCTCCGATGCGCGACGTGCAACGGTTGCGGGAAGAGGCCCCCGCTTTCCCTGGCCAATGAACTAGAAGGCACATCCGATAGAGAACATGATCTGCCTCACGCACAGGCCACTGCCCCAGATGTGCCGCCAGTGTTGATCTGGTTCTCTTCGTCGGCACCTTCAGAAAAAATGAAGAGGATTACCCTGCAAAGAACAGCGTATGCAAAAGACCTCATCGAGACACTCAATCTCCTGAAAGATCGGGGAGTTGATTTTATCAGTCTGACAGAGAAAATTGACACGACCACACCAGGCGGGAAGCTGATTTTTCACCTGATGGGAGCCCTGGCCGAATTTGAGCGCGACCTGATTCGCGAGCGGACCAATGCTGGACTCGCCGCAGCGAGAGCAAGAGGACGTGTGGGAGGTCGGCCCAAAAAACTTTCGACAAACGGAAAAGTTGCTCTGGCTCTGCGCTTGGTTGAAGACCCACATCACTCCATTGACGATATTTGCTCAACACTTGGCATCTCACGCTCGACTTTGTACCGGTATATTAGAGAGGCAAAAAGGGCTTCGCGGCCCTCCGATCCGCCCGCATAATTATGCAGAAATCTCCCGCAGAATCTTGGGATTTACACTGAGGAAAGAAGAAGGACAAAGATGCCCAGCCTTACCTCCCAATCCTGCGTACGAGACCAGCAACTAATGCGATGCGCGTTGGCAAATAATCCAGTTCGATAAATTCACCCGGATTGTGTGCCAGGCCGCCACCTGCGCCCAGTCCATCTAACGTGGGAATGCCCATTGCAGCGGTAGTATTGGCGTCGGATGCGCCG
>WNFJ01145920.1_pt2 | contig 12374 bp, 16 predicted proteins | sample 5400461 | NCBI WGS metagenome assembly WNFJ01 (sample SAMN13153349, study PRJNA577476) | soil metagenome | isolation source: 115 cm saprolite on Douglas fir-dominated hillslope | place: USA:California | collected 2013-09-17
TGTTGATGGCGGCGGCGCGAGCGCGGCGCAGGTCCTCGTGCGGCAGGTCGAGGATGCGCTGGTCGTTGGTGTACGAATGGATGGTGGTCATGAAGCCGCGCTCGATGCCGAAGGTGTCGAGCAGGACCTTGCTGATCGGCGCGAGGCAGTTGGTGGTGCAGCTCGCGTTGCTGATCACGTTGTGCTTCGCGGCGTCGTACTGCTCGTGGTTGATGCCGAAGGCGACCGTGAAGTCCTGGCCCTTGGCGGGCGCGGAGATGAGCACTTTCTTCGCCCCGGCCGCGAGGTGCTTCTCGGCGTTGGCGCGGTCGGTGAAGCGGCCGCTGCACTCGAGGGCGATGTCGACGCCGTGCTGCTTGTGGGGCAGCTCGCCGGGATCGCGCTTGGCGGTCACCGCGATCTTCTTGCCGTTGATGACGATGGCGTCGTCGGTCGATTCGACGGTGCCCTCGAAGTGGCCGTGCACGGAGTCGTACTTGAACAGGTGCGCGAGCGTGCGGGGCTTGTCGATGTCGTTGATCAGCGCGACGTCGAGCTTCGCGCCGCGCTTCACCGCCGCGCGAAGGATGTTGCGGCCGATGCGTCCGAACCCGTTGATGGCGAAGCGAGCCATGCAGAAGCCTCCTTGGGGGAGGGAGACATAGGACTCGCGACACAGACCGTCAAGACTGCGATAGCGGTCGACCGCTTAAAAAACAAAAGAGCAGCACCCGGCCGCTCTTCGACTTCACTCCCGCAACTTCAGTCGCAACGGGGACGCCATTTCTGGCGTCCCTGAGATCAGGCGGCGCCCTTCCTCTCGGCCTGGAGATCCTGGGTGATGAGATCGATCAGTTCGGTGGAAAGCGCGAGCAACTGCTTCGGCGTGTAACCGCTGGAGCGAAGCTCTTTGTAGAAAGACCGCGCGAGAATGCGCGCGCCAGCGGAGCGGTCGAAGCTTGAGATCGCTGCGGGTCCGCTCGTCGCGGGCTGGGGAGCGAGCTTTTCGGACATCTGTTTACCTCGAAGGTGCGACGGGGGTTCGAGTTGCGTGTTTTCAATGCAACCCTTTTGCCGTCACTTTGATTGCAGAAAGATCAAGCACTTGCAAGACGCACAGCGCCATGCGCCGCGCTGCGGTGCGAAAGAGCCAACGCTATTCGCCCCCGAACATCAGGGCGGACCGCGCAATACGCTTCGCACCGCGGCGCGTCGAACGATTGCCGCTGGAAGCACGCGACCCTAAGCTGCCGGGCCCATGAAGCTCCAGGTCAAGCAGGCAGGCGGCGCGCAGGAGCTGACCGTCCAGAGCCAGAAGGAGTTCCTGCAGCTCTACACCCGCGGGGTGATCGCCGCCGACGACCTGGTGCTGCGCGGCGAGCGCTGGGTCCGCGCGCAGGACCTGCCCTGGATCCACGGCATGGCCATGGAGACGAAGCGGGACAACAAGCGCCTCTTCTGGATCACGCTTCTGATGATGGTGCTCGGCCTCATCGGCGTGATCTGGATCCAGTCGCATTCGGGCATCGTGGCGCGGAAGAGCGGAGCGGCGGGGGAGCAAGGTGGAGCCGCGCTGCCGAAGGGCGCGGTTGGTGCCGTCCCGGCGCGCTGATTCATGCTAGAGAAGCGCGCATGGCGAAGGCGATCTGGGAGGGCAAGGAGTGCGACGTGCGGGTCGACACCGACCTGGAGGCGAACTGGTCGGTGAGCATCCTCTCCGGTGAGTTCGATCCGGTGAGCTTGATCAAGAGGCCCGCCGCGCCGGTGATGATCAAGGTTCGCGCCAAGTCGCGCTGGCTGGCGCTGGATCAAGGCCTGCGTTCGCTGAAAGCCCAGGGCAAGATCTCCGACTACACGCTCGAGCCGCGCCCCGCCGCCGAGCTGGCCGCCGCCGAAGCGGAGAAGGCGCGCCTCGCCGCCAAGAAGACCGCGGGCGCGAAGGCCGCCGCGGACGACGAAGAGGCGGAAGAAGCCTAGAGCTGGCAGGTCGCCACGCGTGCGTGCCGCTGTCGAACGGCTCCGATCCCGGCGCCATCCGCTGTCAGAGCCCTGTGATAAGGAGGCGGGCATGGAGCGCCCCGCCCCCGACTCCGACGCGCACTTCGCGCAGATCCGCGCGCTCGTCTCGCAAGTCCGCAACCGGCACGTGCGGGCGCTGCTCGAAGCGTTCCTCGACGATCCGCAGCTCGCCCCCGCCTTCCGCGTCGCGCCTGCGGCGAAGGGCATCCACCACGCCTGGCTGGGCGGACTCTGCGAGCACACGCTCTCGGTGCTGCAGCTCGGCTGGCGCATCTGCGATCACTATCCGCAGCTCGATCGCGATCTGGTGACCGCGGGCGCGCTCCTGCACGACATCGGCAAGGCGCGGGAGATCTCGGCGGACCCCGGCTTCGAGTACACCGACGAGGGCAAGCTGGTAGGCCACCTGGTGCTCACCTGCCAGCTCATCCGCGAGAAGGCGGCGCGCATCGAAGGATTTCCGGCCGACTTGGAAATGCGCATCACCCATCTGGTGGTGGCGCACCACGGCCGCCACGAGTACGGCAGCCCCAAGGAGCCGGTGACGCTGGAGGCGATGGTGGTGCACGCCCTCGACGAGTTGGACACGCGCGTGGCCTCGTTCGGGCAGCTGATGGCCGAGGCCGAAGGGCGCTGGACGGAGAGCAAGAACCTCTACCGCCGCCAACTGCTGAAAGCAGAGCCACAGCCGCCCGACGACCGGCGCTTCGACGCAAAGGGTCTCTACCGGGAGGTCGAGTGATGCAGCCGTTCCAGCGCACGGCCGCGGTCTTCGACATCGACGACTCCCTGCTCGACGGGAACGCGGGCACCATCTTCACCTGGTACCTGTATTCCAACCGCGAGATGGCGGCGTCGGTGCGGTCGCAGGTGCCGCGCGCGCTCTACGAATACGCGCGCAAGCGGCTCGGCGAGTCGGACATGGTCGCGCTGGGCAGCCGCTGCCAGCAGGGCATCCGCGCCGACCGGCTGCGCGACCTCGCGCGCAAGTGCTTCGAGCGGCACATCAAGAAGCGCGTGACGCAGGGCGGGCTGCGCACGGTGCGCAAGCACCTCTTGATGGGGCACCTGGTGCTGGTGGCGTCCGGCTCGCCGCAGTTCATCATCGACGAGCTGGGCCGCTTCCTCCACGCGCACGAGGCGGTGGGGACGCGCGCCTTGATCAAGCAGGGCGTCTCCACCGACGAGTTGCTCGCGCCCATCGTCTTCCGCGAGGGAAAGCGCGAGCGGGTGAAGGAGATCCTCGCGCGCCACGCCATCGACGTCGGGCGCTGCTATCTGTACTCGGATTCGGTGGCCGATACTCCGCTGTTCGAGGAGGTCGGCCATCCGGTGGTCGTCAATCCCAAGCCGGCTTTCCGCTCCGAAGCGGTTCGCCGCGGCTGGGAGATCGTCGAGTGGAAGGGGCGCTGGAAGACGGAAGGGAGCGAGGAGCAGCTCGGCGAGGAGTGGCTGAGCTGGGAAGGCTGAAGAGCAGGCTTCGGGCTTCGGGCCTCGGTAGAATTCTCCCCCACGCTTTTGCCTGAGGTACCTCAAGCCCGAGCGCTGGCGACCTGCGGGTGTTGAGGCCCGAGGCCTTAGGCCCAGCTCAGTCCTTGGCGACCGTAAACCCCGAGTCGGTGATCGCCTTCTCGAGATCCGCGTGCTTCACCTTGGCGTCGTCGTACTTCACGACCACTTCCTTCTTCGCCTTGTCGGACGAGACGCTCTCCACCCCCTTGACGTCCTTGAGCGCCGACTCGGTCCGGGCCGCGCAGCCGCCGCAGTGCCAGCCGGAAACCTTGATGGTCTCGGTCTTCTCGCCCGCGAAGGCGGCAGTGGCGAGTCCGGCGGCGAGCAGGCATCCAGCGATCAGGTTCTTCATGGTTGTTCCCTTCTATAGGTCAGACGTCGGTGCGAGCCGTGGATTCAAAGCGGTCAGTCTGGCAACCGCAAGGCCCGCCGGGCATTCCTGGTGGTGGCGAGCGCAAGCTCGGACAGGGGTAGGCCGCGCAGCTCGGCCAGGCGGGCGGCCGTCAGCGTGACGTACGCGGGCTCGTTGCGCTTGCCGCGGTGCGGAATCGGCGCCAGGAAAGGGCAGTCGGTCTCCACCATCAGGCGCTCCAGCGGCGCGCGGCGGGCGGCGTCGCGCACCGCGTCCGCGTTCTTGAAGGTCAGGACGCCGGAGAAGCTGAGCGACATCCCGAGCGCGAGGTACCGCTGGGCCGCGGTCCAGTCGCTGGTGAAGCAGTGGATGACGCCGCCGTCGGGGCCCAGCTCTCTGGCGAGGATGTCCGCCGTCTCCAGATCGGCTTCGCGGGTGTGGACCACGAGAGGCTTCTGCAGCTTCCGGGCGAGCCGCAGCTGGCGCGCGAAGACCTCGCGCTGCGCCTCGCGCGGCGACCGGTCGTAGTGGAAGTCCAGCCCGCACTCTCCCACGGCGACGACGCTCGATTCGCCGCACATCGTTTCGAGCTGGGCGAAGTCGGCGTCGGTAGCCTGCGCGGCGTCGTGGGGATGGATGCCCGCCGTCGCGCTGAAAAAGCTGCGATCGCTCTTCGCCAGCTCGATGGCATCGCGAGCTCCGGCCATGCGGTTCGCCTGGCGCCACTGGCCGACGACCACCACGTGGACGAGGCCTGCCTCGCGCGCGCGGGCGACGGTGGCATCGAGGTCCTCGCCGAACTCGGCGAAGTCTAGATGCGCGTGCGAGTCGATGAGCATCAGCCCTCCGGACGCTCGGACGGCGCCGCGGTGGCCGCGGCCTGGTTGGCAGCGACTTCGGCGAGCAGCTCGCGGCAGAGCTGCGACAGCTCGGAGTCCGGCCCCCGGGCCAGATCGGCTATCAGGTTCAGCCCGGCCGGCGTGCCCAGCTCGGCGAGGCCCTCCGCGGCATCCATGCGCAGATCGTCGGGCGTCTCCACGTCGCCCACGACTGCGAGCAACCGCTCCTCCGCGCCGTTTGCCCGCAGCCGGCCCAGTGCGCGCAGTGCAGCGCCGCGCGCAGGATCGCCTTCCTCCCCTGCGAGCGCCTCGAGCGCCGGCACCGCGTCCTGCACGCCGAGGCGCCCCGCCCACTCCGCCGCGATGGGCCGGTCGTCCGCGTCGTTCTCGATGCGCTCGATCAGATGCGCCTTGCCGCGCGCATCGCCCAAGCGCGCCAGCGCCGCCGCGACCAGCGTGCGGTCGAAATCGCCCAGCGTTTCCTCCTCGAAGAGCTGCGCGATCTCCGGCAGCGCGGCCGGCTCCCCCAGCGACATCAGCGCGGAGAGCGCCTCCTGGCGGCGGTAGTCGTCGCGCAACGCCGCGGTCAGCTCGGGCAGCGAGGCGGGATCGCGCACGTCGGAGAGCGCGCAGGCCGCGGCGAAGCGCATCGGCTCCTCCGTCGAGTCGAGCAGCGCGCGCACTTGCTGCCGCGGCGCCTCGGCTGTCCGCACCTGCGCATTCGCATCTGCAAGCAGGGCCAGCACGCCGCTCGCGCACTTTTGCAGATTTTCCGGCTTGCGCAGGAAGCGCACGGCGCCGACGGCGGCCAGCCGCACCAGCGCCTCGCCGTCGTCGAGCAGTTCCGGCAGCCGCGGGGCGATCACCTCGGCCGCCTGCAGATCGTGCCCGCGCCAGCGTTCGATGAGCGCGCGCGCCGCATCGACGCGCAGCGCGCCTTCGGGCGAGTCCAGCGCCTCGCGGAGCTCCTCCAGCGGAACGCCCGGCGCCTCGTCCTCGTCGACCTGGGGCTCCGGAGCGGCGGGCTCCGCCGGCTTCTGGCCGCCCTTGCCGAACAGCGAGGAGAAGAGGCCCATCACTTCACCTTCGAACCCGGCGCGACCTCCGCCGGCAGCTCGACGGCCGTGTGCTCGCGCTGGCCGCCGCCCGCGTACAGCACCATGCCGTGCGAGACCAGGCCCTTGCCGAAGTCGCGCGGCGGCAGGTTGGCGAGGACCGCGACCACCTTGCCGACCAGCTCCTCGGGCGCGTACGACTTCGCCACGCCGCTCACGATGGTGCGGGGCGCGGGCTCGCCCAGGTCGATCGATAATTTCAGCAATTTGTCCTTCTTGGGGACGCGCTCGGCGGCGAGCACCTTGCCTGCGCGCAGGTCGAGCTTGCCGAAGTCGTCGAAGGAGATGGGGGGAACGGCGGCCTCGGGCTTCGGGCCTCGGGCTTCGGGCTTTCCCGCCTGCGGCGGCGCGGGCGCGGCGACGAACTTGGTCGACAACTTCTGGATGTCGGCGTCTTCTACTTTCCGGATGAGCGGCTTCGGCTCGCGGATGGCGGCGTCTTCGAGCGGCTTGAACTGTCCCCATTCAAGCGGCGCGCCGCTCTGCTCTTCCACGCCCTGCGCGAACCTGGGCACGATGGGCGCGAGCCACCGCGCGCACAGCCGCGCGACGTTCACCGCCAGGGTCAGCTCGGCCAGCGCCTGGTCGCGATCGGTCTTCAAGAGCTCCCACGGCTTCTTCTGCTGGAGCCGCTGGTTGGCCTCCGACGCGAACGCCAGCACGCGCTGGACGAGGTCGCGGGTGTCGCAGGCCGTGTATTTCTCGGCGACGACCTTCTCCAGAGCAGGCGCGTCGACCGCGAAGCGCGGCGCGGCGTCGGCAGGGACCTTCGTCAACCGGCCGCCGTTTTTCCAGATCAACGACAGCGCGCGGTTGGCGAGGTTGCCGACGTTGGCGAGCAATTCGCCGTTGACCCGGTTCTTGAGCTCGCTCAGCGACAGATCGATTCGCCGCGTAGAAATAGCGCAGCCACTCCGGGTCGAGCCCCGCGCCGATGTATTCGCGCGCATTGAGGAACGTCCCCCGCGACTTGCTCATCTTGGCGCCCTCGACCATGAGCATGCCGTGCACGTGTATCCGGTGCGGCTCCTTCCAGTTCGAGGCGTGCAGCATCGCCGGCCAGAAGAGCGTGTGGAAATAGACGATGTCCTTGCCGATGAAGTGCATCACGTCGCAGTCGGCGTCCTTGCCCCAGAACTCCTCGACGCGGCGGCCGTGCTCCTGGCACCAGTGGTCGGTCGAGGAGAGGTATCCGACCGGCGCGTCGAGCCAGACGTAGAAGTACTTGGAATCTTCGCCCGGGATCTTGAAGCCGAAGTAGGGCGCGTCGCGCGAGATGTCCCAGTCGCGCAGCGGCTCGGAGAGCCACTTGTCGACGAAGTTCTTGATCTCCGGCTGCAGGCGCCCGGGCGTCGAAGTCCACTTCCGTAGGAAGTCCTGGTAATGCGACAATTTTTTGAAGTAGTGCTGCGAGCTGCGCCGCTCGAGCGCGGTGTTGCCGCAGATGGCGCAGCGCGGATTCTTGAGCTCGGTGGGCTGGTAGGTGCTGCCGCAATTCTCGCAGCTGTCGCCGTATTGATCGGCGGTGCCGCAGACGGGGCAGGTGCCGCGGATGTAGCGGTCGGGCAGGAAGCGCTTGTCGATCCCGCAATACATCTGCAAGACGTCGCGCTTCTCGATGTCGCCGGCCTTCTGCAAGGCCTTGAAGATGCGCCCCGCGTGCAGTTCGTTCTCCGGCGAGTGCGTGGTGTAGAAGAGATCGAATCCGATCTCGAAGGCCTTGTAGTCGGCGAGGTGCTCGAGGTGGATGGCCTCGATGAACTCCTCCGGCCGCACCCCCGCCTTGGCCGCGCTCATCTCGATGGGCGTGCCGTGCGTGTCGTCGGCGCAGATGTAGATCGCCTCCTTGCCGAGCGCGTTCATGGCGCGGACGAAGACGTCGGTCTGCACCGCCTCGACGAGGTGGCCGAGGTGGATGCTGCCGTTCGCGTAGGGCAGCGCCTGGGTGATGAGCATGCGGCGGGACATTGGATTCGGTTCCTAGCATAACCGGGCCTCAGGCCTCGGGCTGTCAGCGGCAGACTTCGACCAGAAGCCGCTCCATCAAGAGCCTGGGCTCGGCGCCGTTTTTCAATTCGAAATCGGCTTCGGCACAGCGGACGAGCATGCGGCGCCAGAAAGCGCGGGGCTTGCGGCGCGACCGCTTGTACGAGAGCCAGGCGCCGAAGGGGTGCGGAATCTTTTGGCTCTTCGCCGACAGCTCCGCCTCGAGATCGGGAAACACCTTCGCCTGGTATTCGTTGTAGCCCAGCTCGCGCGGGCCGAGGCCCGCGTAGCGCGCGCTGTCGCCCAGCGCCCTGCGCATTGCGCTCGCGACGCCGCCCAGGAACGGCAGCGCCACCGAGCTGGCGTTCGCCTTGCGGCGCAGCTCGTCGGAGAAGAGCTGCAGCGCCTTGCCCAGGTCGCCCTCGCCGACCGCCTCGGCCAGCGCGAAGAACTCCTCCTCGCGCACCGGCGCGACGATGGCCTCGACGTCGGCGCGCTGGATCTGCGGCTTGTCGCCGACGAAGAGCGCGAGCTTCTGCAGCTCGCCGGCGAGCAGGCGCAGGTCGTCGCCGAGGCGGTTCTTCAGCTCCAGCTCGGCGTCCTTCGCGAGCCGCTTCTTGAAAGGTCCCAGCTCCTGCTCGACGATGCTCGAGATGTCCAGGGTCTCGATGCCGCGCCCGCGGCGCTCGGCGCGCCGCTTCACGTGCACGCCCTTCTCGGCCGCGAGCCGCACCAGCGCGTGTTTGGGCGGCAGCATCTCGGCGACCAGCAAAAGATGGGTCTTGGGCGGCAGCCCTCGCTCCACGGCCCTGACGAGCGATTCCAGATCTTCCGGCGGCGCAGCCAGGTTCTGCGCCAGCGCCCAGGCCGACAATTCTTGCAACCAGCCCTTGTCCGCGTCCTCGGGCGCGGCACCGATCTCCTTGCGCCACTTCGACGCCGAGGCGGCCGCGCGCGTCCCGAAGGCGACGTCGGCCGCGCCCCATCCCGCGGGCCGCACCAGCTTGAGCAGCCGACGCGCCGCATCGCGCTGGCGCTTGCCCTGCCACAGCTCGCGCGACCGGCTCAGCTCGCGCTCGGCGTCCACCTCCTCGGCGAAGACGTCCGCGCCCTCGACCACCACCGCCTTGGGCGCGGCGAACATCGCGATGGTGAGCAAGTGCGAGGCGATCTCCCGCGCGCCCGCGCTGGCGTCCATGAGGATGAGGTTGAGCGCGCGATCCTTCTCCGGCACCAGCGCTTCCGCCAGCTCGCGGGCGGAGGTGCGCGTGAGATATTCGTCGCCCTCGAAGAGATAGACCGGCGACCCCTTGCCCGATCTCGCGTCCTCGAGGAGCTGCGCCATCTCAGCCATTGCGCAGCTCCCGTGCGCCGAGGAGCAGCCGCTCCAGCTGCAGGCGGCCGTTGCCGTTCTGCTCCAGCGCTTCGATCACCTCGCCGCAGAGCCTTTGCTGCGCGAGCAGCGACGGCGCGGGCACACGCTCCGCGACCGAGAGCGCGAGCGGCCGCAGGTCGCGCAGCTCGAGCGCCTGATCGGGCGCGCCGGTCTGTGCGAGCAGCAGGTCGCGCAGCCACGCCTGCGCCGAGAGCGCCGCGAAGAGCGCCTCGTCGCGCTCTCCGTGGGCCTCGGCGAAATCCAGCGCGTCGCGCTCGTCCGCGGCCGCCAGCGCGCGCTCCAGCTCTTCCAGGAGCGGCCGCCGCTCGCCCTGCTCCGCGAGCGCCCGGGAAAAGCTGCCCTGCGCCCGTGCCGCCCTCTCGCGCGCCTCGGTCTCCCGCACGCCGTCGCGCAGGAGCCGCTGCACGATCAGCTCCTCGGGCACCGGCCCGAGCTGCACCCGCGCGCAGCGCGACCTGATGGTGGGCAGGAGCGCGTCCGGATTCGCCGAGACCAGGAGAAATGTGGTCGCGGGCGGGGGCTCCTCCAGCGTCTTGAGCAGCGTGTTCTGCGCGCGCTCGTTCATCGCGTCCGCGGGCACCAGCAGCGCGATCTTGCGCCTCCCGCGCAGCGCCGCGAGCGAGAGCCGCTTGGAGAGCGCGCGCACCTCGTCGACGCGGATCTCCTTCGAGGGCGCGTTCTCCACATCGGCCTTCGAGAGCAGCCCGCGGGCGATCAGCTCGGCCTGCGGCATCACCCACATCACGTCGGGAAAGTTCCCGCGCAGGATCGCCTTGCAGTTCGCACACTCCCCGCAGGGCCGGGCCTCCACAGGCTCTTTCTCGCAGTTCGCGGCCAGCGCGAAGGTGCGGGCGAGAAGCTCCTTGCCGACGCCCGCCGGCCCGGCGAGCAGGTATGCGTGGTGCAGCTGCTCGCGCAGCAGCGCGCTCCGGAGCAGGCGCACCGCGCGGTCCTGCCCGACGATGTCTCCCCAGCGCATTGAATCCGCGTTCCTACACAGCGTCGAACCCGGATGCAACGGGCTTCGCACTCCCTGCTAAGGTGCCCGCGATGAAGCCGACGCCCCTCGCCGCGCTGGTCATCTGCGCCGCCGCCTGCGGCAATTCGGACAACGTCATCGTCGGCGGCCTCGCCGCGGGCGCGACTACCCCTGTGGTGATCTTCGACCCCATCGGCAGCTCCATCCACGGCGCCGCCACCATGCGCGACGCCGGCGGCAACCCGGTGGGCGGCCAGTTGGCGGTGGTGATCATGAGCGACCGGACCAATCTCTGCTCGCGGCTGAAGGCGAAGCCCGACTACTTCCGCAACCCGCCCGAAGCGTACGAGGCGCTGATCATGACCGCGCGGCTCGGCTACGTCGGCGTCTTCGTCGTCGGGCGCGCGTCGGATCCGGGCACCTCCGCGGAGATCGTCGCGGTCAGCGGCCCGCAGACTCCGACGCCCTTCCACGCGGTGAACTCGAGCCAGATCGGGATCACCACCTGGCCGAGCAACGGCGGAAACGCGACCGGCAACTTCAACCTGCTCTTCGACGACCCGTACGGGACCGGCATCGGGCACCCGTTCTACGGCAAGTTCAAGACCGACTTCTGCCCCACCCTCGAGGGCACGCTGCTGCCTTGACAGCGCTGCGTTCAGACTCTAGGTAGGGCGCGCTTCGAACCGCGGAGGATCGATGGCGCTGCCCCTCACGACCGATCAGCCGGACCGCAGCGCCCCCGCAGAGGCGCGGGCCATCGCGCGCGACTTCCTGGTGGCGCGGTTGGGATCGCTGTTCGCCTTCCTGCCGGTCGGCGTGTGGACCCTGTTCCACCTCTGGAACCAGCTCGCGGCCTACCGTTCGCCCCAGGCGTGGGAGTCCTCGGTCGAGGGACACGACAGCCCTGCCACCACTGCCGTCACCTTCGCCGTCGTGCTGGGCCCTCTTCCGGCCAGTGGTGCGCATCGGCTGGTTGTCCAACGTCCGCTACATCGTGCAGCGGCTCTCGGCCATCGGGCTGCTCTTCTTCCTCGGCGCGCACCTCTACCTGGCGTGGTTCCAGCCGCGCTTCATCGCCGGGCGGCCCGAGCCGTTCGCGGAGATCGCGCGCGAGATGCGCTTCCACACGCCGACGCTCATCGTCTACATCCTCGGCGTGCTGGCGATCGCGTACCACCTCGCCAACGGGCTCTGGTCGTTCCTCTCCATGGGCTGGGGCGTGACGGTGAGCAAGTCCGGCATCGCCTGGCTGGAGCGGGTGGCGCTCTTGCTCTTCTTCGTGCTGTTGGCGATCGGCTGGGCCGCGGTCTACGGGCTCTACGCGGGCGGCGCCGCTTACGGACCGCTTTAGCCAGAGAGCGTCCGCCGCAAGAAGCCGATGATCTTGCCCCAGGCGAGCGTCGCCTGGCCCTCGACGTACATCTCCGGCCGCGTATCGTTGAGGAAGGCGTGGCCGGCGTCGTAGATGGCGAGCTCGCTGCCGGGCGGCAGCGCGGCGGGCAGCTCTTCGGAGTGCGCCACCGGAATGCTCTGGTCGCGGCTGCCGTAGACAGCGAGCACCGGACATCGGATTCGGCGCGCGGCGTCGATGGCGTTCGGCGCCGCCGTCTCAAGGGACCAGCGGGGCGGCCGTAGCAATCGACGGCGGCAGAGAGGCCGCCTTCCGCCGCCGTCAGCAGCGAGAGCGCGCCGCCCAGGCAGAAGCCGATCGATGCGGCCTTTCCGTCGCCGAGCGAATCCAGCGCCGCGCCCAGGTCGCGCATCGCCTGCGGGATGTCGAGGCGGCGCATGCGCGCCATCCAGCTCTGCGCCTCCGCGCCGATCGGCTCGCGGTCGCGAGCGAAGATCTCCGGAGCCACGGCCCTGAATCCCTCGTGGGCGAGCCTGCGCGCAACCGATCTGATCCACGGCGAGAGGCCGAAGATCTCCGGCGCGATCACGATGCGAGGAACGAGCGAGGCAGAGCCGCGCGGCGCGCCCGCAGGCTCGGCCACGAAGGCGGGCAGCGCGGCGCCGTCGTTGGCCTGAAGCTGCACGTCCCTCTCGAGGATTCCCGTTTTCTGGCCCATCGATTGCTCGCGCTATCACGGACATAGGGACGCTAGGGACCGCCCGCCCGCCTGTCAACGGGCGGCGTCAGCGCCGCGACACCGTGCGCCGCCTTCCGAGCCCGTTGCTCGCGCATCACGATGAC
>WNFJ01090539.1_pt1 | contig 12372 bp, 7 predicted proteins | sample 5400461 | NCBI WGS metagenome assembly WNFJ01 (sample SAMN13153349, study PRJNA577476) | soil metagenome | isolation source: 115 cm saprolite on Douglas fir-dominated hillslope | place: USA:California | collected 2013-09-17
GCAAGGTCAGGCCGGTTAAAGTTATTATTGCCGTTCCCGGAGGAATCAAATTGCATGAACGGAGTGTCGAAGGGGCCAGTTTCCACTAACAGAATCGTGCTCAGCCGCCAACCGCCGACGATCCCGTTCAGCACACCATTGGCGTTGCCCAGCAGGTAACGCCCTTTCCCAATCGGAAGCTCGTCCACCATGGTCGTGATCCAACGATGCTTGCGGGTGCCACCGACGTTGCCGTAGTCCCCTCTCAAGTTGTATTGGTTCATCGTGTCGCCCGTAACTTCCCCGTCGAAGACGGAACGAGGCCACGACTCGGTGTCCGACAGGTTGCGCGCCCAGGTCCAGGTAGATTGGAGAGTGAGCCCGTGGGAATACTTGTGGATCAACTCGGTCTGCATCGACTCATAGGTGCTGATGGCGCCGGCGCAACGGCACCTGACATGATTCCAGGCCGGAAACGGTATCGGATTTGGATTGGGATTGCCATATAGGGCAGTAGTAGGAAGCTGCTGATTCAGATTCGGGGCCCAGGTGAGCTGATCTCCGCGGTTGGCAATATACGACACGCGCAGGGCGGTGTTGCCGTGGAGCACTCTTTCGACCGACAGGTTCCACTGGATGCTGTACGGGTCCTTTTTTTTCATCTGATTCGCAGTGAAGAAACTTTGCGTATGCAACAGGAGCCCATTGGGGTCTTGGACATTGGGGAACTGGAAGAACCCCGAGCTGCCAAACGCAGCATTCAAATAATCAGCCTGGAAGCCGTCGTGGATACCTGCCACGGAGAAAAATACGGCTCCCAAGTCGTAACGTCGTAGAGGCCAATGCCGCCGCGAATCACCGTTTTATTATCGGCAAATGGCCGATAGGCAAAACCGACGCGAGGAGCAACGTTGGTGTAAGTCTCGCGCAATTGTTTCGGCCACCCCGCCTGCTTCGAGGTCAGGAAAGGAGTGCAGGGAGGCGGGCCGGGATTGGGGTTGACATTGTTGGGTGTGTTGCAGGCGTTGACGGCCTCTGCCCACAGAGGCTGAGTCGCTGCCAGGGATCTTGGATCCGCGGAAATGATCACGCGCCCCGTGACGGGAACACTGGGATCGAAGTTGGTGAGGTTAATGGGATCGTATAAGGGCGGCATCCTCGAAATCCTCAGGCCGGCATCCAACGTCAGCTTTTGAGTGGCCCTGAATGTATCCGCGGCGTAACCGTAGATATGAGTGGTCGTGCCATCGATGTTTCTCGGCAGAGTATGGGTGACGTAGGTGTAGTACGGAACTCCAAGCAGGAAGTCGGCAAAATTATGTCCTGTGTATTGGCCGTTAAAGAAAAAATCTCCATAGTCATCCGCCTGCGACGATCCAGAGTACCAGGCAGTGATCAGGTGGAGCCGGCGGAGATCGAAGCCAAACTTCATGGTGTGCTTCCCTTTGGTCCAGGCCAGGTTCTCATTGATCTGGAAGTTTTGGGAGCGCTCCGGATTGGGCCGGGTGTAAACAATGTTGGTGATGTTGCCACTCCTGGGTTCGAAGACAAAGTCGGGGAAACCGCCGGGAGGGAAAGGTCCCAGTTGATCGGGATTCAACCCTAATTTTTGCATGAAGGCCGGTCCATCGATCGGAAATGTCCCGCCATTCTGCCTGCGACTGATTCCTCCGCGCAACTCATTGATCAGGTTTGGTGTGATGGCATAGTTGTAAGCGAGCACGACCTGATTGTCATGTTCGAAATCCTGCTCCGCAGGAAGGCCCAGGTCATTTTGGGAAGGGCTCACGAACCTTTTGTTCTTGTAGGTCCAGCGTCCGAAAACATTCTGCTTGGAATTAATGGTGTGGTCGATGCGAATATCGAACTGATCGGAAAGGATAGGATTGGGAACGTTGAGTGTGTGGTTGTTGTTCGCAAAATTGTCCGGGCCCCCCTGGATTGGCAGCGGATAAAACTTGAGAATCGCGGTGGCTCTCGGATCGAACGGATCGGTGATCTTATTCAGGGGATAGGGTTGGCCGGCAAGATTGTGCAGTTGGAGGTGGGGGCGATTTGGATCCGTTTCGTCGCAAATCTGGCTGGCATCGTAGTGGTCGCAAAATGCCGAGAAATTGCCGTTCCGCATATCCTGATTGGGTACCGTCTGCAGGAAGGCCTCTTGAGTCCGGTAGCGCATGCCTTCGTAGTCGCCAAAAATGAAGGTGTGATTTTTAAAGATGGGTCCGCCGAGGGACCCTCCGAATGTGTTTGCGCTTTTAGCAGCCTTACCCGGAGTCCCAACAACGAATCGCGTAGCATCCAGGGCGGCGTTCTGAAAATATTCAAATACGGATCCATGAAATACGTTGGTGCCCGACTTGCTGGTCGTCGTAATGTCGGCCGGGTTGCCATATTCTGCTCCGCCGCCCGACCCCTGCACCTTCATTTCTGCAATGCTCTCAGCAGAGGGGAACATTTCTCTTTGCGGCCCCGCAAAGCGGATATCGGTTGTACTAATACCATCCACCGAATATTCGGCTTGATTGGTCCCTGTTCCCTGGACCGAGATGTTGCCATCGTTGTCGCCGGCGACGCCGGGGAGAAAGGCCAACAGGTTATACGGGCTTGTGCTTCCATTCCCGCGGTAGTTGGCCGGCAACCCCAACACCTCGGTGCTGGTGACGCTGGCGGAGATGACCTGGGTCTCCGTGTTGATCAGCTCGGCGTTTGCTTCTACCGTGACTTTTTCTGCCGCGCTGCCCATCGTCAGCTTCATATCGGCGCGCACAGTCTGCCTCGCGTCAAGGCGGACGTCCCTCAAAACCATATCTTTGAAACCGGTGGCCCTCGCCGAAACCGTGTACAGCCCCGCCTTCATGTTTTCCGCTTGGTAGTTTCCTTGGGCATCGCTCCGCACTTCGTGCGAGATGTTTTCGCCCTGGTTGGTGACGGTGATCACGGCGTTGGGCACGACAGCGCCGGAGGGATCGGTCACGCTACCGAGGATAGTTCCAAAGATGGACTGCGCGAATCCGAGCGGCGCCAGGCACACGGCAGTCACGGCAATACTCAGAGCAAGGATGAAGGGGTTAAGTCTCATGGTCCGTCTCCTGGTTCTTCGCAGCCAGGCCTGGTTGCTGTCCCGGGTGCAAGCGGTTTCAGAAACCGGTTTCTTCCGGCTCCTTTTACACCGCTGCCCGCAAGCTCGTCAAGTTCTTTCTTCTCCGCTTTTTCTCCGGGTTCTTCCCTCTCCGGAAGTGCCGGGGCGGGATCTTGCTCGTGGCTTTTTGCCGGCCTGTCGTGATAGGTTTCGACGGGGGCCGAGCAGCGATTCCAGAAAGCGCTCTCCTGCCCCGTTGTAGCTCCAAGTTCTAGAGTTACGGCTCAGTTGGACCACGGCCTGACGTGCTCTAGGTTATCTGGCTGCGCTGAGCGCCTCAGCTTTACGAAAAGGAGGGACGATGAGCCACACCATGAGAGAAGTGGCCAAACGAGCGGGGGTTTCCCCGGCCACGGTGTCACGCGTACTCAACAAGACCCAGCACATCTCCACCGAGACGGAGCAGCGGGTCCTCGAGGTAGTGCGCCAGCTGAACTACTACAAGAACGTTCACGCACGGCGGCTCGCGACCGGCCAAAGCGATTTGTTTGGACTGGTGATTTCAGAGATCGCAAATCCATTTTTCCCTGAAATCATCCAGGGATTCCAGGCCTCGGCCTGGGACCGTGGACTCGACGTCCTTCTGTGCAACACCGAGTACAACCAGTCACGGACCAAGTCAGTCATACGGAAGCTGATCGAGAGCGATGTCCGTGGGGTCGCCATTATGACTTCGTCCCTCGACAAGAGCGTGACTTCCGACCTGATCGCAGCACGAGTCGGAGTCGTTTTCTGCAACCTAGGTCCGGCAGAGAAGCTAGTGAGCAACATTTCGATTGACTACCAGCGGGGAATCTCTCAGGCGATCGAACACGTGGTCCAACTCGGCCATCGTCGTGCGGCGGTCATCGCCGGGCCGGAGGACAACCACACGGCGATTATCATCAAAGATGCATTGGTAGCCGGGTTGAAGACACAAAAGCTGAGTCCTTTCCCCGTTCTCGAAAGCAGTTATCGCGTGGATGCTGGAGCTTCGTCGGTTCGTGCCATCCTGTCACAGCCGGAAATACCCACGGTGGTCTTCTGCGGAAGCGACCTCATTGCCTTGGGCGCCATGAGTGCGCTCGAGGAGGCGGGAGTCAAGGTCCCCGAGGACATCTCGGTTATCGGCATTGATGATATCTCTTTCGCTTCCCTTGCACGCCCTCCCCTGACCACCATCCGCGTTCCTCGCGAACGATTGGGGACGATCGCATTTGAGGCCCTGGACAAGATGCTAAGCCTGAAACGCCGGAGAGGAGCCGACTACTATCTGGAAACAGAGTTGGTAGTTCGCAAATCCACCGCTGCGGCTCGAGAGCGCAGCCTTCGCGTTGTCTGAGAACGAATCCGGCGACAATCACTACCGACGGTTCAATCCCGATGTTCAGGCGCCAGCTAAGCGAAGTGCGACCCGGGGGCTGATGGGCAGTCTTCGCGGTCACTTACTTGTATCTTTAGCCGTCGCCAAGAATAATCTTGAGCAACTCGGTGGCGAGCGATGAGGCATCGACACCGTCCATGTTAGTGAGCACAACTACCCCCGCGCCCCGCTCTGGGGCGAGAATGATGAACGTGCTCGTACCTTGCTGGCCACCCCCGTGGCCGACATCCGCGAAGCCTGGCTCGTGCCCAGTGCCCCAGCCCTGCGCATAGTCGATCTTCGAACCATCGGCCGTCTTCTGAGGAGTCCACATCACGCCGCGGGTTGCACGATGAATGAGCTGGTCGCCCAAGATGGCAACCTCGAATCGCGCCATATCTTCAGCTGATGAAAGCCATCCTCCACCGGGGATTTTGTAACTCGAGTCCAAAAACTCGGCATTCACTACTTTACCCGACTGGTTTTTGTGGTAGAAGCGTGTGCGAAACGGGATGATGGCATACTGATCATCCGCTACTGTGCTCGTCATCCCGGCCGGAAGAAGGACGTTCTTGATCAGGAAGTCTACATATTTCTCGCCCGAGGCCCCCTCGATGGCACAGCCGACCACCGTGAAGCCATGGGTTGAATAGTTAAATTTTGTTCCTGGCTTCGCCACCAGGGGATCGTTGGCGAAAAACTTCAGACCGGCAGCGATCCCATCATCGAAATGCTTTGTATTACCGACCTCGGGGTCGTCCTGCGAATCAGCGCGATAGTGCCGGATTCCCCCCAGATGTCCGAGCAACTGGCGGGTGGTAATTGGCCATTCTTTTTGCGGAAACGCCGGACAGTAGTTTTGCACCGGCGCATCCAGATTCAGTTTCCCGCGCTCCCAAAGCTGCATCGCGGCGGTCGCCGTCAGCGGCTTCGATACTGAGGCTAGACGGTAGAGCGTGTGCGAGGCTGCCGGAACAAAATTCTCCAGGTCGGCCATGCCATAGCCCTGGGACCACACATATTCGCCGTTCTCCACGACTGCGGCCGATACACCTGGCACGCTGTTGGCAGACATGAACTTCGCGATCGCACTCTCGATTTGGGCGTGTTTCCCGGACGAAAGCTTGGCGTTCTGGGCGGAAACAATTGAGGTTGCTGTTACGAGACTGAGCACGACCCCCAAGACTCGGAACAAAGCAAATCTTTGTGACTCTTGCAGTTTGCCTCGCCAACTTAGGTTCATAACTCGTTATCTTAAACTGCTCGCGATGAGCGATGGTACCCACAAGTTTCCATCACAGCAGCGCAACCTGTAGAAATAGTTCGGGGATTTTCCGGAAGAGGAGTCAGCGCTGTTTCGAAACGCCACCGGAGTCCTGTGCTGGCGTCCCGAGTCTGGATCCTCCTTGTGACGTGATGCGCTGAGCCTCCGCAAACTCACGGCGGGCATTCGCCGTTTGTCCCAACTCCGTATAGGCGTCGGCAAGGAGGCCGTGCGCGTCAATCGAGTCGGGATGAAGTTTGGTCGCTTTGCGCAGATACGGCAGAGCATCCGCCGGTTTCTCCTGTTTGACCAGAAGCCTGCCGAAAGTTGTTGGAGTCCAGACGCAGTGCGCTCTGGAACTCCTTCGTTGCCTCGGGCATGCGTGAAGTTCGTTGATACACCAGAGCCAGGTAGAAGTGCATGATCGCCGAGCCTGTCATCTGGGAAACGGCGGCTTCAAAATGCGGTGCTGCCTCGGCCCAGTTGCCGGTTTTCACCAATGCGCACCCGAATTCAAAACGAGCGAAAGCATCATCCGGCTTTTTCTCCACAAGAGTTCGCAACGGTGCTACTGCTTTCTCGTACTCCTTTAATGACATGTAAGCCCTGCCCAGTTGCAGAAAGGCTATGGGAGTATTGGGCTCCTGCTCCAATACCTGTTGCAAGATTGGCACGGCTTCCTGATACTGCTCATTCTCCATTTCCACCAACGCCTGATAGAGAAGATTCGCGACGGCAATTCTTTGTTTGGGATCCGGCCCGCTCTGCTTGTCGGAATCGCTGGAAGTCCCCGAATCAGAACTCAGGTAGCCGAGGGCGTGCAGACTTTCGGCTTGCTCCAGATTCAATGGTTTTCTTTCGCTGGCCTCGCCTTTGGTTTTCCCGTAAAATTCCACAACTTGAGCCGCCGTAGTCTCCACGACAGCCTTTGAATCGGGCGCCAAATTATGTGCTGCCAGCGGGTCCAGCGATTGGTCGTACAACTCGCGGTCCGGCGCTTCGATATACAGATACTTGGTGGTCCGCCATGCCTGCAATTTGCTCCAGCCAAAAGAAAGGCGACCATAACTGCTCTCTGCATAAACGGGACGGTGCAAATTCGGTTGGCTGGAGTCCCCTCCGGGATCCGGTTTTAGAAAGCTCAATAAAGACTCTCCCTGCATGGGAGCAGGAACTGGAAGATTCACGGCGCGCAGAATGGTGGGTGCTACGTCGACGAGCCCAACCCGGGTTTCGACCCTCTTCGCGGTCCGTTGCCGAGGAAGCTTGAGCAAAAGTGGAACGTGAATGGTTTCATCGTAGAGAAAGATGCCATGATGCTGCTCGCCGTGTTCGCCGAACGCCTCGCCGTGATCGGCCATGACGGCGATCAGAGCGGGATCAAACAGGCCACGCGTCCGCAACGCGGCGAGCAGTTTTGCCACCACGGAGTCTGTATATGCAATCTCTCCGTCGTAAGGCTCTGTCCGATAGCGGGTCCTGTAGGGTTCCGGCGGGTCATAGGGATCATGGGGATCGTAGAGATGGACCCAGAGAAAAAACGGTCCCCCCGGCCGTTTGCTTAGCCAAGCCAGGGCGCGGTCTACAACTTCGCGGCCGCGCCGCTCCAAGCTGTGGTAACGGTCCTCGCGCGGGCCTCGGCGGTGAAATCCGGCGTCGTAAATATCAAAGCCTCGTTCGAAACCGCGCGCCAGCTTTCTCGGTTCGAGCACCAGCGCCCCCACAAACGCAGCTGTCCGATATCCACTCCTGTGCAGAATGTCGGGCAGAAACGGAAGAGCCGGGCTCACGGGATCTCCCATGTAATTCACGTGATTGAACTGTGGATAGGTTCCGGTGAAGATCGTAGCGTGCGAAGGGGTGGTCAGGGGCACGTGGGCATAGGCGAGAGAAAAGACCGTGGCTTGGCGGGACAACGCATCCAGATTCGGCGTAAGCCCACGATCAGATCCGAGGAAACCCATCCGGTCGGCGCGGGTGGTGTCCAGGGTGATCAGCACTACATTGGGACGGGGCGAGGCGGCGGCCTTGGGAACCGTCGGAGCAGCGGCGGCGGTACATTCTGCCAGCACCATCAGCCACAACAAGCGCCGAAGAACCCGCAGGAGAGCTGTTGTTAAACACGCCGTCTGAGCACCCATTGGGGCAGCTGGAAACTCGAGTGCCGGGTAGGTACCGCCGACAACCAAGCTCCCACTCATAGTCAGCCCGTCGGTCAATGATGGAAGCAACACTGTTATGCTACCTCGATTCCTTCTTCGTGCGTGACACGCACTTGGCGAAAGCAGGAGACAAGAACAAACGCCCGTGTCACGATTTCGTTGGACCGGAGGATCGCAAGGAACCGTATCACGACTGGACTGCAAAAGACCATCAGCCGTTTCAGGGAAGGCGTTGTAGAAAGGAAAGAAGATATTGGCCGCGCTCTTCTCCTCTTGACTTGCGCGGCAAGAACATATTTCATACGGACCGTTGGCCTTGCACTGAGCCGATTTAGCGAGCTAGGCCTAACACTGTAGTAGTGCGAGGTGCGGATTGAGATGGTTCCCGGTTCGGCGCGCGCGGTCTCTGGACTCACGAATGCTGGCTATGGGTCCGAACCCATGGAGGCGAAAAGTGTGCGCGCTGCTGCTCGCTGCCCTTTGCGCGGTGGCGGTTAGTTCGCCGCTGTGGGCCCATGCAGAGGGCCCGGCTGCGACGGAAGCCATGCAAGGCGCGGCCCAAGGCATCGCGGACCCAAGCCTCAACGCTCGCGTGGAGTCCCTCCTCGACCGCATGACGCTGGAAGAAAAGATTGGACAGTTGGTGCAGTACTCCGCCGGCCAGGCGACGGGCCCCGGCACCGGACGCACCGACTACAAGGACATGATCGCCCGGGGGCAGATCGGGTCGCTGCTGAATGTCACGGACACGCCGCTGATCAACGAGTACCAGCACATCGCGGTCGAGAAGTCACGCTTGCACATCCCGTTGCTTTTCGGGTTGGACGTAATCCACGGCTTCCGGACCGAGTTTCCGATTCCGCTGGGGATGGCTTCCACATGGGATCCTGCTTTGGTCGAGAAGGCGTCGCGTGTTGCGGCCTCGGAAGCCAGCGCCATCGGCATTCGATGGACGTTTTCCCCCATGGTTGATATCGCGCGCGACGCGCGCTGGGGCCGCATCGCCGAAGGCGCCGGGGAAGACCCGTACCTCGGTTCGGCAATGGCCGCGGCGTACGTGCGCGGCTACCAGGGGTCGCGCCTGGATGCGCCGGACACGTTGGCGGCGTGCGCCAAGCACTACGTGGGTTATGGCGCGGCGGAGGCGGGCCGGGATTACAACTCCACCGAGATTTCCGAGCACACCCTGCGGGAATTCTATCTGCCTCCCTTTCACGCCGCGGTCAACGCTGGCGCCGCCAGTCTGATGAGCGCCTTTAATTCCCTCAACGGCGTGCCGGCTTCGGCGAACCCGTTCACGCTTACCCAGGTTCTGCGGCAAGAGTGGGGCTTTCGAGGAATGGTCGTGAGCGACTGGTCTTCGATCGGAGAACTGGTGGCGCACGGCATTGCCGCCGACGATCAAACTGCGGCGCGCAAGGCTTTTATGGCCGGTGTGGATATGGATATGGCGAGCAGTTTGTACCATGATCGACTGCGGCAACTCGTGCAGTCCGGCGCGGTGCCGGAACCGAAGATCGACGAAAGTGTCCGCCGGATCTTGCGGGTGAAACTGGCGCTCGGCCTTTTCGAGCACCCCTACGTCGACGAAGCGCACGCCCAGCATGCCTTCTTTCTGCCGGAAAGCCTGCAACTGGCGCAGACCGTTGCCGAGCGTTCCCTGGTTCTCCTGAAGAACGTTCCCCCAGCCGGCGGCCAGCCGCTGCTTCCCATTTCGACGGACGTGAAAAGCGTGGCCCTCATCGGCCCGCTCGCGGATAATCCTTCCGATCCTGATGGGGTATACCCATCGGTGGGTGCCCAGAGCGGGGCCTTGTCTTTTCCTGCCGCGTTAGCGCGGCGCCTGGGGGAAAGCAACGTGCTCCGCTCCAAGGGCGTCGGGATTCTCCAAGGGAGCGACCAGGAGATCGCGGCGGCGGTCGCCGCGGCCAGGCGCGCCGGCCTGGTGATTCTCACCCTGGGCGAGTCTCCAGAAATGAGCGGGGAGGCAGCCTCTCGTTCGAGTCTCGGTCTGCCCGGGCGGCAGCAGGAATTGCTCGAAGCCATCGTCAACACCGGCAAGCCGGTCGTGCTCCTTCTCTTCAGCGGCCGTCCTCTCACGGTGCCGTGGGCCTTTGAGCATGTGCCGGCGGTGCTGGCGGCTTGGTTTCCCGGAACCGAAACAGGTCCGGCGCTTGTCCGGACGCTCTTCGGCGAATCCAATCCCAGCGGCAAACTGGTTGTAAGCTGGCCACGCAGCGTCGGCCAAGAGCCGCTTTACTACAACGCCTTGAGTACCGGAAGGGCGGCCGGCAATGTCGATCTGAGTGCTCCGGCAAAAGATGCGGATGCGCGGTACGTGTCGCGCTACATCGACGAACAGAATACCCCGCAGTTTCCCTTCGGCTACGGGGGTTCGTACACGACCTTCGCCTATGGCCCGGTGGCGGTCAGCCAGACCCAGCTGAGCGCCGCGGACTTGAATCAGAGATTGAGCGGCAAGGCGGGCGCCTCGGACCCGCTGACCGTGGTGGCGGCTGTCTCGAACGCCGGCGCGCGCGCGGGAGAAGAGCTGGTTCAACTCTATGTCCGTCTGCAAGGTACCAGCACCGCCCAGCCCGTTCGTGCACTGAAGGGCTTTCGGAGGATTGCGTTAGCCCTAGGAGAAACGAAGAAAGTCACGTTCCATCTGGAACCGGACGCATTCGCGATCTGGAATGACCGCAACCAATTCGCAGTTGAGCCCGCAAAGGTCACCGTGTGGATTAGTCCCGATTCCGCCAGCGGTTCTGATGCAAAGCTGGAGATCTTACCGTAGCAAGACTGCATGAGATTCCAAGCGAAGGGCGTTCGTCTTCCGATCTCCGATTGGATGAAAAAGGGGCAACAATCCTATGGATTACGAGACTAGACTCCCTGATCTTCCGCGCGCCACCTTCCTCCTCCGCCTGATTGCTTCTGTTTTCTTGCTCACTCCGTTTTTGTCGGCCAACTCGGCGTACTACCGCCACGTCATCTTCGACAACAGCGCGCAGCAAAGCCACTACTTCTACAGCACGGCCCAAGCCTCGGCTCCCAGCACGCTCGAACAAGAAGACGGGCGCCTCCCCGTGGAATCCAAAATATTTCTGACACCTCCAAACGCGATTCGCCTCGAGTGGCAATCACGAGCCGGAGGGGGATGGGACGCGGAGATCCACATCGTCAATTTTCGCAACCGCTATCCCGAAGTCAATGGACGCAATCTTTACTTCTGGTGTTTTGCTCCGCAGGCAATCGCTGCCACCAACCTGCCGCAGATCGTCTTGTCCGATGCCCGTGACGGCCTCCAGGTCGCACAGTTTCCGGGCAGCTTCACCGCTCCTGAGCCTCTCGGCAAATTCACTGGCGATCTTCCCCCTGGACGTTGGGTTCAGGTCAGGATTCCGATGGCGGAACTGCACTCGGCTTCGATCTACGCCTTCCGCCCTGAACATTTGCAGACGGTCGTCTTCCATCAGGGCCGCTCCGACGGAGCCAAGCATGTGCTCATTGTTGACGAGATTCGCGTAGGTGACGATCCAGTTGGCGACGTTTCCGCGCCTCTGGCCGCTCCCGAGCACGTTCATGCCACTGGCTACGACCGCCACGTGGTCGTCCGCTGGGATACTGCCGAAAACCCGGCCGTAGCGCGCTACGTGATTTATCGCTCTCTCGACGGCGGCTCGTTTGAGCCGATCGGCACGCAGTTGGCGGATATTCACCGCTACTCGGATTTCATCGGACGTTCTGGCGCAAAAGCGGAATACAAGATCGCGGCCTCCGACTGGCAGTACCGCCAGTCGCCGCTTTCTTCGGTCGCAAGCGCTGCCACGCGCGAACTGAACGACGACGAACTCCTCACGATGCTGCAAGAAGCCGCTTTTCAGTACTACTGGGAGGGCGGCGATACGCACTCCGGTATGGCCCACGAGAATCTGCCCGGCGATGACCGCATCGTCGCCACCGGCGCCAGCGGATTCGGCATCTGCGCGCTGGTGGTTGGCACCGACCGCCATTTCATCACGCGCGAACAGGGCCTTGCGCGCCTCGACAAAATCGGTCGCACTACATGAACGGCGAGACGGGCCAGACTATGCCCGTCTTCGGCATGCTCGACAACGGCGGCGATTTGGTCGAGACATCTTTTCTGATGCAGGGCCTGCTGGCCGCCCGCCAATATTTCAGCGGCCCTAGCGACCGCGAACACCAACTCTACCGCCGCATCACGCAGCTCTGGGAGAGTGTTGAGTGGGATTGGTACCGCGACAATCCGCAAAGTAATTTTCTTTACTGGCACTGGTCGCCGCAGTGGGCTTTCCAAATCCACCACCCGCTCATCGGCTTCAACGAAGTGATGGCTACGTACCTGGTGGCGATCGCCTCACCGACCCATGGCGTCCCCGCGGACATGTACTACTCCGGTTGGGCCGGGCAAGAACAGCTCGCCCAGAATTACCGCCAGGGCTGGTCGGGCAGCGCCGAC